>Ga0066710_100008412_pt1 | contig 10028 bp, 9 predicted proteins | sample GraSoiAngelo_159_FD_79666 | JGI IMG/M metagenome (GOLD analysis project Ga0066710, IMG submission 79666) | Grasslands soil microbial communities from the Angelo Coastal Reserve, California, USA - 14_1009_16_40cm | ecosystem: Environmental > Terrestrial > Soil > Grasslands | place: USA...
AGCAGCGCGAATGCGCTTGCCGGCGAGAGCAGCGGCACGAGCTGCAACGCCGCAAAGGTGGTGAGGTACAGGACGCCCAGGCCGCCGCCGACCAGCGCCAGCGCGTAACCGCGTCGCGCGTTGGCGAGCCACGCGCCGGCACCGATGAGCGCACCTCCCGCCAGGGCCACGCCGGCAAACTGCAGCTCGATCGGTATCGTCACATGCTCGGCGAGGTACGAGAGCAGGAACGCGATCCCGAAAAACAGCACGACGATACCGATGCGAGCCATCGTGTTGCCGTTGGTAAACCAGGTCCATAGCGACGCCGTCGCTGGCGCGGTCGACGCTGAGGTACGGCTCACCGCCGACGCTGCCGCGCGGCGCGGCGCCGGCGTCGCGACGATGGAACCGGGATCGCCGGGGCCACCCTTGCGCACGGAGCCCTGCAGCGCTGGCGTCGGGACGGGTCGCGCTCCGCCGGGCGGCATCGCGGCAGGCGGCGGCACGACGACCTCGCGTTCGGGCTCGGCGGCTTCGGGCGTCGGCGGCGGAGTTGCGCCGGGAGTCGCCGCGGGCATCGCGACTCCGGAGCGCGCGAGCGCGGCCTCGAGCGCGGCCACGCGCTGTTCGAGCATGACGATCCGGTTCGCGTTGGCCTGCTCGCTCGCTGCGGCGGACCCGGGGAGCCCGCTCACAGCCGCGTCGCGCCGCCCCGCGGCCGTGCCCGGTGGCTTGCGCATGACAAGCCCGACCATGAGACCCACGGCCGCACCGGCCACGAGACCCCTGAAGCCATCCACCGAGGCGCCGATGAGCGCGCCGAGCAGAACACCGATCCATGGCGTCACGAGGTTCTCCTTGGCGCTAGCGCCAGTCGCCGCGTAGGGCGAGGACCGTGGCCTGCAGCGCTTCCGGCGTCGCCCGTTCGGGTGCGAGCGGTGGCCCCGCCACCACGGCGATCTTCGAGAAAAGACCCCGGACTCGCCGCATCGCCTTGCCCTGATACGAGCGGCTGAAGAAGCTGCCCCACAAGCCGCGCAGCGCCATCGGCACGACCGGGACCGGCGCGTGCTCGAGAATGCGCTGCAGTCCCGGACGGAAAGGATTGAGCTCGCCGGTGTCCGTAATCTTTCCCTCCGGAAAAATGCCGACGATTTCACCGGCGTTGAGCGCATTCGCCGCCGCCTCGAAGGCGCGCTCCTTGAGCGTTGGATCCTCCTTCGCCGACGCGATCGGAATCACGCGCATGGTACGAAACACGAAATTGAGCACGGGAATCGCGAAAATGCGGTGGTCCATCACGAACCGAACCGGCCTGCGCACGCACGCGGCAATCACGATGGCGTCGACGAAGCTCACGTGGTTGCAGACGATCACGCAGGCACCCTCCGCCGGGACCTGTTCGAGGCCTTGCTTGTCGACGCGGTAGACGCTGTGGATCAGCAGCCATGCCAGGAACCGCATCAGGAACTCGGGGACGAGCAGGTAGATGTAGAGAGCGACGACGGCGTTCATCAACCCGGTGGCGAGGAAAAGCGCTGGGATCGACAGCCCCGCCTTGAGCAATCCCAGTGCAATGCCCGCCGACGCGACCATGAACAGCGCGTTCAGAATGTTGTTCGCGGCGATGATGCGCGACCGGTAGGCCGGGTCGGAGCGTTCCTGGATCAGCGCGTACAACGGAACAATGTAAAAGCCGCCGAACATCCCGAGCAGCACCAGGTCCGCGACGATGCGCCAGTGGGCTCGCACCGAGACGAAGTGCTCGACGCCGGCAAGTCCGCCGGGCTGCAACCCGCGGCTGGCGAAGTACAGATCGACGGCGAACACCGACAGTCCGATCGAGCCGAAGGGCACCAGCCCGATCTCGACCTTGTGTCCGGACAGGCGCTCGCACAACAGCGACCCGACACCGATGCCCACCGAGAAGATCGCCAGAAGCAGCGTCGCGACGTGCTCGTCACCGCCGAGGACATCCTTGGTAAAGGTGGCGAACTGGGTCAGATAGGTCGCGCCGTAGAACCAGAACCAGGAAATCCCCAGCATCGACAGCCACACCACGCGGTTGCCGTACGCGAGGCGCAGGTTGCGGCCGGTCTCGGTGAAGGGGTTCCAGTTGATTTTCAGGTCGGGTGCAACCGCCGGCGTCGTCGGAATGCCGCGGCTCACCAGATAACCTGCGACCGCGACGGCGATCGCGGTCGCGCCGGCGAGGATCGGCCCGTCGGGCTTGATCGCGATCACCAGACCGCCGACGACCTCGCCGAGCAGAATCGCCACGAAGGTCCCCATCTCGACCAGCCCGTTGCCACCGATCAGCTCGTCGCTCCTCAGGTGCTGCGGCAGAATCGCATACTTCACCGGCCCGAACAGCGTCGAGTGCACGCCCATCAGGGCGAGCGCGGAAAAGAGCAGGACGAGGTTGCGGCGGTAGAAGCCGATGGCGCCCAGCACCATGATCGCAATCTCGAAGAGCTTGATCAGCCGGATGAGCTGCGATTTCTCGAACTTGTCGGCGAGCTGACCCGAGGTCGCGGAAAAGAGCACGAACGGCGCGATGAACACCGCGGCGGCGATATTGACGAGGTCGTTGGCCGAGAGCGCGGTGAGTGTGGCCGCCTGGAACGCGACGAAGATCACCAGCGCGTTCTTGTAGATATTGTCGTTGCCGGCGCCGAGGAACTGCGTCCAGAAGAACGGCGCGAAGCGGCGCTCGCGCAGGAGTTGAAACTGGCTGTGTTCGGCCATCGTGGCTCCGTGATCGGGGAGGTCGGATCCGTTTGTCGGGGCGCTCGCGCGGACCAAGTCTTAGTGATGCTCGGCAAGATACTCCTGCACGGCCGTCAGCGCGGACTGCACCACGGCGACATCGGGCCAGAAATAGACTTCCCTGCCCGCCTTCTCCGACTTGAGCACGCCCGCGTCGCGCAGGACCCTGAGGTGGTGGGAGACCGCCGTCCGAGAAAGGGTCGACGCGGCAACGATCTCGCCGACGTTCAGGCGCCCGCCGCGGCCGAACATCAGCAGGATGCGCTGCCGGTGCGGATCACCCAGCGCGACGAAGATGCGCGCGACCCGCCGCCATGCTGCCGGAATTGCGCTGCTGCGTGTGCGTTTCATGCGGCCTTAGCCCGATTCATAACTATTCGACTAGTCAGATAGTCAGGTTACTATACCCGGGTGCGACGACGTGTCAAGTCGTCCGAAAAGTCCGGGCCGGGAAAGGTCAGAGTCGCCGGCTTGAGCTAGAATGATCCGATACTCGTCCGTCTCGTCCTCCGATGCGCCAGTACCTCGACTTCATGCGCCACGTGCGCGACCACGGCCAGCGCAAGAACGATCGCACGGGCACCGGGACGCTATCGGTGTTCGGCTATCAGATGCGCTTCGACCTGGCCGCGGGATTCCCGTTGCTGACGACCAAGAAGGTCCATACCCGGTCGATCATCCATGAGCTGCTCTGGTTTCTCGCCGGCGACACCAACGTGCGCTATTTGCGCGACAACGGCGTGACGATCTGGGACGAGTGGGCAGACGCGAACGGGGACCTTGGACCGATCTACGGTTACCAGTGGCGATCGTGGCCCGCGCCGGATGGGCGGCACATCGATCAGCTCTCGGAGGTGCTCGCGCAGATCCGCAAGAACCCGGACTCACGCCGACTGATCGTCTCGGCATGGAACGTCGGCGACATCCCGCGCATGAAGCTCCCGCCCTGCCACGCCTTCTTCCAGTTCTACGTCGCCGACGGAAAGCTCTCCTGCCAGCTGTACCAACGCAGTGCCGATATCTTTCTCGGGGTACCGTTCAACATCGCCTCATACGCGCTGTTGACGCACCTGGTGGCGCAGCAGACGGACCTCGACGTCGGCGACTTCATCTGGGTCGGCGGCGACTGCCACCTGTATCTCAACCACCTGGAGCAGGTCGAAACGCAGCTTGCGAGGCAACCGTATCCGCTACCGAAGCTCGTCATCGGTCGGCGGCCACCATCGCTCTACGACTATCGGTACGATGATTTCGAGATCGCGGATTATCGATACCATCCTGCGATCAGGGCGACCGTCGCGGTATAGACGAAAAAAAGCCCGCTGGGAGGAAATAAGCGGGCAAGGGGGATTCGAAATCGTGGGGGCGTAACCCGGCTCCCGAGGGTCAGGCGTTGCGTTCCTTTCGTTCCGCGGCCACCTGGGGCCGATTCAACGACGCGCGTATGCGCGCCCCGGACCTAGACCACGCTCCGAGCCGCGTTCACGCGCTCGGCGAGCTCCTCCAGTGCAACTTGTTGCGAAGGCGACAGGCCTTGATGGCCCGAACTGCCTTCGGCGCCGTGGCGCTCGCTCGACGGCTCGGGGTCGCCCAGCCAGAAAGCCGTGAATTCCGGTGTATACCTGTCCATGGTGCAAGCCTTCGCTCTGCTTCGTTTACCGCCCATGCCCCTTTGCGATGTTGGCCATGCAATTGTCATGCCTTCGCATAGTCGCTTAGCGTAATCAAAGCCTTACATCTTGCTTAAGGCGAAGGAGGTGTCGGACTGGGGCAGCAGCTGCCCTTCCGGTCGGTAGACTGTCTCATTTTCACGACGAGGGAGTGCCGCACAACTTCAACACCTTGATTTGAGCGGCTTAACTTTGTCGCCGTATGGAGACAGTTGTGACGCAAATGCAACATCGGTTCCGAACGTCGCGCAAAACGCTCGAAAAGTCGGCTCGCAGAGGTGGGGGCGCGTGCGCGACCCGTCAGAGCTTCGCGTCCTTGAACATCGCCGGCTCGAGCCGGTGACGCTGCAGCAGCTTGTAGAACTCCGTGCGGTTGCGCTTGGCCAAGGTCGCGGCCTGAGTCACGTTGCCGCCGGTGATTTTCAGCAGGCGGACGAGGTAATCGCGTTCGAATTGCTTGCGCGCCTCCTCGAAGGGGGCAAGGACGCCCGCGTCCTCGCGCAAGGCGCCCTGGACAAGCGTGGCCGGGATCACGCTGGTGGTCGTCAGGGCGAGTGCCTGTTCGAGGAGATTCAGGAGTTGCCGGACGTTGCCGGGCCAGGGCGCCGCGATCAGAAGCGCCATCGCGTCGGGCGCGAGCGAAGGTACCGGTTTCTTGTAACGCTCGGCAAGCTTGCGCAGGAAGTGCGTGGCCAGCAGCGGAATGTCTTCGCGCCGTTCGCTAAGCGACGGCAGCTTGAGCGACACTACGTTCAGGCGGTAATAGAGGTCCTCGCGAAACTGGCCGGCCGTACGCTGCGCGTCGAGGTCGCGGTGCGTGGCCGAGATCACCCGCACGTCAACCGGCACCGATTGCGTGGCCCCGACAGGACGCACTTCGTCTTCCTGCAGCACCCGCAAGAGCTTCACCTGTAACGCAAGCGGCATGTCGCCGATTTCGTCCAAGAAAATCGTTCCGCCGTCGGCAGCGAGGAAAAGCCCCTTGTGCGCCTGGACCGCACCGCTGAATGCGCCGCGGGCATGCCCGAATAGCTCGGATTCGAGGAGCGGCTCGGGAATCGCGCCGCAGTTGACCGCGATAAACGGCCGCGTCGCGCGCCGGCTTGCCCGGTGGATCGCTTGCGCCAGCAGTTCCTTCCCGGTGCCGGATTCACCGAAGATCAGGACGCTCGCATCGGAATCGGCGACCAGACGTGCCTGGCGCAGCAGATCTTCCATGCGTGGGCTGCGGGTGATGATTCCCGCGCGCCATTCGCCGCTGGATTGCTGCTTGGCCTCGGGCACGTCTCCGGCGAGGCGCACTGCGGCAGCAACTTTCTGCAGCAACTCCTGGCTGTCGAAAGGCTTGGTCAGGAAACCGAAAACGCCGCGCTGCGTGGCGCTCACGGCGTCGGGAATCGTCCCGTGGGCGGTCAGGATAATGACCGGCAGCGCGGGATGCTGGCGATGGATCGCGTCGAAAAGCTGCAGGCCGTCGATGCCGGGCATGCGCATGTCGGTGATTACCGCCGCGGGCCTCGCCACCGCGAGCGAGGCGAGCGCGGTCTCGCCGCTGTCCGCGGTGCGTACCCGGTAGCCCGCCGAAGTGAGCCGCAGGCTGATCAGCTTCAGCAGATCGGGATCGTCGTCGACGAGGAGGATGTCGGCGGAGTGCGTCATCGGCAAGCTCATCGTCCGGTGCCCCCGCCGCCGCCGGCGCTGCCCCCGCCCGCATTGCGGCTGCGTTCGAGCAACAAGCTTCGTTCGACCGCGCGCAGCGCGTCGAGTTTCTCCTGCGCCGCGGCTGTGCGGCGTTGTTCCTCGCGTACGCTGCGCGACCGTTCGACGATCTGTGCATAGAGCACCGAGGCGATCTGCTTGAGCGGCGAGCTGTTGCCGCTTTTTGCGACGACCGGCTCGAGGAGCGAGAGCGCGCGGGCGTCGTCCGGCGGCCCGGCCAAGGGCAGTGTGAGCAGCATCGCGACGCGAATGCGGTTCGCGTCACTCCGCGTTCGCGCAAGCGCGCCATTCGCGGCGACCATCTCGCGCTTGAGATCCTCTCCCGGATCCACTGCGTAGCGCTGCAGGTCCGCGAGCAGCGCGAGCGCTTGCTGTTCGTCCTCGTTGACTTGCGGCAGCGCCACCGACGGTTGCGCCGGCGAGGGCGCGGGGACCTGAGGGGGTGATTGCACGATCACGACTTCGGGCACCGGCACGGGCGTCACAGGCAGTGACTCGGGCTTCTGCGCGGCTGCCTGCGCAGGTGCAGCAGCCATGGGCGCCGGGGGCGCTGCCGCGCAGCCGCCCATGGCAGCCATTGCGAGGCAGACGGCGATGAGGTGCTTGCCCGTCAACCTTCCTCCTGCAGCGTTGCACGCGCCGCAGTCGACGCCGAGCCCGGACGATCCGTGACGGCGAGCGGCAGCCGCACGCGAAAACGCGCGCCGCGCCGGCCGTCGACGCGGTCGAGCAAATCGATCCGCCCGCCGTGCGCCAGCGCGTATTCGCGCGCGATCGCGAGGCCGAGTCCGGAGCCTTTTATCCGCCCTTCGGGCGCAGACTTCCCCTGATAGAACGAATCGAAGATCCGCGGCCGGTCTTCCACGTCGACGCCTGGGCCCTGATCGACGACGTCGAGCACCGCTTCGCTGCCTTCGGTGAAGACCTCGATCGCGACGAGACCCGAGCGTGGCGAGTACTTGATCGCGTTCGAAATCAGGTTGTCGACAATGGCACGGATCTTCTCGGCGTCGCCTACGATGACCGCAGGCTTGACGTTCGCTTCGAAGGTAACCATCCGCGCAAAGGCGGCGAGCTTGTGCTCCCTCACGACGCGTCGGATGACGTCGGCCAGCGGCACCGGGCCAAGAGTCTGCGGCTCGATGCTGCGGGTCTGATGGTAGTTCAACAGGTCCTCGATCAATTTCTGGAGCTGCAGCGTGTTCTCGCGGACGATGCGGACGATCTCCTGCTGCTGCGGCGAGAGCTCTCCTCCGACGCGATCACGCAGCAGCTCGGCGCCTTCGCGCAGCGCGGTGAGCGGTGTCTTGAGCTCGTGGGAGACGTGACGCAGGAAGCGCGTCTGCTGTGCCTCGAGCTCGTGCAACCGCGTGTGCAGCCAATCGAGCCGCTGGCCGACGTAGCGCATGTCCTGTGGCCCGTTGACCTCGATGGCGTGGGTGAAATCGGCGGTGCCCATCTGCCGGATCGCCATATCGAGCTGGCGGATCGGCCGAGCGATCAGGACCGCGAACAGGATCGCCAGCGCGAGCGCGATCGCGCCGGCGGCGAGCGCGAGGTAGGCCCACGTCTTCCGCCCCTCGGCCGCCATCTGCTGCAGCCGTTCGATCTCGCGCTCGGTCAGACGGTTGCTGGCGGCGAGCATCGCCTGCGCACCCTCGGAGAGTTGCGCGTAGCCTTGAGCCAGCGCCGTGCTCGCCGCCGGCGTGCGCTGCGGCGCCTTGAGCAGCAGGTAAAGCCGACTCTCGGTGTCGGCCAGCTTTTCGAGTTGTGCAAGCTGCGCCCGGTCGAGCGGGAGTTGCTGCAGCTGCTGCGAGGTCTGTCCGAAATCCTGGCGCAGACGCGCGTAGTCTTCGACGAGTTGCGGATCGTCGAGAATCAGGTGCTGGCGAACGACCCGCTCGAGCGTGGTGGCCTGCTCGTAGAGCTGCCGGCTCGCGCGGCCGGCTTGCGCGGCCTGCAGTACCGCCTGTTGACTTTGCGTTCCAAGCCGGTCGAGGCTCACGATCAACTCGACCAGCGCGTAGAGCAACGGCAGGCTGACAAGAAGAAACCCGAGCAGGATGAACTTGAGAAAGGAGCGCGGATAGTACACGGCGGGTTGAGTGGGCGACCGTTATAATCGTGGTCGAACGATATCTGACGTGAGCTGCGACGCGTGCACCATACACCACCCTCCACCGCCTCGCCAAGGGCGTCGGCGGGGCGTCTCGCACTGCCGCGCATCGCACTGATAGCCGCCGTCGCGCGCAACGGCGTGATCGGCGTCGACAACCACCTGCCGTGGCGGCTGCCCGAGGACATGAAGCGCTTCCGCGACTTGACGACCGGGCACAGCGTCGTCATGGGCCGGCGAACCTGGGAGTCGATCGGCAAGCCGCTTCCCGCGCGACAGAACATCGTGGTCACACATACGCCGCCGAGGTCCGTGCCCGGCGCGGAATCCGCGCGCTCGCTCGACGAAGCACTCCAACGCGCCACTCGGCCCGAACCGGTATTCATCATCGGCGGGGAAGCGCTTTACCGCGAAGCGCTTCCCCGCGCAGAGCTCTTGTACCTGACCGAAATTGTGGGTGATTTCCAGGGCGATGCACGCTTTCCGGACTTCGACCACGCGCTGTGGCGCGAGACTTCGCGCACGGAGCACGGGGCGCTGGACTTGCCCGGTGCGCTTGCCTACCATTTCGTCACCTACGAACGGCCGCGCGGTTGACTTTGCGGCCGCCCGCAATCTCGCAACCACATTCAAGGGAGCATACGCATGTCCGAGGGAGAATTTCACGTACACGGTCCGCACGAGCATGAAGTCGAGCATCGCGCACAGCACGGCGATCTGTTCGCAGGCCGCATCGCGGTGATGACCGCGATCTTCGCGACGATCGGCGCGTTCTTCGGTTACATGGGCGGTGCGACGCAAAACGATGCGCTGCTGTTCAAGAACGAGGCGGCGATCCGAAAGACCGAAGCTTCGGACCAGTGGAATTTCTATCAGGCCAAGAGCAGCAAGCAGAATCTGGCCGAGTTGGGCGCGACGCTGACCTCCGGCGAATTGCAGGCGAGATACCAGAAGGAGGTCGACCGCTACAAGAAGGAAAAGGATGAAATCATGCCCGAGGCGAGGAAACTCGAGCAGCAGTCCAAGGAGGCAGAGGAAAAAAGCGAAGCGTCAATGCACGTCCACCACCGCTGGGCGCAAGCGACGACGCTGATCCAGATCGCGATTGCGCTGGCGGCGATCACCATCCTCACCCGCAACAAGGGTTTGCAGTACATCTCGTACGGCGTCGCGGCGGTGTCGGTCGCGGTGGGCGCACTGGCGCTGGCGCACGTGTAGCTACGCGAGATTCCGGAGCTCGCGCAGCGCGACCGACAGCATCGCCGTGTCGACGGTCGATGCAGCACGCAACTCCTCGAGCAATTCAGCCGCGCGATCGATGCTGCGCCGGTTGCGACCCTCCCACGCCGTGACGAGCTTGCCTGAGGTCGCGCCGTCGGCCCCGTCGGCGAGGACCTCGGCGGTGATCGTCCGTTGCAGACTCGACAGATCGTCCTGCATCGCACCCTTGGCGAGGGTCTCCCAATGCGCGTCGCCGGGAAGCTCCGCGATCTTCTCCCGCAGCCACGGTACGCCCAGTCGCGTCGAGAGGTCGAAATAGAGGTCGGCGACGGTTTCCACCGGTCGTTTTGCCGCACCGGCTACCTCGACGATGTCGAGCGCCGCATAGAGTGTGCCGAAGGCGACCACGCGCGTGGCAAGCTCCGTGGGCACCCCCTTGGCCACATAAGCGGCGGCGGCCGCATCGGCGCGTGCGCGCTCCGCGGAGTCCAGGAGCCTGGGCAGGCGCGACGCGAGGCTCCCGACCTGCGACACGAAATGCGTGATCGTGA
>Ga0066710_100008413_pt1 | contig 10028 bp, 7 predicted proteins | sample GraSoiAngelo_159_FD_79666 | JGI IMG/M metagenome (GOLD analysis project Ga0066710, IMG submission 79666) | Grasslands soil microbial communities from the Angelo Coastal Reserve, California, USA - 14_1009_16_40cm | ecosystem: Environmental > Terrestrial > Soil > Grasslands | place: USA...
ACGGCTCCGTCCCGATCGCTGAGCAGCAGGAACGGCAACCGCTGCTTGGCCGCGAAGCGTTCGTGTGACTTGATGGAGTCGGAGCTCACGCCGATCACCTCCGTGTCCGTCGCGGAGAACGCGTCGTAAGCGTCGCGGAACGCCCGCGCCTCGGCGGTGCACCCCGGAGTCGCATCCTTAGGATAGAAGTACAACGCCACGTTCTTCTTCTCGGTCAGATCGTGCAGCCGCACCGGCCTCCCCCGCTGGTCGGGCAGCGTGAAATCGGGCGCAGTGTCTCCCACGCGCACCCCGCTCAATGCGCCACTCCACCGCCGGGCATCCTCCTGCTCTTGCGCATCAGCAGCAGCAGCGGGAGCGACAACACGAAGCAGGTGCCGAACAGCAGGAACAGCTGCTCGAACGACAGCATCAGCGCCTGCTGCGTGACGATGCCGTTCAAGAACCCGACGGCTTTGGTCTGGGCCACGGCGGGCAGCTCGCCCCGGGCGAGCAGGGCGTTGGTGATCGCGGCGAGCCGATCCCTGGTGGCTTCGGCGTAGGGCGTCACGTTGGCCGCCAGCTCGGCCCGGTGGATCGCGGTGAAGCGTTGCAGCAGGGTGGCCGAGAGCGCGATTCCCACGCTCCCGCCGAGCTGCCGCATCAAGTTGAAGAGGCCCGTGCCGTTCGGAATCCGGGACATCGGCAGGTCGGCGAGGGCGAGGTTCGTGAGCGGCACGAAGATGAGACCCAACCCCACCCCGCGGAACACCAGCGGCCAGAAGAAGTCGGCCATGCCGCTCTCGGTCGTGAAATGGGCGTGCTTCCACATCGACAGGGCGAACAGCAGCACCCCAGCCACGATGGACAGGCGGGCGTCGAACTTCCCCTGCAGCCGGCCCATGAACGCCATCGTGAACGCGCTCGCCAACGCGCCCGGCAGAATCACGAGGCCGGTCTGATTGGCGGTGAAGTGCTGGACGTTCTGGAGGTAGACAGGGAGGACGAAGATCGTCGCGTACAGGCACACGCCGAGCACCATGCCGAACACCACGCCCACGGCGAGCTGGCGGCTCTTCAAGATGCGCAGGTCGACGACCGGGTGCGCGGTTCGCAGCTCGTGCCAGACGAAGGTGATGAGCGACAGCGCGCTCACCGCGGCGAGCGTGCGGACCTCGCTCGAGGCGAACCAATCGAGTCGCTCGCCGCGCTCGAGCATCATCTGCAGCGCCCCCACGCCGGCGGCGAGGAGCAGCAGGCCGGGGTAGTCGACCCGGTCCACTTTCTCCTGGTGGCGCGAGTCGTTGATGAAGGAGAGGGTGAGCGCCAGCGCCAGCATCCCGAAGGGGATGTTGATGTAGAAGATCCAGGGCCAGCCGTAGGCGTCGGTGATCCAACCCCCCACCGTCGGCCCGAGGGTAGGCCCGACCATCACGCCCACGCCGAAGATGGCCATGGCGGTGCCGTACTCCTCGCGTGGGAACTCCTCGTACAGAATCGCCTGCGACGTGGAGAGCAGCGCGCCCCCGCCGAGCCCCTGGACGATGCGCCAGAAGACCAGCGCCTCGAGCGAGCCCGCGTTGCCGCACAGGAACGACGCCAGCGTGAACAGGGCGATCGACCCCGCGAAGTAGCGCCGCCGGCCGAAGAACGCCGATAGCCAACCGGTGATCGGCAGGACGATGACGTTGGCGACGATGTACCCGGTCGAGACCCAGGCGATCTGGTCGAGGGTCGCGCCCAGATTCCCCATCATGTGGGGAATCGCCACGTTCACGATGCTGGTGTCGAGCAGCTCCAGCACGGACGCGAGCGAGACCGTGATCGCGATGAGGTACCGGTAGCGGTACCGGTCCTCGCCGAGGGCACCGAGCGGCAGCGCGGCGGCGGTCACGTTACTTCGTCTGGATCGTGGCGACCACGCTCATCCCCGGGCGCAGCGGATGGGCCACGTCATTCGGCTCGTCGAGCCGGATCCGCACGGGGACGCGCTGGACCACCTTGGTGAAGTTGCCGGTCGCGTTGTCGGGCGGCAGCAGGGAGAACTTCGCGCCCGTCGCGGGCGAAAGGCTCTCGACGTGGCCGCGGAAGCGGCGGCCCCGGTAGGCGTCCACGGTGATCTCCGCCGGGTCCCCCGGCGTCACATCCGCCGTCTCGGTCTCCTTGAGGTTCGCCACCACCCAGATGTCATCGAGCGGGACGACGGCCATGAGCGGCTGTCCCGGCTGGACCAGCTGCCCCACTTCCACGGTCTTCTTCGACACGACGCCGTTCGAGGGCGCGACGATGCGGGTGTACGAGAGCTGCAAGGCCGCCTGGTCGCTTGCGGCGCGGGACGCCGCCACGCGGGCGTCGGCACCCACCAGGGCCGCCTGCGCGGCGGCGAGCTGCGCGTCCGCCGCGACGGCCGCGGCGCGAGCCGCGTCGAGCTGCTGCTTGCTCACGATGTCCTGTTGCGCGAGCGGCTCGAGCCGCGCCAGGTCGGCGCGGGCCTTGAGCGCGTTCGCCTGCGCCTGCGCCACCGCGGCCTCCGCCTGACCCACGCGCGTGCGCGAGCTGACGGTCGCCAGCAGCGCCGCGAGATCCGCCTCGGTTTGCGCGAGCCGCACGCGGAAGTCCCGATCGTCGAGCACCACGAGCGTGTCCCCGGCCCTGACCGTGGCATTCTCCCGCGCGCGGACCTCCGCGACGAAGCCCCCCACCTTGGGCAGGATGGGGATGATGTGCCCGTCGACCTGGGCGTTATCGGTGGAGACGTGCGAGCGCGCGAACCACCAGCGCTTAGCCCCGAGCCCGAGCAGGCCGAGCAGCGCGGCGCCCATCACCAGGAAGACGATCCGGCGGCTCCCGCCCGGGCGCGCCGTCGCCGTCGCACTGGGTGCCGCCGCCGGCTCGGCCGTGCCACGGCTCGTCGTTGCCGTCCTCGGTTCCATCGTCGTAGCCATGCGTGATCCCTCTTGACTGACCCCGGGAAGCCCGGGGAATCCAAGGTTAGTGTAGGCTTCTCGCCCGACCGGCCGCCCGGGCCAGGGCTACCCGGGCCGTGGCGGCGGCGAACCGCGCATCGATGTCGGTGTCCCGCGCGCGCAGCAGCGACGCCTGCGCGTCGATCAATTCAATGTTCCCCGCGACGCCCGCGGCGAAGCGTTCGCGCGCCTGCGCCAGCTCGTCGGCGGCCAGCCGCAACCGCTCCGACGCGATTCCCTGCTGCGCCTCCGCCGAGCCGAGATCGAGCAGCGCCGCCGCGACGTCCGCCCTCACCTGCTGGCGCAGATCGCGCACGCGCACGTCGCTCTCCCGCGCCACCGCGGCTTGCTCGGCCGCCCGCCCCTCGCGGCGGAAGCCGTCGAGGATCGGGATCGTCACCTGCACCCCCACCTGCCGCGTCCCCACGGACAAGGCCGGCGTCAGCCCGCTCAGCCCGTAGTCGGCCGCCAGGTCCAGGCGCGGCAGCCGCTCGGCCGTGATGGCGGTCTTGGCCGTCCGTGCCGCGTCACCGCGGGCCAGCTCGGCCGTGAGGTCGGGCCGCTGCGCCAGGGCGAGCGACACGATCGCGTCCGGCGCCGCCGGCAGCTCGGCGTCGGGCAGGGCCGCGCTCAGGGTGTCGGTGAGCTCGAGGGCAGTCGACGGATCGATGCCCAGGGCGCGCGTCACGTCGAGGCGCGCCCGGTCCAGCTGGTTGCGGGCGACGAGCAGCGCGCCCTCGGCGGCGACGAGCTGCGTCCGGGCGCGCGTGACGTCGATCGCCGCGCTCACACCCGCGGCCTTCTGTGCCTGGGCCAGGCCGACCAGCTCGGCCGCGATGGCGGAGTCGGCCTGTCGCGCGGCCACGACGGCCGTGGCCCGCGCGGCCCGCAAGTACGCGAGCGCGGCGCCCGCGGCGGCGCCCTCTGCCACCGCGCCACCCTCGGCGCCAGCGCCGGTCGCCTGCGCGCGCGCGGCCCGGACACGCGCCAACCCCGAAAAGTCGAGCAGCGTCTGGGTGACCCGCAGCCGCGCGTCGTATGCGGTGAACGGGCCGATGACGGTCGGGACGCCGGGGAACGAAATCCCCTGCGCCTTGGAGTTGAAGTCGCGGTCCAGCCATCCGCCCGTAGCCGAGAGGGACGGCAGCAACACGCCGCGCGCCTGCCGCACGCGCGCCTGGGCCTCGTCGGTGCGCAGGCCGGCGAGCTCCACGGCCGGCGCCTCGCCGGATGCCCGCCGGACAGCCTCGGCGAACGACAGCCGCAGGGGCAGGGGAGCCGGTGCCTGCCCCGCCACCGGACCGGCCGTCAGTAGGCTAAGGGCCAAAAGCGCCGTTCGACTACGGTTTCGCAATGCCATGGAGATACAGATCGATGTGGGTGTCGAGGTAACTGCCGACGTCGAAGCCCTCGGGCATGCAGGACGCGAAGGCCCGGCGCGCCACGACGGCGTGCAACAGCGGCGACATGGCGAGCTTGGCGGCCACGGTCACGTCGACCGGACGGAATTCCCCGGCCTTGATGCCGCGCTCGAGCACGCCCGCCATCAGGCGGTGGCCGCGCACGGCGACTTCTTCGTAATAGAAGCGGGCGAGCTCCGGGAAGTTTCCCGCTTCGGCCATCATGAGCTTCGGGATGCCGGCGAGCGCCGTCTCACCGACGAGGCGCCAGTACTCGCGGACCAGCTTCTCGAACAACTCGCGCGCGCTGCCGGTGAACGACTGCGCCAACGCTTCGCCCTTGGCGATCACGGGGACGATCGTCTCGCGCACCACGGCCTTGAGGAGCGCTTCCTTGCTCTCGAAGTAGAGGTAGATGGTGCCCTTGGTGACGCCGGCCCGTCGCGCCACGTCGTACAGGGTCGCGGCGGCGAAGCCGCGCTCCACGAAGACATCGAGCGCGGCGGCCACGATCTCTTCGGGACGGGCGTCCTTGCGGCGCCGCCAGCGCGGCGAGCGGGGACGGCGGACGGTGGCTTTCTTCGGAACGGCGACGCGCGGCATCGGGGGCTCCAGGATTAGTTACTGAACGGTCAGTAACTAACCAGGGTTCCCACCGCCCGTCAAGCCACAGCGTAACTAGCGGCGGTAAAACAAGATGAGATCAGTGCTCGGGGGCCGCACGCCCACCTGCCGCATCATCGTCACCACCTGCCCGCGGTGATAGGAGGAGTGGTTCACGAAGTGGCGAAACATCTGGCGGTAACTGTGCAGGTACTCCCCCCCGGACGTCGGCCTCACCCGCACTACGTCCTCGAAACGCGCCTCGCCCAAGCCGTCCACGAACCGCGCCCGCTGCGCTTCGATTTCCTCCCACCGCGCCCGCACCGCGGCGAGCGACGCGAGGTCCCGCCCTTGCGGCACCACAGGCGGCGCCATCCCCAGCCACCGCGTGAGCCACAGCTGCTCGGCCCACACCGTGTGACATAGCGTGCCGTGGATCCCGCCGTGGCTGCTCTTCAGGTCCCGGAGATAGTCCTCCGCGGCCACACCGGCCACGCCGGCGAACAGGACACGGTTCGCCCAAGCGTTGTAGGCGAACAGCTCGAGCACCTCGGGTTTGGTCATTGGCCCCCTCCTCCGTCCGGACGTACACTTGAAGCCATGGAGCGCACGGAACCTCAGCCCGCCACCTACGCGCGGGCCCTGCGCCTCGTCGCCGTAGCGACGGCGCTCGTCGTCATTGCCAAGCATCTGACCACGGATGTAGCATCGCCCGTCGCGCAACGCGAGCTACTCATCGTCCGAGGCATCGGCGCCGCGGTCGTGATCGCCCTCGCCCTGGTCTGCTCCCCGCGCCGCTCCACGGCCGAGCTGCGGGGCCTGGCCTTTGCGTACGGGATCGCCGTCGTGTTCCTCACGGCCGGGGTTGCCACAGTGCTGCCGCAGGAAGTGTGGGAGCAATCCGTGTCGCTGGTGGCCGTAATGCTCGGCGCGGCCGTCTTCATGCCGTGGTCGTGGCGCTGGCAAGCGGCGTTCGTGGGGATCGCCCTGGGAGCCGTCACCATTGCGTTCGCGCTCGGGATGCCGCGCAGCGCGCTCGACGGCCACAGCATCGTCCGGGTGCTGCTCACGCTGTACGTGATGGGCGCGTTGAGCGTCGTGGGCGCCGACGTGGCGGACCGGGCGCGGCGCCAGATCCAAGCCACCCAAGCCGAGCGTCGCACCACCGACCAGCAACACGCCCGGGAGCAGCAGCTCGACGCCCTGGGGCGGTTCGCGGGCGGGATCGCGCACCAGTTCAACAATCTCCTGGGCGGCATCCTGACGCATGTGTCGGTGCTCCGCCAGGACGCCACCCAAGGGAGCGCCGTCACCGAGCTGGATGAGATCGCGGCCGCGGCCCGCCAGGGTCGCGAGCTGACGACTGAGCTGCTGCGGTTCACGCGCAATGAACCCACGCAGCTCCGGCCTACAGACGTGCGCCAGGTGGCAGATGGCGTCGCCCGGCTCGCCGAAGCGATACTCACCGGAGTGGCAGCCGTGCAGTCCCGCGTGCCCGACGGCCTCCCGCCCATCGCCGCGGACCCGGACCAGCTCGCCCACGCGTGCACGCAGATCGTCCTCAACGCCCGCGACGCCATGCAGGGCCGGCCCGGCGGGCGGCTCAGCCTCTCGGCTGCCCTCGAGGGGGCCTCTGTGCGGCTCAGCATCAGCGATACCGGCCGCGGCATGAGCACCGAGGAGCGCGAGCGAGCGTTCGAGCCCTTCTTCAGCACCAAGCCGATGCACCAGGCCAAGGGGCTCGGCCTCGCGACCGTGCATCGCGTGATGCGTGAGCAGGGCGGTGCCGTGCGTATAGAGAGCACGCCGGGCCGCGGCACCACCGTTCACCTGCTCCTCCCGGTCTCCGCGGAACCGCTCCCGGCTGCCCCGCTGTCCGCGTCCGCTCCACCGCACGCCGCCGTCCCCGTTCCGAATGGCGCGGGATCGGTGACGATTCTCATCGTCGATGACGAGCCCATCGTGCGCAACAGCCTGCGGCGCGCCCTCACGCGCTTCGGGTATCGCGTGCTCGAGGCCGGGGACGGCGCGTCGGCCCTGGCGGCGATGCGGGGCGCGGTGCCACCGGTGGATCTCGTGATCCTGGATCTCGTCCTCCCGGGCGGCGGCGCGGGCATCTTCGAGCTGCTCAAGGCGGTGCGGCCCGACGTGAGGGTCCTCGTGTCGTCCGGCTTCACGCCGGACGCGGAGGCCGCACGAGGGTTGGCTGACCGGGTCGACGGGTTCCTGCCGAAGCCGTACGAGCTGAGCCAGCTGCGCGAGGCAGTGAACCAGGCGCTGGCGCGCTAGCGGAATCGCCTCGACGAGGCGGTCGCGCCGTCCGCTTGCGGACTGAGCGCCACGTTTTTCCGGATCCGCCCGGGGCCCGTGATAAAGTTAGGGTCCATCCGTCCATCGCCGTTGCAATCGAGGTCACCGTTGTCGATCACGAGGCTCGTGTTGCCGGCCGGGAGAACCATGACGTTCGCGCCGCTCGTGGCTGCGAAGATCAGGCCAATGTTTCCGCCGTTTCCATTGAGATCGTTGAGGACGAACTTGTTGCCGCACGCCGCTTGAGCGAAGATCCCGGCATCCCCGGCGCCCTCAACGTCGTTATTCCTCAACACATTATTGATCATGGCGATCGGCACCGCCGTCGTCCCGACGTTGAAGCGTATGCCGTTCACCACGGCGCCGCCCAGTCGGTTGTTCACGATACGGCTAGCGGTCAGGGTCGTCGTGGCGATCGAGTTCGACCACGGCCCCTGCACCACGTTGTCCGCGACGACCACGTTGGTTCCGTCGCGCACGCGGATACCGCCAAACCCAGACCCCGTGGACGGCGCGGTCGCCACGATCGTGTTGCGCTCCACCCTATCGCTGTCGGTGGCACTTTGGAGGTGGACGCCGCTGAATGAGCCTCCCGATTCGAACTGATTGTCGGCGATGACCGCGCGGGGCGAGCCGTCAGCCAACAAGCAGCCACTCCCGCACTGCACGGTGTTGTTCAAGAACTGAACGTCCGTGCTTCCGAGTAGATCCACGCCGTCGTCCAAGCCACCCTCGAGGCGGTTGCCCTCGACCCGGCTGGAAGTGACGCCATCGAGGCTCAGCGCGGCTTCGGTCCACGGGCCTGTCACCATGTTGTCCGTCACCGCGACGTTGGCGCTGCCGGTCACCCCAATCCCGCTGGCAAAAACCCCCGCCGCCGCGGCGACAGTCGATACGACCGTGTTCCTCTCTACGCGGGCGCCGTCCATGTTCACCAGCCGGATCCCCGCGGTGGAGCCCGGGGACTCGAAACGATTACCCGCGATCGTCGTTCGCGTGTCACCCCCTGTGCCCTCGAACAGGGCGCACGACTCGGCGCCGCACGACACGGCGTTGTCGGCGAACAGGACGTCCCGCACTCCAAGGGCGCGAACCGCGTTGGCGAAGGCTCCGGCGACGTCATTGCCCTGGAAAGCGCCAGCGAGGTTCGCCGTGGCGATCGAGTTCCCCCACGGGCCCCGCACGACATTGTCCGCGACGACGACATTGCTGCCGTCGCGCACCCGGATACCCCCCAAGAATTGACCTCCCGACGGCGCGGTCGCCACGATCGTGTTGCGCTCCACGCGCGTGCCGTCGATCCCGCTCTGCATGTGAACGCCGGTGGCGGAGCCTCCTGACTCAAACCGGTTGTCGGTGACCACCGCGTTCTTCGTGCCCACGAAGAATGCGCACTCGCCCGCCGGGCTTCCGCATGTGACGCGGTTGTTGGTGAACCTGGCGCCGTCGGCCAAGAACGTCGAGGTCTCATCGGCCCCGGCAACGTAGGGGCCCTCCGCTGTGCTGCCGCCGTCTAGAACGAGTCGATCAACCGTGACCCCGGTTGCGTGCACTTGAAGCAGCCACACACCACTGAAGCCCGGCTGCGGGAATACCCCCGACCCAGGTGTGGCACACGTAAGCGTCACGTCTGGAGTCCCGATGATGACATCCGCCGTGACGCCAAAGAACCCGTTCAGTCCGATGACCTCACCGGGAGTCGCGGCGGCGAGGGCCGCCCGCAGGCTCGCTTCGTCCGCGACAGTCACCGCGGCCGGCGTGGGACAGGAAGTGATGACGCCGGCAGAGAACAGCGGTGTTGCAGGATGGGCTGGCTCCGTAGTCGACTCGCGACAGGCGGCGACCAGCGCGACCACGCCGAGCACCGCCCAGAACCTAAGGGGACTCATGGCACACCTCCACGCAGGGAACGGGCTTGTGAATCGGAAGGTTGCGGCGGGAAAGTCAAGGCGCCGTCAAGGCGAGCTACCGCGCGGCGGCGAGCTCGCCGCCGTCCAGCACGCTGCTCCGCACGGTTCCCCCGTCGATCACCTGGTCGTCCCCGATCAGGGAGTCCACGACCGTGGCGCCACGCACCCGCACACGGTCCCCCAGGATGCTGTTCGCCACCGTGCTGCGCTCCACCGTACTCCCCGCCCCGATCGCGACGTTCGGCCCGATGGTGGCGTCGCGGAGCGTCACGCCGTCCTCGACGTACACCGGCTCCTTGATCACCACGCCCGGCGGAGTGGTGCGCGGGCGCCGGGCCCGGCCGTGCTCCAGCAGGTGGCGATTGGTCTCGAGCAGCGTGTCCACCTTGCCGCAGTCGTACCACCCGGTCACTTCCGCCACCGCGATCTTCCGGCCGCGGTCCACCATGTACTGAAAGGCGTCCGTGAGGTAATACTCGCCGCCCTTCCCCGGCGGCTGCCCCAGCACGTGCGCGATGCCGTCGAACAGCGCTTTCGAGTCCTGGATGTACTGCAGGCCGATGTTCGCGAGCCGCGACACGGGAGTGCTCGGCTTCTCGACGATGCGGGTCATGTGGCCCTGCGCGTCCGTCACGATCACCCCGAACCGCTGATAGTCCTCGACCTCCTTCGCCCAGATGATGCCGTCGGCGGCGGTGCCCTTGATGAGCGACAGGTCGGCGTCGAACAGCGTGTCCACGAAAATGATGAGCACGGGCCCGTCCACGTAGGGCCGCGCCAGCTCGATCGCGCCCGCCGTTCCATTCAACGCCTTCTGCTCGACGAATTGGGCTGGTACGTCGTAATGCTTGACGATGTAC
>Ga0066710_100008415_pt1 | contig 10026 bp, 7 predicted proteins | sample GraSoiAngelo_159_FD_79666 | JGI IMG/M metagenome (GOLD analysis project Ga0066710, IMG submission 79666) | Grasslands soil microbial communities from the Angelo Coastal Reserve, California, USA - 14_1009_16_40cm | ecosystem: Environmental > Terrestrial > Soil > Grasslands | place: USA...
ACTTTCTGTAGCGTTTCCAGGAGATCCTCCGTGCCCTCGAGTGCAAAATAACAGGACTGGATGCGAATCAGAGCGTGGGTAGCCGCGACAAGAGCACTGACGGGAATCAATCCCAGCGTAGGTGGAGTGGCAACAACGACGATCGAGTAGTGTTTGCGGAATGGCTCCAAACGATCCTTGAGACGAAAAGGAGCATCGAAATCGCCAACGAGCTTTGATTCCAGTTTGGCCAGACTAATTCGCGCCGGTACGATATCAAGCCCTTCGACGGGTGTCCTGTAGACAGACTGCTCCACTAATCCCTGGCCGTCCATCATTAACTCGTAGGCCGATCTCTCCACGGTCAGTAGGTCTAAGTATGAGATTGAGCTGTTTGCTTGAGGATCGAGATCCAAAAGAAGGACACGCTTTCCAAGCCTGGCAAATGCGGCGGCCAAATTGATGGCGGTAGTTGTCTTCCCTACACCACCTTTTTGATTAGCAATCGCAATTACCATTCCCTGCACAGCGGTGAAAGTTTGATATGGTTCTGCGGAAACCAATGGAAAGCATACCCGAGAAAACCGAATGTCTTATTGACACCCACAAAGACAACGCCTACATCGGAAGGTCGCCCGCCTCACCTATGACATCGGGCCACTCCTCTTCGCCAAGACCAGACTCCTCTGTTCCCTCTTCCTCCGATGGTACTGTATTGCGAGACGCTTTGATCACTTCCATATCGACATAGATGGGACAATCTGCTCGCAGTGCCAGCGCAATCGCGTCAGAGGGTCGTGAATCGAGAGCAATGGTGTTGCCGTCGCTCGTTCGCATCTCAATTACGGCAAAGAACGTGTTGTCGCGCAAACTAGTTACCACCACTTTGTCCACCTGTATGCCCAGCTCAACAATCAGATTGCGCAGGAGATCATGGGTCATCGGTCTAGGAGGGGCAATCTTCTCGATCTCGAGAGCAATCGCATTGGCCTCATAGGCACCAACCCAGATAGGCAACATGGTATCGCTATGGACATCCTTCAAGATGATAATCGGAGTACCACTGTTAGGATCCATCATTAGGGCCCTGATCTTTACCTCGATTTCCATAACTCGATACCTCTTAAATTGCCCTCGAGCCTTCTGCCGATCCTAATTCACTCTCTCGCCATACAGACTGTTTGCTTTGGCTTGAGTGACCATTATCTCAACTATTTGGCCTTCCAGTGTCGCGTCGCCCTTAAAGTTAACTACTTTGTGGCAACTCGAATGACCTGCCATGTCCTGATCCGACCTTGCACTTTCTCCCTCAACCAAGACGCTGACGGAGCGCCCTATATAGCTCTGGTAGATTCTATTTTGTATCTCGCGCTGAAGATTCTCAAGCGCGAGAAAACGCGCTTTCTTATTAGCTGGCGAGACGTCATCATCGAGCTTCGCCGCAGGAGTACCGGGGCGCCTGGAATACTTGAAGATGTAAAGCCCGTCGTATTCACAACGATTAATCAGAATCATTGTTTCTTGAAAATCTTCTTCTGTCTCGCCGGGAAAGCCCACGATAATATCGCTGGTCAATGAGATGCGCCGTTTAGATTTCTTAATGCTGTTCACACTGCGCAGATAATCTCCAGATTTGTGTCCGCGCCGCATTGCTTTCAGAACTCGGTCGCTCCCCGACTGGACCGGCAGGTGAACCCAGTCACACAGATTGGGATACTCCTCAATCGCGGACACTATATCAGGATGGAAGTCTCGAGGAAACGAGGTCGTGAACTTGATTCGCTCCATTCCTGTTTCCGCTACGGCCCTGAGCAACCGGCAAAATGGCGTTGCGCCAAAACTCTTCTCGAATCCCTCTTCCGCTGCTGGCCGGTAGCTGTTTACGTTTTGGCCGATCAGTTGAATCTCCTTATAACCAAGCTCGCGGAGCCGGCGAACTTCATTAACAATCTCCCTCATGCTGCGGCTCTTTTCGCGTCCCCTGGAATAAGGGACTATGCAGAACGAGCAAAACTTGTTACACCCCTCGATGATCGGAACGAAAGCAACATAGGGAGAATGTCTTTCTACCGGCGATACGTCCCACGATTCACCTTGGGCACGCTCACCCAGATCGAGAACTGATTCTTCACCGCTTTGTAGCCGCTCAATCAACGAGGGGATGCGATCTGTTGCGCGCGTGCCTATGACCATCTTCACTTCCGGCGAGTTGTCGAAGATCGCCTCACCTTCCAACTGCGCAACGCAACCCATTACACCAATGAGTGGTTCCTTGCCGGCAAACGTGCCACGAAGCTCTCCGATGCGCCTGAATACTTTCCGTTCCGCACGTTCGCGCACGGAGCAAGTATTCAACAATACAACATCCGCACCTTCCGCGGACGATGTGAGTTCGTAGCCCGCTTTTCGCAGTCCCGTCGCCGCCCGCTCAGTGTCTGCAACGTTCATCTGGCAGCCAAACGTTTCTAGATAGACCTTATAAGCCCTGGTTTTCATCTCCGCGCAAGCACGACAGCTCAAGTGTTGGCTAGTCTATCAGAAATCCTTAGCCAAGCGCGATAGTGGGTACTTTCAGATCTGTATTCTCGCGGTAACCAAGCTTGACCACTTGTTGTTCCCCTAGTAGTATCGCGGCGAGTTTTTCCGGATCCCAAAAAAACCAGGAGGTTCCTCATGTCCTTCAACAAAGTAATTCTCGTTGGCAACCTCGGTCGTGATCCCGAACTGCGCTACACGCCGCAGGGGACACCCGTTTGCAGCTTCACGATGGCTACAAATGAACGGCGCAAAGACAAGACTGGTGAGATGCAAGATCAGACGACGTGGTTCCGCGTTACTCTCTGGGGACGGCAAGCCGAAACTGCCTCACAATACCTGACGAAAGGTCGGCCGGTTTATATCGAAGGCAGGCTACGCGTTGAGGAGTGGACTGACCGAGACGGAAAGCAGCGGTATACGCTCGAGGTTCACGCGACAGACATGCAGTTCATCGGCAGCAGAGGGGAAGAGCCGATAGCAGGAAAAGTCGCTACCAGCGAGCCGGCGGCTACTGAGCAGGCAGATCTGTCTGACGACGACATTCCCTTTTAGTCTGGAACAGCAATACTTGCGGAAATTGTGGAAGTCGGGAGTGAGCTCAGGCAACGCCCCACCGGCCGAATTGCCGGAGTTTGCTGTAACGTTTAGCCAGTCGTTCTTGCTGGCCACGGCTAACCGCTTCAGCAAGGCGCTCGCTTAAAGCGGAATCAAGATAGCGAGCGGTCTGATCGTAATCGGTGTGTGCTCCCCCGGGAGGCTCTCTAATAATCTGATCCACAATCTTCTCTTCGTAAAGATTCTGCGCAGTTAACCGCAACCCTTCGGCCGCGCGATCCGCGAGCTTTGCGTCCTTCCAGAGGATTGCCGCGCACCCCTCAGGCGAGATGACTGAGTAGATGGCGTTTTCCAGCATTAGCACCTGGTCCCCTACCCCAATTGCCAGGGCACCGCCGGATCCCCCCTCGCCAATCACCGTGACGATCACCGGCACCTTCAGCTTCGTCATCTCCCGCAGATTGTAATCAATGGCTTCGGCTTGTCCACGCTCTTCAGCGTCAATTCCCGGGTAGGCGCCGGTGGTATCGATCAGAGTAAAGACCGGTCGTCGAAATTTCTCCGCGAGTTTCATCACTCTCAGGGCTTTGCGATAACCTTCGGGCTTCGGCATTCCAAAATTTCGATAGCTACGTTGTTTTGTGTCGCGTCCTTTCTGATGGCCCACAACGATGATGGGCAGACCGTGAAACCTCGCCGAGCCGCAAACTATCGCGTGGTCATCTGCAAATCTCCGGTCGCCATGAAGCTCGACAAATTCTTCGAAGAGTCGTTCTATAAAATCAAGGGTATGAGGGCGATCTGGGTGTCGAGCCAACTGCACACGTTCAAATGCCGTCCTCGCTTCTGGCGGAGTAGTGAGCAGATTGCTCTCAACGGCAGGTTTGTTTTCGATCTTCGCCATTTCCCTTCCCCGCACTCGGAATTATCAGATGCGGCTTACACTCTGGGCCGTCTTCTCAACCCTCGTGGCGCAGCCTAGCAGCTTCAGCGCGGAATCCAGCTTGGCACTCCGTTCGACTCGCAACGCCGAATTGACTTTCACCTGCACCAGAACGTCAGTTTCGATTAACGCTTCCAGTACCACGTCGCAATTTCCGGGATGCGTGTTTAGAAGATGGAGAATCGTATCAAATGAGGCTGCGGTACAGTCAGTTGACGGAACCCGCAGCACGACGAGCTCCCGGTTCTTCAGAATATCACCAAGATTCTGAACCTGGTCGACCACGATTGTAGGAGGGTTGTCTTCGCTGAGTTCGAGCCGCCCGGTAATCAGGACTGGCGACATATCAAGAAGAGCCGCGTGTTTCCGATAAGTCTCAGGCCACAACACACACTTCGTTCCCCCAAACTCATCCTCAAGACGGAGCAAGGCAAACTTGTCGCCCTTCTTTGTTGTGCGGGATTGCACATCGTTAATGATCCCGCCGATGCTGACCCGGACGCCACTAGTCAAGCCGGGGAGTTCAATGGATTTTGCGGCTTTCAGGCTCTGCAACAGCTCGACATAATCTTCCAAGGGATGGCCAGTGATATAAAAGCCAAGCGCCGCCTTTTCTGCGGCCAGCAATTGGGAATGCGACCAGGGGCTTGTGGCCGGTGGCACTCTCTCAACGAGTTGAGCGTCTTCGATGGCGGCCCCGAATAACCCATCCTGGCCTTGAATTCGCTCCCGTTTAGCGCGTTGGGCTCTGGCCAGGGCGGTATCGATTGAATTGTGAAGAGCCCCCCGCCATTCATGCAGGTCTCGTGCATCAGTGTTCAGGGAATCAAAAGCTCCAGCACTCACCAGACTCTCAAACACGCGCTTGTTCAGTGCCCCTTGTTCCACTCTTTCCCCAAAATCGAAGAATGATTTGAAAGCACCACTTTTGCGTGCCTCGATTATCGCGTTAACGGTGGAGTGACCCAAGCCTTTAATCGCCGCCAGCCCATACCTGATGGCATGCTCCGACGGTGTGAAGCCTGAATAACTCTCGTTGACGTCCGGTGGCAATAGCTGAATACCTTGTGCGCGGAGTTCCTTCGAGTACTTAAAAACCTTGTTAGCGTCCTGCGCTTCATTGGACAGAACCGCTGCATAGAAGTGCTCCGGGAAATGGGCCTTGAGGTAGGCAGTCTGAAATGCCAGGTAAGCGTAGGCAACGCTGTGGCTGCGGTTGAAACCGTAGTCTGAGAACTGAGCCATGAGCGAGAATATCTTCTCCGCCTTCTCCCTCTTCAGACCTCGTTCAACGGCGCCGCTTATGAACTTCTGCTCATGGACCGCCATCTCCTTCCGCTTTTTCTTACCCATCGCTCGCCTCATCAGGTCGGCCTCGCTGAGCCTGTAGCCCGCAAGCTTCTGAGCCAACTGCATAATCTGCTCCTGGTAGACAATGATCCCATAGGTGTTATTCAGGATCTCCTTCATCTCAGGGACCAAATACCGCACCATCTTCTTGCCATGGTGTCGCAGAATAAATTCGTCAACCATTCCGCCGTCGAGCGGTCCTGGCCGGTAGAGAGCATTTAACGCGGCCAGATCTTCGACATCTTTTGGCTTAAGCTTGCGGCAGATTTCCTGCATGCCCAAAGATTCAAACTGAAAGACCGCCTCAGTGCGGCCTTCGGCAAAAACGGCCATCGTCTTCCCTTCGTTAAGCGCTATATCAGCCCAGTTAAACACGATGCCAAGCATTTGCTTAACACTAATTAAGCAGTCATTTATAACAGTTAGGGCGGTAAGCGCTAAAAAATCCATCTTAAGCATGCCGGTTTTTTCCAGATCCGACATCACATATTGAGTTGTAACCTCATCCTTGGCCGAAACTGCAATCGGGATGAGCTCTTGAAGCGGCAGCGGCGAAATGACGACGCCGGCCGCATGCACGGAGCTATGACGAGCGCAACCTTCGAGCCGTTGGGCGATCTCTATCAGCTCTTTAACTTGTGGATTGTTTTCAACCTCTTCCTTTAAGTCTGGAACGTTCTCCAAGGCCTGCGCAATGCTTACATTTCGACCACGAACTGGCGGCGGTATTAACTTGGCGATTCTCTCGACCTCCGAATACGGCATCTCTAGTGCTCTGCCAACATCCTTAATCGCAGCTCGCGAAGCCAGCGTGCCGAAGGTAATTATTTGGCAAACAGAATCGCGTCCGTATAGATTGGCGACATGGTTGATTACTTCGCCACGTCCTCTCACGCAGAAGTCAATATCAATGTCTGGCAAAGATACCCTGCCCGGGTTCAAGAAACGCTCGAAGATAAGGTTGTACTTGAGGGGATCTACGTCTGTGATGTCCAGGCAGTAAGCCACCAGGGAGCCTGCAGCCGAGGCTCGACCAGGCCCAACCGGAATTGAGTGTGCTTTTGCGTAGCGCACGAAATCCCAAACGATGAGGAAGTAGCCAGCAAAGCCCATCTGCTTGATCATGGCTATCTCGCTGGAAAGGCGCGTCTGATAATCGGCAACTGAGTGCTCTAGCTCTCCGCGAGATGACTGTCGTTCCCATACGCCCTGGCGCCGGCGTTCAAAACCTTCCCTCACCACTCTTTCGAAGTAGTCATCGACAGACGAACCTGCGTCTGATTCAGGTATCGGAAAGTTCGGCAGATGGTTGACGTTCTCCAGCAACTTTAGATCGCACATCTCGGCGATCTCAACCGTGCGGCTCAGAGCCTCCGGTAATTCATCACCAAAGATACGCCACATCTCTGCCGGCGAGCGGACATAAAAATTCGGGCTGGGATAGCGCAGGCGATTAGTATCTCTGACCGTTTTCCCAGAGCCGATGCAAAGCAACACATCATGGGCGCGGGCATCGTCAGGCCCAAGGTAGTGGGCATCGTTCGTTGCGACTAGAGGAACACCGGTACGTTTTGAAAGCTCCACGAGGGGTTTGCGAATCCTCTCCTGCGCCTCAAGGCCGTGCTCCTGGATTTCCAGGAAGTAGTTTCCCTTCCCCAAAATCTCTTCGAACTCGAGCGCCGCCGCGGCAGCTTCATCGCATTTCTCGCGTGCCAACATCGCTGAGGGCACACCTGACATACATGCAGAGAGCCCTATCAACCCCTTGCTGTGCTCTGCCAGCAGCTGCTTATCGATTCGAGGTTTGTAGTAGAAGCCTTCGGTGTACGCCTTTGACGTCAGACGCACCAAGTTGTGATATCCGTCTAGATCCTTCGCCAGAAGAATAAGATGAAAATTAGCCTTTTCGCCGGCCGCTCCAGCCGCACGATCAGTTCGACTGCCGCGCGTGATGTAAGTCTCACAGCCAATTATTGGCTTCACGCCATGGCTTTTCATCGTGTTGTAAAACGAGATCGCGCCAAACATATTGCCATGGTCTGTCATGGCGCAGGCAGTCATGCCGAGTTCCTCGGTACGGCTGGCAAGAGGCTTAATCTGGATGGCGCCGTCTAGAAGGCTGTAATCGGTATGCAGATGGAGATGGGCGACTCCTTGATCATGCATGATACAAATCTGCTCGTTCAAGACCTATTACGACCGAAACTTCAAATATATTCCCTCTCAATTGCGCTTAGTGGCTTAGCGCTTATATCATAGACGACCAGGTTGATTCCTCGAATTTCCGAAACGCGTCCCGCCGAGATCCGCGCCAGAACGTCTTGTGGGAGCCTGGCGCAATCAGCGGTCATTCCGTCGACACTCGTCACAGCTCGAATGGCAACGACTCGTTCATAGGTGCGTTCATCTCCCATCACGCCCACGGTTGAAACCGGCAGCAGCACGGGGAAAGCCTGCCACACGGAATGATAAAGGTCAGCAAGGCGGAGCTCCTCATCAAGAATCAGATCGGCAGCCTGTAACAGAGCAACTCTTTCCTCGGTTACCTCACCAATGATCCGTACCGCTAAGCCGGGCCCGGGAAAGGGATGGCGCGTAAGTATCTCTTCAGGTACGCCGAGTTCCCTTCCAATCAGCCGGACTTCATCCTTGAACAATTCCCGCAGCGGTTCAATCAATCGTAGACTCATCTGCTCCGGCAAACCGCCAACATTGTGATGGCTCTTTATTACCGCCGACGGACCGCGAACTGATTCTGATTCAATCACGTCTGGATAGAGCGTTCCCTGAACCAAATACTCCACGTCGCCTAATCGATTCGCTTCTTGTTCGAAAACCTTAATAAAGACTCTACCGATGCGTTTGCGCTTTTCTTCCGGATCAACAACGCCTTTCAGCGCACTGAGAAAGAACTGCCCTGCACGAACGCCGACGATGTTCAACTTCATGCTCTGGCTCAACAGGGCAAGAGTTGTCTCAAACTCTCCCGCTCGTAGCAAGCCATTGTCGACAAAGATACAAGTCTGCCGTTCGCCTATCGCTCGATGAACCAGAGCAGAGGCAACGGTGGAATCTACTCCTCCTGAGAGGCCAGAAACGACGCGTCCACTCTCTCCAAGGTTATCGCGAATTCGCGCCACCTGCTCTTGAACGACCGCCTCTGGAGACCAGTCACCGTGGCAGCCACAAACGAAAAAGAGAAAATTACGTAGCACTTGCGCGCCGAGCGGGGTGTGAGCTACTTCGGGATGAAACTGCACTCCGAATATCCCGCGACTCTCGTCCTCAATCGCGTTCAGAGCATCATCTGTCAGCGCGGTTACACGAAATCCAGCGGGCACTGACGTCACGTGATCGCCATGGCTCATCCAAACATCCAGCTCAGATGGGAGTCCTTTGAACAAAGGACTCGCCGGCTCGATTATTTTCAACCTGGCGTACCCGAATTCGCGGTTCGAGGAGGGCTTAACTTCTCCGCCCATATCGAAGGCAATGACCTGTAGGCCATAGCAGATTCCGAGAAGCGGACAATCAATGACCTCAAGCAGATTTACTGAAGGTTTGGGCGCGCCTTTCTGATAGACAGAAGAGGGGCCGCCGGACAGAATGACACCTTTTGGGCGGCGTGCTGTAATTCGTTCGGTGGGAGTATTGAATGGCAGGATTTCACAGTAAACGCCTGCTTCTCGAACGCGACGGGCTATAAGCTGAGTGTACTGCCCCCCGAAGTCAAGTATTATTATTGTCTCGTGATGACTATTATTCGTCAAAGAGAAAACCCCTTGTGGTGTAGCGTGCGTCAAAGCGCATTCAGCAATGAGCGGAAAGCAAAGGATTATACTTTCGGAACCTATTAACTCAAAACCGGGGCCTGGTTAGGTACTGTTCTGATCAATGTTAATGTCCAACACGAGAACTAGCACCGGCCTTCTTAGCGGCAAACTTTTCGTTTGCAGAGGAATTGCCCTTTCCCTGGTCATTGCAATTGTGGTGAGCTTTGCCCAGACCTATGATACTGCGGGGGCTGGTACCAGAATCGCGCTCTCTCTGCCTCTGACAGTTCGTTGGCGATACGAGTCGAATTTGACTCTGAACCTTACTCCGGCCTTCGATGAACAACGCATCTACCTTCCGCTTGCAGGCGGAATTATCGTATCGCTCCAGGCGAGCGATGGCCAACTCTACTGGCGCTCAGAGATGGGTGGAGAACTCTCTGCGTCACCTGTCGCGGACGATCATGGCGTATACGTGGCTTCTGAGACCGAAAAGTCAGAGGCCGGCATTCGACGTGCAACTGGAACGCTACGAGCTCTCGGTCGTGAAGGCGGTGTGACGCAGTGGATGCGGACTCTAGCTAAGCCGCTGCGGGGATCACTTACACTCAAAAACGGGAGGCTCTTCGCTGCAGGAACCGACGGAAAAGTTTACGGCTTTGACACCAGGACAGGCGATCAGCGCTGATTTCTTGATTACGCCCCCTCCTCTAAGTACCTGCCGGTAGTATAGAAGTCGCGCGTTTATGTAGGAAGCGAAGACGGCACGCTGCTCGCCATCGATGAGGACAAAGGGAGCCTTATCTGGCGTAACCGAACCAAAGATCACGTGCGAGGGCCAGTCGCCATCGCGAACGAGACAGTCTATTTTGGCTCCGGAGACCGCTA
>Ga0066710_100008416_pt1 | contig 10026 bp, 6 predicted proteins | sample GraSoiAngelo_159_FD_79666 | JGI IMG/M metagenome (GOLD analysis project Ga0066710, IMG submission 79666) | Grasslands soil microbial communities from the Angelo Coastal Reserve, California, USA - 14_1009_16_40cm | ecosystem: Environmental > Terrestrial > Soil > Grasslands | place: USA...
CGGCTCATCTCCGGGAGGCGGTTGAGCGGTTAGTCCCGATCGCAACCGCGCGCGCCGGGACGGAGGCCACGATGGCCCGTTCTCGGTTGGCTCCCGAGGCTGCCGCTCCAACCTCTGGTGTGGAACTTGAACAGAACTTGAACGGCTCGGGGCACTCATCCGCTGGTGTATCGTAACTCTCTGATGCGCCTGTAGCTCAGTAGGATAGAGCATCGGACTTCTAATCCGAGGGTCGCAGGTTCGACTCCTGCCAGGCGCACCAACGACTACAAGGACTTCTGAGACGCCCCCACCAGTTCGGTAGACTCTTGCGTTGAAACAAAGGCCGGAACGGTACCAGCGAGCGCGCCGTCGAGGCGAGCCACCGCGTGGCGGAGATGCACGGGGCTCAGGTGCGCATACAGCATGACCATCGCCAGCGAGCCGTGGCCAAGCAACTCCTTGACTTCCTGAAGCGTGGCGCCCTGCTGGACCGCCCACGACGCGAATGTGTGCCGCAGGTCATGCCAGTGAAGGTCGGTCAGCTTCGCGCGCATGACAGCGTTCTCCCACGCCGCACGAAAGCGGTCCCAGTTCCGTGAGCCGAAGACGAGTCTGACGTCTCGCGGGCCGCGGCGGGCCAGGACCGCGTCGGCTTCGCGGTTGAGGGGAACCTGCCGCCGCTTGCTGCTCTTTGTGATGTCGAGCAGGATGACCCCACGGGCTCGGTCGACACGGGTCCCACGTCAACGTGAGTGCCTCGGATCGGCGAAGTCCGGTGAACAGCGAGAACTCAACAAGGTCCACGAGGTTGGCATTCCGAGACTCACGGCAGGCGTCGAGCAGCCGCCGGGCCTCCTCCGACGTGATCCAGCGAAGGCACCCCTGCGGCTCCTTCTCGAGGCGAATCTTTGGTATGGACTGCATTACCTCCCACTCCTCGCACGCCAGCCGGAGCAGATGCCGCAAGAGTGCGAGCGTGCGGTTGACGGTTCCTGCTGCCAGCGGGCGCTCGGTGGCGGCTCCACCCTGACCGGTCTTTCGCACCGTATTGAGTCGTCTTCCCTTGTACTCGGCGATCCGACTGGCGGTGATCTCCGACAGCGGTGTGTCCGCCCCGAAGAACTCCTCGAGGTGCTTCAGGATGCGAATGTCGTCACCAAGCGAACGCTTTCGCGCCTTGGCCTCGACGTAGCGCTCTGCGGCCCTGGCCAGCGTGAGGCCCCGCTCTTTCGCCTTGGGCTGCTGCTCGATCTTCAGCCGCACGGCAGCAAGGGCCTGCTCGGCGTCGTCCTTCGTCCACTCCGCTTTTTTGTAGACCCGCTTCTGCTTACCGTCCGCTGGACGGTGAAGCCCCACGCCTTGCGCCTCGCGCGCTGGCCTGGGGCTCGCCAGAGTCGTTGACTCACTCTCGCCATGTCCTCTCCTCCCTCCGGCATACAAGTTCACCGCATCGATCTGCCGCTCGCGCCCCGCCAGCCGGGGCGGTAACGATCCTCTCGCAGCTCGACGGCGCGCTGGAGCTCTGTCAGCTGGCTTCGATTCACGCCGGCGCAGGCCGACCTTCATATGGCGGCTCGTAGCGAGAGGCATGCCAGGCCCAGTCGCGGCAGCTCCGCCTGCGCCAAGTCCTCGGCGGCAAAGTGCTCTGCTCGACGAGATCGGGATGATGCCTCGCGCCCGCGTTGTGCGAGCCCGCTGCGTTTTGCAGCGCTCCGTCGCAACCTGCGGCAGTCCGGGTTCTGGCGTCTTACTCACCGCTGGCAGGGCGGTCGGATGCTCCTCAGCCCGGTTCTCAGAAAAAGCGAAGACGTAGCACGACTCGTGGTGCGGCCGTGCGATGTCGGCTGACGCTGGCACGCGCCTTGCCCCGTGATCGCGCGATGGGTCATCACGAACGTCGACGCCGGCGACCGCCGCAAGGGTTGGCTGATTCCTCGCCGCGCGTCTCGAGGCACCTATGAAGACTGGCCGATCCCCTCGCTACGTTCGATGAAGCTCGCGTGCGCGTGTCTAGCCAGTCTGCTGCACGCCGACCTAACCAAGTATGCCGCGCCCTACCGCGAGGTCGTCGGCCCTTCGATCGCGCTGGCGTCGCTTCTGGTCCAGAGCTCCAGGCGTTCGTCGATACTGGTCGCGACTTCCAGGCGTGACGGCATTGGGCCCCGACAGGTCGGGCGGCGGACTGATGACAAGATAGCGAGACGAGGATGGGAAGCGAGCGGACTGGAAGAGGGACGGTCAGCCGTCGCGCGCGAGCGCGGTCTAAGGGCGGTAGCAAGATGGTGCAAGACGCCGCGCTCGGTCGTGCTCTCGACGGGCCTCGTGAGTAGACGTTGAACGCGTAGCCCGGCTGGATCTCGGTCGTGGGCGCGACGTTCATGCCGCGGCGGGCCAGCTCGCTCGAGGTCTGGCCCCGCTGCTGGCCTACGGCGGCGCCGAGGACGTTCCCGGCGGTCGGCCCAGTGCAGCCTCGGCCGATGGAATCTGACTAAGCTGCACGCCGGCCCTGATGATCGAGAGCAGAGCGCGTTGGCGAAGACTCGGATGAGGTGCTGCTTCATCTGGTCGTGGACCGACGTGCCGGAGCACAGCAGAAGTGGGTGAAGAATGGGAAGACGGGAGGTGGTCGTAGAGGCCCGTCAGTGGAATCAGCAGCTGCTCGTCAGGGTCAGCGTCGAAGACGTTCTCGCGGACCTGAACCAATGATCTGACGTGGCCGGTCCGAGTTGATGGCGCCTCAGGTCCTTGTGGTCTCGAATCGGGGGGTCTTATGCCACACGCGTTCTTTGCGCAGCACCACGTCCTCGGTGAACCCCCGCACCACGACGTAGAGCCAGCCCTGGCAATAGATGAAGTACATGACGACAGCGAGAGCCACCACGGACGTCAGGCTCTCGTCCTCCAGCGACGCGATAAGCACGAGTTCCAACACGAACAACAGAAAGGCCAACGCCCACACGGCTGCGAACGGACCGGTCAAGCTCGGCTGCGCCAAGCTGAAGAGGGACAGGACGAACAGGATGTCCGAAGCGACGATGCCGATCAAGAACAGATAATGGAGGCACAGGAACGACAGCAGCTCGACCGCGATCAGCGGCGAGCGAAAGCGGGTGACACGGGTCAGGAATTTGCTGAGGACGTAGTTGTGTCCCCTCACCCACCGGGTACGCTGGCGCACCCAGACGCCGAGCGTTTCCGGCTCCTGCTCATAGGTCACGGCCGCGGGGACGAATTTGATGAGATACCCCTTCTCGTAGAGGCGGACGGACAGCTCTGCGTCCTCGCTCATCGCCCTCTCGTCCCAGGGCCCGACATCTTCGAGCACCCGCCTCCAGACGACGTAGTTTGTGCCCGGCAGGAGGGCGACCCGGACCAGGTTCCACCGCCCCGCTTGCGTGATCCATTGAAACGCCAGCGTCTCCAGGTTGATCAAGCGAGTGAGGAGGTTCCGGCGTCGGTTCAGCGTCCGGAACTTGCCCAGGGCAGCACCCAGCTCAGGGTGCCGAAGCAGCTGGACCACGAGGAGACGCAACGCGTCCGGTTCTGGGGTGTTGTCGGCGTCGTACACCGCAATGATGTCGCCCCGAGCCACCTTCAGGCCCTCGTTCAGGGCTCGCGATTTCCCGCGGGCCCCCTCGGCCGCCGAGATGTTGACAACCCTGAGGGGGTGGGCTCGGGCCATCATGTCCTCGACCAGCTCGCCGGTCCGGTCCGTCGAGCCGTCATTGATGACGACGATCTCCAGGCGGTCTGACGGGTAGTCCTGCTCGAGGAGCGCCTGCACCGTGGCCCTGATCACCCGCTCCTCGTTGTGGGCGGGGACCAGCACGCTCACGGTCGGCCAGTCCAGCCCCGCGGGGGAGAGGACTTCACGGTCTTGGCTGCTCTGCACTGCATAGAAATACCCGGCGACGGTGAGGACCAGTTGGTACGCCGTCATCGACCAGATGACGACGACAGAGGCGAGAAATACGAGATCGACGATCATCGCCCGCCTCTCCGGGCCCTCCGCACGACTTGGTGATGGAGCCGCAGCGACACTAGCAGGGACCCCCCGAGAATCCCCAACCAGACGACGCCGACCGAAGTCCAGAAGCCAAGGACGCGGATAACTCCGGCGACGCCTCCGGCGTGATGGAGCGCGACCACGTGCCGCCCCCGAGGGAGGAGGATCGCGTACCCATCATCGCCCGGTACTGCGCTGGTGCCCTCCGCCCGACCATCGACGACGATCTTGTCAGGACGCGCGTTGACGACTACCAGGGCCGGGGCGAACGTCTCATACTCGAACTCGATATCCTGGCCCGCTGTCCTCGCCCACAAAAGGTCGGCGGTCACCTTCAGGATCCGCAGGCCCTGGGGGCGACCCCAATAGCGCGAGATGCCCTCCCGAACGGTAACCTCGTGACGTCCCCGGGGAATGATAGCGGCGCCCCGGTAGAAGGCCGGCCACAGGCGCCCGTCCAGCAGAACCTCGTCCACGTCGTCGCCCACCTCCAAGACGACCGGGCTGGGCGCCTCGATGATCCAGCGGCCAGGTTCCCCCTGCTTCCGGGCGACTGACCCGAGAGCGTAGGGGATCGCGTCCAGATCCCACGGGAAGATCGTCGACTCCGCGTAGAGGAGCACCCGATCCGCGTGGCGCACCGCGGACCGCAGAAGCTGGTGGAGCTCGACCCCCGTTTGCTGCGCGGTGGCAAAGCCGTCAGTCCCAGAGGCACGGAACGGCACGACGTTGACGTCGATCAGCAGCCGACGGGGGTCGCTCACCATGGTCCGATAGATGCGGCCGATACGCTCGTAACGCTCAGGCGGAAGACCCCACATAGCCTGTGGGTCCTCCACGGCCACCGTGAAATCGTAGCGGTCGCGCAGCTTCAGGATTCGGGTGACGTCGATCGCGATGCTGCGCCGCAACTCGGGCGCCGACAGGCTGTCCAGTACGGTGACGATCGTCTCGAAACCGTGCGGCCGCGAGCGGGCCACCGCATCGGCCAGACTGAGGAAACGCTCGTGAAGACGAACGACCCACTCGACACGGAACTCCTCGAACCGCCGGAGGGCCGTCGGGCTCGCCCGCCAGAAATAGGTGGAACGCTGGTCAAAGAGCCGGGCCGGATCAAATCCGTACCGTTGTTGAAAATCCAGCCTGGCCGACGGATGAAATGGAGTGAGGGTCCCGGGATCTCGTAGGCCGACCGCCGACTCGAAGTTCAGCTCGGCGAAGTTGACACCGTCCCACTCGTACACCTGCAGGATCCGGCGGACTTCATCCTCGACGGCAGCCACGCAGGCGGAATCCGTCAACGCCAGCGGGAAGCGCCATTCAGAGCGCGCGTCCCGCCCGGCGTTCGTTTTTTCCCGGCAGGCCGGCCGTTTGATCCAAAAGTCCTCGGTGAGGTGGGGCAACTCGAACCAGGCGTAGACAAGCATGCCGTTGGCATGCGCGGACCGGATGAGGCGCGCGTAATCGAACGCATAGCGGGGGTAGAAGGCCCAGGCCGCCGCGTGGATGGCCCGAACGCCGTGATGCCGCCACGTCACGACGAGTTGCTCGACGCTGATGTTCGGCCGGAATCCCGGATCGAAGAACACCTCGAGGTTATCGCTGCGGAGTCGGGGGGCCAAGCCGAACTGGCGTCGGACGTGGTGGGTGAGATAGGGGAAGCGTTCGTATGCGTGGCCCCCTTCCGTGAAGAGCGAGCCGAAGTACATGTAGCGGCCGGACCCCAAGCTCGCCGAGATCGCCACCGGCGTCCGGCTCCCATCTGCCTCGACGAGGACCTCAGCGCCTGGCGGGACGATGAACTCCGGCAGCGACGCGGCCCGCGGCCAGAGGATGTCCGTGGCGTCGGCGACGCGATCCCGCATCTTCCGCACCCGCACCTCGTTGCCGGTGAAGTCGATGCCGAGCGCCGCAGCGAGCGGGCTGCGCCCGACCGCGATCAGATTCGTCCCGCGGCGGAGCGCCGTCAGCACCTCGGAGATGCGAGCCTTCGTCAAGCGCGAGGCCGCGGCCTGGGGTATCGCGACGAGGTTGATCGGGGCGCCGCGGTCCGGGACATAGGTCTCAACGTCCATCTTCTGAGTCTCGAGCCCGACCGCCGTCAGCGCAGCCCACAGCCCCTCCTGGTCGCGCGCGAGGACGCCGTCGGCGCCGTCGACCCACAACACCACCGCCCGCCCTTCCCGGCCTTTATTCGGCTCTCGCCCGACCGCCCGGGGCCGAGTCCCAAACGTGGGGAAGATCGACTTCGCCCGCCTCCATTGTCGCTCCCAGAAGGACGGCGCCGAAACCAGGGCGCCATGGGCGGCGTAGAGCCAACCAGGCTTGAGATCCACCTTTCGCTCGATCTCGCCCCAAAGCTTCCTCGAACCGCCACGCTCCTCGACGAGCGCGCCATGGTCGTCGAACACGTATTCGCGCAGGTAATGCCCCGCCAGCGACAGCTTCACGTCAGCCTTCCCGGTCACCACCGCCTTGTCCTGCGCCCGCACCACGTTCGCGAAGGTCTTGACGTCCAGATAGGTGTAGCCGAGCTCCTTCACCCCCCGCACCAGCTGGCGGAGAAGGGCGACTTCGACGAAGGGATGGAAGAAGGCGCTGGCAAACCCGTCCCGCACGACGAGGTTGGCCCGGGCCGCCCGCAGCAGGTGATCCACCGTCGGCGAGGCCAGCGGCACGTAACCGAGATTTTCCGGGATAATCTGCTGACCATACGCGTCGCGCCGCACGAAGAAGGGGAAGTAGAACGACGTGCGCGGGTCATCCAGCGCCAGACGTTGCTCGATGGCCGTCGTGAAGTGGCGCGCGAGCGCCGCGTAATCCAGCGAGCTGGCGGCATAGTGGGGGGTCTCCCAGAGGACCGGATAGATCCCGCTTCGGAACGTCTCGGCCAGGGCGGCTTCGATCCGGTCGCGCACGGCGCCCTCGGTGTCGTGGCCGATGGGTCCCTGCCGCGTGGCGTCCCAGAACTCGAAGTCCACTCCCGTTTCGCCCTTGTACTGATGGCTCGACCCGTGCAAGGCCACGGTCCCGCCACGCGCCACCATGTACTGCAGAGCCGCCACTACGTCCGGCCGTTCGCTGAGCGCGACCCGAACATCGTTCCGGGGATCGACGTAAAACGGGATCAGCGCCACCACGAAGGGGACGTGCTCCGCGCTCAACAGGTCTGCAATCGCTCGCAGCTGCTCGGCCTTGGTGAGTGGGCTGACATCCTCGATGCGAATGACCGCCGAGTGCCGTGGCGGGTGATTCTCGTCAAGGACGTCGTGCAGGACATCGGCGAAGGCCAGGTAGCGGTCGGCGGGCCCGGCGTACGCGAGCGGATTGTCCGCGATCACCCACCAGTTCCCGCTCCTGACGATGTAAGGGAACGTCGCGCCGGCCACCTCGGTCACGGCGAGGACGGCGGCCTTCTGCGGGTCCACGATGCGGAGCGCCGAGAACACGGGGTCGCCCTTCTCAAGCCGGGTCCCGCGGTAGACGACGGTCGGGGCGGGTCGCGCCTCTTCACCGAGGTAGGTCCAGCCGAACCGCTGACCCGGGTCGTAGCTCCGCGCCAGCTCGTCGAGACCGCGATTCAGCCAGCACACTGTCTTCCCACTTGCCCAGACGTCCTTGAGGAACTCCGCCGGCAACCGCGAAGGCCTGGCCGAGCCGATGAAAAAGAGGACATCGTAACGATCGACGTCTCCACGCGCGTACCCCGCGATCGGCTCGAGATCGATGGCGGAAAGGGCGAAATGACCGAGGAGGCTCTGGAGCTGACGGGCATAGCCTTCGGCCAGCCGGTGATCGTTGGCGACGTCGAACACGATGAGGGCACGCTTCGACGTCGCCTCGCTGGGTTCAGCGACAATCGGCGGGGCGACGCCGATGAGCGCGGCGAGGAGCACCATCGCCGCCAGCGCACGCCTCGCCATCACGAGCGCCGCTGAGGCCAGACGTGACCGGGTCGGGCTCCGGGGTGCCATGTATCAGGACGCCCGCGCCGGTTGCTCGAGCGGCCGGTTCTCTAGCCGCTCCTCGGAAGGAAGACGGGCCGGCTCCTTGAGCAACTCGGCCACGATTCGGCTGGCTGCGTGGCCGTCGCCGTAGAGACTTACGGCGCGGGATATCCGCTCGTACGCGTCCACATCCTCCAACAACTGCAGCGTCTCGGCGACGATCCGGGCCCGATCCGTCCCGATCAGCCGCACTATCCCCGCCTCTACGCCCTCCGGGCGCTCTGTCACCTCGCGCAGGACCAGCACGGGCACGCCAAGCCCTGGCGCCTCCTCCTGGAGACCGCCGGAATCGGTCAGGACGAGGTAGCACCGCCTGAGCAGGTGCATCATCGAGAGGTAGTCGAGCGGGGGGGTCAGGATGACGTTGGGGATGCCGCCGAGCAATTCGTGGGCCGGTCCCCAGACGTTCGGGTTCAGGTGCACCGGATAAACGATGCGGATCTCGTTCCCACATCGCCGGGCCAGATCGCGGAGCGCCCGGCAGATGTTCTCCAGGGGGCTACCGAAGTTCTCACGGCGATGAGCGGTGACCAGAATGATCCGCGGTGCCCGTCTAGGCCGGCACGGCTCCGCGACGTCCCGTAGCCCGCGCTCGCCCGCCATCGCGGAGCCGGCGTCTCTCGTCGAGTCGGCTGCCACGCCGCAGCGCCCGAGCAGCTCCCGGACTTGGCGGGTGGGTGGCCACTCGTTGATCCACTGGAGGGCGTCGATAACGGTATTGCCCGTCACCCGGATGCTGTGGTCCGGCACGCCTTCCCGGAGGAGGTTCTGCCGGGCACGCTCCGTCGGCGCAAAGTGCCGGTCCGCGATGACCCCACCGAGCCGTCGGTTGACCTCTTCGGGGAACGGCTGCCACTTGTCCCGCGTACGGAGCCCTGCCTCCACATGGCCGACCCTGACCCGGGCGTAGAAGGCGGCCAGCGACGCCGCCACCACGGTCGTCGTGTCCCCCTGCACGAGGACCCAGTCCGGCCGCTCGGCATTGAGGATCGGCTCGAGTCCTGCGAGCAGCAGAGAGGCCAGCTGGGTCAGGGACTGGTTTTCCCGCATCACCGCGAGGTCGTAATCCGGGGTGATCCTGAAGAGGGAGAGCATCTGATCGACCATTTCCCGGTGCTGGCCCGTCACGCAAACGACAGGTCCGCGCGCCGCGTCTGGCGCCTGCGGCCAAGTCGCCGCCCGGGTACGGTGCAGTTCTCGGATGACGGGCGCGAGTTTGATAGCCTCCGGACGGGTACCCAGGATACAAAGGGTCTTCACCGGCACCGTCGAACCGTTGCTTCTCACGCTGCTTTCCTCAGAGGACGAGAGCGGTCTCCCGAACAGAGCCTGGTAGTGTCTTGCCGCGGGGCAGCTGTCATGGCCCAGGAAAAGCGGTCCTTGTCTGGATCGTGGCGCCTGTGAGGAGCGCAGCGAGAAGCTGCCAAGGTGGGCGCTGCCGGCCGGCACCGGGGCACCCAGCAAGAGACGCATGCGCCCCACGGTTGAGATGGGGACTGGCGAGTGACCGGGGCCGCGACCCCCACCGTTCTATGAGATCCTCCAGATGCGGTAGATCACCCTGTCCCGAGCGGGTGCGTCTCCGCCCTTCGGCAGCCCGGCTATCAGGCCACTACGACCTGACCCGTGGCTTTGCGTCCCCACCTCACGGCGGGTTTGCCCTTGTCGGGAAGGAGTCTTCGCTGCCTTCGGTACGGAGCATTTGCCATGCCCATTGCCCCGAGGCACGTCTAAGTCCGGGTGGCGGGAGAGTTCTCCGGCTGCCACGGGCGCGAAAAGTGCGCAACTGGTGCCCGACTGAGTGACAGCGTGTCACCCCAACGTCAATGCGTCGTTCCCGTGACAGAAGTTCGGTCACGCGTGCGCCCACACCCAGCCGGCCGCTGGACGTGCCGACAGGCTACGTCCATGAGGATGTGTTCCGACGAGACGACACGCTCAACGGCGTTTTCTTGAACCACTCGCGGGACCTTGCATGCTGATACCCGCCAGGAGTCGACCGAGGACGACTCGAGCGTGTCGAAGCTCGAA
>Ga0066710_100008417_pt1 | contig 10026 bp, 8 predicted proteins | sample GraSoiAngelo_159_FD_79666 | JGI IMG/M metagenome (GOLD analysis project Ga0066710, IMG submission 79666) | Grasslands soil microbial communities from the Angelo Coastal Reserve, California, USA - 14_1009_16_40cm | ecosystem: Environmental > Terrestrial > Soil > Grasslands | place: USA...
GCGCTTGTTCCCCTCCCTCGTGATCGTCCGGCCGGACTTCATCCGCTACCAAGCCGCCTCGTCGGCGATCTTCTCGATCTTCCGGGAGGTCACCTCGCTCGTCGAACCGCTTTCGCTCGACGAGGCGTATCTGGACGTGACCGAGAACAGCTGGGGGGAGCCGCTCGCCACGAGCGTTGCCCGCCGGCTCAAGGAGCGGATCCGGGCCGAAACCTCGCTTACCGCCTCAGCGGGCGTCGCACCCAACAAGTTTCTCGCGAAGATCGCGTCGGGCTGGTCAAAGCCCGACGGGCTTACCGTCATCAGCCCGGAGCGGGTCGAACCGTTTCTCCAACAGCTCCCCGTGGAGGCCCTCTGGGGTGTGGGCCCGGTCACCGCGCGCAAGCTGCGGGCCCATGGGGTCGTACGGCTCGTCGACGTGCGGACCGCCGATCCGGCGCTCCTCAAAGAAACCGTCGGCAGCCTCGCCGAGTGGCTCCGACAGCTCTCCGACGGGCACGACGACCGGCCGGTCGTCCCAACCCGGGCTTCGAAGTCTTCGGGTTCCGAGACGACTTACGCGGAGGACCTGACCGATCCTGCCGTGGTCCGCAGCGAGCTGGTCGAGCTCGCCCGGCAGAGCGCGAGCTGGCTCGCCAAACACGCTCTTTTTGCCCGGACCGTGACCATCAAAGTGCGTTACGCGGACTTCAAGACCATCACGCGCAGCCACACCACCGCGCCGACTCGCGATGAAGCCGCGATCATCGCCAGGGCGGTACAGCTGCTCGACCGTACCGAGGTGAGTACCAGGGCCGTCCGTCTGCTCGGTGTGAGCGTGCACAACTTCGGAAACGAGCCTGAAACGCGCGAGATCGCGGCGTTCTTGCCCTTCTTCGATTAATATCGGAGCGCTGTCGAGCCGAGACACACCAACGGGACATCATGCTCAAGGGAAGTCGCAGCGGAATTCTCAAGCGAGTGCAGCCGGTCAGCATTCACGGACAGCTGTCGCTCGACATCTTCTTTACCGATCCAGAGGATCCCGACGGGCAGATCCATGTCGTGCGCCTTGGCCCAGAGGCCGTCCCGAAGCATCTGGAGGCCGGCGATCGGATCCTGGTGGACTATCTGGTTGGTGTACCTGTGAAGGTCGCTCGGGCTACCGAGTGACCACGCGAACCGTTCGGAGCTCGATGCGCGCGTTCGGCGTCTCTCCGGTGCGAGGGGCGCTTTCGATAGCCTCTACAGCAGCCATGCCGTCGACCACCCGCCCGAATGCCGTGTAAACGCCGTCCAGGGCCGACGCCGTTCCCGTACAGATGAAGAACGAGGTCGAGGCGCTCGTCGGCTCCTGGCCTCGCGCCATCGACACGACACCCTTGACGTGTTTCGTCTCGTTGAATTCCGGGGCCAGATCGTGAACGAGCTTCTGCTGCCGCTCGCTCAGAGGCACCTGACGCGAGGAGAGCGCACCGGTTTGAATCACGAACCCGGGCGCGACCCGGTGAAAGGCCATGCCATTGTAGACGCCGGCATCAACGAGGCGGAGAAACTGCCTCGTCGTCTCAGGCGCCTTCTCGGGAAGGAACTCGATCGTGATGGGGCCGGCACTCGTATCCAGGACGGCTCGATACGTCGCCAGCTTCTCCGGCGGATCCCCAACGAATAGCTCGGCGGGCGCATCTCTCATCGTCACCCGGCGGATCTCGACCCGTTCGGTCGCGAGCCCCGTGGCGTCAACCGCCGTCTCCGAGATCTTCTGCAAGGCCTCCATTCCGTCCCAGACCCGACCAAAGACCGTGTACTGTCCATCGAGCGCCGGCTGATCGGCCAGGACAATGAAGAACTGCGTGCCAGCGCTGTCAGGACGCCCCGGTGCCATCACCGCCGCGACCGACCCCCGCGTCATCTTCGGTGCGCGAGCTTCAGCCTTCACGGCGTTGAGGCCCCCCGTGCCGTATTGCGCGCGCTTCGACGGATCCTTCGACAAGGGATCGCCGCCCTGCACCATGCCGTACTTCACCAGGCGGTGGAACGACGTACCGTCGTAGCCCCCTTCCTGAGCGGTTTTCGCGAAGTACGCGGCCTGATTGGGCGCGCTGCCCGGGGTCAGCTCGATGATGAACGTGCCCGCCGAGGTCTCGACGACCGCCTGTCGGGCAGGCACTGGAGCCTGCGCGATCAGCCTCAGTGACAGACCGAAAAGGGCCGCAGAGGTCAGCAGCACCGCTATCAGCTCCTTGCGGGGCACCGCATTCTGCGACGGCGCGTCGATGATGCGCGCAGCATGAAGGATGTAGTGGAAGCTCGACACCAGCGTAATGACGAGCGACCCGTAGATGAACACGTCCACGATGACGGAATGGAATCCCAGGTAGTTGAACAGCATGGCGACAACCGCAGTCAATATGTACGTGGCTGTAGCGATCTTCCCGTAGATCGACGGAAGAAACGTGCGTCGGCCAATCGCCAGATTGACGATCGCGACCGTCGCCACAATCGCGACATCGCGGCTGATGATGAGCACGGTCAGCCAGACCGGAAGCCGATTCGCCAGGCCCAGGCCCGGGAGGGTGAGCACCACAAACGTGGTCACAGCCAGCAGCTTGTCGGCCATCGGATCCAGCCACGCGCCGAGGCTGCTGTTTTGACCCGAGCGGCGGGCCAGCAGACCATCGAGGGCGTCGGTGAGACCCGCTACGGCGAACACCAGCAGTGCCCAGCCGAGGTAGTGATACACAACAAGGATGACGAAGGCCGGGATCAGCAGCATCCGCAGGAACGTCATCTGATTGGCGGGCGTGAACGCAGCGGTCATGGCTTGAGGGTGCGCGATGAAGGGGCCTCCGTCAGCAGCGCCCTGAGCCGATCGACGGCCGCCGCCGCCTCCCCGCCGCTGACGATCCGCGAGGGCTCGAAGCGTCCCTCGGACGATCGGGTCAGCACGCCCGCTGCGACGGCCATGGACACCGCCGCATACGCTGTATGCCCCGTCGGGACGTCAGGGAAGGTCAAGCGAGCGTTCTGCCACCCCGTCACGACGGACCGGGGCACGTCGGCGGTTCTCCCGAGGAGACGGCTCGCGACCTCCGCCAGGTCTGCCCGTCTCACGACGCCACCGGGTTCGAACGCATGGTTGGCGAAGGCTTCCATCACACCGGCTTGGGCCACATCGAGAATCCATCGCTCCGCCCAGTGGGAACGTATGTCGGTAATGATTCCAGGATCCCGCCGGTCGAGACGCTGCAACGAGGTCGTCAGTCGAACGCCAATGAGCGCCGCCAGATCTCCGCGGGTGGCCTGGGGCGACCCGTCGATCGCCCGATATTCCGCCGGCAGACGGGCCATCTCCATCTTCGCCACGAACGCAGTCCGCCTGGCTTCGAGCTGCTCATCGGGACCCAGGGCCAGTGCGGTGTCGTAGGCGCGCAGCGCACCCTCGAAGTCTCCGCTCGCTTCCAGCAACTCCGCGATGCGGGCCGAGGACACCGCGTCGCTCGGGTCGATCGCGACGGCCTGGCGATAATGGCCGAGCGCCGCATCCGTCTGGCCCCCCTGGCGTTCGATTTCAGCCAGCTCACGATAGAGAAACGCGCTGTCGGGCGACTGCTCGATTGCCGAGCGGTAGGCCGCCAGCGCCCGGTCGGTCCTACCCGCCTGGGCGGCCTGCCTCGCGTCAGCAACCGTGCGCTCCAACCCCCGGAACCGGAGAACCTCGACACGTCGCGCGATGTCGCTGAGCGCCGGGTCGCGGGCAAGGGCGGCCCGAAAAGCTTCCAGCGCATCGTCGCGCCGATTCAATGCTTCGAGGGTCAGCCCCCGGCCAACGAGCGCCGAGACGTCGGTCGGTTGCTGGGACAGGACGCGGTTGAAGCGCGTCAGGGCCGCTTGGGGGTCTTTCTTTGCCAGCGACAGGTACGCCGCATCGATCTCGAGCACAGTCGATGGTGGTGCGCTGGCTGCTCCCTTCGGGCCCTTGAGGGCCTCGGCAATTTCCCTGTCGGCGCCTGAGAGGTCGCCCGACTGAAGAAACGCCCAGACGCGTTCGTGCCGGAGCGCCGAAGGGCTTCCAGTCAGACCGACTGCGACAGCGGGTTTGACGAATTCCGGGAAGCGAGGGGTCGCGACAACCGGAGGCGGTACCAGTGCCGGCGCACACGAGCCCGCAACGCCAGAAAGGACTGCGAGCAAGACAAGGAAGCGGAGCCCTCGCATCCCGAACAATCCTAACCCGCCCGAGCGCCCAGCCGAGCAACCAGAAGCCGGGGAACGTCGGCCACGATGGAGACCCGTCCGTCATGCGTCTCGTGCGTCAGCACCGTGCCGTGGCGATAGATCCGGCCGATCGCCTCGCGATCAGCCGACCGGTTCGGATCGAAGGTGGCCGTGATGCGCCGAACGTCGAGCGCGACCCGGGCGACGACGCGATCGATGAGCGTGTCGAGACCCTCTCTCCGCAGCGCCGAGACACTCACGGACTCTGGGGCGAGCGCCCTCAACCGTTCGGCCTGATCCGGCGTGAGCCGATCACACTTGTTGTAGACCTCCAGCAGCGGTACTTCCAGCGCGCCCACCTCCGCGAGCACCCGGTGGACGGCGTCGCGGCGGCGGCCAGCATCGGGCGCGGCGGCGTCAATCACGTGGATCAGAAGGTCTGCGTCAGCAACCTGTTCGAGTGTCGCGCGAAACGCCGCGACGAGCGCGTGAGGAAGCCTGTCGATGAACCCAACGGTGTCAGAGATGAGCAGCTGCCGCTTGTCATGCAGGCGGACCTGACGGACCAGCGGATCCAGAGTCACAAACAGCGCGTCGGACGCCTCGGCGTCCGCGCGAGTCAGCGCGTTGAAAAGGGTCGTCTTGCCGGCGTTGGTGTAACCGACGAGCGTCACCGTGGGTACTGATGCTTTGCGGCGTCGCTCGCGCACCTGGCCGCGTCTCGCGCGGACTCGCTCAATCTCCTCCCCGATGGCGTGAATGCGGGCACGAATGCGCCGGCGGTCAGTCTCGAGCTTGGTCTCCCCGGGCCCCCGGGTGCCGATCCCACCGCCGAGGCGTGACAGGGCTGCGCCGGCACCGACGAGCCGCGGTAGCAGGTACTGCAGTTGCGCCAACTCGACCTGGAGCTTCCCTTCGCGGGTCCTGGCCCGGCGTGCAAAGATGTCGAGAATCAGCTGCGTCCGGTCAATGACTCGCCGGCCTATGGCTTCTTCGAGATGGCCGAGCTGCGTCGGCGTCAGCTCGTTGTCGAACACTACGACATCGACGTCAGTCTCGGCGGAGCTAGCCGCCAGCGCCCGGACCTTGCCGCCGCCGAGAAACGTCGCGGGATCGGGGCGGGCCCGCTCCTGAATCAGGCGGAAGACCACGCGGGCGCCCGCCGCTTCGACGAGATCGGCCAGCTCGTCCAGAGACGCTTCGGCCAGCGTCTTCCCGCGCCGACCGGCGGCCAGCCCGACGAGCGCTGCGCGCTCCCGATCCGCTACGCGGCCATCAGACATCGACGCACGTCCTCCCACGGTATGGCGCCCGATCTCACCAGCACCGGCTCGCGACCAGTGACGTCAATGATTGTCGAGGCCGGCCCTCCTGCTGTCGCGCCCGCGTCCACGATGGCGTCGATCCTCCCGCCCAGCGATTTCTCGACCTCTCCGGCTCGGTCGGTCGGCGGCTGCCCGCTCAGGTTTGCGCTCGTCGCCGTCAGTGGCCGATCGCACAGGCGGCAAAGAGCCCGTGCAACGGCGTGGGCTGGCACGCGCACGCCGACGCGACCTGTGGCGCCCGTGACCTCGGCGGCCAGGGCTTCGGGCGCCGGAAGCAAAAGCGTCAGCGGTCCCGGCCAGAAACAGTCCGCCAGGCGAGCCCCAACCAACCCCAGCCCTCCAATCCATCGGGCAACCTGCTCACGGTCGGCGGCCACCAGCGGCAATGCCCGGTCCCCGCCTCGACCTTTGACGCGAAAAACCTTCGCGACCGCCGCCGCGTTGAACGGATCGACAGCCAGACCGTAGAGCGTGTCGGTCGGGATGGCGACCACTCCACCGGCGGCAATCACCTCGGCCGCTCCCGCCAGGACCTGTGGATCTGGCGCATCAGGATCGATGACGAAGCGTGTGCTCAGAATCGAATCTTCACGTCGGCTGCGGACGCGACGTGGATGCTGTCGATGAAACGGATGCGGTGCGGTTCGTTCTGCATGATCACCGAGCTCGTTCGTACGCCGTCGCCGAAAAACCGCACGCCGCGCATCAGCGTCCCGTCAGTGACGCCGGTCGCCGCGAAGATCACTCGCGCCCCTGGAGCGAGATCTTTGGCTCGATAGACCTTCCGGAAGTCCGTGATGCCCATTGCGCGGCAGCGTTCCTCGTGCTCGGGCTTGCTGACAACCAGGCGGGCGAAGATCTCGCCGTTCAGGCACCGCATGGCGGCGGCGGTCAGCACGCCCTCGGGCGCCCCCCCGGTTCCCATCACCGCGTGAACGCCCGTGCCCACGACAGAGGCCGCAATGCCGGCCGACAGGTCGCCGTCGCCAATCAAACGAATTCGCGCACCAGTCGCACGGATCTCACTGATCAGCTGCTCGTGACGGGGTCGATCCAGGACGATGACGACCAGATCTTCGACGCTCCGCCCGAGGCATCGCGCGATGGCCCTGAGATTCTCATGAACAGGAGCGTCGAGGCTGACGTCGTCCTTCGAGCTCGGCCCCACGACGAGCTTCTCCATGTACAGATCGGGCGCATGCAGGAGTCCACCCTTGGTGGAGGCAGCGAGGACGGCGATGGCATTGGCGGCACCCGTCGCGCAGAGATTCGTGCCTTCGAGCGGGTCCACCGCAATGTCCACCTGCGGAAACCCACCGGCCGTCGAGTGGTGAAGCGCGTGAGCCATGCCCACCCGTTCGCCGATGTACAGCATCGGCGCCTCGTCGCGCTCGCCTTCCCCGATGACGATGGTTCCGTCGATGGGCACGTTGTCCATCGTCCGCCGCATCGCTTCGACGGCGACCTGATCGGAACGGTGACGGTCGCCCTGACCCATGGTGTGTGCGCAGGCGATCGCGGCCTGTTCGACGACCCGGAGGAACTCGAGTGAGAGATCGGAATCCATAAGCTAAGTGTGGTGGGCCGGCAGCTCGCAGCGGAGCGGGCGATCGGTCCGATAGCCAAGCAGGTAATCTGCCTGCATGATGGTATGGATTTCCCGGGTACCTTCGTAGATGACAGCGCCCTTGCAGTTACGGTAGTAGCGCCCGACCGGGAACTCGTCGGAGTAGCCGTTGGCACCGTGCACCTGGACCGCGTCGCCGGCGGCTCGCTCGGAGGCGACGGTCGCAAACCATTTCGCGAGGCCCGTCTCTCGCGTGTTCCGGTGTCCGACGTTCTTCAGCCACCCGGCGCGCAGCCACAGCAGCCGCGCCGCCTGATAGTCTGACTCCATCCGGGCAATCATTTCCTTGACCAGCTGATGCTGGCCGATTTCGACGCCGAAGGTCCGCCGCTCCTTCGCGTACTTGACCGACGCGTCGCGGCAGGCACGAATCAGCCCGGTCGCGCCGGCCGCCACGGTGAACCGTCCCTGATCGAGCGCGAACATCGCGATCTTGAACCCCTCGCCGAGCCGACCGACGAGATTCGCCTCGGGGACCTCCACGGCGTCCATGGCGAACCAACCGGTATTGCCCGCGAGAATGCCCCATTTTTCGGCCATCGGCCCGCTCGAAAACCCTTTGAAGCCACGCTCCACGATGAACGCGCTCAGGCCAGCGGGGTCGCGCTGGCGTTTCTTCTCGACGTCAGTCCAGGCAATCACGAGGAAGTTGTCCGCAATCTCTGCGAGCGAGATCCACGACTTCTCACCCGTCAGGACATACCGGTCCCCCTTCTTGACGGCAACCGACTGGATGCCCCGGGCATCGCTGCCCGCTGACGGTTCGGTCAGACCGTACCCGGCGATTTGCACTCCTTGGGCCTGCGGAACCAGGTACCGCTGCTTCTGGTCCTCGGTTCCCCAGGTGAGCAGCGTGAGACAGTTGAGGCCGAGGTGCACCGACATGATGACTCTCAAGGACGTGTCGATGTACTCGAGCTCTTCGCAGGCCAGGCCGAGGCAGAGGTAATCCATTCCTGCGCCGCCGTACTGGGGCGACACGCTCACGCCCAGCAGGCCGAGCGACGCCATGCCGCGCAGAATCCGCTCGCGATCGAAGCGGTGGGCACGATCGGCCTCTCGTATGTGCGGGGCGACCTCGCGTGCGCCCCACTCGCGGACCGATTGCTCCAGGAGCCGCTGCTCCTCCGTCAGCTCGAAGCTCACCATGGCAAGCCGAGAATCCTATCACGTGGGGCGGCGGATTCGCACGACAGCGCCCCGTCCAAGACCCAGGCGGCTGGCGGCGCTGTCGCCGTTCACGGCCAGTTCGAGATGGTCCGTACTCCCGAAGAGCGCGCAGACCTCTCCGGCACGCGCTTCGCCGTATGTCTGGACGATTCTGGCTGCCAACTCCCCCACGAGCACGACCGCCCCGCCCGACCCCGCAAACCCCTCGACGGCTCTCCGGTCGAGGTTTGTGATCAGGTTGCCGAACCGATCAGTCTGCAGCACTTCACCGTCCAGCCCCTCTGAGGTCGCCTGCGGCTTGGGTACCTCGAGCCTCTGCCAGGTGGTCGTCGGTCGGCCCAGCGCGGTCAGCGCCACGCCCTTGGCGAGCCAGCCTGCTGCCGGAGCGAAACGGTCCCGGCCCTCGAAGGTGCGACTGACGGTCGGGCGCGCGTAGCGTCGATCAGTCAGCTCCACGATCCGCTTGGGTGGGACCTCGTCGAACACGACCGACAGCACACCGTTGTCGGGCGCCACGAACCGCACCTCGCCGGCCTCAGCGGCGATCGCGCGCCTGGGGGACCCCACGCCGGGGTCAACCACGACGAGGAACACCGTTCCTCCTGGAAAGTACCGATACGACCCGGCCAGTTCGAGCGCGCCCGTCAGCACGTCGTGAGGGGGGATGTCGTGGGTGATGTCCACCAGCACGGCGTCCGGACACACGCCGAGTACGACACCCTTCATGGTTCCCGCGTAGTGGTCGCGCATACCGAAATCGGTCAGAAGGGCGATGACGGGCCTGGGCATCGGTCGCGGGCGACAAGCTCGCCCTCACGCGAGCTTGCGGAACAGGATTTCTCGCGTGTTGTTCTGCAGCAGGAACGAGTCGGAGACGCGGAGCGAAGGAAACAACCTGATGATGTCGCGATTGAGCAGGGTCACCTGGCGGCCGCGTGCGGCCGGATAACGCCGATATCGCAGATTCACTTCGTCCACGATGATGTACTTCGTGTAGCGGACCTCGTGCGACTGGGTGTTTCCGAAGAAGCCCAGCAGAGCGCCGTCGGGCGCGAGCAGGCGCATCAGTTCGGTTGCCAGAGCCTGAGCCGACGCGCGGTCCAGATAGTCGAACAGATCCCAGCAGAGAATCCCGTCGAACGTGCCGTCGGGTTGCGACAGGCGCTTGGTCAGAAACTCGGGCAGCTCTTCGAGCTTGCCCCCCTGCACGTGGCGATCGAGCGCAGCAAAGAGGTCCTCGACGAAGATCTTGCAGCCCAGCTGCTCGCCGAAAAACGTGACGTTGGCCCCGACGACCGGTCCCAGGTCGAGCAGCGAGGGCGCCTCGTGAGACAGAAGAGAAGCGAGAAACTTCCGAAGGGCTTTGGTCGCGAAAACCGGATCTTCAGGCGTTGAGGGCGACGTAGCCTCCGTTCCGGCCTCGTTTCGGCGGGTGGCGAGACGATCTAACAGGCTCACGACTACCAGTCATCCGAAAACAGTGCGTCGGCCCACGGCTGTCTGCATCATGGAGTCTGGAGGCTTTCCGGCTGAAGCCTCCAGACCCGTGTCACGCGTCAGGCGCGCTGCGCAACCTGCGGAACGGTGGACTGCGGAGTGTTTGCCTGCGCGGCGACCGGTTTCGCGGCCGGCTGCGCGGCCCCCTTGCGCTGCATGTCCACGCTTCCGCGGAAGTGCGCGCCTTCGGCAATCGCTACACGCGGAGAA
>Ga0066710_100008419_pt1 | contig 10025 bp, 4 predicted proteins | sample GraSoiAngelo_159_FD_79666 | JGI IMG/M metagenome (GOLD analysis project Ga0066710, IMG submission 79666) | Grasslands soil microbial communities from the Angelo Coastal Reserve, California, USA - 14_1009_16_40cm | ecosystem: Environmental > Terrestrial > Soil > Grasslands | place: USA...
GAGGACAACATAGGCAGGATGATCCGCGCAGCGTCGTCCCTCGATGGCGGCGACACCTTCCTACCGAGCGCGGTCGTGTCGGATGCCTCGAACGCGTACACCGAGCGGACCGAGTGGGTGCTTGAGCGCGAGCCGGTGGTGGTCAGTGGTGGCACCGCGGGTAGCCCGCGCAGCGCTCGCGGGCGCCCGATTGGTGTAGATCTATCACTGAACGATTTTTTCCTGAGCGGCGGACACACGTCAGGCTTAGCGGTAGGGACGGACGGCGTTTTTCACCCGGTGTGGATAGATAATCGCACCGGCGTCCCACAGTTCTGGACAGCGCCGGTCACCGTTCGGGGCACGGTCGAGAAGCATGGTGCGAGCGCGCTCGCCGCCCTCAACGACATCACGGACAAGCTGACACTCTTCGTGGAGTCCAATCGGTATGACCGCGCCACGAACACGCTGACGCTGACGGCGCGGCTCAAGAACACGTCGAAGGACACTGTGCGCGGGCCCGTGCACGCACGTCTGGTCGGCCTCCGCTCCCAACTTGGCGTGCCGGCGGTCGAGGGGGCGGACAATGGCAGCACGGCAGTCGGGGCCATTTGGAACTTCACGGTGCCGGGCCCCGCGCTGCTGCCAGATTCGGCAACGGCGCTCAAGACGCTGGCCTTCCACCTGACGGACGTGCGTCCCCTACTGCCGACCAGAGTGCGACCAAATTTCACCTCGGCCCTCGTCCATTTCGATCTCCGCCTGTACGGCAACAGCACCGGAGCCAGGGGCAATCGGTGAGACCGGTTACCTCATCTCTACGTCGACAAGAACGCCGTGCGCCAGAGCACTGACACCGCGTCAGGAGCGCGGACTGCGCACGGGTCCGCGAAGGACGCGCAACCGGCAGGACTAAAACGAGTCCTCACGGTACGCGACGGGATGGGGGTCCTCATCGGATCCCTCATCGGCATGGGTATTCTCCGCACGCCGAGCGTGATCGCCGGCTACTTGGGCAACCCCTGGTTGATTCTGGCCATCTGGGTCATGGGGGCCATCGTGGCGATACTCAGCGCCTTGGTGATTGCGGAGATGGCCGCCGCGTTCCCTCAAGCCGGCGGGAAGTACGTCTACGCGCGCGAAGCCTTTGGCCCCGTCGCCAGCTTCGTCGCCGGATGGTCGGAGTTTGCCGTGATCAAGACGTTTTCCGGCGCCGCGAAGGCCGTCGTCATCGCTGAATACCTGGTGCTGCTCTTCGGAGGCGGGTCGGTCCGGATCGTCGCCGCCGTCGTCATCCTCGTCACCGCGCTGATCCATCTTGCGGGAATCAAGACGGGGGCGTGGGTGCAGAACATCACCAGCCTGCTCAAGATGGTAACAATTGCCGGCATCGCAGTCGTGGGTCTGTGGGTCGGCCACGCGAAGGGCTTTACGGAAACGACGGTGCTGTCTCCCCAGACGAATTTGCTTCTCGGTCTGGCCATCTCGTACCAGCTCGTCGCGTTCACGTACTACGGGCTCGACGACGTTGGCAAGATGGCCGAGGAGATGGAGCGTCCAGGACGCGACATCCCGCGCATTCTGCTCGGCGGGACCGGCGTCACGACGATCATCTACATTCTCGTCGTCGTCGCGTATCTGAGTGTGCTCACGCCGGCGGAAATCGCGGCAACACCGCTGCCCGCGGAGGCGACGATCGCCGGCGTCTTTGGCAAGACGGCGGGCACCGTCATGACGATCGCCGGCATCCTGATCATCTCGAGCACGCTGAACTCGAATTTCTTCGTGATGCCGCGCGTTGCATTCGCGCTCTCGCGCGACAACATGGCTCCCCAGGTACTCAGCCGCGTGAGCCGCGCGGGGACCCCCGTTCCGGCGCTCCTGTTCGCGACGATCGTCATTCTCGGCCTTGCCATCACCGGCGCGTTCGAGATGCTCGTCCGCTTCTATATGTTGGTGGCGCTGAGCGTGGACGTGATGGTGTTCTTCGGCTATTTCCGCCTTCGCAAGCTGCGGCCCGAGCTCGTGCGCCCGTTCAAAGTTCCCGGCTATCCTTGGGTTCCGCTGCTCACGCTCACGCTCTATGTCCTCATCGTGGCGGTGATTGCCGGTACGCAGCCCGAGATCGGCATCGTGGCGGCGGCGATCTTGGTGTCGTTGACGGTCGCGGGGATGATCACCTCGCGCCGGTCCGGGACCCCTGCCGTGGCACCGGTCGGGTCGGTTTGACAGAGGTCGACGTAGTCTCCGCGTTCGTCAGCGGCTGTTGTCCTTCATCCGCGTTCTCCGCGCTTCCATAATCCATTCCAAAGATCGAAGGCAACGTCCAATACGCCCAGAGGCTCGTCACCTCAATTAGATACGCTGCCGCAGACTGCCCGTATTTCTCTTCACTCTGGCATGCCACGGGGGTTCGCCATGCGAATGTTGGTCACGCTCGGTTTGGTTGCATGCTCCCTGATCATCAGCCCGCGGCGGAGCAGCGCATTACCGTCGCTCCTGCAGCGCCAGGATTCGATCGCCGGCATCGTGGTCGACAGCGGCGGCGGCCGACCGGTGCCGGGAGCGCAAGTTCAGGTAGTCGGGACGGCGCGCGGCGCCACCACGGACGCCCAAGGTCGGTTCCGCCTTACGGGGGTGAGCGGACCGTCGGTGACGCTGCGTGTCACCCGGCTTGGATATAAGCCGGCCACCGCGACGGCATCGGTCGGTGCCGTTGTCCGAGTGGCGCTCGAGCAAGCTGCGCTCGGCTTGGAGCAGATGGTCGTCACCGCGAGCGGCGAACAACGGCTGAAGGAGATGGGCAGCGCCATCGAGCGTTTGCGCATCGATTCGATCGCCGAGAGCGCCGCGTTCACGAACGTTGCGGAAATGGTCAACGCGCGTGTCGCAGGCGTGTACATAAAAAACACCAGCGGCTCGAGCATCGGCGGCAACCGAATCCGCATTCGCGGCTCCTCGAGCCGGTCGCTGGCCAACGAGCCTATCGTGTACGTCGACGGCGTGCGGATCAATACCGATCCGCAGGCGCTGGCCTGGAGCGCCAATCAGCAGATGCCGTCCCGCTTCGACGACATCGATCCGGACCAGATCGAGAACATCGTCGTTCTAAAGGGGCCGTCGGCCTCCACGATGTACGGAACCGAGGCCGCGAACGGCGTCATCCTCGTGACGACGAAATCGGGCGCCTCTGCACGGCGAGCCGATTGGAGAGCGTGGACCGAAAGCGGCCGAATCACAGAGCCGAATACCTATCCCGCCAACTACAGTGGAAAGGACGCGGCCGGCAAAGTGTGTCTGTTGACGTCTGTTGCCGCCGGCGCGTGCACGCAGATTCGCGTGGATTCGTTCAACCTGCTTATGGATAAGAGCACGACACCCTTCAAGGTCGGAAACCGCGGCGTTTTGGGAACGAGTGTCGGAGGCAGCTCCGGGGATTTCCGGTACTTCGTCTCCACTGATTTTCAAAACGAGGTTGGTATCTACCAGCCGGTTGACGGAGTCACGAAGCGGAACGTGCGCGGCAACTTCAGTCTGCAGCCGGCGAGCATCCTCCAGCTCCAGCTCAACAGCGGATACCTGAACAGCCTGGCGCGAATCTTCGCCGACGGCGGTACGGTCCTGGGACCCGTGACGAACGGCCTCGTAGGCGGCGCATGCGCGACCTGTTGGTCGAATTACTCGCCGGCCCAGTTGGCGCAGATCGATGCCAAACAACGCATCGACCGCTACATCGGCAGCCTCGTTGGCAACGTGCAGCCCACGAGCAAGCTCCAGTTGCGCGGTCAGCTTGGCTGGGATGCGCTCAGCCAGCAGGATGACCGGCTCATTCCGGTGGGCGTGCTCGTGGCGCGGAATCCGACCGGAGAGCGCACCGTGGGCAAGACGAATGGCTTGAACTACAACGCCGACATGCTTGCACGCGTCGAGCTTCCACTACGGCACAATCTCAACTCGACGACATCGATCGGCGGGCAGTTTCTAGGCAACAAATCGTCGAACGTGACGTCGATCGGTACCTCGCTCGTCCCCGGCACCAACTCCCTCTCGGCTGCCGGCCTGATAACGACGGTGGAACGCACGACGGAGATCCGCACCGTCGGTGGATACGTCGAACAGCAGTTCGCGTTGAACGATCGCTTGTTTCTGACGGGCGGCGTGCGCACCGACAACAACAGCAGCTCAGGCAAAACGTGCAAGGCGATCGTGTACCCGAAGCTGCGCGCATCCTGGGTACTCTCGGACGAGACATTCTATCCGCGGGCGATTCCGACCAGCTCTCTGCGTGCGCGATTCGCCTGGGGACGGTCTGGCAGTCAGCCGGGACCACTGAATTCGGTGACGTACTACGGCACCTTCCCGATGACGCTGCCGGACGGATCAACCGCGAGTGGCACGAGCTTTCAGGGCGGCAATCTGGGTAACCCCAGCCTCAAACCGGAAAGCATCAGCGAAGTGGAGGGCGGCTTCGACGCCGGCTTCCTGAAAGAACGCGTGACACTCACGCTGACGGGCTACAAGAAGCTGACGTCGGATGCGCTCGTGAATCGCGCTGTCGCATCCTCCCTTGGTGCGGCCACCGGGCGCTGGGAGAACCTCTCGAGAGTGGAGAACAGAGGATGGGAGGGCGTGCTCACGCTGGCATTGTACGAGAGCCGGAATCTCCGCCTCAACCTCGTTGCGAATGGCTCGATCAACCATAACAAGCTTCTCGTCTCCGGCACTCCCGCGGTCAACGGCAGCAGCTTCACCCAGGGTTATCCACTCGGTGCGTATTGGGCGCGCAACATCATTTCGTACAAGGACGCGAATGGCGATGGCATCGTCAGCAGCAGCGAGCTGACGGTCACCGACACGATGGTCTACATCGGCGAAGTCACGCCGCCCTACATGGGAACTCTCCAACCATCGCTGACGCTGTTCAACCGTCTCCATACGACCGCCGTGCTGTATCGGGCTTCCGGAGTGAAGCTCGACAACATGGGTGAGCGCATGCGCTGCCAGGGCGGTCAGGCTCTGCCACGCAGCGTCAAGACGTCGCCGGACGAACAGGCGGCGTGCGTCGCGTACGCACTGCTCGGCGTCTCGGGCGGCCTCATTCAAGACGCCAGTTTCACGAAGTTTCGCGAGCTGAGCTTCACGTACGACATCCCCGACGCTGTGGCGAATCGTGCACGCTTGCGCAGGGGCAGCATCACGCTCGCCGGTCAAAACCTCCGCACCTGGACGAAATACGGCGGCGTCGATCCCGACGTCAGCTCGCGCGGGACCAACTTTCAATCGCAAGACTATCTCCAGCCGGGTTCTCGGCGCGTCTGGCTGCTGCGCGCCAACCTGAACTTCTGAGCCACATACCGGGAGACCGAAGCACATGCTCCGAATTCGAAATCATCCCAGTGGCGTTGTCGGACGTCGAGGACTGCTCCTGTCTTCGTGCCTGCTCATTACTGCGGCGTGTGGTGACATACTGAGCGTGAATCGTCCGGACATCGTCCAGGCCTCCGACCTGACGACCCTGGCCGGCTTGGCGACGCTGCGCGCTGGCGCGTTCGGTGAGTTCGCCAAGGCGTATGGCGGCGACGCCAGCGCGCCCGGCGACGTCAGGGAAAACCAGATCCTCGCCAGCGGGCTGCTCGGCGACGAGTTCAAGGCGCTCGAAACCGACGGCACCCGGATCATCTACGACGCGCGCCGAACCAGCCCGACGGCTACGAATGGCAATCTGGAAAGCTTCTACGCGGCACTGCACCGGGCGCGCTCGGCCGCCGAAACCGCCGCAAATACGTTCAGGACCGTGGCACCGCCAAGCACGGATTCCGTCGTTGCCGAGATGATGAACCTCGCCGGGTTCATCTACACGTTTCTTGGCGAAGACTATTGTTCGGGCATTCGGATCAGCACCCTGACCGCCGCCGGCGACGTACAGTATGGAACGCCACTGACGAACGCGGAGGTGTTCACGCTCGGGGGCGCGAAGTTCGACACCGCGCTGGCGAGTGCAACGAAGGCGAACATTCCCACCCTGCAGCAGTTGGCGCAGGTCGGTAAGGCACGCGCGCTGTTGAATCTTGGCCAATTCGCGGCAGCGGCAAGCGCGGTCGCCAGCGTGCCTACGACTTTCCGCTACGACGTCCGATACTCGTCCACTACGGCCCGGCAACAGAACGGCGTCTTCTATGCCAACAACCAGTTGAAGCGCTGGTCGATGGTAAATAGGAAGGGCGGCAACGGCATCGACTATCAGGACGCGTTCACCGCGGGCGATCCGCGAACGCCATGGACGGCGATGCCGGGCGATGGCCTCGGATTCGACAAGACCGCCGGTCCGGGGTTCAATCAGGGACTCTACGCGAGTCTCACGGCATCGATTCCCTTGGCCACCGGCATCGAGGCACGACTCATCGAAGCCGAAGCGGCGCTGCAGGCCAACAACGTCGCGTCCTTCCAGAGCATCCACAACGCGCTTCGCGCTTCTCTCGGCAAAGCGGCCGTTGGACCCATCGACGCCGCAGCGATGACGCCGGCGCAGCGCGTCGACTTCCATTTGCGCGAACGGGCGCTCTGGTTGTATGCGACGGGCCATCGGCTCGGCGACATGCGCCGGCTCATCAGGCAGTATGGACGGACCGAGAACACCGTATTTCCGACCGGCCCGTACTACCGGCCGACATATCCGACATATGGCACCGACGTGAACTTCCCCGTGCCAATCTCTGAGCTCAACAATCCGAACTGGACGGCCTGCCTCGATCGAAAGGCGTAGGTGGGCCAAGCGACGGCAACCCTAGGAGGAACAGTAACAGCAACAGCACGATCGCGAATTCACGCGAATTGAAACGGCGATTTACGCGAATGGGATGGGCGGGAGCGCGCATGAACGCAAGCCCTACGCGGATTCAACGCGATAGAATCCTTGTTAAAGAACCAAAAACCTATCCGCGTTTGTCCGCGGCCGTTGCTGTTTGTCCGCGTTCATCCGCGCTCACGCTGTTGACGCCGCTCAGGCAGGCCGCCCATGTACGTTTTCGATCCTCGGATGAACCCAAATACGGTATGAGAGGAAGCTGACAATGCGATTCGCGACCCGCTTCCGTTGCTCCATCCTGCTCGCGGTATGCGTCCTCGCCGCCGGAACCATCCCGGCGCGTGGCCAGGGCCCGCAACACTTCACGCTCGAGCAGGTACTGAGCGCGCCCTTCGCCTCGGAGCTCGTTGCCTCGCCGAGTGGCGGCAAGGTCGCCTGGATGGAAAACGTGTTGGGCGCGCGCAATGTCTGGATCGCCGAGCCGCCGGCCTACAAGGGACGACAGGTCACGCGGTTCGTGGGCGACTCGGGCAAGTATCTCGTCCAGCTCATGTTCACCCCGGACGGGAACAGCATCGTGTTCGTCCGCGGCGGCGCCCACAGCGGACGGCGGCTGCCGGATCCCCCGAACCCGTCGCTAGATCCCAGCGGTGGCAAGGAAGAAGTCTGGATCGCGAACGTCGCGACCGGGAACGCGGTCCGCGTCGATGATGGCACCTGGCCCGCCGTCGCGCCGCGCGGCAACCTGGTGGCGTATCTAAAGCACGATGAGATATGGGGCGCGCCCCTGACCAAGAACGCGACCGGCACCGTTGCGGGGACGCCGCGCGTTCTCTTCAAGGACCGGGGCACCGCGGCGCCGCAGGGCAACGCGACGTCGCTCCGCTGGTCGCCGAAGGGCAATCGTCTTGCGTTCATCAGCCTCCGCGACCAACACAATTTCATCGGTGTCTATGACGCCGACGCCAACACGCTCCAGTTCCTCGACCCGTCGACGGATCGCGACCAATGGCCGATATGGTCGCCGGACGGAACGAGCATCGCGTTCGTGCGCGAGCCGTCGGCACCCGCACCGGCAGCGGGAAGGGAGGGCGGCGGAGGGCGCCGGGCGACGCTCCCGTGGTCGATTCGCGTCGCCGATGCGAGGACCGGCAAGGGCCACGAGCTGTGGCGCGCGGTGGAGGGAATGGGGGCCGGGTTCGGCTTCGGCTTCTTCAACAATGACCGACAGTTGTTCTGGGGAGCTGAAGACCGAATCGTCTTCCCGTGGGAGCGCAGCGGGTGGGCGCATATGTATTCGATCCCGGCGTCCGGCGGACAGCCGACGGATCTGACGCCAGGCACAGAGTTCGAGGCCGAGCACGTGGCGCTCGCGCCGAATGGGCGTGACATCGTCTTCATGTCGAATCAGGGAGACATCGACCGGCGTCACCTGTGGCGCGTGCCGATCACCGGCGGCACGCCACAGTCGGCTACGGCGGGTACGGGTGTCGAGTACTGGCCCGTGTTCACGTCCGATGGGGCCGGGGTCGCTTTTCAGGCGACGACGGCGAAGACGCCGCCGCACGTCGAGCTGTTTCACATGCGCGACGTCACCAACGGGCCGGTTGCACCCAGCGCGCGACAGCTCCTCGCAACCGGTGTTACGCCAAAGCAGTTCCCCGGCAGCGCCCTCGTCGAGCCACAGCAGGTGATCTTCCCGTCACTCGACGGGTGGCAAATCCACGGGCAGTTGTATCTGCCGCCGGACTACAAGTCGACCGAGCATTACCCGGCGCTGATCTACCTGCACGGCGGTCCCAACTCGCAAATGGTGCTCGGCTATCACTACCACCGTTTCGACTATTATCAAAAGCCGTACGGCCTCATTCAGTATCTCGCCAACCACGGCTACATGGTCTTGTCGGTCAACTACCGCAAAGGCACCGGGTACGGCGTGAAGTTCCGCGAGCCGCCGAATCCAACATCTGCCAATCCGCGGGAGCATCCGGATGTGATCGACATCATCGGAGGTGGACTGTATCTGAAGGGCCGTCCCGATGTCGACCCCAATCGCGTCGGTATCTTCGGCGGCTCGGCGGGCGGTCAGCGCACTGTGCTCGGTCTGACCTATGGGCCTGATATCTTCTCGGCGGGGTTCGATCTTCACGGCGTCGCGCTTCCGGTGCTCGGAAAGACGGACACCTGGAAGGCGCCGGTGATCATCGTTCATGGGGACGACGATCGAAACGTGCCGTTCGTGCAAACCGTGCAGTTGGTGAGCGAGCTCCGTAGCCACGGCGTAGACGTCGAGCTGCTCGTGATCCCGAACGAGATCCACTCGTTCCTGCGCCACGAGAGTTGGTTGCGCGCGTTTGAAGCCGCGGCCGACTTCCTCGATCGCAAGCTGAAGAACCGTCCAGCCAGCGCTCGCACAGGAGACTCCAAGTAGCGGCGCGGCTCATGGCTCTGTGGCAACAACACAGCGCAATCGCGAATATTCGCGACAAATCCGCGGGGATTCGCGATCAAATTCTCGCCCGTCTAGACATTCCGTTGCAGAAACCTCACGTCACGTCGCCGGCATTCCATGACGAAGCCGAGATAGCAATTCGAGCCGCAATTCGGATACTGACAGCCAGGCTCCTCTTGATCTGCTGCCTCGCGAGCATGCCGGCCGCGGCGCAGCAGCGTTTCACGATCGAGCAGGTGCTCGCCGCGCCATTCGCGTCCGAGCTGGTTGCATCGTCCTCGGGTGGAAAGGTCGCGTGGATCGAGACGATCCTCGGTGCGCGGAACGTGTGGACCGCCGAGCCGCCAGACTACCGGGGGCGCCAGCTCACGCACTACACGGCAGACGACGGAAAACTCCTCGGCAAGCTGGCGTTCACGCCCGACGCGAACAGTTTACTCTACGTGCGCGGCGGCGCACACACCGGGCGACTCATACCGGAGCCACCGAACCCCAGCTTCGATCCCGCCGGCGGTCGGGAAGACATCTGGATGATCTCGACCGCGGTGACCGCGCACGCCCAACCGGTGCGCATCGATGATGGCATCTGGCCTGAGGTGTCGCTGCGCGGAAATCTCGTCGCGTATCTGAAAGGCAATGAGATCTGGGCGGCGCCGCTCACCAAGACGCCCGACGGTTGGGCAGCCGGAACACCGAGGCGACTCATCCACGACCGCGGCCGGTCGGCGTCGCAGGGCAATGTGACGTCACTTCGGTGGTCGCCGAAGGGAAATCGCCTCGCGTTTATCA
>Ga0066710_100008420_pt1 | contig 10024 bp, 7 predicted proteins | sample GraSoiAngelo_159_FD_79666 | JGI IMG/M metagenome (GOLD analysis project Ga0066710, IMG submission 79666) | Grasslands soil microbial communities from the Angelo Coastal Reserve, California, USA - 14_1009_16_40cm | ecosystem: Environmental > Terrestrial > Soil > Grasslands | place: USA...
CCCGTTCACGGCCGGGGCGAGCAAGATGAGCTATCGAACCTTCATCCTGTTCGATGCCCCCGCCATCGCGGTGTGGGCGGCGGGCATCTCGATCTTCGGCTATGTGTTCGGCCAGCACCTGGGATTCATCGACAGGGCGCTCTCCAGGTTCGGGTACGTCGTGCTGGGGCTCGCGGTGGTGTTGTTCCTCGGGCGCTGGCTGTTTCGGCGGTGGCGGGATCGCCGGGAGACTGCCTAGGCCGACGAGGCCCTCAGGCGGACCGGGCCTCCTTCACCACCACGACGGCGGAGCCGCGGACCGAACCCTTTCGCACGCTGTCGAGCGCCTCGTTCGCTTGATCGAGGGCGAAGGGTTCGACGTACGTTCGCACTGGCACCTTCGGGGCGATCTCGAGGAAGTCCAGGCCGTCCTGCCGGGTCATATTGGCCACCGAACGGATCGAACGCTCGCCCCACAGGATGTCGTAGGGGAAGGCGGGGATGTCGCTCATGTGGATCCCCCCGCAGACGACGACTCCGCCCTTCGCCAAAGCACGCAACGCGATCGGGACCAGTTCACCGACCGGAGCCAGGATGATCGCCGCATCCAGCTCCTCCGGAGGCACGTCGGCGGATCCGCCGGCCCACTCGGCGCCGAGATCTAGGGCGAAGCGCTGCGTCTCGGCGTCGCCCGGCCGCGTGAATGCGAACACGCTGCGTCCCTGGAACCGAGCGACCTGCGTGATGATGTGCGCGGACGAACCGAAGCCGTAGATGCCGACCCGTTCTGCGTCCCCGGTCATTCGAAGCGATCGGAATCCGATGAGGCCGGCGCAGAGGAGCGGCGCCGCTTGCAGGTCCGAGTAGCCGTCGGGGATCGGAAAGCAGAAGCGAGCGTCTGCCGTCGCCAGCTCCGCGTAGCCGCCGTCACGGTCATAACCCGTGAATCGGGCTCGATCGCACAGGTTTTCGCGACCGCTCCGGCAGTACCGGCATTCGCCGTCCGTCCAGCCGAGCCATGGCACACCGACTCGGTCGCCGACGCGAGCTGAAGTCACCCCTTCACCGGCCTGCTCGACCGTCCCGACGATCTGATGTCCCAGGACCAGCGGGAGCTCGGGTTCGGTGAGCTCGCCGTCCACGATGTGCAGGTCGGTGCGGCACACCGCGCAGGCATGGACGCGAAGACGCAGCTCGCCCGTACCGGGTTCGGCCGGCGGGATGTCCGCCATGACCAGCGATTCGCCCTGAGACCGCAGGAGCATCGCCCGCATCGCAGTGTCCCGGCCGCGCTATTCGTTGGGCAGGCCGGGGATCTGGCCGCGCCGATCGGGGACGGGACGGCGTTCGTACCCCCAGATCCCGTCCAGCCGTTCGGTCCCGGTCGTCTTCTCGAGGCCCTCCGAGACCATCCGGAACGCTTCGACCACTCCGGGGACCACCAGGATGTGCCCGGCCTGATCCCTCGGCATGTGCCATCGAAATTCCTGGAGGCTGCCCAGCTCCAGCATCGACTCGCGCAGCAGGCCGTAGAGCGCCCGGAGCCGGAAGAACACCGCCCGCAATCCGCACGTCGCGAAGAACGCATACGGCTCGATCGCGCGAAGGTGACGCCGCAGGCCGTCTTCGTCGCGGAATGTCGCCACTCGTCCCCGCAGATCCTCCTCGTCGCTCTTGGCCGTGCATACGATGGCGTGAGGCCGGAGGTCGACGAAGCCGCTGACCGAGAGGTGATAGTCGCGATACTCCTCGAACGAGCACGGGTTGCCACTGGTCCGGTGGGCCTCCCGCAGGTGGCTTGCGACGGCCGCCCCGTCGGTCACCAGCAGATCAAGTGGCGCCACGTAATAGCCGGTCCGCACGTGGGGCACGCCCTGCCGCTCGAAGATCAGGGGTGAGCCGAGCGACGGAACGGTCCACACGGCCCGGAGAACCCGGTCCAGCACTCGGTCGAGGGCCCGCTTCCGGCCGGGGAACAGCCCGTACTCCCGCGCTGCGGTGAGCGAGACGAGGTCTTGGGGCGCGTCCGCCGAGGCCAGCACCCGCATGTCTTCCGCCAGATGCTCGAAGTCCCACCCAGCCAGTTCCTCGAACGTGAGCGTCCGCGAGTGCTGCTCGAAGAACGACTTCGCATCGAACCGCTCCAGATCGACGTACGGGTCGATGGCGTCGACGTCCAGCGTTCGGAGCCGGTGAAGAAGGATGAACAGCGCCAGCGTGTGCATCTCCGCCTGGTGCTTGGCCGAGCCCAGGTCCTGGAGCGACATGGGTTCCAGGCCCGACAGCTGCGTACCGAACAACGACGGCTGGGAGAGGAAGTCCAGGACCTGACGAGCGCTGTCGGTCTCGTGGTAGTAGCAGACGTTGTCGCGGAACGATGGCGGCAGGCGGTCCTCGCCCAGGACGCCGACCGACGGCAGCATGAGCCCCAGCTCGCTCGCCGACGCCACGCGCATCACGTGATAGAGAGAATCGCCGTCCGCCACCGTGAAGAAGCCGTTCTCGCCGCTTCGGATGGCGTACGAGGGGCGGATCTCCTCGCCACGTTCGAACACCGCGGCTTCCGGCATGGGGTCATCCAGCGGGACGGTCAGTGGGCGGAATGCGCGGATGGTGTGCCGCGCGGGCAGCGGCCGCCCCGCCAGGCGGGTGGCGCGCGAGTCCGGCGGCTGCGAGGCCTTCGATCCCGGGAACGCCTCGACGTCGGAATCGAACAGCTTCTGGCGGATGTCCCGATGCAGCGGGATGGGCTCGCGCACGCGCACCTCGTCGATGCCGATGGCCGCTGCCGTGACCAGGACCTTGACGCCGAGCGCCGCATAGCGGGTCGTCAGGAGGTCGGCGAACTTCGCCTTCTCCGCCAACCGGCGGTCCAGGCCGCTATGCGCGAAGCCGAGCCGGATGGTGGGACGGCCTTCGTCAGAGCCGTTGGGGTGTTCGTCGAACATGCCACCAACGCCGGTCGTGTGCGCCATCATCACGGTGTCGGCCAGCGCCGCCCGGATCAGCGCCATGTCGTCGCCGAGCGCCTCGACGAATCGCTCCTTCAGGCCCTCGACGTGCTCGGGCCCGAATCCCGGGATGTACTCGGCAGCGAGCTGAACCTCGTCCTGGTGATAGGCGATCAGGCTCGGGATCGGGATGCCCACGATCACCGAGCGGAAGTGGTCGATCCCAACCGCTTGCAGTTGGCGACTCCGGTAGGCCTCCAGGAAGTCGTGCAGCGGGCGCGCGTGGACGATGGCCTCCGACAGCGCCTTGAACACCGTTTCGGTCGGGTCGTCCGCGTGGACCCCGATCGAGTCCAGGAATGTGGTGACGACGGCCGCGCGTTCCTCGCGGGGCGTCACCCCGAGCCGTCGGAGACCTGGCAGTGCCGCCATCTCGAACCGTTCGAGCGCGACGAAGACCCCGCTGTGGGTCAGATAGCCGGATCGGACCTTCCTGAGCAGGCGGTCAGGGCCCTGACGTGATTCGACGAACCGAAACAGACGGCGAGTGAAGGATGCGATCTCGTCTCCGGTGGTCCCGGTTGCGACGACGATAGGGACGGCGTCCGGCTCGGGAGGCTGGATCGCGAACATCTCCTCGTACAAGGAGATCATCTGCAGCACGGCGGTGCCGCCGACCGCACCGGTGCCGCCCAACACGACGTGCGCGTCCCGGTATCGCCGCCCCGACCGAGCCGCCTCGACCAGGCGCGGTCCGAGCCTCTCCTTCTTGAACGGCATGTTCGGTGAGTGTAATCAGCGCCTCGCTATGCTGGGTTGGTGGCCGGGAACCGCGCGAAGGACGGAGCGAGCGACGCGGCGCTGCTGGCGTCCGGCGCCGCATTCACGGATCTCTCGTCGTGGCGCCTGCTGGCCATCGGCGGTTCCGACGCCAGGACCTGGCTGAATGATCTCGTCTCCGCCGACATCTCGGGCCTCGCCCCTGGGCAGGCTCACCAGTCCCTGCTCCTCTCTCCGACCGGCAGGATCCGGGCGGTGTTCACGGCAGCGGTGGTCGAAGACACCTTGTTGCTGATCCAGGACCCCGAGCACCCGAAGGCCATCGCGGGACTGCTTGCGCCCTACGTCCTTTCGTCGGACGTCTCGTTGGAGGACCGGACCGGAGGACTGTCGCTGTTCGCGTTTCCCGGGCTGGACGCCGCGCCCGACGTCGCGGGCGGCATGCCGTCCGCGCCTTCGTGCCTCGGGACCGGCGTGGACGTGGTCGCGCCCGGCCCGGCCCATGACCGAGCGCTGGCGACCTTGCAGAACCTCTTCACACAGGTGGGCGGGGAGGTACTCGAGTCCTGGCGGGTTACGTCGGGTCTGCCCCGGTTCGGCGTCGACGTCTACGAAGATGACCTCCCGCAGGAAGCAGGCCTCGCCGGCGCGGTTTCGTTCGACAAAGGGTGCTACCTGGGTCAGGAGGCAGTGGCCAAAGTGCGGAACCTCGGTCATCCTCGCCGGGTGGTGATCCCAATGGTTGCGCGCCAGCCGGTGTCACCGGGCGAGCCCACAATGTCGAACGGTTTGGAGGCGGGCCAAGTCACCAGCGTGGCGGCCGGGACGAACACGTGGTTCGTTCTCGCTCGAGTGAAATGGGAGGCGCGCGGTGACGCGCTCACCACCGGTGGCGGAGCGCTTCTCCAGCCGCGCCACTCCGACGGATAACGCTACGCGAGCAGGCCGGCGATCTCTCCAACGGACACGGTGAGGTCGTGGTCCTTGGGAGTGAACACTCGGGCCACTCCCATGCCCAACAGTTCTTTGGCGTCCTCATCGGGGATGATGCCGCCCACCACGACCGGGACCTTCGATGGATCGATCCCTTCGGCCTGCAAGCACCGGAGTACCTCGGGCACCAACAGCAGATGAGCCCCCGATAGGATCGACAAGCCGACCGCATGGACGTCCTCGTCCACCGCGGCCCGCGCGATCTCCTTCGGGGTCAGGCGGATCCCCTGATAGACGACCTCGAAGCCGCAGTCTCGCGCCCGCACGGCCAACTGCTCGGCCGCGTTCGAATGGCCATCGAGTCCCGGCTTGGCCACCAGCAGCCGCAGCTTGCCGACGCCCAACCGTTTCGCGGCCGCCTTCGTCTTCGAACGACAGGCCTCCAGCGCCGAGCGATCCCCAGTGGTCACAACGGAGGAAGCGGTCACGCCGGTGGGCGGCCGGTATTCGCCGAAGACGTCGCGGAGCGCCGCCGCCCATTCCCCCGTGGTCACGCCCGCTTGCACGCAACGGATCGAGACCGGCACGAGATCCCCGTCTCCTGACGCCACGGTCCGAAGGTCGTCCAGGGCGGCGCGGACCGCGGCGCCATCGCGTCCCTTCCTCCACGCGGCCAGCCGTTCGTTCTGTTCGACCTCCGTGTCGTGCTCGATACGCTCGACGGTGGCGACGCCCTCTCCCACCCCTTCGACCAGCGGTGAGGGCTCAGTCTCCGCATACACGTTGACGCCGACCACCGGCCGCTCGCCCGCCTCGATGGCTCGCAGGCGCTCCGCCAGCTTCGCCACCAACCGTTCCTTCATGTAGCCGAGCGCCTCCACGGACCCTCCCATCTCGAGGATGCGCGTCAGTTCGTCCCAGGCTTCGGTGGCGATCCGGTCGACCAGCTCCGACACCACGCGTGACCCTTCGAACAGGTCGTCGTACTCGAGGAGGTCGGACTCGAGCCCGAGGATCTGCTGCGCGCGGAGCGACCACTGCTGGTCCCACGCCCGGGGAAGGCCCAGCGCCTCGTTCCACGCCGGCAGCTGGATCGCCCGGGCGCGCGCGTCTCGGGACAGCGTGACGCCCAGGATCTCCAGCAGGATCCGGTGCATGTTGTTCTCGGGCTGCTGCGCCGTCAGCCCCAATGAGTTGACCTGCACCCCGTATCGGAAGCGGCGGTGATCGGAGTCCGCGATCCCGTACCGCTCGGCGCAGATCCGACCCCACAGCCGGGCGAAGGCCCGCATCTTGCACATCTCCTCGACGAACCGGATCCCGGCGTTGCAGAAGAAGGAGATCCGGCCGACGAGCTCAGGGAACGCGGCGTCGGGGACGCGGCCGGTCGCCTGGACCGTGTCAAGGACGCACACGGCGTTCGCCAGCGTGAACGCGACCTCCAGGACCGGATCGGCGCCCGCTTCCTGCAAGTGATACGAGCAGACGTTGATCGGGTTCCAACGGGGAAGCTCGCGCACCGTCCACGTGATCAGGTCCGAGGTCAACCGAAGCGACGCCACCGGCGGGAAGATGTGCGTTCCTCGAGACAGGAACTCCTTGAGGATGTCGTTCTGTGTGGTGCCCGCGAGCGATTCGCGGCCGGCTTCCTGTTCGTCTGCAACGCTCACGTACAGGGCCAGCAGCCAGACCGCGGTGGCGTTGATGGTCATGGAGGTGTTCATCCGCCCGAGCGGGATCCCGTCGAACAGCGCCCTCATGTCGCCCAGGTGGGCGATCGGCACCCCGACCCGCCCAACCTCGCCCCGCGCCATCTCGGCGTCGCTGTCGTACCCCGTCTGCGTGGGCAGGTCGAACGCCAGCGAGAGACCGGTCTGGCCCTTCTGAAGGTTCTGCTTGAATCGCGCATTGGACGCGGAAGGTGTGGCGAAACCCGCGTACGTTCGGAAGATCCAGGGCGCGTCGCGAGGGCGCTTCGAGGCCTCGGCGCTCATGGCGCGGGGAGTATACCCGCGGGTGATTCGTCCTTAGCAGACGGAGTTCAGGTACGGGAACGGATCGATTGCCCCGTTGACGACGCGATAACCGTACGGACTCTTCCACGGATTGGGCGGGATGACGTTGGGGTGCCATTCGAAGTGGTCGTGCATGACGCCACCCTGCGCATCACCGGTGTTCCCGACGTATCCGATGATCGTTCCCGTCTTGACCTGCCCGAGAGTTCCGAACGCGGACAGGTGCGCGTTGTACACGTGGCCGAGCGCGCCGTACACCACCACAGCCTGTCCACCCAGTCCTCCCGAGGCGTCCACGGCGAGCCCGTCGAACGGCGCCCGAATGGGCGTCCCCATCGGCGCGACGATGTCGTTCCCGGCGTGCGGATGGGGCGGGGGTCCCTGCCGCGGTGCGCCGAAGTCGTCGGAATAGGCATGTGGCTGGTCGACCGGACAGACCAGGAGCACTCCGGGGATCGAGGGCCCGCTCCCTCCTCCCTGGATCGCGGCGCCTAGAGCGGCCAGGAACTCCCGGCGGGCCTGAGCCTGCAGTGCTCGCACATGGCGCTGCGCGGCGGCCTTGTCCCGGTTCAGCTGGTCCACGATTGCCTGAGCCGAATCCAGCTTCTGGTTCAGCGCGTCCTCCTTCACCGACAGTTCGGCCATCTGGGCCTGCAAGCCGGTTTGCAGCTGCTGGAGGGAGCCCTGGCGAGACTGCAGCAGGGTCTTCCCGTCCGAGATCTGGACGATGAGGTCCGCGTCGGACTGCGCCACGTGGTTCACGATCTCCAGACGATCGGTGAGGTCCGCGAGGGAGGTCGAACCGAGCAGGAAATCGAGGTTCGAACCGGGGCCGATCTCGTAGGCCACCCACGCCCGGCGATCCAGAGTGACCTGGGTCGACGAGAGCGCCGTCGAGGCGTCCCGGACCTGAGTCTCGAGGTCGATGATGCGGCCCTGGGTTAGCGACAGATTGGTCTGGACCTTGTCCACGGCCTGGGCGAGGACGGCGGCCTGGCCCTCCAGAGACCTGACGGTCTTCTCCTCCTTGGCGATCCGGCCGATCAGGGCCCGGACGCGGGCTTCTGCCGAGCTCAGCTTGCCCTGGGTGTCCGCGTGGACGGGGGCGACCGCCAGAAGACCGACCAGGGCCGCGGCGGAAAGAGCTACCAGGAGACGGCCCTTGCCCCCGGTCCGGGCGCTAGCCACGGCGCTCTATCCCGATCGGACAGAGTGACAAAAGATCGAGGCAACCGGCAGCGTGCCGCGCCGAACGGGCTCCAGCAACCATTTCCACCCATTTCGGCAGGCCGGGAAGGGGCCTTGAGCAGCCAGTTCTCCTCAGAGGGACTCGGGAAGTCCCAGGTCCCGGGCGATGATCCAGCGCATGATCTCGCTGGTGCCCTCCCCGATCTCCAGGACTTTCGAGTCCCGGTAGAACCGGGCTACTGGCAGTTCTTCCATGTAGCCGTACCCGCCGTGCACCTGGACCGCCTCCCGGGCGGCGGTGACGGCGGCCTCGCTCGCGTACAGCTTCGCTAGCGCGGCCTCCGCCTTGTAGGTTCGGCCGCGGTCCCGAAACCAGGCCGCCCGATACGTCGCCAGGCGCGCCGTCTCGGCCGCCACCTTCATGTCGGCGATCTTGGCCTGGATGGACTGGAACGCCCCGATGGGACGGCCGAACGCCTGGCGCTCCCGGGCATAGCTCAGGGACGCCTCCAGGCACCCCTGGATCAGGCCGGTGGACAGCGCCGCGACCGCGATCCGGCCGTCATCGAGCGTCTGCAGGAACTGCGCGTACCCCTTCCCCTGGTCGCCCAGGAGGTTCTCCTCGGGCACCCGGCAGTCGGTGAACGAGAGCTCGTGGGTGTCGCTGGCATGCCACCCGATCTTCCGATAGGACCTGCCGACCTCGAATCCCGGCGTGTCGCTCGGAACGATGATCGCGGAGATGTCCTTGCGGCCGTCGGCAGTCTGCCCGGTTACCGCAGTGATCGTGCAGACCTTCGAGATCGGCGTTCCCGAATTCGTGATGAACGCCTTCGATCCGTTGATGACCCACTGTCCGTTGTCCAGCCGGGCGGTCGTCTTGGTGGAGCCGGCGTCCGACCCGCCGCCCGGCTCCGTGAGGCCGAACGCGCCCAGGATCTCGCCCCGACACATCGGTACCAGCCATCGCTGTTTCTGTTCTTCGGTCCCGAACGCGTGGATGGGATTGGCTCCCAATCCGACCGCCGCCTCGAGCGTGATCGCCATCGACGAGTCGACCCGGGCCAGTTCCTCGACGGCCAGGCAGAAGGTGAGGAAGTCGGCCCCCTGGCCTCCGTACTCCTCGGGGAACGGCAGGCCGAACAGCCCCATCTCGCCCATCTGCTTGACGATGTCAAGAGGAAGCTCCTCGCGCCGGTCCATCTCCTCGGCGCGAGGGGCGATGACGTCTTCGGCGAACTCGCGGACGGCCCGGCGGAACGCCTGCTGTTCCTCGGTAAGGTCGAAATCCACGGCCTAGAGGTTAGTGGATGGCGTCGATCCCGCGGGGCGTCGTTCGTCGTTAGGTTGGTGGTCCCGCCGGAACGGCGTGGCCCTGCGACGAGAGGAGAGCCGGGGTGAAGTACGCGCTGCTGATCTACGGAAACGAGGCCGGCTGGGACGGCATGTCGGAAGACCAGAAGCAGTCGCTCCTGGAGAGGTATGAGCGATTCGCCGACGACGCGATCAAACGAGGGATGATGCGGGGAGGCGAGCAGCTTCATACCACGGCATCAGCGACGACCATTCGCGTGAGAAGCGACGAGACGCTGGTGGTCGACGGCCCGTTCGCTGAGACGAAGGAGCAGCTGGGAGGATTCTTCCTGGTCGAATGCAAGAACGTGGACGAGGCGATCGATCTGGCGACGAAGATCCCCGGCGCCCAGACCGGGGCGATCGAGGTGCGTCCGGTCGTGGAACGTCCGGCGGAGCCTCATCCGTAACGGATACGCGGGACCTCGCCGGTCGCATCTTTCGCGAGGAATGGGGACGAGCCGTTGCCACGCTCATCCGGGCGCTCGGCGACTTCGACCTGGCCGAGGAGGCAGTCCAGGAGGCCTTCGCGGTGGCCCTGGAGCGGTGGCCGAGCTTGGGGGTCCCCGACAACCCGGGCGCGTGGATCACCACGACGGCCCGCAACAAGGCCATCGACCGGTTGCGGCGGGAGCGGCGCCTCTCGGCGAAGCGAGAGCAGTTGGAGCGCATGGTCGCGGACGAGGCTCGCGCGGCCGAGGCGGGCACCGAAGAAGGGCCTGGAGAGAGCGACATGGAGACCATTTCCGATGACCGGCTCCAGCTGATCTTCGCCTGTTGTAATCAGGTGCTCGCATCCGCAGCGCGGGTCGCTCTGACTCTTCG
>Ga0066710_100008421_pt1 | contig 10024 bp, 9 predicted proteins | sample GraSoiAngelo_159_FD_79666 | JGI IMG/M metagenome (GOLD analysis project Ga0066710, IMG submission 79666) | Grasslands soil microbial communities from the Angelo Coastal Reserve, California, USA - 14_1009_16_40cm | ecosystem: Environmental > Terrestrial > Soil > Grasslands | place: USA...
CCGAACTGCTCGATCACATCCTCCGTCCGGGCGAGGCGACTGCCCTTGATGAGTACGAGGTCGCCCGGCGCCGTGATTTCGCCTAACAACTCCGCAGCTTCGCCGGTCGATTGGACAGCGGAAACTTTTTCCAAGCCGGCGGCGCGGGCGCACTGCGCAATCAGTTCTGCCGTGTCGCCGATCGTGATCAGATGATCCACGCCGAGCGTCGCCGCGGTTTCGCCTACTTCGCGATGGCCGCGCTCCGATTCATCGCCCAATTCGCGCATTTCCCCGAGCACAGCGATCCGTTTCCCATCGGCGTCGAGCTCGACCAAGGTTCGCAACGCTGCTTTCATCGAATCCGGATTCGCGTTGTAGCTGTCATCCAGAAATTGCACGCCGGCGATTTCCCTAATCTGCAAACGCGCTTTGGTCAGCGGCGCAGTCGCGAGACCGGCGGCGCATTCTTCGATCGACAATCCAAACGCCCGGCCAGCAGCAACAGCGAGCAACGCGTTCTGCACCATGTGCAAACCGGGAACTGGAAGCTGCGCACGGCAACGATGCGCTCCTTCCAGAATCGTAAACTCGGATCCATCGGCGCTCTGGCGAATTTCGATCGCCCGCACGGTTCCGCCGGTCGTTCCGGCAAGCATCACTTTCGCGCGCGCGTGTGCGGCAATTTCTTCGCTGAACGGATCGTCGGCATTCAGAATCACTGTTCCTTCAGGGCCCACCGCTTCCACCAGCGCGCCCTTTTCTTTTGCGATTGCTTCACGCGAACCCATGAACTCGATGTGCGCGATGCCGATATTGGTGATGATCGCCGCATCGGGCGCGGCGATCTTTGAGAGCGCAGCGATCTCGCCCGGATGATTCATCCCGATTTCCCAAACGGCCACTTCGTCCTTGGAAGTCGCTTCCAAAATCGTGCGCGGCAGGCCAACATGATTATTGAAATTACCTTCCGTCTTAGTGACGCAAAATTTCCGCGAGAGAACCGACGCGACAAAATCTTTCGTGCTCGTCTTGCCGTTGCTTCCCGTGATGGCGAGCACCTTTAGCGTAAGCGATCGCCGGTAATTGGCGGCGAGCTGATGATATGCTTGTAAAGTGTCTTTCGCTCGGATAAGCACGAAATTCTTCGGCACATTTCCGTTCCAGTTGATATCGACGATTGCTCCAGCTGCGCCGGCTTTCGCAGCGGACTCAACAAAATTGTGGCCGTGAAAATTTTCACCGCGCAACGCGACAAATAATTCCCCGCGCTTAATCGTACGCGAATCTGTGCTTACCTTCTGGATCACCACAGTCCCCTCGCCCGATGAGAGGGAAGCTCCAGCAAGCTGTGCGACTTGAGAAAGCATAAGCGGATTCATGGCTAAAAGTCGACGGGATGGTCTTCGATCGCGCGGCGCGCGACCTGGATGTCATCGAACGGGATTGTGTAATCTGCGAACTCCTGATAATTTTCGTGCCCCTTGCCTGCGATCAACACAATGTCGCGAGGCCGGGTGAGCGCAACCGCGCGGTTGATCGCCTTCGTGCGATCGACAATTTTTTCGTAATGATTCGAGCGAAATCCTTTTTCGATCTCCGCGACGATCGCGTTCGGGTCTTCCTTGCGCGGATTATCAGAAGTGATGATGGAATAATCGGCGAGCCGATCGGCCATCTCCGCCATCAATGGACGTTTTTGTCGGTCGCGCTCGCCGCCGCAGCCAAAAACGGCAATCAACCGATGCGGCTCCAGTTCTCGCAAAGTTTTCAGAACATTCCCGAGCGCGTCCGGTGTGTGCGCGTAATCGACGAACACTTGAAATTGCCGCTTGGCCGGGACTAATTCGAGGCGCCCGGGCACCTGCGGTGACTTGGCGAGACTAAACACCGCGGTTCGCAAGTTAATTCCCAAAGCATTGGCCGCAGCCAGCGCGGCGACGGAGTTTGCCACGTTGAATCGCCCAATTAACGGAAGCCGAACGAGGTAATTCTTGCCGCGAGCATCCAGCTGATAGGACGTCCCCGTGAATTCAGCGCGATAATTTGAAGCGCGGAAATCCGCGCGCAATCCCATTCCGTAAGTCACGACCGCCACGCGTTTATCGATTTTGTCGAGCAATTGCTGCCCATATCGGTCGTCGATATTCACGATCGCCACCGGTTTCCGCTTTTGTTCCTGGGTCGCGAGCCCTGTGAAGAGCTCCATCTTCGCGTCGAAGTAGTTCTCCATTGTGCGATGAAAATCGAGATGGTCCTGAGTAAGATTGGTAAAGACGGCGACGTCCCATTCGAGGCCGCGTGTGCGGTCCTGCGCCAGCGCGTGCGACGAGACTTCCATCGCCGCCGCTTTGCAACCAGCATTGGCGATCTGAGCCAGCAGCTCTTGTAAATCGAGCGATTCGGGCGTGGTGCGGATGGCAGGCAAAATCCGTTCGCCGATCTCGTAGCGCACCGTCCCAACTAGGCCGCAACGCAAGCCGGCGCTTTCGCACATGTGCTTAATGAGAAAGGCCGTCGTGGTCTTGCCGTTTGTGCCGGTGACGCCTGCCAGTTTTAATTTACGCGCCGCGTGCCCGTAAAACGTCGCCGAAAAATCCGCAAGCGCCGTCCGTGTGTTCTCAACAACCAGACAAGTGACGCGCGAATTTTTCTCCTCGCGTTCGGCAACGATTACCGAAGCCCCTTTTTCGATGGCGTGTCCGATGAACTGGTGGCCATCCGTCTTCTCGCCCCGCAACGCCACGAACATGCTGTTCCTTTGCACGCGGCGCGAGTCATACGCGATGTTTTCTACCGGGCGATTAACTGGCCCGATGATCTGGCGAACTGGAGTCGCGGCGAGAAGAGTCTTGAGCTGCATGAGGCGTTAACGTCTCCGCCCCGAGACGGGTTCGGTGCGGCGGACCGGAGCGAGGTCTTCAACGGCGTGCGGCATTGGTTAAGGCGATTCGTTCGGCTGCATTCTTGCGGACTCGCTCTGCCGGCGCCGGTTTTTCGACTCGCTGTACGGGAATCGCTTTGCGAATCTCCTCATGCGGCTCAAGATCAAGATAGCGGGCAGCTTTCTCTGCCACGCGGGAAAAAATCGGTCCGGCGACAAGCCCGCCGTAATTCAGGTGCGGATCCTTCGTGTGCGCATCGTCCAGCGTCACCAAGCCGACAAACTCAGGATGCTCGGCAGGCAGATAGCCAACGAAAGAAACGACGTACTTTCCATGCTCATATCCGCCTCGTGGATCAACTTTCTGCGCGGTTCCGGTTTTTCCGGCAATGGTAAAGCCGGGCACGGCCGCGGCGGCGGCAGTTCCCTGATCGCTCACCACGCCGCGCAGCGCGTCCGCGATTTCTCTGGCGGTTTCGGCAGAAATGACCTGGCGTAAAACCCCCGGTGAAAGTAAGCTGATGACTTTGCCGTCCGATGTGGTGATCGATTTCACGACACGCGGCATGATCAACTTCCCGTCGTTGGCAATCGTTGCCATTGCCGCCGTCATCTGCAGTAGCGTGACCCCAACCTCGTGTCCCATCGGGATACGTGTGATTGAGATTTTGCTCCACGATTGCGGAGGCCGAATCAGTCCATTGATTTCGCCTGGCAGCTCGATTCCCGTACGCTCGCCAAATCCAAAACGCCGAATGTATTCGTAAAACTTTTCTTCGCCCACACTGAGCGCAAGTTTGGCTGCTCCGATATTGCTCGACTTGATCAGAATGTCGCGCACACTCAGATACGAAAAAGCGCGGTGATCGTGGAGAGGGGCGCCGCCGAAATTCCAGAGGCCGTTCTCACAAAAGAGCTCCGACTGCGGTTGCACTTTGCGCTCGTTCAGAGCGGCAGCGGCGGCTACAATCTTGAAAGTCGAGCCCGGTTCCATCATGTCGATGATGGCCCGGTTTTTCATTTGTTCGGGCTTTGCGTCGGAACGGAGATTTAAATCAAAATCTGGCCGGTTGGCCATCGCCAGGATTTCGCCCGTCTGCGGGCGCATGAGAATAATGGTGGCTTTTTGCGGAGAATACTCCTTCACCGCCGCGTCGATTTCGTCCTCGACGATGCTCTGCAAACCGAGATCGACGGTCAGATGCACCTGGTAACCGTCACGCGGTGCGCGCTCCTGTCCGCGATAAGGCACGATCTCCTGGCCAGCCCGATTATGCTCGATGAAACGGTAACCGTCCTGCCCATGTAGATATTCCTCCATCGAGGCCTCCACGCCCTGAATTCCGTGGTGATCGAAGTCAGTAAACCCGATCACGTGGCAAAGCATCGAGCCATTTGGGTAGAGGCGCGTGGCGTCGTGCTCGAAATAAATTCCCCGCAAATTGGCAGCGCGAAGTTTTTCGCACAGCGCGTTTGCCCGGGCGGCGGGCACTTCCCGCTTGACTACGATGTAGCGGCGATCGCTGCTTAATTTTTCCGCGAGTTGCTCTGATGGGATGTCCAACTCTTTGCTTACGAGGTCAACGGTCGCTTGCCAGTTGTTAATGTGCGTGGCGTCGGCCACTACCGTTTCTACAGGAACATTGTGCGCCAGAACCTCGTTGTTCGTGTCCAGAATCATGCCGCGCTCGGCGTGAATAATTTGTTTGTAAACGTGTTTTTCCGCGGCGAGCCCGGCGTATTCGTCGTGCTTGATCGCTTGAAGATAAATCAAACGAAATGAGAAGACGCTGAAGAGCCCAATGAAAGCAGCACAGACCAGCGCACAACGGCTTGGGCTATTTAGATTCATGTTGCGCCAGCGGGTTGGCTACGGGTTGGATGACGTCGTCGTCTGCCGATCGCGCGGGAATCGTCAGCCGCACGATGCGTGCTTCCGAAATCGGGACCATTTTCAGGTAGCCTTCTTTTAATCGGCGTTGCAACGCCGAGCGCGACGTCAAGGCAGCGATTTGCGCGCTGGCGATGTCATTTTGCGTTCGCAGCGCGGCCAGCTCGTTCTCGATTGCCTTTCTGCGCTCGCCCATGTGATAGAGTTGCAGCGTCAAATAAACGTAGCTCAATCCGGCCAGCGCCAGAAACGCCGTCATCACAATCCAGCGCGCCAGCGAGGCCGCGTTTACCGCGTTACATTTTCTTTGACGCGAACGGTGCATTTAAATCTTCTCGGCTGCGCGCAACTTTGCGCTCCGGGAGCGCGGATTGGCACGCTGTTCCTCCTCGCTCGGCTCTGCCGGTTTCGGCGTAACCAGTGTAAGGTCGTAATCGGGGTTGCGCTGCGGCTCTGGCCACTCGGGTTTGTCCACCCATTCCCGGCTGTGATCGCGGAAAAAATTCTTCACGATCCGGTCCTCCAGTGAGTGAAAAGTGATCACCGCGATGCGGCCGCCGGGTGCGAGTCGCGCAGTTAAAACGCGCAGTCCTTCTTTAAGTGCGCTCAGCTCATCGTTCACTTCCATCCGCAGCGCTTGGAAAACCTGCGTGGCCGGATGCTGGCGTCCGTGGCGGCCGACCAGCTTTTCGATCGCCCGAGCCAGCGGCAGCGTTTCGCGAATCGGCGCAGTCTTGCGCATCTTCACAATAAGGCTCGCAATTCGGCGCGCCGCAGGCTCTTCCCCCAGTTCGCGAAACAGGCGGGTCAATTCCTCTTCGCCGTACTCGTTTACAATCTTAGCAGCAGTCAGCGTCGTTCGCGGATCCATGCGCATGTCGAGAGGACCGTTTCGCACGAAGCTGAACCCGCGCCCTGCATTTTCGAGTTGCCGGGAAGAGACACCCAAGTCCAGAAGCGCGCCGCCAATGCTGCGAATGCCAAGCTCGTCGAGAACGGAAGCTGCATGCCGGAAATTCCCCTGCCGCACAATGAGGCGCCGCCCGAAATGCGCCAGTCGCTTACTCACGTGCTGCACTGCATCGGGGTCTTGATCCAGGGCCAGAACATCCGCGCCGCTTTCCAGGAGCGCCTCGGTATGGCCGCCGCCCCCGCATGTTCCATCCACAATGAGCGAACCCGGTTTTGGCTGGAGGAGCTCTAGCACTTCTCTTTGCAAAACCGGACGGTGATATGCAAAATCCTCCACTGCATGCTCCTCCTCTTCGCCAGTCGGCGAATCAACGCGCTCGCATCGCAGTGTGTCGGTGTCGTTTTGGGGCAACATCCGCTTATAATCCGATTACACTGGCCACGTGCTGGTAAGTGGCCGTTTCCTCTTCGTGCGCCCGCTTCCAACGTTGCAAATTCCAAATCTCAAAGCGGCCGCGGTTGCCCACGAGTGCAACTTCATCTTTCAATCCAACCTTTCGGCAAAGTTCTTCGGACAAAACCAGGCGACCCTGCCGATCCGCGGAAGCGTGCTGGGCGCGGGAATGCAGGTGGCGAAGAAAAATCCGACGATCACGTGCGGAAACGCTCTGGTTGTTCTCCGCGGCCGAACTCATTCTGCCAAACTCCTTTGGCGACATGACCAGCAGAAATTGATGCGTTGCCTCGGGCAAAAGAATGAAGTCCTCGGGGCGATCGCGTCGCCAGCGCGAGGGAATCGTGATTCGATTCTTGTCGTCGATGGAATGCCGGAAGTCTCCGGCATAGAAGCGTTCGGGTTGGGGATCGGCGTCCATTCGTCGCGTGGAGCGGTAGTCCATTTTGCTCCACCTGACCCCACCTTTAACCACCTCCAAGGCAGGCGGTCAATAAAAATTTTTGCCTCATTTGCGCCCGGCCACCTCAACCGTAAGCTCCTCAAATCATGAAATTTTCCCGGCTCAGTCTGGCGATCCCTGTTACTCTTCTCATTTGCGACGCCGCAATCGGATTCGGCCAGTCTCCGGAGCAAGCTCCGAGTGACGCTGTGCGAGTCACCGTCTCGATGCACCCCGATGGTTCACGTACGGCTTACAATTTCGATAACGCACAGCACAAGGCAGTGGCGACCACCACCGATCCAGACGGAAAACTTCGCGAGACGATTCGTTATGAACTCGATGACGCTGGACGTTTTTCCAGCGCAGAAATTTCCGGACCCGACGGCCGCATCCGGCTTAGGACTCGCTACAAGTATGATGACGCAGGCCGCATCCTGGGAGAAACCCAAAGCGCAGCAGACGGCGCGCTCCAGCACAAAATCGTTTACAGCTACGATTCATCAGGAAAGCAGACCGGTTATTCCGTTTTCGATGTATCCGGCAAATTAGTCGGCCGCACGAGCCCCGCTGCCACCCGTCCATCCCCTTCGCCCAAAGCTCGCGAGAAACGACCGCGATAGGTGCAAGCGCCGCGCGCGATCCTGGCTTGCCACAGCCGAGAAAGAGCGTTACAAAAACCGGCGTGATTGATTACATCCAAAAGGGCGGATTGTTGATGTGGCCGATTCTGGGCTGCAGCATCATCGCGATAGCTGTTTTTGCAGAGCGCCTCTTTTATTTTCATCGCGCGGCGATTCATGTGGGCGAATTTTTGAAGGGTCTATCGAATCTGATTCGCCGGCGCAATTTCGCCGAGGCGCTGCATGAATCCGCCGGCACGCCGGGCCCGGTCGCGCGGGTGGTCCATGCGGCGATTATCCGGCACGACGCGCCGCGCGCGGAATTGCGCGACATCGTGCAGGAAGCCGCGCAGCTCGAAGTGCCGAAACTGGAGCGGTTTCTTCCCGTGCTGGCAACCATTGCGTTCCTGACTCCATTGCTCGGTTTACTGGGGACGGTCGCGGGAATGATCGACGCCTTCGGGACCATCGCTTCAAGCGGGGGTTATGCGACGGTGACTGAGCTTTCCAGCGGCGTTTATAAGAGTTTGCTGACCACTGCTGCAGGCCTCGTCGTGGCCACGGTCACTTTTATCGCTTACAGTTATCTCTCTTCGCGCGTGAACACGATGCTGCACGACATGGAACGCGCCGGGATTGAGGTGGTCCACATGCTAACTGAAAGCCGCCCCATCAGCGGTATCATCAGCTTTCAACAACCGGACGAAACGGCGCGCGAGATTGAAGCACGCCAGGATCTGTAGCCGTTAGAGTTTTAAGTTTTCAGTTTAAGTTTTAAGCAGTGCGCCGCTTCGACCTAAGACTTAACACTTAAGACTGAACACTTAAAGCTTCTTCACTCATGAAACTCACCCGAACAACCACCGATAATTTCGGCTGGCTGGTTCTCATTGCGCTGGTGGACGTGGTTTTCCTGCTCGTTTTCTTCCTGTTGCTGAGCTCGAATTTCATCCTGCAACACGGCATCTCCATTTCGATGCCGTTTTCACGGTTTACGCTCGGGCCGCAGACCAATCAGCAAATCATCAGCATCACCGGCGGCGCGGTTCCGGCGATTTATTTCCAGGACCAGCGAGTCGCCATCGAGCAACTGGGCCCATTACTGGATGAAGCCAAGCGCAAGGAGCAATCGATCATTATCAAGGCCGATCGCTCCACTTCCTACGAAATGGTCGCTGCAGTGACCAATGCCGCGCTTGAACACGGGATCACTTCGGTTGCGCTGGCTGCGACTCCGCCACGATGAACAGCCTCGCCATCGAGAGTGCAGCCGAACCGCTTCTCTTTACCTGGGACCCCCCTCGGCGGCAAAAACTGGCGATTGCACTCTTTTTGGTGCTTTCATTCATCGCGCACGCTCTCGGTTTCTACATTTTTCAAATTGTTTATCCGCCAACAGTCGCGCTTCTGCCGCCGCCAGCCCGCGTCGAATTCATCACGTCTGATTCTGAAGAAGGCCGGACGCTGCTTCGGTGGATTGATGCAGAAGATCCCGCGCTCGCTTTCACAACTCATCGTCCGCCAGAAACAACGCTCCGCGCACTGCCAAAGGCTGAGCATGTGCCGTCCTACGCCGCAGTCGAGCCGGCTTTGAAGGATATTCCACCGCTGGAGCGCGACCTGCAAATCCCAAGCTACCAGCCCCCAAGCGCGGTTCGGCTTGCCCGTCAGAAAACCACCGCCCCCGTCAGCGTTGCCAAAACGTCGGTTTCATTTTCAAAGGAGCTCAGTCCTCTCGGCGCGCCGGCTTTGCCGGAGCCGAGCTTTATCGCGTCCAACGAAGAAACGCCTCAAACGATTCGCTTTCGCGTCGCCGTAAACGCGCTGGGAGAATGTCGGTATTGTTTCCCGGTGAACTCGTCGGGTGATCCGGCGTTGGACGAACAAGCCCGCCTGTACATTGTGCGTTGCCGTTTTCCGCGAACCGCTGCGAGCGCCGGCAAAGCCGACTCATTCCTCGTTTGGGGAACCGCGGCGGTCCAATGGGGCAACGATATCGCGCGCCCGCAGAAAGCGCCGGCAGCCAGCGTTACGCCGTGATCCGCGTCAGTCTTGCCGCTCTCGTCACCATTTATCTGCTGCTTTTTCTTGCGGCGGTGTTTCTATTCTGGATAGTTGGAGAATGGAACCGCCGGCGGCGAGAGCGACGGGCCCTGCAGCACCGGTTGCGTTGCGTGATTTGCGCGTTGGAATTTGAAGATCGAACGGACGCGTTGCTTCCCCGGTGCCCGCACTGCGGAAGTTTAAACGAACGATTCAGGATGGAGAACATTTAGACATGGGAATGTGGATAGGCCGAAACCGCAAAGCGCGCGTGACCTACGGCTTCGACGAGATCGCGCTCGTACCCGGGCGCGTAACGATCAACCCGAATGAAGTCGATATTACGTTCCGATTGCCGCGCAAAAACGCTGAGCCGCTCGAACTGAAAATTCCGATCCTCGCCAGCGCGATGGATGGAGTGGTCGATGTGGGTTTCGCCATCGCCATGAACAAACTTGGCGGGTTGGCCGTTCTGAACCTTGAAGGAGTGCAGACCCGCTACAAGAACCCGCAGGAAGTTCTGCAAAAAATCGTCGAAGCCAACAAATCCGACGTTACAGCGCTGCTACAGCGAATTTACCAGGAACGCATCCAGGAGGACCTCATCGCGGCGCGCGTACGCCAGATCAAAGATGCCGGCGTGGTGGCGGTAGTCAGTTCGATTCCTCAGCGCGCCGCCGAGTTTGGCAGGATCGCGCAAGAATCTGGCGCGGATGTGTTCGTCGTGCAGAGTACCGTGTCCACGGTCCGGCATATTTCGTCTGAATATAAGTCGCTTGATCTGGAAAAATTTTGC
>Ga0066710_100008422_pt1 | contig 10023 bp, 7 predicted proteins | sample GraSoiAngelo_159_FD_79666 | JGI IMG/M metagenome (GOLD analysis project Ga0066710, IMG submission 79666) | Grasslands soil microbial communities from the Angelo Coastal Reserve, California, USA - 14_1009_16_40cm | ecosystem: Environmental > Terrestrial > Soil > Grasslands | place: USA...
CCAATTACAAACTATAGAATATTCAGGTCTACTAGTTCTGGCACTGAGACAATTATTGGAACAGTAGGAAATGTTAATTCTTATACCAATACGGGACTGACTAACGGTGTTACATATTTCTACGAGGTAAAGGCTGTAAACGCTCTTGGTTCATCCATTCTATCAAGCGAAGCTAGTGCAATGCCATCCTGACATTACAGTTAGATGATATTTTCTTTGAATCGATAAATCCTTTGTCAGGTTCTCAGATGTCTGAACTCATGAATAGACACAGACATATTATTAGATCCATGAATATTACATATTAATACTGATAACTATTGCACGAAGATTATAAGGAGAGAAATTGACGAATTTAATTGAAGGAACTTTAAAGAGATTTGTAATCAACGGCTCTTCCATCCAAGACATTTCAGTAAATCGGCTTACGATAGTAGGTACGTTTGGTTTAATCATGTTAACCAGTCGTATATTTCTTCTTCCTGATCTGATTCTGGGCTTCTTATCTGCATTTTTTATGGTAATAATGCCCCTTTTGTTAGGACATGATTTACTAACTTTTGTAAGAAAAAAACCATTTGTTATATTTTCTAATCTTGATATTATTTCAAAATCAATCATATTCTGGATAATCGGGTCTCTGTTTGTTTATCATTTAACTATTTTTTCTGCTGCTTTAAAATTTAATTTTATAATTGTTCCATCAATAGTTTTGCTCATATTGATTGTTGGTTCACTACATAAGAATCTAGCATTTGGAACAATTAAATTTCGAGATTTCTTAAGGCCACAAGAAACCAAGGAACTTGATGAAAGAGAACAAAATCAAATGCTGTCTGAGGTAAAAAAACCGACGTACTCTTCAGAATCAAGACGAAAAAACCTATTTTTAGTACTTATTATCATAGCAATTGGGATCTCAGCAACTTTATTTTTTAGAATCTACGAGCCATTTCCTACGTACATGACTGCCGAATTCGTACATTTTGGTAAATCTCTACAAATTATAGACGACCTTGGCAATTTAAAAATAGTAGAGAAATCTTATTTTGTTATCTACTACGCAAATCAATCTGTAGCTTCTTTTCTTTTCAACGTTCATCCCTTGTCGATTGTCTGGGTTTTACCTTTTCTACAATCAATATTTGTGGCAAGTGGGATTTTTGCACTTGGAATGCTTTTATTTAAAAAAACTATTCCCTCTTTAATTGCAGCATTCATCAGCATGTGGGTTCTTGGTGGGGCTCCGGTTCAGAACAACCCGTATGTATTCTCTAATGGAACTATACAATATGCGATTTTCATCCTTACTCTTTATTTAATAACAAAAAACTTTCAAAAAAGCAAAATCCAATTTAATAATAGATCTATTCTTGTTACACTCCTGATTTGTGCGATATTACCTGCATTAATTTTCATTCAACGACTAGCTGTGGGAAGCGATTCTATTATTGCCACACTGTTTATTCCCCTTTTGCCTTATACATTAATCATTTACAAGCGTAACGAATTACTAAGCGGGGGCAAGTTCCAATTTGCTTTGATCTTACTTACTGCCTTTACATTTATGGCGATGATTCATCCTTTCGTATCTCCGCTTTTTATTCTTCTCTCAATAGTGTATACGGGTCTTCTAGTATTAGTAATGCGTAATGGCAAATCAATACATCGCAGAATCAGATGGATAATTCCCACTGCAATAATTTTAGCTTCTATTTTATTTTATGTTGTTCAAGCAACTGGATTGTTAGAATTTTCTGACCATTTTATGCTGAGCAAACATTTGTTTGGAAGCATCTATCAGGGAGTAACATTAGCTGATAACTCGTTTGATGACAAAGTAGATTATATCAACAAAGGCGCAACGCAAGCGGTGCTCGCTAGTTTTTTGCTGGGCGGTTCAATGATGTATTTGTACAGTTTTCGCGGGCAACGAATCTACATGCCAGTGGTTACCTTATGCGCCATTTCTTTTCTGATTTACTATCTTCCCGAAGGATGGTTTATTAGATCACGATTTTTAGTGGTATTAGTTTCTCTGGTAATTGCAGGGGGTTCTACTATCATAATTAAGTTATGTGAAAATGCTTTTTACAAACTCGCGAGATTTCATGGAAATATAGCTTTTGTGAAATTCATGAGCGCCGTTATTGTTTTGATAATTTTCGTACCTATATTGTATGGTTCCACTATTCCATTTAGAAATACAATCGATAGTGTTGTAGCACAAAAACAAATTTTTTCAAGTTTTGATCCTTATGAGTATGATGGAGGTAAATGGTTAAGACAAAATATGCCTCATGATACTTTGGTGGTGAGCGATCCTTATACCATTAATCTAATGACGGAATTGAGTGATCTTAAACCCCCTTATGAGAGAAAATGGGTTGAACAAAACGAATATTCTCAAAAATCATTACAAACCATGTCAGATATTCGTTCAAAATTCTTTCTAGATAATAACAACTACGATAGAAAGATTTTCCTCAATAAAATGTTAACCGACAATAATGCAACCTCTGTAGTGATAATAATTAACAATAGAACAGAAAAATGGTTATCTACAGACAAGTTGATCTTGGTATCTTATGCTGGACTTCGGGATGTTAAACAATCAGACATAGATTCATTAATCAACCAATTTCCAATAAAACTAGTTTACACTGGTGGAAATAAGGTCTATATTTTCAAATACAATGCATTACAATAATAAACTCTAGTTAACTATGTTATATTGTATAATACTTTTGTGAAAAATGATTCTTCTTTAATGAAACGGACTCGTGTGTAAATAAGGATTGCTACATAGCAAGAAATTTACTCTAGAATTTAAGACAGCCTTTGTGCTAAAAGGTATGATTAAACGAGGATACAGTGATGTCTGATAACAGATTCATAAACACTGGGATATTGTATTTTCTTGATACTATCATAATGGCCACTACCGGTTGGATATATTGGATAGTAGTTTCCAAATTTACCCTTACCTCAGAAATAGGTCAAGCTACAATTGTTTTTAGTTTAGTGACTACTATTGCAGTCCTAACTCAATTAGGCCTAGAATATCCTTTATTAAAAGAATCATCCCATAACAGATCAAAAATTCTTGGTACTACCATAATTATAGAATTAACAATTACTACTATTTCCATTCCCTTTATTCTGTATGTTATGAATTTTGTGTATGGAAAATCGCTACATGGATTTGATTCAATAACAATAGTAATGCTTTTCCTTTACCAAATAGGATTTGTGTTACGCTCATTGTTACTTGGAATTTCTGCTGTAAAAAAAGTATTATTTGTTGATGTAATAGGTAACGCATTACGATTTGCAAGCGGGTGCGTATTAGTAATTATGGGGTTTGGCGCCTTAGGGATAATTTTGTCATTTTTATTACAATATTTGGTCGTTGCGGCAGTTATGTTTGTGATAATAAAAAAATCATTTGACTTAAAATTAGGAAGTTTTCAGTATACTAAAGATATAATTCGAGATGGGCTCATTAATACTCCCGCCAAATTATCAAGACTGTTTATCATAAGTCTAAGTATTGTTCTCCTTGGCTCATTTGGAATAAGATCTTCTGCAATAGGTGTATTTTATATTGCATTAAATATCAGCCTTATGGCCGGTGGTTTTGCTTCTAGCATTGCCTACATGTCTATTCCTGCTTCATCTATATCAAAAACTGACCTTTCCTCTAAAAGTCTAAGGATTGGTTTGAGTCTAACCTCACCTCTTATAGTAGCATTGTTAATTGCACCAAAACAAATACTTGCCCTCATTGGACCCGAGTATTCATCTGCTGCAACGGTATTAATGATTTTAGCAGTAAGTATCTTACCATATTCTATCGTAATGAATACAATTTCTAAATTTAATAATCTTCATAAATCAAAAGAATTAGTAATAATTGGATCACTGCAGATTTTAACATTTCTTATAGCGTTTTGGCTTCTTGTACCACAGTATGAAACTTTAGGAGCGGCTTTCGCATTTCTGATAGGATTTGCAATATCAGCTATACCCTCAATGCTTTGGTCAGAACGAATATTGATTCGTAGTGTATTCATACCCAGCATATCCATAGTTGCAGGCGGGTTGGCTGGATATACATTGAATTACATAATCGGCCTTAACATTATCTTGACTGTTCTTGTCTCAATCATTGTCACTATATCCGTTGTTTTAGGCCTGAGGAGTACATCTATTGCAGAGATAGTGCAAATATTGGAAGGAATAATTAGAAAAGATAATGTCAACAAATAAAAATATAATTAAATTCAAATCAAAAATAAAAATATCACCCCTAATCATAGTTTACCCATCTAGATATGAAAAGCATGACAACGACAAGAACATATACTCATCATTAGACATGACAAGAAAGAATGGAAAATAATCTTTTAAAACCGTTAGATGCATGGACCGAGGTCCTAATTTCAGATCCGTTAACTAACGGTATTGCGGTACGCTTGTCAAAAGTAAAAGGAATACATCCCTTGCACATAACCGCAGTTAGCCAATTTCTAAAATTGTTAGGCGCAGCATTTTATTTTTCGTCGCCTAATTCAAACATGATTATACCGCCAATTCTCTTCTTTCTTGGCATTCTGGTTGATTCAATGGATGGAAAGGTAGCTAGATTAACTGGTAAGAGTATACGGATTCACGGGTCACTGGATTTCATTTCAGATCAGGTAAGTAATTCAATCTTTTTCTTTTCCATGTTAATTGCCTTTGGTCAAGAGAAAGAATATTTTTTGTGGATGATAGTTTGGTATGTTATTCTATTTATCAACATGTCTTTAACATCAACTAGATATCGTTTGCTTTCATTGCTTGGAGGGGTAGACGCTGATAACACCGAAGAATTACGAGGCAAATATGATGCTGCATTGCCCCTTATGATGCAGCGGCAGTTTTTAAAAAAATTATATCTTGCTTATTCACTCCTTCTTGAAAAAACTAGCAAACATAGGTTGGTTCCACACCCCACAGAAGTCGATTCTGAACTGGTATTTTTTGTGATATTTCCTATACTTGTTTCAATGGGCAGCCCATTAGCCTTTCCTTTGTTATTATTGTCAGTGGTGTTGCTTATCCCAACTATAACATATTCCAGCGTTCTTTGTCTCGCTCTTACCAAGTATTGGGAATCGAAAAGACATTTTGATTCATAAAGCTACTTAACATTTTCCTAAAATTTTGCATTTACTATAAAAACAATCTTACCATGATCGACGTCTCTGTATTTTATCACATGTCTCTTGCAAATTACGTAAGTGTTATCAATTCAAAAACTACCCTAAAATTACTCTATATGATCCCGTATTCCTCAAGGTATTTTTTTAGAATGATATCCCAAGAATATTTGTCTTCAGCCTCCTTTCTAGCATTCTTTTGCATTTGAGCAAGCGTTGACTCGTCTAGAAGAGTGTTAACAATTGTTCTTGCCAGACCTACTGAATCCTTTGGCTCTACTAAATATCCGATATAACCTTCTTGAATCATTTCCATAGGACCATGTATCCTAGTTGTTATAACCGGTGTTCCGCATGCCATAGCCTCTAGCATCACAATTGGCATAACTTCTGTGGATACAGACGGAAGAACGAAAACGTCGGCAGCTCTATAGTACTGGACCAGTGTATCGGTGTCAACTTTTCCTGCAAAACGGACTTTATCAGTAATTCCAATCTCCTTGGCCTTTTCAATATATCGTTTTTTTAAATCTCCTTCTCCGACCAGACAATACATAGTATCAACTCCTTTTACATTGCGTATTGCATCAAGTAAGTATTCTACACCTTTGTATGCGTGTAATGGTTCCATACTGCCAACAAATAAGACTAGGAATTTCGAGTTAATTCCCAAACCCCTCTTACACTCGTCCTTACTTTTTTTTCCTGGTGAGAACTTTTCTAAATCTACTCCGTTAGGTATGATGGATATTTTTTCCGGAGGAAAGCCTTTAAACAATTTTGAGTTGTACTTGTAAGATTCTGAAGGCAGGATCAATTTATCTAATTTAGATCGTATTTTAGAAAATATGAGTAATCGGTATGCTGCAGATATTGTTTTGTATATGGTACTCTCGTTTCCTGACAGATCATTATGAGCCGTCATGATAATTCTAGCATTACTGCTTTGTAATGCAAACTCCATCATTCCCGGCGCAGGACCTTGGATGTGAATTACATCAGGTTGTATTTCTTGTATTTTTTTGTGTATGTTTGGCATTACTTTTGCTTTGTATACCCCAAGCAGAGGTCGAATCCTATGAATTTTTACTCCATCCACCTCCTCGTAGTCTTTTAATCCTTGCACTTTTTGAGTTATTATTTCCACGTCATGGTCTAGTCTTGATGTTCTCAAAGCAATTTCCTGGCAAAATGTTTCAACACCACCTATACTAGGGTAATAGTATGGGCATAAATGCAATATCTTACTCATACCTTTTCAATGAGTTTTTCATAAGAACCACTAAATGAATCATGCAATTCATCCTCTCAAGACCTCCAGATGTCACCCATTTTTAATTTTCTTACCTTGCCCTCCCAGCTACACATTATTCCTATTTCTTTTCAATAGATGATTCTAATATTGTGCAAGTAATATCACAACACATAGTATATGTCATATGATTAATTCAGAACATTCATTGACCAGCCAATTCTTGCAAAAGTTCTTTACAAGCCAGATCCACTGATTCGGAACTTGAAAAATTTGGTTTCCATCCAAGTGCCTTTAGTCTAGCTGCGTTTAATTGCATCGTTTTTACATCGCCAACCCATCCACCGCCATCACGAGTACCACCAGTTGGGATCAATTTTACATTTTGAAGTCCCATATTCCTGCACACAATTCGTGCGATTGACATAACATCTATTTTATCATCATTGCCAACATTAAAAATATCTAATTTGTCAGTAGATTTAGAAAGCGCAGTAAAAAAGCCATTTACACAATCACTTACATGAATATATGATTTAGACTGCTTACCATCCCCTAAAATTTCGAGCTTGTTACTATTCATACGTAGTTTATTGATAAAATCCACTATCACACCATGTCGACCCCTCGAACCTACGACATTTGCAAATCTAAAAATCAAAGTTTTGAAACCATAACTATGACAAAATGATGAGAGCAGAGCTTCACACGCTAATTTGGATGCTCCGTAAATTGAAATTGGTTTTAGAGGCCCAAAATTCTCTGGCGTAGGTATAAGATCGGGCTCTCCATATATTGTCGACGATGATGAAAATATTACGCATTCGACTTTTGATTTTCTAATTGCTTCTAATAGTTGAAACGTGTTTTTTATGTTCTGGTCATATGCAGGCCTTGGCTTCTCAAATCCACTTCTGACTTCCGGATTTGCAGCTATATGAAAAACCGTGGTTATGTTTTTTAGAGCTATTTTGAGCTGTTCAGAATTTTTTAAATCACCCTTGATAAACTTAAGTAATTTTGTAGACCTACTCTTAGCTAGATTTGAAAGTCTACCTGTAGAAAGATTGTCGAGTATTTTTACTTGAACGTTATTAAAAGTCAGAGCGTCTGCAACATGACTGCCTATGAAACCAGCTCCTCCAGTTACTAGAGTTGTACCAATTTGTTCAACTATATTACTATCAAGGGTAAGAGGCAAGTTATTATTGTTCATAAGAATTTCTAATCCATCAGATACAAAGGGATTTTAGTATTTGATAACATAGAATTTTCGTACCATCAATATTGATAAATAACCAATAATAAATTATATGTTTACTTCGAAACAGGTTAATCTACACTAACGAATTTTATTATGTTACGAATCGAAGGACTAATTAACAATTTTCTTTAAATAAGAGGATAAGACTTTGCCCAGCTTGCCATTGGTTTCTATAATAATTGTTAACTTCAAAAACTATGAACTTACCAGACAGTGCTTAAAATCTCTACAATCCACAAATTACTCTAATTTGGAAATTATCGTAGTAGATAATGAAAGTGATGTAAGTAAGTTAAATGATCTACAGTCTGAATTCATAGATGCCAAGTTTTTCCCTATCCAGGAGAATCTGTATTATGCAGGTGGAAACAATTACGGCATCTCTAAAAGCAGAGGAGAATTCATATGTCTTTTAAATAATGATACGGTTGTTACTCCTGGGTGGCTATCTCCCTTGTTACTAGAAGCACAAAAAAACCCCAATGTATTATATCAACCCAAAATATTGCTTTTAAATGAAAACGATAGGCCGCCGTCTTCTGGTAGCAAATTGTACATAGGCTCTGCAGGAGATGCCATGCAGGTATTTGGTTTTGGGTACCAAGAGGGTTTAGGTTTGGAGGATAAAGGACAATTCGATGAAAAGAGAATCATATTCTTTCCATCAGGAGCTTGTGTCTTTACGTCAAGAAAAATGTTGGACCTGTTGGGAGGACTAGATTCAAAATTTTTCACGTTTTATGAGGATGTGAACTTGGGTTGGAAAGCTCTGCTATTAGGATACAAATCATTCTATATTCCAGAATCAGTAATATTTCATAAATGGGGAGGTAGTTTTGGAAAATCTTTATCACCAACAAAATTTCAATTTATAGAAAGGAGTCGCATAAATGCACTTCTTCTAAACCTCTCACGAAAATCTTTGATAATAATGATTCCTTCTTTTTTAATAGTCGAATGTCTAATTCTTGTTTACAGTCTTTCTAATGGACTTTTTGGGGCAAAGTTGAGAGCATCGCCAGAAGTAATAAAAAATCTCCCCATGTTGATAAATGAAAGAAAAAAAATACAGACGAGTAGAAAGATTAGTGACAAGGAAATTTCTGAACTTATGTCTCTCACTATTCATCATCCATATCTTGGCAAACATTCTGAAAAATTAAACGCTATTCTTTCATTTTTGGCAAAAATATACAAGCACCTGATATAGGTGGAAATTCTAATTTAGTCAAACAATTTTGCTACACTTGGTTATTCCTAAACCCTAACCTGGCCCAATTGATTTATGAACCAGCAACTATCTCCCTTATGCTTCCTTCCTTATACCATAGACCGTCGGTATTGACATTAGTGCTTCTAAAATAGACGGCTATATTCGGCTTGTGGCTTTCTGAGCCGAGTCTGTCTGGAGCGTTCGTCAACTTCATGGCAGGATCTATTCCTGACGCACATGGAACACCGCCAACGCCAAAGTTACTACCAGTGTCTATCAGTTCATTTATCTTTGTCCAGGTTCCACCGTTAAGACCGTCTGTTCTGTCAATCCATAATTGTAACTTTACATCTCCATTTGGTAAATCATATACAACTAGTTTGTATCCTATCCAGACATTGAAGGGTAGTCCACCTGACCAAAATGACTTGTCTGCCACGGCCGTTGCATTTGGAAAACTTGTTTCTTTTGCAAAGTCAATATGACCGTCAGCTCTCATCCTTGCAGCTATGCCTCTAGTGTCACAGAGAGGGCTATCATTCAAATGATTTGTGCGTGCAAGTGCTACCATGCCAGCATAAGGTGGGCTTGCATCGTTAACTCTCATGAAATACATGGTGACCTCAACATTTCTCCACTGATCCTGTAGTAACGGATCGTGTACGTACATCCTTGGAGTACTACCTGATATCTTTAGTATGCCATTACCATCAGTTGTGTACGGTCCTGATGAACCATGAGCAGCATCAAACCAAGGATCTTGGGGATCCTTGGCATAACCAAATGATCTTGCAATACCATTGTCCCATTTGCTATACCACTCTTTTCCACCAGATATTGTCGGATTTAATCCTGCAATGCCAAACTTGTCCAGGGTTCATGACGGTGTTGCGCTAGCCTCATTTGATAGAGGAGACGAACCTAGAGCGTTTACAGCCTTTACCTCGTAGAAATATGTGATACCGCCTGTTAGTCCAGTATTGGTAAAGGTATTAACATTTCCTACTGTTGCAATAATTGTCTCTGTTCCAGAACTTGTAGACCTGAATATTCTATAGTTTGTAATTGGAGAACCTCCGTCACTTGC
>Ga0066710_100008423_pt1 | contig 10023 bp, 8 predicted proteins | sample GraSoiAngelo_159_FD_79666 | JGI IMG/M metagenome (GOLD analysis project Ga0066710, IMG submission 79666) | Grasslands soil microbial communities from the Angelo Coastal Reserve, California, USA - 14_1009_16_40cm | ecosystem: Environmental > Terrestrial > Soil > Grasslands | place: USA...
CGCGCCGGAAGTGCTCGTTTCACTGCCGGACGATGACGAGGGTCAGCGCGGCGCGGTCGTGAAGCAGACGATACGCGCGCGCGAGGATCTCGCGCGGGCGCTGGGCGTGCCGCCGCCCGCGCGGGTGACGCTGCGGTTTCACCCGACGACCGACGACTACGAGCGGGCGACGGGCCGCGCGTGGTTCACGTCCGGCGCGCTGGTCAACGGCGAGTTGCATTTGTTGCCGCTCGCGGTCCTGCGCAGCCGCGGCGCGCTCGAGCGGACCGTCCGGCACGAGCTCGTCCACCTCATGACCGACCCGATGCTCGGCACGCGACCGCAATGGGTGCGCGAGGGCGCCGCCATCTACTTCGCGGGGATCACGCCGGTGCCCGGCGCGCGCGACCACGATCCGCAGCAGCGCCCTGCGTTCCGCCCCGCCCCGCACGCGTCGTGTCCGACAGACGCCGAGTTGCTGCAGCCGGTGTCGGTCGGCGCGCTCGGGAACGCATTCGCCCGCGCCCGCGAGTGCTTCGCGAAACAGATTCAGGCGGGGAAGTCGTGGCGAGAGGTGAAGTGAGTTCAGCTCTCCACCACGGAGGACACGGGGGACACGGAGGAAGACTTCTTCCGTGAGTGGTCTCCCCGTGTCCTCCGTGTCCACCGTGGTGGCGAGGTTGCAGCGCTCAGGTCATTTCGCCTCCGGCACGGCCGGTACGGCATAAACCTTCTTCAGCGCCGCCTGGTATTCGGCGAACAGCGCCTTGATCCCATCGAACTCCTTCTTCACCGCGGCGCGATACTCCGCATGCGTCGCGAAATCCACGAGCAGCGCCGCCATCGTCTCGGCGTCGATCGTGAACCCTTTGTGGCCGATCTCCTTCAGATTGTCGGCGTCCATCTCGTAGGTGTGATTCGGCGCAGTCGACGACTGTGCCGTGATGCCGACGCCAGGGATGTCGCGCGAGACGCTGCCGGTCTCCTCGAAACCTTGCGGCTTGCCGGGTTCGGGCAGGACGTTGGTCGCGCCGAACTTCCTCATGTACTCGAACCCGACTTCGGCCAGCGTCGCGAGACCGATGCCGTCGCGGTTCCTGCCGTAATGGTCGATCTTCACTTTCGTGCCCGTCGACAACGCCGCCGCGCGCGCCGCGTTGTCGACGAACTCGGTCACCTGCGCGATGTAGACCTCGTCGGGATAGCGGATATAGAAATCCGCCGCCGTGCGATCCGGTGTCACGTTCGGCGCGGCGCCACCCTCCGTGATAATCCCCTGAATCCGCGCCTCGGGACGGATGCTGCTGCGCACGCTGTCGATGTTGTTGAACAGATGGATCACGGCTTCGAGCGCGTTGCGGCCGTTCCACGACGTGAGCTGATGCGCCGGCGCGCCGCTGAAGGTGTACTTCGTGCCGTCGATGTTCATGCAGCAGGTGCCGAACCCGTGCGCCGGCCTCGCCGTCGTGCTCGAGGAATGGCTGCGGACAATCACGTCCGTACCGTCGAAGACGTGCGCCTCGTGCATGACGGTTTTCGCGTTCGGCGGCATCATCTCTTCGCCCGGCGTCCCGAAGACGGTGACGCTGCCCGGAGTGCGCGTCCGCGTCAGGAACTCCGAGACCGCCACCGCAACCGCGAGTCCGATCGGTCCCTGGGCGCTGTGCTGGTCGCCGTGAAAGGCGCCCTTCGTGCCGCGCAGCGCGTCGTATTCGACGATGATCCCGAGGTTGGGCGCGCCGTTGTCGCGGCGGTACTTGGCGACGAATGCCGTCGACAGTCCGCCGCTGCCGGTCTCGATGCTGAAGTCGTGCTGCCGCAGATAGTCGGTGAGCTTGCCGATCGAACGCCGCTCTTCGAAGCCGATCTCCGGATGCGTCGCGATGTCGTCGGCCACCGCCAGCAGCTCTCGGTCCATGAGCTCCTTCACGCGCGCGACGACCTGGTCGCGATCGGCGTTCGCCTCGCCGACGCGCGCAACGAGCCGCGGAATATCGAGCGACTGCTCGAGCGCGGCCATCTTCCTCAGCACGTCGCGCGCCGCGTCGCGCTCGGTGGGCGTCTCCTGCGCCGCGATCGAGACACCAAACGAGAGAATCAGAAAGGTGAGGATGCGACGCTTCATGCGCCGGATTATAGGTGGATTAGAACGTGTAGGGGCCGACCTATGTGTCGGCCGCGGGGCGGACACACAGGTCGGCCCCTACGCAAGAAGGTTATGAAACCGGCCTACCAGCAGATCCCGCGATACTCCGCCTGCAACCGCGACCCGGCGATCGGCAGCCGCACGAGATCGATCACGATTTGATCCGAACGGCACTCCATAACGGCGTCGGTGAATTCGGGCGACGGGTTGCCGATGACGATCACGTCCGACTCGGCGATGACCTCTTCCACCGTGTCGCACAGCAGCGACGACAGGTGCGGGATCTGGTTCTCGATGTACTCCTTGTTGCCGCCGACCAGCCGCGCGAGCAAGACGTTGCGGTCGTAGATGCGCAGCGAGAGGCCCTTGCCGAGAAGCGCCTCGGCGAGAATCACCATCGGGCTCTCGCGGAGATCGTCGGTGCCGGCCTTGAAGCTGAACCCGAGCAGCCCGATCTTCTTCTTGCCGGTCTCGAGCACCTCGTCCACCGCGTGCTGGATCTGCAGCGAATTGCTCGCGAGGATGTGCGAGATGACCGGCAGATCGACGTCGACCTGCTTCGCGCGATACTGCAGCGCCCGGACGTCCTTCGGCAGGCACGATCCGCCGAAGGCGAATCCCGGCTTGAGGTAGTACGACGAGAGATTGAGCTTCTCGTCGCGGCAGAAGATGTCCATCACCTCGTGGCTGTCGAGCCCGACGCGCTTGCACAAGTTGCCGATCTCGTTGGCGAAGCAGACCTTGAGCGCGTGCCACGCGTTGCTCGTGTACTTCAACATCTCGGCGACACGGATGCTCGTGCTCACGAGCGGCGCATCAATCGACTGGTAGAGCGCGATCGTGCCGCTGGCATCGGCCGCGTGGTTGTGGCCGACCAGCGTGAGCGGCGGCTTGCGAAAATCCTTGAGGGCCGTGCCTTCCCGGAGAAATTCAGGGTTGACCGATACGCCAAAGCCTTCCCCGTACTTCTTTCCCGACTCGCGCTCGAGCGCCGGAATCACCACCTCGTGCGTGGTGCCCGGCAGCACCGTGCTCCGCACGACGATCACGTGGTAACTCGATTTGCTGCGAAGCTCCCGGCCAATCTGTTCCGACACGCGTTCGAGGTACGTCAGATCGAGGCTGCCGTTCCGGCGGCTCGGCGTCCCGACGCACAGCAGCGAGACCTCGCTGTCGCGCACCGCTGCCGCCGTATCGGTGGTCGCGCGCAGGCGCCGCTCGGCGACGGCGCTGTCGAGCAGCGCGTCGAGCCCCGGCTCGACGACAGGGCTGCGGCCCGCGTTGACGGCCGCGACTTTCCCCGGATGCACGTCGACGCCGATCACCTCGTGCCCGTCGGCGGCGAGCGCCGCCGCCGATACCGTGCCGACGTAACCAAGTCCGAAAACAGACACTCTCATGACAGGCCCCATGGTCAGTTCTGATCGATCCCTGAGCGGATAGCGCGGCGCCAGTTCACGATGGGCCGCGCCATCGCCTCGCGCTTGAGCGCGTCGGCGTCTGACGCGTGCGTCGGATAACACGCGGCCCCCACCGCGATCCGCAGCGCCGTGGGGAATTCGTAATGCTCGATGCCGGACACGAGGCGATCGATCACGAGCGCCGAGTGCTCGAAGTCCGCGTCGAGAAGCGCCAGGGCGAGCGAGCCCTTGTCGGTGTGGCCGATCAGATCGGTCTCACGCACCTCGCGGCCGATGATCTCGGCCACCTCGTGCACCGTCCCTTCATCGGCGGTGACGAGGACGCCGTCCCATTCGCGGCTGGCTTCCACCATCACCAGCGTCAGAAAATTCTGCGAGCGCACGGCGCGCTTGAGCTCGCTGTCGAGCACGAACTCGAACGCGCCGGGCGTCAGCAGCTTCGAGCCCTCTTCGTAAAACGCGTTGGTGCACATGGCTATGAGGCTTTGTCCAGACCGTTTTCCTTGATCTTGTAGAGCAAGGCCTTGTAGCTGATGCCGAGGATCTCCGCCGTCTGCTTGCGGTTCCATCGCGTCTGCTGAAGCATCTTGAGAATCAGCTCGCGTTCTGCTTCGCGGGCGGCGCTGCGGGACACATCCTTGAGCGAGTAGCGCCCGGCCTCGGCGGCGCCGGCCGGCGTGACGGCCGGCGAGGCGGCGGCGCCCGCGGCACTGCCGGCGCGCGCGATGGACGGCTGGGCGGCGCCGATCGGCGCTGGAGGCGGACCGAGCGGCGGATGCCGCCCGGCGCCCGGCGCCTGATCGCTGGAGCCCGGCGACTGCGCCCGGTGCGCGGCCATCGCGATGTTGTGCGCGATCTCTTTCTTGATCGCCGCGTCGCCGTCCAGGACGACCGCGCGCTTGATCAGGTTTTCGAGCTCGCGCACGTTCCCCGGCCAGTCGTTCTCCATGAACAGCTGCATCGCGTCCGCCGAGAGCGGGGTGTACCGCTTGTGGTACTGCACCGAATACTTTTTCAGGAAGTATTCGGTGAGCGCCGGGATTTCATCCCGCCGATCCCGCAGGGGCGGCAGCGCGATGCAGACGACGTTCAGCCGGAAGTAGAGATCCTCGCGGAACTGACCGTCGGCCACGGCGCGATCGAGATCGCGATTCGTCGCGGCGATGACGCGCACGTCGACCCGCACGTCGCGCTTGCCGCCCAGCCGCGAGAATTCGCCGTCCTGCAGCACCTGCAGCAGCTTGGCCTGCAGCGGCGGGCTGAGATCGCCGATCTCGTCGAGAAACAGCGTCCCGTGATTCGCGAACTCGAACTTGCCCGGCTTGTGCTGGATCGCGCCGGTGAACGCGCCGCGCTCGAATCCGAACAGCTCCGATTCGAGCAGCTCGGTCGGCAGCGCCGCGCAGTTCACCTTGACGAACGGCTTGTCGCGCCGCAGCGAGGAGGCGGCGAGCGCGCGCGCGACAAGCTCCTTGCCGGTCCCGCTTTCGCCGCGAACGAGCACGGTGACATCGGTATCGGCGACGCGATCGATCAAATCCCGCACTTCGGCCATCCGCTCGCTCTGGCCGACGAACAGCTGCGCCTGCGACGCCAATTGCTCGCGCAGCGTCGCCACGTCACGACTGAGCTGGCGCTGCCGGAGCGCGTTGCCGAGCGGCGCGTCCAGATCCGCCGCGTCGAACGGCTTGCTCACGAAGTCCGCCGCCCCGAGCTTCATCGCTTGCACCACGGTCGTCGTCAAACCGTGGCCGGAAAGCACGATCACCGGCACCTCGCGGTCGATCTTCTTGAACGCGGCGAGCGCCTCGAGGCCATCCATGCGTCCCGGAAACGACATGTCGAGGATCACCGCCGCTGGACGTTCGCTCTGATAATGGCTGATCGCCTCCTCGGGGTTTGCGAAGGCGATCGCCTCGTAGCCCCGGTCCGATAAAAACGTGCGCAGGAAATCGCACATTGCCGGGTCGTCGTCGACGACCATCACGTGCGGCGTATCCGTCGCTGCGTCATCCGTCATCACAGGCTCGTTCGGCTGAGCCAATTCGGCCACGTTGCACCTGTTGAGCAAAGCAGGTGCCAGTAGAGTAAAAGTTCTCCCGCAAGTGAGAAATCTGATCTTGTCCGAGGAGAAACGGGGTCAGCGGAAAGGAAGGCCGGCGGCGCGCGGAAGAAATCTTCTCAGAGTAGGGTGATTGACGACCTGATCCGGGGGATCTGACTCATCTACTTGCGGCTGATTCCGCACTCTTTGATTTTGTTCAGCAGCGTTTTATAGCTGACTCCGAGCTGCTCGGCCGCGCGCCGGCGGTTCCAATGCACCTGGCGGAGCGTGTCTTCGATGATGGTCCGTTCCGCTTTGAGTGCCGCCGCCTTCGCGACGTCGGCGAGCCTCGATCCCGCCGGCGCCATCGCCACCGGTTCTTCCGGCTGATCCTCTTCTTCGACGGCCTCGACCATGCCGCGATCTGCAGCCTCGGCGTCGACGACCGGTCCACGTGACGGTCCGGCGCCAGCGGCGGCGTACGCCGGGATCGGGCGTGCGGCGCGTTTCATCTCGCGAATCACGAGCTGCTCGTCCTGAAGAATCACGATTCGCTTGATCATGTTCTCCAGCTCGCGGATGTTGCCGGGCCATTCGTAGGTGAGGAAAAGTCCGGTCAGTTCTTCGGAGAGCTCGCGCGGCGGCCGATTGTAGCGCCGCGCGTACCGGTCCATGAAGAAGTGCGTAAGATGCGGAATCTCGGCGCGCCGCTCGCGCAGCGGCGGCACCGCCACCTCGATCACTTTCAAGCGGTAATACAAGTCTTCGCGGAACTCGCTGCGCAGCAGCATCGCCTCGAGGTCCTGGTTCGTCGCGGCCACGATTCGCACGTCGACGGTGATCGGCTTGTTGCTGCCCAGTTTCGTGAACTGCCCATCCTGCAGCACGTGCAGCAGCTTGGCCTGGAGCGCGGCCTTCATCTCGGCGATCTCGTCGAGGAATATCGTGCCGGTGTCGGCCTGCTCGAACTTGCCGATCCGTGTCGTGGCGGCGCCGGTGAATGCGCCCTTTTCGTGTCCGAACAGCTCGCTTTCGAGGAGCTCTGAAGGCAGCGCGGCGCAGTTCACCTTGACGAACGGCCGGTCTTTGCGCGGTGACCGCTGGTGGATGGCTCGCGCAACCAGCTCCTTGCCGACACCGCTTTCGCCGCGTATGAGGACGGTCACGTCGTTGTCCGACACCTGTTCGATGACCTGCGCGATCGCTTTCATCTCGGGGGTATCGCCCCAGAACAGGAACGCGCGATCCTGGTCGTCGCTCAGCTGCCGGCGCAGCTCGGTGATTTCGGAGACGAGCCGCGTCTTCTCGATCGCGCTCTTGATCGCCGCGTCGAGCGCGATTTCACCAAGTCCTTCGGGATCGTCCGGCTTGACCACGTAGTCGGCGGCGCCGAGGCGAACAGCTTCGACGATCGTCGACGCCTGCTCGCGGCCCGAAAGCATGATGGCCTGCAGATCCGGCTTCGCCGATTTCAGCGCGCGCAGCGTCTCGATGCCGTTCATGCCCGGCATCATCACGTCGAGCAGCACGATATCGGGGGCATCGCCTTGTTTGACGGCGGCGATCATCTCGTCCCCGCGCGAATACGAGCGCGTCTCGTAGCCGCGCAGCGAGAGGAACGTTCGCAGGTAGTTGGCAAACGCCGAATCGTCGTCGACGATCGCCACGAAGGGTTTTTTCAACGCTTCGACTCCGTGAGCGGCAGGGAGATGACCGCCGATCCCCGGGCCCGCGGCTCGTCGTCCGCGGCGACGAGAGCCGGCGACCAGACGCGGCCACCATGCCCTTCGATGATCCGCCGCGCCAGCGGCAATTCGAGGCCGAGGCCGCCGCGTCGTTCGTCGAACGTCCCCGGCGCGCCATCATACACGGCCTGTACATCGGCCTCTTCCGCGATGACGATAACGGCAGAGCTCGGCCCTGCTGCGGTCGTGCGGTGGCGGTCGGCGACCACTGTGCACGGGCCGGGCTTTTCGCGCAGAATTGCGCGAAGAATGGCCTCGAATGCGGTCCGAAGCCGGGCGGCATCGCCCAGTACCGTCGCGCCGGCCGCTTCTCCACGGACTTCCAGGTGTACCTCGCGATCTTCAGCGTCATGCACATGCTCGGCCACTTCCGACATCAGCGGAAACACGTCGAGCGGCTGGCGCGCGAGGCCGATCAGGCCGGCGTCGAGCTTCGAGATGTCGCTCAGCTGCGCGATGATCGCCACGAGGCGGGCGCACGACTTTTCGGCCTCGTCGATCATCTTTCGTTGCCGGTCCGTCAGCGGATCGGCCGCATCGCGCTGCAGCATCCGGAGATACCCGCCGACCACGCTCACCGGCGTGCGGAATTCGTGCACGGCCAGCGAGAGGAGCTGCGGATAGCTTTCCTTGGTCATCGGATCTGTCGCGTTCTCCCGCGAACCAGACATGGAACCGAGCCTAGCATAAGCCTCTATAATGTTGCGTATGCTGATCAAACGCCCAGTCGACATTCCGAGCTCGGAAATTACCGACAAAAAGGTCTATCTGAACCGGCGCGAGTTCATTCAGGCGGCGGGTGGCACCGCAGTGGCAGCGGCCGCGGGGATCGTGGGCGCCGAGGCGATTGTCCGTGCGGCCCAGCCGGCGCCCCACGGCCGTAAGCTCGAGAACGTCAAGAAGAGCCAGCTCAGCGTCGACGAAAAAACAGACAAGCCGAACAAGTGGGAAGAAATCACGACGTACAACAATTACTACGAGTTCGGCACCGACAAGGACGATCCGGCGATGTATGCCAAAAGCCTCAAGCCCGAGCCGTGGACGGTGACGGTCGAGGGCGAGTGCAACCACAAGGCGGCGTGGCACCTTGAAGACATTCTCAAAGGGCAGACGCTGGAGGAGCGCATCTACCGGCATCGGTGCGTCGAAGCCTGGTCGATGGTCATTCCCTGGGTCGGGTTTCCCTTGTCCGAATTCATCAAGAAGTGCGAGCCGACGTCCAAGGCGAAGTACGTCGAGTTCACGACCCTCTACGATCCGAAGCAGATGCCCGGTGTTCGCTCGCCCGTACTGCGCTGGCCGTATGTCGAGGGTCTGCGGATGGACGAGGCGATGCACCCGCTGACGATTCTCGTGGCCGGGTTGTACGGCGAAGTCCTGCCGAACCAGGACGGCGCGCCGCTGCGATTGGCCGTGCCGTGGAAGTACGGGTTCAAGCATGTCAAGTCGATCGTGAAGGTGAAGTTCGTCGAAAAGCAGCCGATGAACACGTGGCAGGAACAGGCGTCGAACGAGTACGGGTTTTACGCAAACGTGAATCCCGCGGTCGACCACCCGCGATGGAGTCAGGCGACCGAGCGGCGCATCGGCGAGTTCTTCCGGCGCAAGACCCTGATGTTCAACGGGTACGGCGACCAGGTGGCAAGTCTCTACAGCGGTATGGATCTCCGGAGAAACTACTAATACGGTCTTTGAACCACAAAGGCACAATGGACACAAAGGACAACGGTCCTAGATCCTAAGCTTTGTGTCCTTGGTGTCCTTTGTGGTGAAGGTATCCGATCGCTCTCTCCGGTTCGTTCTCAAGCCGCTCGTTTTCCTCGCATCGTTCGGGCCGCTCGCGTGGCTGGTGTGGGCCGCGCTGACCGGACATCTCAGCCCCGATCCGCTCGCCGATCTCACCAACGAAACCGGCATCTGGACGCTGCGGTTCCTGTGCACCACGCTGGCACTCACACCGCTGCGCCGCGTCACGGGTTGGAATCGCCTGATTCGATTCCGCCGGATGACGGGACTCTTCGCCTTCTTCTACGGGACGCTGCACTTCCTCACGTATGTCATTGCCGATCGGTTCGCCGGTCTCGACTTCCCGGATGGGATCCTCGCGCTGTCGACGCTCCGAAACCTTGGAAAATCGGTCGGGCAGGACATCTACAAACGGCCGTTCATTACCGTCGGCTTCACCGCCTGGACTTCGATGGTGCCGCTGGCGGTGACCTCTACCGCCGGATCGATTCGCCGTCTGGGCGGCCGCCGCTGGAATCGGCTCCATCGGCTCGTGTACTTCACCGCCGCCGCCGGCGTGGTGCACTACTGGTGGCTGGTCAAGGCGGACGTCCGACGGCCGATCTCGTACGGCGTCGTTGTCGCCATCCTGCTGCTGTTTCGCCTCTATTGGGCGCGGATGCGTGCCCCACGCGCGGCCGGCAGACAGGTGCCGGTTCCCGGCGCCTGACCAGTAGGCAACAGTGCCCCCTACGGGCGCCGCAGTGGTAGGATCCTGTCGCTCCGATCGACATTCCACAATCGGTGTTCCGTGAACTCGAACCGTGACGCGTCCCGGCTGGTCGTGTTTGCGATGCTCTGTGCTGGCGTCGTCACGGCCCAATACGTCGTCGCAAAAGCGACTCGCGACGCGTTGTTTCTGAACAACTTCAACTACACGGCATTGCCGACGATGTACATCGC
>Ga0066710_100008424_pt1 | contig 10023 bp, 9 predicted proteins | sample GraSoiAngelo_159_FD_79666 | JGI IMG/M metagenome (GOLD analysis project Ga0066710, IMG submission 79666) | Grasslands soil microbial communities from the Angelo Coastal Reserve, California, USA - 14_1009_16_40cm | ecosystem: Environmental > Terrestrial > Soil > Grasslands | place: USA...
AGGCAATCCCATGATCTCGCGCAACGCAAGTTCGATACGGCCGCGATAATCCGGATTGTCCTTCAGGAACTGGCGCGCATTGTCGCGTCCCTGACCTAACCGTTCGCCTTGGAACGAGAACCACGCGCCACTCTTTTCGACGACATTCCTGTCGACGCCGAGATCCAGCAGATCGCCTTCGCGCGAGATCCCTTGGCCGTACATGATATCGAATTCGGCTTCGCGGAAAGGCGGAGCGACCTTGTTCTTGACGATTTTTGCTTTGGTGCGGCTGCCGGTCACTTCATCACCATCCTTGATGGATGCAATGCGCCGTACATCAACTCGCACGGATGCATAGAATTTCAGGGCGCGTCCGCCGGTCGTAGTTTCGGGATTGCCGAACATGACGCCGATCTTTTCGCGGATCTGATTGATGAAGATCAGGCAGGTTTTGGATTTCGAAACGATCCCAGTGAGTTTTCGCAAAGCCTGTGACATCAGCCGGGCTTGCAGGCCCATCTGGGCGTCGCCCATCTCGCCTTCCAGTTCGGCGCGCGGCACGAGCGCCGCTACGGAGTCCACAACGACGATGTCGATTGCGCCGCTACGAATGAGGACTTCCGCAATTTCGAGAGCCTGCTCGCCGCTGTCGGGCTGCGATACAAGTAAATTGTCGACATCGACGCCCAGCTTGCGCGCGTAATTCGCATCGAGAGCATGTTCAGCGTCGATGAATGCCGCCGTGCCGCCAAGCTTCTGGGTCTCGGCGATGGCGTGCAGTGTGAGCGTCGTCTTACCGCTGGATTCCGGACCAAATACTTCGATGACGCGTCCTCGCGGATAGCCGCCAACCCCAAGCGCGACATCCAGTGAAAGCGATCCTGAAGGAATCGCATCCAGCGCCGCGCTGCTATCGATGCCGCCGAGCCGCATGATAGAGCCCTTACCAAACTGCTTTTCGATTTGCGACACAGCCAGATCCAGAGCCCGAGACTTTTCTGTCCGTTCTTCTGCCATAACGTCCTTTCTTTAGGGACTGTAGGGGCGGTCTATGACCGCCGACGATGCCGCAACTGCTGCATTGTCGGCGGTCATTCTTGAGGCTGCGCGCTATCGCGCTTGCGCTTCGCGGACCGCCGCTACAGTTTCATTTAGCCCGCTTCGGACCGCTCTGGCATTTCAGCAAGAGCAGTTCTTCGCGGATCAGTGTGTTGAGTTGGTCAGGGCCGGTCGCATCCTCGGAAAAGCTGCGTACGCGTTTGCGATAGCGAGTTTCGCGAGGATTCAGGGCTTGCGCCGTTTTGAAACACTCCTGGGCTTTTCGGAGCCAGTTCATTTCCAGGCACAACAGTCCGAGTTGATAGTGGGCTTCACCAAACTGCGGATCCAGTTTCGTGGCCTGTCTTAAATGTTGAATCGCGCGTTTGTGTTGTCCCGCGCCGTAATAAACCGCGCCCATCAGAAAGTGCACGGGCGCGCTGGGCTTCAGCTTGAGTGCAGTCGCCAGATGCTTCAGCGCCTGCTGATTGTGTCCAATTTCAGCCAACAGTGATCCAAGCGATGCGTGGGCAGCGGAAGATTCTTTCTTTAAATCCACCGCCAGTTCCAGTTTTGCTTGAGCCTCTCGCAGGTTGCCCCTTCGATGCTCGGTGAGACCCATCAAGAATGTTGCTTCGAAATTGTTGGGCTTTGCCGCCAGAACATGGGCGATGCATTCTTTGGCTTTCGTGTATTCCCTGACCTGAAAGTAAACCTCAGCGAGCAACAGTCCCAGCTCGTAATTCGCCGGTTCGTGTTCAAAGGCGAATTTCAGGAACTGCAGGCTTTCTCTTGCGCGCCCGGCGACGAGCAATTCGTATGATTTTTCGATCCACAGCGCAAACTGTTTTCGGTCCGAACCGCGGTAGGACTCCATGATGCGCTGGACGCGATCGCCGAGGCGGTCCATTGCCTCGGTTTCTAAGATCCGTGAATCGAGCCGCCGCCGCCATTCGGCTTCGAGGTTCTTCAGATTGATTCCTGCAGATTCCAGAGAGTCGGTCAATGTTTCGATCATGGTGTGATCGACGAAGTTGTTCGCTGCCACACGCTCGACGGTATCCATAATTGATTCCACGCGTTTGTTCAATGCATTGATCGTGTATTCGAGCGCGCTGATCCGCTCGAGGACATGTTCATCCATGAGCGGAATTGCCGAATCAAACGGGACAGTGCCGGATGCTACAAGCAGCTTCGATCCACACTTCCAGCAGAAATCGCGGTCCAAAGAATTTCGCGTCGTACAGTTCTGACAATGGATCATAACGATAGCTTCCTACTCTGACGGACAAAACGGGTCCAAATCTAGGACTAGCCACAAAAAAGCACAAAAATCACAAACGTGCTTTCCTATTTTTGTGTTTCTTGTGCTCTTTGTGGCCATCCCATTCTTCAATAGTTGTAGAACCCCCGCCCAGACTTTCTACCCACATGGCCGGCATCCACCATTTTGCGCAAAAGAGGGCACGGCCGATATTTTGAATCCGCGAAGCCGGAATACAAAACGTCCATGATGTCGAGGCACACATCCAGGCCAATCAGATCCGCGAGCGCCAACGGCCCCATCGGATGGTTCATACCAAGCTTCATGATGGAATCGACTGCTTCTATCGTGCCGACGCCCTCCATTACGCAATAGGTGGCTTCGTTAATCATCGGCATCAGCACTCTATTGGAAACGAAGCCGGGAAAGTCGTTAACCTGGACCGGCGTCTTTCCCAGCGATTCCGCAATCTGTTTTGTGGTCTCGTAGGTCTCGTCGGACGTGGCAAGACCCCGCACGATCTCGACCAACGTCATCATTGGCACGGGGTTCATGAAGTGCATGCCGATAACCTTGTCCGGCCGTTTTGTCTTCGAAGCGATTTTTGTTATCGATATCGAAGAAGTATTCGACGCCAGTATCACACTTGGACGCCCGATTTCATCCATCACTTGAAAAACTTTCGATTTTGTTTCGAAATTTTCAATCACCGCCTCAATAACGAAGTCGGCTTCCGCGAGTGCCGAGTTCTGGACCGTCGGAACGATTCGCGACAACGCCGACGATTTGTCGTCCGCGGAAATCTTGCTTTTCGCGACTTCTCGATCCAGGTTCTTTGCGATTGTCGAGACCGCGTGATCGAGAAGGCGCTGGTCGATATCGTGAAGAATCACCTTGAAGCCGGATCGGGCGGCGACGTGTGCGATGCCGTTGCCCATCGTGCCGGCGCCAATCACAGCAACCGTTTCAATCGCAGCCATTCTTACCTTTCGACGGCTAACGCAACGGCATTGCCGCCGCCGAGGCACAGCGTTGCAATTCCGCGCTTCGCATTACGGCGCGCCATTTCATAAAGCAACGTGACGAGAATGCGCGCGCCGCTAGCGCCGATCGGGTGTCCTATAGCAACCGCACCGCCATTGACGTTGACCTTCTCCGGATTCAGTTCCAGTTGTTCCATGACCGCTACAGCCTGGACCGAGAATGCTTCGTTCAATTCGATCAGATCGACATCCGCGAGATTCCAGCCGATCTTGCTGACTAATTTCCGCACGGCTTTAACCGGCGCCATCATGACGAGGGCCGGTTCGATTCCGCTGACGGCCTGGCCCACAATTCGCGCCACCGGTTTCTTTCGTAACGCTGCGGCACGATCGGCGGATGTGACCACCAGCGCTGCCGCGCCGTCGTTCACACCTGGGGCGTTGCCTGGGGTGACAGTACCGTCTTTCTTGAAGGCTGGCTTCAGAGCACGCAAGGCTTCGATTGACGCATCGGGCCGCGGAGATTCGTCGGTGTCGAATAGAATCGGGTCTCCTTTGCGTTGGGGAATCGGTACGGGCACGATTTCGTCTCGAAATTTGCCTGCGCGAATGGCTGCTACCGCTTTCCGGTGGCTGTTGAGCGCATACTCATCCTGACGCTCGCGGCTCACGTGATATCGCTCGGCTACGATCTCACCGGTGTTTCCCATGTGGAAGTTTTCGTAAGCGTCCCACAGACCATCCTGAATCATGGAATCGACGATCGTGCTGTGGCCCAGCCGATAGCCTTCGCGCGCGCCCGGCAACAAATAAGGAGCGTTGGTCATGCTTTCCATGCCGCCAGCGACCACAATATCGGAGTCGCCGGTTTGAATTCCTTGCGCGGCGAGACCAACGGCTTTCAATCCGGAACCGCAGACTTTATTGATGGTCATTGCAGCCACATCCGGCAGCAAGCCGCCGCGAAGCGCAGCTTGACGCGCGGGATTCTGGCCGAGCCCGGCGGAGACAACGTTGCCCATGATGACTTCATCAATTTGCTCCGGCGCCAAGCCGGCACGTTCAACAGCAGTTCGTACGACCAGCGCGCCAAGCTGTGGTGCGGTCATCGACTTGAGCGCCCCTTGGAATTTGCCGACCGGCGTGCGGACTGCGCTGATGATCACAACCTCTTTCATGTGAATACGCCTCCAACGTCAACATAGCACAAACAACTGTAGGGGCGGTCTGTGACGCCGCGATCTCGCAATGGACATCGCGGGCAGTCACCGACCGCCCCTACAATCGGGCCTCTAGTTTTAACGCAGGTTGAAATTGACTTCGATGTTCAGCGCGACGTCAACCGGTATTCCATTCCGCATGCCTGGCTTGAACCGCCATTGTTTGAGAGCCTGAATCGCATTTTCATCCAGGCCAAATCCGAGGCTGCGAACGACACGCAGGATGTCGACGGTCCCATCTTTCTTTACAACGGCCTCGAGGACGACCGTGCCTTGGTAGCGCGCCTTGCGCGCTTCTTCGGAGTACTGGGGCTCGACGCGCGAAAGAATCGTCGGTGGGGTCACGCCGCCACCCACACGGAACGGCCCGCCGCCATTGCCGCCGCCCTCGCCAGGACCAACGCCCGGGCCTTTACCTTCACCAACACCGCGGCCTTGACCGGTGCCGATGCCGCCGCCAACACCAGGCCCCGCGGAGGGCGGACCCGGAATGCCGTTCGGATCACCGAGATTCAACAAATTGATTTGCGGAAGCTGGGCTAATTGGGGAGCAACAACAGTTGGCTCAACAATCAACTTCGGATCGGGATTCTTCGGTGGCTCGGGATCGGGCGGCACGATCTGCTTGTCCGTGGCCCGGGGCAGTCTGCCGAGAGATGGCGGCGTCAATGTTTTTCGGCCACCACCGCCGCCACCGCCGGATTTATTCTGATCTGGCGTCAGCGGCAGAATCAGATTCTGTGGTGTGTAAACAAGGACAGCCGTCTCATTGACTTTCGCTGTCTTCGGTATGGATGTTGCCCATGGAACCAACGCTAGTGAAACGACCAGAGCGTGTATGAAGACAGATATCAGCTTTGGCAAGCCGGTCTTTGGCTTGGACCAAATCTCTTCCACCTCAACTGGCTGAACAGTGGTTTCGATTTTGCGCGGATGAAGGATGTCATTGATTGCTTCGCGCACATCGCTAAACAGCGACAGCACGGGTGAGGGCATGTCGACGAGCGTCTCCAGAGCTCGTGGGTCCCTCTCAGCTGTGATTTTGACCTGCGGGCGCGGATGCTTCCGTTCCTCGCGTAACTCCTTGATCTGAGTTATCAGCGAGTCCAACCAAGACGGAGAATCGGAAACAGTGGTTCCCGTCTTGAGAATGCCGAACCGCGGATCGTTACTGTCGTTGGGTGTCATGGCCCGTTTGTTCTAAACCTCTCTTTAAGCTGCGCGCTATCGCGCTTGCGCATTCGCGTCTTTAAGCTGCGCGCTATCGCGCTTGCGCATTCGCGGATGGAAAAATGCACAATGAGAATACCACACAGGCTGGCAGCTTACCAGCCCACTGGATATACTGAATTCGACCCAATGTCATTCAAGCTCCAAGGACGAATGCCGTATCTGCTCTTGGTCATCGCGACCCTGATTTTGGATCGGTGGACTAAGGCTTGGATACAGAATCGATTCGAGCTAAATGCATCGGCAACCGTAATAGACGGCCTCTTCAACATAACGTATGTCCGGAACACCGGCGTTGCCTTCGGAATCTTTTCTTCGATCAGTTCGCCTGCAAAATCGCTGCTGCTATCGATCTTCACTGCTTTCGCCGCCATCCTTGTGATCACGTACAGTGTTCGAAGCTCAGCCCGGAATCGGCTGTTGCAAGTTGCTTTAGCCCTCATTCTGGGCGGAGCCTTAGGCAATCTTTACGATCGCCTCGCCTATGGGTACGTCGTTGATTTCCTCGAATTGTACTTTCGGACGTACCACTGGCCGTCTTTCAACGTTGCCGATTCGGCTATTTCTATCGGCGTTCTACTCTTGGCGCTCGAGATCATCCGCAATGAAAGTCCTGGCCGGACCTGATGACCGGGGCTTGCGTCTGGACGTGTTTCTTGCTCAGCGCCTGAAAAACCTCACTCGTTCTCAAATTCAGTTGCTCAATCGGTCCGGCGGCGTCCGTGTCGATGGCCGCCAGGACAAAGCCGGTTACCGTATTCGCGGTGGTGAAAGCATCGAACTGGATCTGCATGCGCTTGAACCGCCGCCAATCACCCCTGAGCAACTCCCGCTCCAAATTCATTTTGAAGATCAGGACTTGGCTGTCATTGATAAGCCTGCTGGATTAGTAGTCCATCCTGGGGCCGGGACGAAGACAGGGACGGTCGTGCATGGCCTGCTTTTTCACTTTCAAAATCTCTCGACCGTCGGAGGAACGTCGCGTCCTGGCATCGTGCACCGGCTCGATAAAAAAACATCGGGCTTGCTAATCGTGGCAAAAAATGACATTGCCCATGCGCGATTGAGTAAGGCGTTCCAGGATCGGCAGATTCAAAAAACTTACCTGGCGCTCGTCCACGGCAGACCACCGCAAGACACGGGAACAATCGAGTTATCCGTGGGCCGCCATCCAGCCGTGCGTACCAAGATGAGTGCCGGCAGGCCGAGCGGACGTTCGGCATATACCGAGTACCGAGTGCTGGAACATTTCCGTGGTTTCTCGCTTCTTGAAGTCAGAATTAAAACCGGGCGCACACATCAAATCCGAGTCCACCTCAGCGCGATTGGCCATCCTGTGGTCGGCGACGATGTTTATGGGGAGCGAAGCCATAAAGAATTCACGAAGCAATTCGGCGAGCTGAATCGATTTTTTCTTCATGCATCGGGTTTGCGTTTTACCCACCCGACCACCGGAATGCCCTTGGAATTCCACTCGCCGCTGCCGCCGGAATTGCAGAAATTGCTTCAGAGCATAAGATCTTAAGGTTGGCAGGCAGACGGGCGATCGCCGTCAACTTCGGTTGAGGGAGGAAAGTCCGAACTCCGCAGGGCGGTGTGCCTCGTAGTGCGAGGGCCCGTAAGGGACGGAAAGTGCCACAGAAAACATACCGCTGGGAGGTATCTCCCAGTAAGGGTGAAAAGGTGCGGTAAGAGCGCACCAGCGATCCGGAAACGGATCGGCTTGGTAAACCCCACACGGAGCAAGGCCAAATAGGGAAACGTGGCGCTCTTTCGAGCGCCGGCGACGGCCCGTCGCAGTTTCCGGGTAGGCTGCTTGAGCCTTTGGGAAACCAAAGGCCTAGATGAATGATCGCCGCGCCCGCAAGGGCGTACAGAATTCGGCTTACAGTCTGCCTGTCATCATCGACAATAGTGGTGGAGGTTCATCGATGGCGGTTTATGTCGTCACGGGCGGCGCAGGTTTTATAGGATCACACATTGTCGAGGAACTGCTTCGGCGTGGCGAGAACGTAAAAGTTGTCGATAATTTTTCCACCGGGAAACGGCAGAACGTCCAGGTATTCAACAGTAAGGCCGAAATCATCGAAGCCGATATCGCCGACGCAAAGAATCTTGCCGAATTTCTCCAAGGCGCCGACTACGTGATTCATCAGGCGGCAATACCCTCGGTCCCGAAATCCATTCTCGACCCCTTGAAATCGCATCACGCGAATGTGAACGGCACACTGAATTTGCTGCTTGCGAGCCGCGACGCCGGAGTGAAACGCCTTGTATACGCGTCCTCATCTTCTTTATATGGCGATAGCCCGACCCTGCCGAAGCATGAAGGGATGATGCCGAACCCACTCTCACCCTACGGTGCGCAAAAGCTGTTCGGCGAGATGTACTGCAGAGTCTTCACGAAGGCTTACGGCCTAGAGACCGTATCCCTGCGCTATTTCAATGTCTTTGGGCCGAGGCAGGATTCAACGTCGCAATACAGCGGCGTCTTGGCTCTGTTCATTCCCGCTGTTTTGCAGGGCCGCCGCCCGACGATTTATGGAGACGGCCTGCAGTCACGTGATTTCACGTACGTGCAAAACGTGGTTGAAGCGAATTTGCTCGCGTGCCAGTTGCCGGGCGTCGCTGGACAGGTATTCAATATTGCCTGCGGTGATCGGATCACGGTGAATTCGATGCTTCATCACATCACCAAAATCACGGGGAACGATATCGCTCCAGTCTACGCGGAATCCCGGGCGGGCGATATCAAGCATTCCCAGGCTGACATCACTCGCGCTAAGGAACATCTCGGATACGAACCAAAGATCAGTTTCGAGGAAGGACTCCGGCATACGATCGAGTGGTATAGGGCACATCTGTAGGGCGGTCTATGACCGCCCGCGCACCGCGGAGCGGTGATGGGAAGTTAGCCAGGGGTACGCGTTTTTTGCGTACCCCTGGTATTGAGACGCACCAAGAATCGCACCCCGGCAGGGGTGCAAGGAGTCCGCGACACCCTTTTCAGGGTGCGGACTGCACAGTTGTCAAAGTATTCCAGGGGTATGCAAAAAACGGGCGTACCCCTGGCTAATTTCCCAGCACCGCTCCGCGGTGCGAAATGTCCAAACTCCACGGGGGCGGTATGACCGCCCGCGATGTCTCGATTGCGGAATCCTGGGCGGTCATAGACCGCCCCCACAGTGTTTCGGTAGAATTTCGCACAATGCAAGTTGTGATTGGTCTGTTCATCGCGATGTTTGGAGCTGTTTTTCAAAGCTCCACGCCGGGTGAAGCGGACGACATCTTGGCGCAGCTTTCGAAAATCCGCCTGGATAAAAACCAGATCTACACTGTGCGCGACCTCACGATCCGTCGCGATGTATTGACCCTTGCGCTCAATCGTGGCGCCATCGCGTTTCTCGAACCGATAAACGGGAAAGTTACGGGCGCCGTCTTCATCGGCAGCGGTGAAATTGTGGCGATTCCTCCTGATCCGATCGAGAAGCAACAGATGTATAAGTTCACCGGCACGCCGATTCTCAACGAGGCGTTTCAATCTGCAGTCTTTCGGTTCACGGACAATACTTACGAAGAGATCAGGAAAGAAATTTCTCAGCACGCACAAGAGGACGTATCGGCCGATGACGTGGCGCAGTTCGATTCCTGGACTTCATCTACGGGCGACGGCGGGACCGCTCTCGACCTCCGGCTGGTTGCAGACTTCCTAGAGCCAGCGCCGAAACCGCTGTTTTTCGTTGAGCTAAAGGGTGACAAGACTGGATCGTTCAATGTCGGGTTCGATATCCGCGCGGCGGAAGAAGTTGCTATTTTTCAAGTGCGCGAGATCGGTAACACAACCGTCGCCGATGTTTGGGGCAGCTTCAATCAACGAAGTGAGGCACGAAATCCAGAGTCGACTGCTCACGAGAACAAGTCGCCGGTAGACATCCTCGCGTATGAGTTTGATGGGACCGCGGGGCCCGAGAACAAGGTCGATGCAAAACTTACAATCCGCATCAAACCGCGCATGGACGGAGCGAGGGTATGGAATTTCGATCTGTCTCCGAGCTTGCGCATTGCCTCCATCTTCACGGACGCAGCCGAACGGGTGCCGTTTTACCAATATGCAAAGGCGAACACCGTCACTGTGATCTTCCCCCGCCCGCTGAAATTGGATCAGGAACTGACTTTGCGATTGACGTACGCGGGCGAAGTGATCGGACAAGGACCTTGGTACCCCTCGCAGTCCCAACAGATCATTCCTTCACTTAACTCGAATTTTCCGTTACCCAGCGGCGGGTCCGCCTCAGTCGTTGAATAT
>Ga0066710_100008425_pt1 | contig 10022 bp, 9 predicted proteins | sample GraSoiAngelo_159_FD_79666 | JGI IMG/M metagenome (GOLD analysis project Ga0066710, IMG submission 79666) | Grasslands soil microbial communities from the Angelo Coastal Reserve, California, USA - 14_1009_16_40cm | ecosystem: Environmental > Terrestrial > Soil > Grasslands | place: USA...
CAGCGCCTGATGTTCTGGTGATGACGGCCACGCCGATCCCGCGCACCCTGACGATGACGGTTTACGGCGACCTCGATGTTTCAGTTATCGATGAGATGCCGCGTAACCGCGGAAAGGTAATCACGGCTGTGCGCGACGTATCGAAGCTCGGCGAAGTCCTCAGTTTTTTGCGAGGACAATTGGAAACGGGGCGACAACTCTATGTGATTTATCCCCTGATTGATGAGAGTGAAAAATTGGACGTCAAGGCGGCATCGGCCGAGTACGAGTTGTGGCGGGAACAACTGCATCCCTATCGCTGTGAATTACTTCATGGCCGCATTCCGGCGGCGGAGAAGCAGAACACCATGGAACGATTTCGTCGGGGTGAAACGAACGCATTAATCAGCACAACGGTGATTGAAGTTGGGGTCGATGTTCCGAACGCGACGGTGATGCTGGTCGAAAATGCGGAGCGCTTCGGGCTGGCGCAGCTTCATCAGCTTCGCGGGCGCATCGGCCGTGGGCAGCACAAATCGTATTGCATCTTGTTAACGTCGGAGCAGTCGAGGGAAACATCGGCTAAGCTCGCTGTTTTGGAACGAACGAATAACGGCTTTGAAGTGGCGGAGGCGGACTGGGATTTGCGCGGCCCCGGCGATCTGCTTGGCACGGCGCAAAGCGGCTTACCCGCGCTCAAGATCGGCAACTTGAAAACCGATGCAGGCTTGATGCGACGGGCGCGGGCGGCAGCAATGTCGATTTTCCAAGCCGATCCGCGCCTGGAATTGCCTGAGAATCAACGTTTCCGGCGTTTGATTGTCGAACAACAGGGACGCACTTTTTCGAACATCAGTTGATGAAGAATCTCGCCAAATTTCTGCTTTTTGTCCTGCTTATCAGCGCAGGAATTTCTTTGCTCTACGATTACCGCCTCAAACATGGAGGGCTAAATCTGCCTTCCGTCCGAAAACCGGAAAAATACACGTTGGCCTCGACTCCCAGCGTGGATTCAAAGCAAGTCGCCTCGCTTGACGCATTAAACCGGGAGCGGCGCGCGCTCGTCAACAGCGTGATCCCGTCTGTTGTCGCGGTGAAAACATCGAAGAAAATCGGTATCCGGCGGGAGTACGAGATGGATCCTTTCGAGTTTTTCTTTCCTAACCAGCGGCGATTCCGGAATCCGAACGACGAAGCGCTGGTCCAAAATGCGCTTGGCTCCGGTGTAATCGTGACGAATGAAGGCCATATCATAACGAACAATCACGTGGTCGATCAAGTGGACGAAATTGAGGTGCAGTTGAGCGATGGCCGGACGAAAAAGGCGCGGTTAGTAGGCGCAGATTCTCAGGTAGATCTGGCGGTGCTCAAGATTGACGATCCCGGAGTCAAGCCGCTCAAACTGGCTGATTCGGACTCGGTGCAGGCTGGAGATTTTGTCCTCGCCATTGGTAATCCATTTGGATTCGAGGAAACGGTCACGGACGGAATCATCAGTTCGAAAGGGCGGCCGAACCGCAGCGATTTCTTCGGGGACCTTCTGCAAACCAATGCGGCAATCAATCCGGGAAACAGCGGGGGTCCCCTAATCAATCTGCGCGGTGAAGTTATCGGCATTAACACGGCAATCATTTCGCGCAGCGGCGGTTCGCAGGGAATCGGTTTCGCGATCCCCTCGAATACAGTTCGCACCGCGCTTGAGAGTTTATTGAAGCAGGGCCGGATTATCCGCGGTTATCTGGGGATCCAGACGCGTGGGTCGCAGCCGGGCCAAAGCAACGCAGGCAGCGAAGGCGTGATCGTCGAGGAAGTAATGCCGGGATCGCCCGCAGCTCAGGCGCACCTGCAACCAGGCGACGTTATCCGCAAGTTCAATGGCCGCGACGTAAAGAATATGTATGCGCTGAGAAGTGTTTTGGCGCAGGCCGAGTTGAATAAGAACGTTGAGCTCGAAATTGTGCGTGCCGGCAAGCCGTTGAAAGTGACGACTCAGATCAAAGAGCAGCCCGTTGATTACGAAACGTCCGGCGTTCTGCCTCGGCGAGGCCAGCCACAGCCGCAGGCCCCGGGGCAGCCGAACGATCAAGGCGCAGTCAGCAGCCCTCTCGCCGCAATTCACGTGGACGAGCTAACTCCAGAAATGGCGCGTCAGCTCAATCTGCCAAACAATGCGCGCGGCGTGGTGGTCACCAGCGTCGATCCTGATAGCGGCGTGGCCGAATTGCAAAAAGGCGACGTGATCGAAGAAATTAATCAGCAACCAGTGACCTCAGTCTCAGATTACAACAAGATTGCCGCCTCGCTTGATCCCAGCCAACCGCAGATCTTGTCTGTTTGCCGTCATCGGATGCGTTCGTTTCTCGTCTTGCGGCCGCGGTAAACTAATCTGGAAATCAGAGCCGATCTAGCCGTCTGGCTGTGCCTGCCGCGCTGGAGCCAGCGAAGGCGGGTCAAGCCGTGCCCGGCGGCAAGGTGAACCGGCGCGGCGAGCGAGCGCCGTGGCTACAGGCGCGAATGAGCGCGCGCTCAGCACGCAATCGCGTGACGGCGGCAAACGCCGGAAAGCATTTGCCAGAGCGCGCTGAGAACGCGATTCACCGATTCTTTCACCGATTCAAAATTGCGATTGTCGATGTACTCCCCGAGCATTTTGCGTTCGGCCGCAGAATGTTCGCTATCCGCTTCAATGTGGACGCTGAAGTATTCGTAATGTTTCGGATCGGTGAAGCGGTAATGCTTTTTCAGTCCGTTGATCTTCGATTCGCAGATCGCCGGGATTTGACTCTCGTACGCGTAGAGGGCGGCGAGACCATCCGCCGTCGATCCATTGCCGCAGACCGATCGAAAAGTTTCGGTCAAGCCCTTCGTCTCCGGCCACTCTTCTGATTTACGTACCTCGGAAGCGGAAACGTGGAGGCCTTCGGCAAACTGGAGCCAAAGCTCAGGATGATTCGGCGAGCCGGCTTCTTCATCGACTAGGTTGCCGAGCAATGTTTTCCGGGTCACCTGATCGTCGCAGTTCGCGTGCACTGCCGAGAGATACGTCGGAAACGCTGCGACATGATGATAGTACTGCTTCACGTAATCCGTCAGCGCTTCTTTGCTGAGCTCTCCTCGCGTCCACGCAAGGTAAAATGGATGTTTTAAGAGATGTTTCTCCGCGATGTCATTGTCAATCTTCTCGAGATATTGGTTCATCATGATTCTCCAATGCTGTTTTTTTGTAGCCACAGATTGACACAGATTTTCACAGATTAAAGAAGCAGAATTCTTATCCGTGTTAATCTGTGGCGAAGATGTCAGGCCGCGGGAGGGGCAAAAGAATCATGCACTTCTCAGGTCATGCGTCTGATCCACTATGTATTCGCGGTGCTGCGGTTAATGGCACCGTTCATGGCAATTGTCCGCCTGCTTGTTGCATCTTTCCATGCAGGGGCCACGACTGCATGAATCCAGACAGTGGCTGCGATTGCATTCGCACTGCTGATGACAGTCCTTTACCTCGGAACAATCGCGCGGCCAATTGGCTGAGAACACTGCTGCGACGCCAAGGATACCGCCTGCCAGCAAAATAATCGCGCTCCATGTTGTTACGATGTTTCTCATAGTTTTTCCTTCCTTGTTAACGCACGTCGTCAAATAAGGTCTAGTCGCAAAGCCGGGCAAAACACCGGCTATCCCTTGCGAAACTTAATACTCCCCAGATATCGGCAGTTCAAAGATTAGGGCTCAGCGATGCTTTGTGGCAAGATAAATTGCCGGGGACAGATATGCGTTACGCCGATTTTAAAATGTGTTTGATGCCGCGGATGGGAATGACGACCCAGTCGGGGCGATTATTTAGTTCGTAACCGATTTCGTAAACGGCTTTGTCGAGTAGATAGGCTTCGAGCATGATCTGGAGGTCGTCGCTGTTTTGCGGGATGAAAATCGCGGCGGCGGTTGTTTTCAAATAACGTTGCAGAAAGACGCTGCTGACCTGGCGGTACCAAAGGTCGGCCCAGCGTTCGAGGAAGGGGACGTCTTCGCTGCGCATGGCCGGCTGCCAGAGCGCGCTGTAGGCAGCGTACTGAAATGAGCGCATCATTCCGGCGACATCACGCAGGGCGGAGCGTTTCAGTTTTCGCTCGCTGAGTGCGCGCGCGGGTTCGCCTTCAAAATCAAGAATCACGAAGTCTTTTCCGGTGTAAAGCAGCTGGCCGAGATGATAGTCGCCATGGATCCGGATTTTTGCGGCATTGGTGCGACGATCGAGAAGCCGTTTTTCGCGCCCAAGTATTTCTTGTTCCGCAGCGAGCACTTCTTTGGCTTCGTCTCGAAATGTTTTGGGCAGGTCCGGCAATTTCTTTTCGAGAAACGTGAACGCGCGTCGCAGCGATGCGCGCATGGTTTGATAAACAGAGCGCTGCGCCATGGCATTGAACGGTTCGGGCGCAAAGGCGGGATCTTCCATGCTGGAGGCGAGCGCAAGGTGCAGCTCACCTGTTCGTTGTCCCATTTGCATTGCCTTGTCAGGATAAATGCCCCCGATCAGCTCATCGAGGAGGGCACCTGGCGGCGCAGTTTCATTCTGCAGATCGGCTTTCCGCCCCAGCACCCGTTCGTAGTAGCGGCCCATGGCATCCAGGGTGAGCGTCCAAACGTCGCCTTCGTTTGTGGCCGCGCTTTGCAAGAGACAAACAACCGTCGGATCGGCCTTAGGCCGGCGATATTCGATTGCTCCGAGGAACGCCGGCACATTTGGAAAATCGGCGCGTTCGGTCAGAAAGCAGTTTATTTCCACATCGGGATTCACGCCGTCCTCCAGTTTGCGATATAGCTTAAGGAAGAATTTGTTATCGAAGAGCATCGAAGAGTTGCTCTGTTCACCGCCCAAAACGTGTGATTTGTCTGAGACGACGAGATCACCCGGTCGGAGCGTCTTACGAGCGACGCCCACCAGATCGCCTCCCCGTCCCTTGATAATCTGGCCTTGCGCGATCGTCTCGAACAATTGAGAGCGAAACTTCCCGTCCCAGATCGCGTCCATCAGGACGGTTTCCTCAGTGCTCGCAAAACGCGCGATGATCGCTTGCGGCGTGCTCTGGAAAACAGCGCGCGCAGCGTCACCGGATGCAATCTTTACCGGGAGAGCATATGTTTCCGTCGGTCCATCGAGATAGCTCACTTCGACGAACCAGAGTCGTCCAGCATCGGCGTCCGAGGAGATGGCAGGGTGCTCGATCACCCTAAGATGCCGCAAGGTCCGCGCTTTGGAACCAAACCAGCGGCGGTTCTGGATGTAATTGGGAAGGATTTCCTTCTCCAGCTGTTCGCGCTGGCCATCGTTAAGCAAGCTATGCAATTCTGCATGCGCACGGATCGTCGGCACCAGGCGCTTCTTTGACGTCCGGCGCCCTTCGGTCGGCGCTTGCAGGGCGAACCAGTAGTAGGCATGTGGGCCTAGCGTGATGACATAGCGCGATTTCTTAATCGGACGAAACAGATTGCGGCTGAAGACTTCCATCGGGACACAGCCGTTGAAGCGCGAAAGATCGAGCTCCGCCGACTGTGCGAAGCGCGAGAGGTTCACGACCACCAGAATTGTTTGATTTTCGTGGCGCCGGAGGAAGGCCAGAACTTTCGCATTATCTGGATAGAGAAACTCAAGGGAACCGCGTGAAAACGCCTTAAAGTTTTTTCGCATCGCAATGACACGGCGCATCCACCACAACAATGAGGAGAGATTTTTCTGCTGATTCTCAACGTTGACCGCTTCGTAGTGATATTCCGGGTCGATCGTGATCGGCAGATAGAGCTGCTGCGGATTGGCTCTTGAAAATCCGGCGTTGCGGTCCGGACTCCACTGCATGGGGGTGCGGCAACCGTTGCGATCGCCAAGATAGAAGTTGTCCCCCATGCCTATTTCATCGCCGTAGTAAATGATCGGGGTGCCCGGCATGGAAAGCAGGAGCGTGTTAAGCAACTCGATTTTGCGGCGGCTATTTGCGAGCAGCGGCGCGAGCCGACGACGGATGCCAAGATTGATGCGTGCGTGAGGGTCGCTGGCGTAAACCCGATACATGTAATCGCGCTCCTCGTCCGTCACCATCTCGAGCGTCAGTTCATCATGATTCCGCAGGAACATTGCCCACTGGCAAGTGCCGGGAATCGGCGGAGTTTGCTCGAGGATATCAATGATCGGAAAGCGATCCTCCATCTGTAGCGCCATGAACATGCGCGGCATGAGCGGAAAATGAAAGTTCATGTGCGATTCGTCACCTTTGCCAAAATAAGCGGCGGCGTCCTCCGGCCATTGGTTGGCCTCTGCAAGCAGCAATCGGTTCGGAAATTTTGCCTCCACATGAGCGCGCAGCTTGCGAAGATAGTCATGGGTCTCCGGCAGATTTTCGCAGATAGTGCCATCGCGTTCGTAAAGGTACGGGACCGCGTCGAGGCGGAGGCCGTCAACGCCAAGGCCGAGCCAAAAATCGCAAACCTTCTCGACTGCTTTGTGCACGGCCGGGTTATCGAAATTCAAATCCGGCTGATGCGAATAAAAGCGATGCCAATAGTAAGCTTTTGCAACCGGATCCCACGCCCAATTTGAGGTCTCGAAATCCTTAAAGATGATCCGTGCATCCTGGTATTTCTCCGGTGTGTCGCTCCAGACATAGAAGTCACGTTCCGGTGAACCAGAAGGAGCGCGGCGCGACTTTTGGAACCACGGATTTTGATCGGATGTGTGATTGATCACCAGTTCGGTGATGACCCGCAAATTGCGCTCATGCGCCGCATCAAGAAACGCGCGGAAATCATCGAGCGTGCCGAAGTTGGGATTGACGTCGAAATAATCGGCGATGTCGTAGCCGTCGTCACGGAGCGGCGATGGATAGAATGGCAGGAGCCAGATGGCTGTAATGCCAAGTTCCCGGAAATAATCCAGCTTTTCGATTAGGCCCCGGAAATCGCCCATTCCGTCGCCGTCGCTGTCGCAGAAGGTCTTGACGTGCAGTTCGTAAATGACCGCGTCCTTGTACCACAGCGGGTCGACAATGGTTTCCCGATCATTTGCTGCCATGTGGCTAACCTTTGCCGCACAAGGCGCGCTGTGCAACGCACGGATTCGCGGAAGCCGATCCCGAAAGCTGTCGGGATCAATTCAAATCCAATGTGCTACCTTCGATCGAAGAATGTCTAGCGCTGCGCTACCAGGGTGACCTGGCTGGCTATGCATTGCCAGTTGCCGCCTCGATTCATCCAGGTGTCGGTAAAGCGATAGGTGCGATCAAATGCCTTGCCATCTTTTCCCGTGCCTTTTTCGTTGGCCATCCCGACGACAACTGCAACGCCGGCGCCGTACATGTGCACATCGAGTTTTTCGGCCTTGGTCGAGGTATACGTGTCTTTATCGCTCTTTGCCTCGGCCAGCATTGCACGGCGATTCTGAACTTTGCCCTTGGAATTTACACCAATGAAATCAGCAGCCACCATCGATTCGATGGTTGCGGTGTCATGTTTGGCGATAGCGGCTGACCAGCGGTTTTCGTTATCCTTCAACATGGCGCCCACGTTCATTTTCTTTCCCCGGGCAGATGGCGCGGTCTTTGCAGGACCAGGCGTCGTCGCGGGCTCTTCTTTTTTCTGAGCGTCTGGTTCCTTTGTCGGGCTGGTAGCCGCCTTGGCCTCGGGCGTGGGAGCAGGAGTTTCTTGGATGGTCGTGGATGGTGTCTCTGCCGATGTCGGAGTAGGAGTTTCCTCACCTTGCGCAAGCACGAAGGTGACGAAGCTTAGAGCAGCAATGCCAATAAGTGACATAATTAATTTCATATGATTTTCCTTCCTGAATACCTTTCGAACGCAGAATCGCGCAGAATCTATTCTTCTATCTTGGCGGCCAGTGACTCCGAAAGCTTTCGGGTCAACCCGCGTTATTTGCCGGAGCGTATTAGCGGTGCTGTCGCACAGTCAAGAATTTATCATCGGGTGCGAATGGAATTCACCAATTTGTGTTCTCTGGGCTGCGCTTGGAACCAGTGGACGAAGCCGTCTGCGCAGAGTAAGAGACGAAAGATGAGTCTGTTCCTGATTCAGCCGTGGACCTTGCAATTTGATCCGGAAACCTTTCGGGGTTGACGACCTCCTCTTGAGCGATCCAACCTGATTCCCCTTCATGCATCGCACAGCCAAGAAACCTGCCCGGGCCGCAAAACCGAGAACCGGGAGGCGTATGCGGGCCGCAGCACCAACGACGAAGAAACACGCGCGCGCCGGGAAACCGAAAGCGCGACAGCTCTCTGTTTCACCACCACTTGAACCGGGAGCACCCAGTGATCTGGATTTAATGCAGGCAATCCAAGCCGAGGACCCAGACGCGCTTGCCCAACTTTACGATCGATACAATGGCATTTTGAAAGCGCTTATTCTGCGCGTGGTCCACAACGACGCCGAGGCCGACGATCTCTTGCAGGAAATCTTCATGGAGATTTGGAACCAGGCGAAGAATTTTTCTGCCCAAAAAGGCAAACCTCTCGGCTGGATGGTTACCCTGGCGCGGCGGCGGGCGATTGATGGTTTGCGCAAGAAACAGGCTTATGCCCGCGCGGAGGAGCGGCTGCAAAACGAAACGGAACAGCAACCGGATGCCTGGGTGCATAACGCGACCGAAGAAGCAATCGTATTGAGCGACACGCGGGTTCTTATACGCAAGGTGATCAACGGACTTCCGCCAGCCCAGCAGCAGGCAATCGATCTCGCATTTTTTAACGGCATGAGCCAGCGCGAAATCGCCGCAAAAACGAATACACCATTGGGCACAGTGAAAACACGGCTTGAATTGGGACTAAAAAAAATCTATGAGGGCCTCAAGGAGTTGAAAGATGAGCTTTGAGGAGTTCAAGAACCAATCGCGGCTCTATGTCATCGGCGCGCTGGAGCCGGAAGAGCAGGAAGAATTCGAGAGAGCGCGTGCAAAATTCGGTAAGAAAGCCGAAGACTTCATCACGGAATGTTATGGTTTGCATGAAGCGTTTGCCTTGAGCTTGCGACCGGCGAAGTCTTCAGCCGCAATCAAGGAGCGGCTCATGGCGATGGTGCGGGCACGGAAGGAAACCTAATCGCCCGATCCCGGCCCTTGTTCCCAACCGCCCAATTCGCGCAGGATAAATTCCTGCAGAAAGCCATAGAAGTTTACCTGAAATAAGCTCAAGTCTCGGCGCGATCCGATCGGTGAACGAAACTGATCGCTCAACTCGCCATCGGTGAAGTGATATTTTGCGGCAATGACCAGCCGCGCCTGATTAAGTGCACTCAACCAGGCGTCCGCATGTTTCGAGGGAATGCGCAACGTCCGATTGGCGAATTTGTTTTCGTTACCATTTAGCTGTTCCAGGTCCGCTGCCACTGTTTGCGTTGCTGTCTGAAAGAGCCGCCGCAACTCAGGTTCGACATAAAGTTTCCATTCCGCGCAAATCTCCGTTTCCTTCCCGTTCGTTGGCGGGCTAAAGATGCGTTCTTCGGCGGCTGGCACACCCTCTGGATTTGCGCTTGCTGGGATTTGCCGGAGAAGTTCGGCGAGAAATGGATCCAGCTCGGAGATCTCGATCTCGTCGTTGCGTCGGCAAATTTCCATATCAACCAGCCTTTTCGAGCGTGGCGAGCAGGAGATAGCCGTGCAACTGCTGCACATAAAGTTCGCCGCGCTCGCGCATGCCGCTCCACAAGATCGAGCGCCCTTTATGATGCACCTCGAGCATGTGTCTTTCCGCTTTTTCACGCGGATAGCCGAAGACGCGCTGGAAAACCATCGTCACATAGCTCATCAGATTCACGGGATCGTTGTGCACGACGACTTGCCATGGAAGGTCAAGTTCTTCTTCGGCACGAGCCTCTTTCTCGATGGTGGGCTTATCAATTGTCGAAGGTCCCGCATTTTTCCAAACATGGAACGTGGTGATCGCTGCGCGTTTATTCATCGCCACCTCCTCGCCAAAGTGGCTCCGCACTCATATTCAAAAAGGCTAACATACGTCACCTTCAGTTCAAACGTGTGGATGCGATTGAGA
>Ga0066710_100008426_pt1 | contig 10022 bp, 11 predicted proteins | sample GraSoiAngelo_159_FD_79666 | JGI IMG/M metagenome (GOLD analysis project Ga0066710, IMG submission 79666) | Grasslands soil microbial communities from the Angelo Coastal Reserve, California, USA - 14_1009_16_40cm | ecosystem: Environmental > Terrestrial > Soil > Grasslands | place: USA...
CAGACCATTCCACAGTCGCGCTGAGATGCCGAGTGCGCGCTCCAGCTGGAGTGCTGTATCGGGCGTGATGGCCGCCTTGCCATTCACGATCTCGTTTATCGTCTTCACGGGCCGATCCATGCGGCGGGCAAGTTCCGACTGAGACATGCCGCGATCACTCAAGGCCTCGGCCAGGATTTCACCTGGAGCGACACCCCAGTCCGGCTGCCACATGGATTGCTCAATCGCCATGGTAGTCAACGACCTCCGTTATCGAGATCCTCGTGACGTGGGCCTGGTCGATCCCCCCGTCATCTGTGGTCGGGATGGGGTCGTGATCGGGAACGAAGATCAAGCGAAACTGCCCCCATAGGTGCAGCGCGAACTGACCGGACCGATTGGCACTGAGCGGATGGAACTTGCCGGGCGCTCCATCGAGGTCACGCATCGTCGGAGCAGCCCCGAGCGTGGCCAGCCGTCGCTTGAGCACAGCCCACTGCTGAGCCCCCCAACGCCGGGTGCCCGCCTTGTCGCCGGAGCAACTCTTCTCCAGCTTGCGGTCGGACCACGAGATCTCTATGTCGACGCTCCTTGATATGTTATAACCTATGGGGTTATAGGATACTCTATCATAGGGTCTGACCTCATGACACTGCAGCTGCCACTTCTCGAACCACCGGCTTTTGCACCGCTCCCGCTAGGCAGTGGACACTACGTTGCTGCCGTGCAGAACAAGTCCGGCGAGCTCGCCGCCCTGAGGCACCTGTCAGGTGAGACGTGGAAGGCGTTTACCCCGCTCGTCGCCCTCCTTGGTCGGCTTGAGCAGCCAAAGGAGTACCGGGCGGACACGGTGGCAGGCTGGATGCGCCGCTTGAGCGACGCGGTCGGCGAGCATCCCCTGTTCCTGGACCTGCTACGGTTGAAGCCAGAGCACGCGGTGCGGATTGGTGACGCCACCGTCCCGCTGCTTGAACGAGTCTACTGGGCGGCGCGCCGGCGACTGATCGCCTTCGTGCCGGTCGCATGGGTGGGTGAATCGACCGCGGTGCACCTGCGGTTGGTGCGAGAGGCCGTCGAACGCGACCACCGAGGCGTGGCACTCCGTTATCGGATTCGTGGACTTGCGATTCCGATGGCGCAGCAGCGCGAGTACCTTTCTCGGATGCTGCTTGCTACGGGGACTACCGTCGAGAATGCTGACTTGATCATCGATCTCGACTACATCGATCCAGACGTCGAGATTCACGCTGACGATCTAGCCGCGGCGGTTGGATCCGCCATGCAGGTCGGCGATTGGCGGAGTGTTGTCCTTCTGGGCACCTCGATGCCGTCCATGCTGAGCTGTGTAAGGGAAGGGACTGTCGGTACGTTGCCTCGAAGGGAGTGGGAGCTATGGCAAGCGCTCACCAGTCGAGGGCTCCGCCGGCTCCCGTCCTACGGCGACTACGCGATCCAACACTCACGACCGCCAGACGGCGGCGGCCCGAGCATGCGGGCGAATATCCGATATACGAGCGAAAACATCACGATCGTGGCGCGGGGCCAGGGGTCGGTGCTGCAGGCGGGTCGCGAGCAATACGTGACGTTGTGCCGGCAGCTCGTCGCACTCGACACGTTTGCTGGCGGTAACTACAGCTGGGGCGATTCGATCATCGAAGACTGCGCCAAAGAACGCATGGAGCCGGGGGCACAGAACATGTGGCGTGGGGCGGGAACCTCACACCATGTGCAGTTCGTAACGGATCAACTGCGCAAGGGCGCGGTCGCCGCTTGAACGGCTGAGGTTGAGCTCAGGGCACGAGATCGAGGGACGAGAACCGCCGAGTGGGCAGCCGGGCCGTGCGGGCATCACGGCCGAGAATCGCTGAGCGAACGATCTCTCGCAGCCTGCTGAGATCGACAAGGTCGAGCAGCTGCTGCCACATCGAGGCACGGCTGGCCCGGGGGCTCGGCTCGGTGCCGATCGAGATCAACGCTGTCCGAACCTCGTCACGCCATAGGAGCCGGACGAGGGTCTCTGAATCGAGCGTGCCGTTGGGGCCGGTGTGCCGGACGTGGCGAAAGGCAAGGGGTCGGTCGCCGTTGGTGTAGGCGACAATGCCCCACCAGGCGGGAATGAGGTCGTGCGCGGCATCAAGGTGGCGCTCGGCGGTGACGATAGTGCAGGTGTCGAAGACTCGGCCGTAGGCAGCCGCTTGCCTGGGCAAGCGCCGCAGCGTGTCCCGATGGGTCTTGATCTCGTAGCCCTTCATGCTGTTTCCGAGGACCACGAGATCGGCCCGTTCGTTCGAAAGCGGCACCCAGAACTCGAAGAGTGCCTCGCTCGGATGTTCCGCGTGAGCCAGCGTCTCGTCTCGAAAGGCCGAGCGGACGATCGCTTCAGTCGCCATGGCCGCGCCAGAACTGAATGGCGTGGGCCGGTTGCATCCTGGCGAGTCTACGAACAGACAGGTGTGCGGAGCGAGCTGACCTGCTACGGGTGGTCTGGGAGCCGATGGTACGAACATGCGTTCGATTGTGGTCGCGGGGGTGCGACAGCTCCCTGTCGCGAACCTTGACCTGCGGCGGACCGGGGGCGTTTAGCTGACCGCTATGAGCCGGTCCCGATCTCCCTTTGCGACGCATCAGCGACAAGCAGTCCATCGTCGCCAGCCGGCCGGTATCGGTTCGTCCGTGGATAGTGTGCCCTGGGTTTCGTGGGGTCGGATTACCGGAATAGCATGCTGCCGTCCCACGAGGAGGACGGCATGGGACGAAGGGGTTACCCAGCGGAGTTTCGGAGGCGCGTGCTGGACCTGATCGCATCAGGTCGACGCGTCGCCGATGTCGCCCGCGACCTTGGCATCAGCGATCAGACGGTGTATGCGTGGCGTCACCAGGACCACATCGACCGTGGCATCGAACCCGGGTCTCACATCGGTCGAGCGTGCGGAACTCATTGCGGCACGACGCCGCATCCGGGAGCTGGAGAGCGAGCTGGCAATCCATCGTGCCGCGGCAGAGCTGCTTGAAAGCGACGACAAGCCAAAAGGAGATTCGCGGCAGTCGAAGTGACGGTGCGACGGGGATTGCCGGTCCAGATGGCCTGTCGCGTCCTCGCAGTGTCCGAGTCCGGCCACTACGCGCGCCGCTCCCGAGCACCGTCGCCGCGCTCTATCCGCCACGCCTGGATCACCGACGTCATCCGCCAGGTGCACGCCGCATCCCGTGGCACGTATGGCATCCGGCGCGTCCATGACGATCTGACCCTCGGGCACGGCATCGCCATAGGGCATCAGGCCGTGGAGTTGCTGATGCGGCGTGCTGCCATACAAGGGATCTCTGGCCGTCCGCGCTTCCGCCGCATCCCCGGCGTCGCGACTGCTGCCGATCACGTCGAGCGGCAGTTCCACCGTGACCACCGCGACGAGCTATGGGTCACGGATATCACGGAGCACCCCACGCGAGAAGGTAAGCTGTACTGCGCAGTCGTCCTCGACGCATGGTCACGGCGCGTGATCGGATGGTCCATCGACTCGGCGCCGAGCACTGCCCTTGTCACCAACGCGCTGGGCATGGCGCTCGAGCAGCGCCGGCCGCATGGTGGGACCATCATTCACAGCGACCAGGGAACTCAGTTCACGTCCTGGGCTTTCACCCGTCGAGCCGTGGATTCGGGCTTGTTGCCGTCGATGGGCCTCTGTCGGTGACTGCTTCGACAACGCAGTCATCGAGTCGTTCTGGAGTCGCATGCAAGTCGAGTTGCTGAATCGCAAGCGCTGGTCGACGCGTGTCGAGCTCGCCAGCGCCATCTTCGAGTACTTAGAGATCTTCCACAATCGCCATCGCCGCCGCTCGTCGCTGAGTATGCTGACACCGATCGAGTTCGAGGCTCGCCATCAACCAACGACGGCAGCGTGAGTCCAAGAATTCGACTCCACCAAAGTCAGGACACCCCTGAGTCTCCAAGATTCCCGGGGCGGTTCAATCGCGTCGATCGACCCGATCCGTCCTCGCGATGAGAATTCAGCCGTCGCGCGCTCTTGTTCGCGCCTGTGCCCGTTTGTTACGTCTCGATTCGGTGGGCCTCTGTTGAAGCGGCGCACCAGTCGACACAATTACCACACGCAGCGTTCGCCTCGCGTGCATCGCTCGTCGCCTACGCGCCATGGGTGTCGCGATTCAACGCGTCCTGACGGCCTGCCGCCCGACCGCAACAGGAGGTTCTGGCGAATGAGTCACCTGCTCTCGAAACGCTTGTTCAGCCAAGGGATGGTCCGCTGGAAGGATGTGGTCGTCACCTTGGCGCTGCGCTTGGGCGTGTGCAGTATGGAGTGGAGTGCCGGGGGCCGTCCATAGCACTCGCACCCTCCCGTCTCCACTACCCCTGGGTGATACGGGTGCCACTGCGGCGGGTTGTCCAGTCTCGTCAATCACCCACAGATTAAAGTCGGGGAACTTGAAGAAGTCGATCTCGGCAATCGGCGCCGGGTAGTGGTGGATTCCACCAGCAGTCGGCAGGACTCCAGTGTGCTTGGGTGCCGTCAGCGGCACGCTCGCGTTGCAAATTGAGTCAGTCCACGCTGAGACATCTGCGGCGGTCTTGATTGGCTTTGCTAAGAGATCTGCTATCCCCAGGAGTGCCACTGCCTCGGGAAAAGCCGCGTAGAGTCGCTGCGCATTCTGACGGAGCATGTCGACGCGTTGTGGGTCGGCGCAGAACTGGCTTGACCACTCCATCCCGGCCAGGTTTCGAACGAGAAACCAGCCTCCCTCATCCTTGAGCCAGAGACCACCCCCGTGGTGGTCCTGATACGGAGGCGGACCGTAGAAGAACCCAGCAACCCGGTCAGCTGTCGCGTTCATCGCCTTCCGTGACGCTGTGTATTCACGGGAGTCGGAGCGTGCAACATGATCTGGAATATTGATAGTCCAGGGGTAATCCTCGTGCTCAGTGTGGGTGATTGTTGACTCTGTCCGAACCGGCGCATTCGAGATAGCCGGCCGACTGCTTTTGGCAACCGATTTCGTAACCCGCCTCCGCGCCATGCTCACCCTCCGGCTGGCACGGCGTCTACCGCGACGATGGTCCACCGCCGATCACCGTCGTAGCGCCGCGATGCTCTGACGCACATAGCCTGACGTGCCGATTGGAGGATTGCAACCCTCTCCGTGTTCGCCCGCGCATATGCGCTCCTTGCAGACTCGGTGTCCATCACCCGTGCCAGCCCAGGCCCGTCTCGAGTTCTGGATTGATACGCTCCTGGTGGCGGCTGCTGTACACGGTCTGATCGGTGATGCCGAGGTCGCGAGCCACATCCCTCACACGCCGGGCCGAAGCAATCAGCTCAAGCACACGCCTGCGGAACTCCGCCGGGTAGCCCCTTCCTCCTATGCTGTCCTCGCGGGCAGCAGCATGCCATTCCATGATCCGACTCTACGGAACCCGGGACGCAGAACACGTGACGCAACCAGCACCGCCTGCAGGAGTTGGCGTTTATTAGACCTCCGCGGGACTTGACACCAGACCTGGTGTCATCGCTGCCTTTTTCGACGTCGCCGTCGAGCTGGATCTTGGACGAGCGCCAAAACGTTACGTCGCATGGTCGGCCGCGCCCGGCCCAGAGTACTGCGTAGCGCTCAGCCATCCGGGCGGGGCACACTCGCGTCGCCGAGAATTCGCCGCACGCATCGCCCGACGTTTCCGGAAGGCGCCACCCGGGTTAGACTCTCGGGTCGCATGGGATTCCTGGGAAGGGTTATCGCAGGTGCGCGATGAGCGCGCCCGGGCGGCAGGCTGGCTCGGGGTCCCGGTCTGACGACCCAGAGAGCGACATGAGCGTGGCGGCGGGCGTTGATGGCATCCGTGAGCGCGTCGAGGCTGACGTGGGTGACATGGGCATAGACCCCGAACGTGGTCGCGATCGACGCATGGCCGAGCATGGCAACGACGTGCGGTGAGATGCCGTCCTCGAGGGCGAGTGTCGCCGCCGTGTGCCGCAAGGCGTGGAAATTGACCGGGCGGATAGCGGCTCGCCGGCGCATCGCCGCCCATCGGGTGCAGACGGATGAGGCGGGCATCGGGCCCTCTTACGAGTGGAGCAAGGCGCCATTTGCTCCAATAACCCCAGCCTCAAACCGCACAATTGACCCCGATCAGCAGCCACTCGTACCATCGCTGGCGATGAAGCGCGACCAGACGCCGACAACGCCCTCACTAGCGGCGTACGGGCGTGGCGATAGACATCGCGTTCGACTTCAGGACGGACGCCAACGCCAAGGACCCCGATTCGCACAGCCCTACGCTCCGGCGTTACCACCTGCTCCTGTGGAGCAAGCCACTACCCAGTGGGGCATCCTTCGACCTGTCGGAAACGACTCCGGGGGTGTACCTGCACCATCGCTCGAGCTTGGGGGAGTTCTTCCTGTCGAGCGATTCGGTGATGCAGACGTTCACCAGGTGGCCAGCGCTGAAGCCGATCACCGAACAGATTCCGGAGCAGGAGAACGAGGCGTTCAGCACGATCGCCTACACGATCGGCGCCATGATGGTCTTCCCCGGGAACCAGATCGATCGCAAACTGACCATCAACGGAGCGCGCGGGTTCAACCGGTCCGTTTCCGACCGGTTCGATCTGACGCTCGAGTGCATCCGCCGCCACTTCCTGAACAAGGAAAGCCCACTCGCGCCCGCGCTGTCGCGGTATGCCGACTCCTTCGCCCTCTTCGGCGACTTCCGCGGTTACGTGAGCTTCTTTCTGCTCGATGATCTCGTCACCGACGACTTCGGCGTGAAGTTCTTCATGCCGTTCGACGACTTCCTCCCGCCGTCGGTTCCCAGAGATGTCGGCACCTACAAGGAGTACCGCCGCGGCTCGATCGACTTCATCGAAGCCAGGAACCACCGGATCAATAGCTCGACACCTGAACCCGTCCTCGAACCAGGCCGCCCCAGGCCAGGGCGTGTTCGCGAGGTGCCGTTCGGGGCGCATGCAACTTTCAAGAGCATGCTGTGGCCGACGTGCCGCAACAGGCTCTTTTCCGACTGGCTCGTAAGGCATCAGCTCCGAACACGCACGAAGTGCATTGGCACTTGCGTGAGGCTACTGCTGGAGAGCAGCGCACAGCAGGGAAATAGAGCCGCTATCGAGTTCATCCACATCATGGTGGTCCGTCTTATCGGGTCAGGCCCAGTGGAGCTCTCGATACCCGAAGGTCCCGCTCCTCGCGGCGGCGCTGGTCGGCCAGAGACGTTTGATAACGTCGAGGCAATACTCGCCGCAGAGGGGCGGGGATAACACCAAACTGCTGTGAAAAACGAGGTGGACGACATGGCAAACCAGGGCGGACAAGGCGAGGTCGACATCGCTGTGGTAGGCGCGGGAGTCGCGGGCGCTTACTCTGCGTGGCGCTTGCGAAGCACATACACGGACAGAAAGGTAACGCTTTTCGAACTCAGCGACCGCGTTGGCGGGCGACTTTATAGCAAGACGCTTCCGGGGATGCCGCACGTGACGGCTGAGTTAGGGGGCATGCGGTATATTCCCAACAAGCACCACTTAGTGTCTGGTCTGATTGGACACTTGCGTCTCGCAAGCAAGCAATTTCCAATGGGTTCAGCAGAGCCTGTCGGCAGCAGTAGCAACATCATGTACCTGCGTGGCCGCCTACTTCGTGTTCGTGACCTCGCAGACTGGACGCAGGTTCCCTACGGCCTACGCGTGCATGAGCGTGGCAAGAATCCGGACCAGCTACAAGAATTTGTGATGAGATCCCTATTCCCTTACGCGGCCTCATTCACGCAGGAGGATTGGTATCGCGCCCGCGTTTTCGAGGATGAACCCCTGTATACCCTCGGGTTTTGGAATCTCCTCTATCGCGTTCTTAGCAGTGAGGCTTATCAGTTCATGTACGACGCTGGTGGGTACTATACGAATGTATCAGACTCCAATGCCGCCTCCGCACTGCCCACTGAGGAGTTCCTTCCGAATGTGGATTACCGAACGCTTACGGGCGGTTACCAGCAGCTGCCGCTCGCGCTTGTCAACACTTTCACGACCGATCTGGGCGGGCGATTCCTCCCAAACCATCGACTTGATTCCATCCGTCGGTCGTCAGATGGTAGATACGCTCTCAGATTTGTATTGACGGAGACGCGTGATGCACACACGAACGATGTGTCTCCAGAAACGGACGTGATGGTTAATGCATGTGATGTTATTCTAGCGATGCCTCGACGATCGCTTGAGCGGATTCGCTGGGATCCAATCCGCCACGACGAGTGGCTCCGGGAGAACGTTCCATCCGTCGTGACCCAGGCGGCAATTAAATTATTCCTTGCTTATCCGCACCCATGGTGGCGCGCGCTGGGGCTTGAATCCGGCCGATCCATTACCGACATGCCCATCCGCCAGACATACTACTTCGGAACGGAATGTGAGGAAGGGGGCGATCCTTCCAACACAAACTCGCTCCTCATGGTCAGCTATAACGACCTCTCAGCAGTAGCGTTTTGGAAAGCGCTTGAGGAGAGTGGGGAATTCGAGGGCCAGCCCAACTCGCATGTGGGAAGTAGTGAACGTCAAGTTCCTGTGCACGACTTTACTGTCACGAAGGGCATGGTCTTGCACGCTCAACAACAGGTTGCCGAGGTGCACGGGCTGAAGTTCATTCCTGAACCCTACTCGGCCATTTACCAGGATTGGTCCGAGGATCCGTTTGGGGGCGGTTGGCATGCTTGGAAGGCTGGTTTTAGATTCTGGGAAATAATGAAGCGCATGAGGAAGCCGATCGACGATGAGCGCATTTACATCTGCGGAGAGGCTTATTCAAATGTACATGGGTGGGTGGAGGGGGCGCTAAAGACCGCGGAGCTCGTGCTGGAAGAACACTTCAGTGTCAGCCGGCCACATGACTGGTTATCGGCTGATTACGCCCTCGGCCCGTAGCATGGGCTCGATGAGCACCGCCGCAGAAACCAGCAGGGCGGCGAGTGTTCTCGTCCTGTGTGTCCGCGCGCAAAAGACATGACAGCGCTCCCGGTCTGGGGATTTAGCGGAGTCACGTTTGCACATGGTTCAGGTCGGCGGGGCGAGCTTGCAACTCACCGGGGACCAGGGGTGTCCAGGTCGGCGTCTTGGGCGGCTAATCTACCCTGACTTTCTAATGAATCGCGAATGGATAGATTGACGCGTTACCACGTCTGCGCTGCAACCGAGCCCGACCGGACGCAAGGCACAATTCATATGTTGGTAGATGCGCGATGCGCCAGCTCCGCTCTTGTGCTCGGCGTGCCCTCGTCACCCCCGATCTACCGTCTGCGTCTTTTACGCGCGGCACGCTGCAAGGCCTAGATGGAGGCGTAAACGATGACTGAGATTGCACACCAGGATAGCACAGATGCTGACATCGCCATCATCGTTCCAAAGATGGACGAATGGACTGCTGTCTGCAGAGTCTTCGGCGTGGGGAAACGGCAGGCCGACGGATTCTTTGCCGACGCAACGCAGTATTGGGTGGAACAGTTGCGCCTTCCCGCACGGCAGGACGGTAAGCTCACTACGTTGTCGGCTACTGAAGTACGCGCCGTCTTCGTATTGCTGAACGCTGCGGGCAATATCGCGTCGCATGACGCTACCGAGCGAGTACTAAGCAAGTTCTCTCCGATTTTGCTATTTCTGGTCGGAACCGCTGTGGGGCGTCCCGAAAATGTACGACTAGGCTCTGTAGTCGTGGCCACCATGGTTTTTGATGCTACGCAGAAGAGGATCAAAGAGGGGAAGCATCAATATCGGGTCTCGCAGTGGAGGACTCCGCCAAAGATTCGCAGCGATATCGGTCGGTTCCTATCTAATCGCCAACCCTGGGCTGACAAATGTCGCTCCGCAGTCACCGAGTTTAGACATATTGCGCGACGTGAGCTCAACTCTAGTCGCGCCGTCGAGGCATGGCTGCCGAACGCGAAATGGAGTCCGGTGCATAATGGCATCGCCAGTTCTGACAGCCTCTACCTTGATGCAGAAGCGCGAAATCAGCTGCTGGATATCGATGACCAGGTAAGGTGC
>Ga0066710_100008428_pt1 | contig 10022 bp, 10 predicted proteins | sample GraSoiAngelo_159_FD_79666 | JGI IMG/M metagenome (GOLD analysis project Ga0066710, IMG submission 79666) | Grasslands soil microbial communities from the Angelo Coastal Reserve, California, USA - 14_1009_16_40cm | ecosystem: Environmental > Terrestrial > Soil > Grasslands | place: USA...
CCTCGCCGACATTCCCTTTATCTTCCTCACGGCGCTCGACGACCGCTCCAGCACGCGCCGCGGCATGAACCTCGGGGCCGACGACTACCTGCCCAAGCCCTTCACCCGCAACGAGCTGATGGAGGCGGTCAACAGCCGTCTGAAGAAATACGAAGGCCTGACCCAGGCGCTCGCCGCGCGGCTCGTCCCGCAGCAGGACCGCCTCACGCAGAAGTTCCGCGAGGACATCTCCGGCGGCGACGGCGCCGCGATGCTCGAGGACGCCGACGCCGGCAGCCTCACCGGCAGGATCGCCGATGCGACGGTGATCTTCTCGGACATCCGCAACTTCACCACGTATTCGGAACGGCTCGCCGCCGACGAGATCGCCGAGCTTCTCAACGCCTACCTCGAAACCGCTTGCGCGCCGATCATCCGCTGCGGCGGCCTCGTGATGAAATTCATCGGCGACGGGATCATGGCGCTGTTCGAGCCCCGCCAGAACGAAAAAAAGGGGGGCCACGCGCATCGGGCGGTGCGCGCCGGCCTCGCGCTGCAGCTTGCCGCGCTCGATTTCCGCGACTGGATCAAACGGCACCATCCCTCCCGCAGCCTGCCCGAATTTTCCGTCGGCGTGGGCATCCACAGCGGCGAAGTGCTGCTGTGCCAGGTCGGTGCGCCGGGCCGCGGCGAGCTGACCGCGGTCGGCGACGCCGTCAGCATCGCCTCGCGCCTGGAAGGCCAGACCAAGGAGCTCGGTTGGGCGGTGGTCGCAAGCCAAGCGACCGTCGCCGCCGCGGGCCCCGAGGTGATTGTCGGCTCGCGCAGGATGGTCCAGCTGCGCGGCCGCAGCTTGCCTACCGAGGCATTCGAGATCATCGGCATCGCGGCCGGCAGCGAGGCCGATGTCCCGGTGCAGATCCCCGAGGACATGCGCCAAGCGCTCGCCGCCAACGCCCGGATCGCCGCGAGCGCCGCGAAGGCGGCACTGGGCATGACCTTGCGCATGATCACGAGCGAGTTCAGCGATGCTCTGGGCGAGAGGCAGCTGACCGTCCAGGGCTACCGCGTGGTTTCGAAGATCGGTCGCGGCGGCTCTTCGGTCGTCTACCTCGCCGAGCGCGAGAGCGACAAGCAGCAGGTGGTGCTCAAGATCCTCAACGCCTCTCCCAGCCTGGACGAGACTCTGCTTCAGCGTTTCGTCCAGGAGTTCGACATCATCTCGTCGATCGATCACCCGAACGTGGTCAAGATCTACGACCGCGGTTTCAGCGAGCACCACGCCTACATCGCCATGGAGTACTTTCCCGGCGGCAACTTCGCCGAAATCATCGTCACGGGCTTGAGCGAGCGGCAGGCTTTGTCGCTGCTCGCACAGGCGGGAAGCGCCCTGCGCGAGATTCACAACCGCGGGATCATCCATCGCGATATCAAGCCCGGCAACCTCATGGCGCGGGCCGACGGCAGCATCGCGCTGGCCGATTTCGGAATAGCGAAGAAGCTCGGGGAGGACCTCGGGCGCACCCGGCAAGGCGAGCTTTACGGGACTCCTTATTATGTTTCGCCGGAGCAGATCGAAGGTAATCCGGCGACGATGCGGTCCGATATTTACGCCCTGGGGATCATTTTCCACGAGATGCTGACGCGCAAGCGCCCGTTCGAGGCCGAATCGGTGTCCGAGCTGATCGCTTTGCACGTCAGCGCGCCGCGGCCCAAGCTGCCCGAGACGCTCGCCGATTGCCAGAAGCTGCTCGACAGGATGCTCGCCATCGATCCGCGCGACCGCTACAAGAACGCCGACGAGCTGCTCGACGGGATCGACGAGGTATGGACGCAGCAGGCGCTGCGCACGCTGAAGAAGGACAACTGAAGGTCGAGCGTATCGAGTCGACGCCCGTGCGAGCTTCGCACTCGGCTTCTCCTTGGACCCCCGGCCGGCTCAGCGCAGTCCCATTACCTCTTGCATGTCGTACAGGCCGCGGTCCTTGCCGCTCAGGAAACGCGCGGCGCGCAGGGCTCCCAACGCGTAGGTCGCGCGGCTGCCCGAGCGCACGGTGATTTCGACGCGCTCGCCCTCTCCGGCGAACATGACGGTGTGCTCGCCGACGATGTCGCCGCCGCGGATCGCGTGAAACCCGATCGCCTTGGGATCGCGCTCGCCGACCTGCCCTTTGCGGCCGTGCACCGAATTGCGCGCAGCGTCCCTGCCGAGGGAGCGGGCGATCACGTCGCCGAACCTGAGCGCCGTGCCCGAGGGTGCGTCGACCTTGTGCCTGTGGTGCGCCTCGATGATCTCCACGTCGTATCCGTCACCGAGGGCGCGCGCCGCGGTCTCTGCGAGCTTGAAGGCGACGTTCACGCCCGCCGACATGTTCGGTGCAAGCACGATGGCGATTTTCGCCGCCGCCTCGGCGATACGCTCGTTTTGCTGCGCGGAAAAGCCGGTCGTCCCGATCACCATGCGCACGCCCTTCTTGACGCACTGTTCCACATGCGCGAGCGTACCTTCGGGCCGGGTGAAATCGATCAGACAATCCGCTCCGGCAACCGCGTTGGCCGGGTCGGAGACGACCTTCACGCCGCATGGATTTCCGACGAGCTCCCCGGCGTCCCGGCCGATAGCGGGGCTTCCGGGCGCCTCCAGCGCGGCCGCGAGCTTCAGATCCCCCGACCTGAGTATCATCTCGATCAGGGTACGGCCCATGCGCCCGGCCGCGCCCGCGACGGCGAGTTTCATTGCGCGGTCCTTCCCGGAACTGCGGCGGCCATGACATCTCCTTCGACCCGCTTCAGCTTTCCGTCTTCGAAGAACACCGCGATGCGGCGATATTCGATCTCGCTGCTGTTGGCGCGCTGGCGCATGAAAACGTAGTCCCAGCGCTCTTCATGGAATATGTCGCTCACCAGAGGCGTGCCGAGAACGAAGCGCACCTGATCGCGGGTCAAGCCGGGCTTGAGCTGCGCGACCATTTCCTGGCTCAGGTAATTGCCCTGCTGGATCTCGATCTGGTAGGGGCTGAGGCCCGGCGCGAGATCGCACCCCGCGACGAGGAACGACAACGCCAAGATCAGCATTTGCGGCACGACGGGGTGTCTTTCCTCGGCGACAAAACGCTATATCATAGCGGAAACAGACTTCCTCCCCGACGCGGATATTCTTTCGTGACCAACGTCCACGACTTGAAGACCATAGGCCTGAAGGCGACGGGTCCGAGGCTGCGCATTCTCAAGCTTTTCGAGAGCAGCAAGGTGCGCCACCTTTCGGCGGAGGATGTCTACCGGATCCTCATGAACGAGGGATTGGACGTGGGTCTTGCCACCGTGTACCGGGTCCTCACCCAGTTCGAGCAGGCCGGCATCCTCCAGCGCCATCATTTCGAGTCCGGCAAAGCGGTGTTCGAGCTGAACGAGGGCAGCCACCACGATCACCTCGTGTGCATACAATGCGGACGCGTCGAAGAGTTCTACGACGCCGAAATCGAAAAGCGTCAGGTCCGCGTGGCCAAGGAACGCGGTTTTGCGATTCGCGAGCATTCACTGCACCTGTACGCGGACTGCACCAAGCCTCACTGTCCGCACCTCAGAGCCCGCTCGAAAGCCTAGAGCGGCGGATTTCGCCAGCTGCCTTTCGGCGCGCTGCCTGCGGAGAATCTATTTCTGATACTTGAACGACAGCAGCACCCGCGTGCGGTAGGCCGCCACCTTGCCGTTTTCGATCTTCAAGTCCTGCTTCACCACCTCCGCGATGCGCAGGTCGCGTAAAGTCTTGGACGCAGTCTCCACTGCTCTTTTTGCGGCGTCCTCCCACGAAGTCGCGCTGGTTCCGATCACTTCGGTGATTCTGTAGACTCCGTCAGCCTTGGCCATTGTTTGGCTCCTTTAACAAGTGTGGCGTTTGCGGATAATACTCCTCTGACCGATTGCAGCAGCTCGATTTAGATGGATCTGATCCTGTGGCGGCACGCCGACGCCGAAGGCGGCAGGCCCGATTCGGGGCGAAAGCTGACCGAGCGCGGCGGGGAGCAGGCGAGACGCGTCGCCGCCTGGCTTAAACCGCGCCTCCCCCGAGGCTGCGAAGTTCTGGTGAGCCCCGCCACGCGGGCGCAGCAGACCGCTCTGGCGCTCGGCGTGCCGTTCGTGACTTCACCGGCGGTGGGGACCGACGCGCGCCTCGACGACGTCATCGCCGCGGCCGAGTGGCCGGCGCGTTCCGGCGCGGTACTGATCGTCGGACATCAGCCAACGCTGGGCCGCGTCGCCGCGATGCTGCTCTCGGGCGCTGAAGCCGACTGGGATGTCGGCAAGGGCGCGCTGTGGTGGTTCCACCACAACGACGGCGAGACCACCTTATTCGCCGTCATCGATCCCCAGATCGCGTGAGCCCATGCAAGGCCCGCGTCAAAACCCATAATGCATGCGCGCCGAAACCACGGTTACCGGGCCGCGGTCGGCGTTGTATGCGGGATTGCCGATGCGCTGCAGATCGAACGAAACCCGGGCGCTTTTTGCCACGCTCAGGCCGTAGAATGCCTCGACGACGGTCTCCGGGCGGTAGTTGAGTCGGCCGTCCCCGATGAAAAACCCGAGACCGCCGGCTGCAAGGTAGTCGCGGTGTTCGGCCGACAGCCTGTTTCGAGCAAAGGCGATGCCGAAGGTATCCTGCGCCCGGCCGTATGTTCCGCCGTTGAACGACAGGCCTCCGGAAACCGAGCCGTCGATCTCCGTAAACGCGTAGGTTTCGGTCTGCCCGTCGGCCCAGCTTGCCCGGCCGAACACGCCTACGTCGGATGAAATCGCCTGCTCGAAGTTGACGCCAAACCCCCGCTTGACCTGCTCGCCGGTACGCACGGCATTGATGTCGGGCGTCCCGCCCGTCTGGGCCGCCAGGTCGAGCGCATCCTGGTATCGCGCCATCCTCGCCCTGTTGCGAAAAGCGAGCAAGCGCAGCTTGCCCGGCTGCCCGCCGACGGTGTGCGCGCGCTCGATCTCGATCTGGTCGCCGTAATGCTTGAGGATCCGCGAGTCCAGGGGAAGCTGGTTCGGTTCTTTGGGCTGGATGAACCTTCCCGCTCGGAACGCCCAAGGGTCGCAAAAATACTCGAGCGCGAGCCCCCAGGAATATCCGCGCGCGTCGGCGGCATAGTCGTAAGCGCCGTGGGTCATCAACGACCAGTTCAGGAACTGCGTACGCGGGTCGTGGCTGTAGGCGTTGTCGTCGAAAAGATCCAGTACCGAAAGATTCCCGGCGGTCAGCACCAAACGGCGCCGGTCTACGCTGCCGGCAAGCTGATTGGCATCCGATTCGACGTTTTCCTTCCCGCCGCCGAATCCCCAGGTTTGTCTGGCGAAAAGGCGCGCACGATATAGGGTCGGATCCGGGCCGGTAATGCGCGCGATCTCGCCATTGGTGAACCCGCCCAGCCCGGTCAGCCGCGAAAGCGGCACGCCTTGCGCGACTTCTGGATCGAAATAAAGCTCTCCTCCCCTCCAAGTGCGCGTACCCAGCGCCGCGGTCGCGGTAAACGAATAGCTTTTTTCGCGGCTCGGAGAAAGGCTGTTGGCGCCGGAATAAGCGGCCTCGAATGGGGATTTTCGTTGCCAGACATACGTCGCCTGAAACTTGGCGCCGCTCGCTTCTTCCTGCGCTTCCTGCGCGTGGCCGATGTGCGCGGCCAGGAGCATGCCCGCAATGAGGAATCTCGATCGGAACCGGTCCCGTCGCACCGGCCGCATGCTAGCAGTTCATCACCCGCAGAACAATTCGACGGCGGTTCGGCGATGCTTTGGAGCGCCCGGCGCGTCTCTCTAGCCCGGCCTAGCCAGATCGCCGACCAGCCAGATCAAGGCGACGCCGAGCGCGATCAGCGCCACCTGCTGGGCCGTGGCGCGCAGCTCAGGACGCCGGTGCAGCCCGGGTATGAGATCTGCGACCGCAACGTAGATCATGCTGGCGGCGGCGAGCGCGAGCACCGTGCCGATCCATTCCTGCGCGGCACGCAGCGTGAAATACGCGAGCAGCGCCCCGACCAGCATGGCGAGGCTCGAGAGCAGGTTGAGCCCCAGCGCCTCAAGCTTGCCGTAGCCCGAGTGCAGGAGAATGACGAAATCGCCGATTTCCTGCGGAATCTCGTGCGCGATGATCGCCGCCGCCGTGACCACGCCGAGCTCCGTGCTCTGCAGAAACGCCGCGGCGATCAGGATTCCATCGACGAAGTTGTGAAAGCCGTCGCCGATGATGATCATCAGGCCGCTGCGGCCGCGATCGTTCGCATCGGCGTGGTGATCGTGGGCGTCACAATCCTCGATGTGACAGTGGCGCCACAGCACCAGCTTCTCCAGCACGAAGAATCCGAGGATGCCGGCGAGCACCGTGGCGAACAGCGCCTGAAGATTGCCGGCGCTTCCGATCGCATGGGGAAGGATCTCCAGGAATACCGCGCCCAGCAGGGATCCGATCGCAAAGCTCACCAGCGCCGGCACCCAGCCCGCGGGGGCGGACAACGCGAACAGCGCGGCGATCGCGATGCTGATCACCCCGCCCGCGACGGTCGCCGCGGAGATCCACGCAAGCGTCGCCATGCCCTAGTTTTCCTCCAGCCAGACGAGGCTCGCCATCCTGCCGGTGTTGCCGTCGCGGCGGAAGGAGAAGAACCGCTCATCGCCTGCGGTGCAGAATCTGCCGCCGTGGACTTCGGCGACGCCCGCCGCCTTGAGCCGCCGCTGCGCGAGCGCGTAGAGATCGGCGAGGTACTTTCCGTTCTGCCGTGAAACAAATGCCGCCGCGGCATCGGGATCCTTGCCGACGAAGGCCTCGCGGACGTTCTCCCCGACTTCGTAGCTGCGCGGTCCGATGCCCGGCCCGATGTAGGCGATGAGGTCTTGCGGGGACCCGTCCATCGCCCGCACGACGCTCTCGATGATTCCGGCCGCAAGCCCGCGCCAGCCGGCGTGAGCGATCCCCACGGTCTTGCCGGCGCGATCGCTGAGCAGAACGGGCAGACAGTCTGCGGTCAGCACCGCGCAGACCGAGCGTGCGACGCGCGTTACGGCTCCATCGGCCTCGGTGTCCCGCGTCGCCTTCGCAGCGTCGACCACGATCGTCCCGTGCACCTGCTTCATCCATGCGGGCTCCGCGGGCAGGCACGCCTTCAGGATGGCGCGGTTGCGCTCCACGCGCTGCGGATCATCGCCGACCTGGGCGCCCAGATTGAGGCTCGCGAATTTGCCCGAGCTCACTCCGCCCGCGCGCGTAGTGATGAGCGCGCGCACCCGCTTGGCAGCCGGCCAGTCGGGAGTGATCCAGTCGGGGTGCGGCGCGCCGCTCACTCCAGCGAGTCCAGGAGCGCTTGGAAATCTTCGGGGAGGGGCGTGGTGAAGCGCCTTCGCGCGCCGGAAACCGGATGCGAAAACTCGAGCCGGCCGGCGTGCAACGCCTGACGGTGAAGCTGCGCGGCCGTCGATTTTTCCCGTCGCTTGCCGCGGTAGACCGGGTCGCCAAGCAACGGATGGCCGAGCGACTGCATGTGCACGCGGATCTGATGCGTTCTGCCGGTGGCGAGGCTGCATTCGAGCAAGGTGGCATCGGCGAAGCGCCTTGCGACTTTGTATCGCGTCAAGGCGGGCTTGCCGCCGCTCACGACGGCCATGCATACACGGTTACGCGGATCGCGTCCAACGGGCGCCGCAATTTCCCCGTCCGACCCGACCACCCCCCGCACTACTGCAAGATATTCGCGTTTGACCGTGCGCGCCTGCAGTTGCCGAACCAGATCGGTCTGCGCCCGCAAAGTCTTTGCCACGACGAGCAGGCCGCTGGTGCCCTTGTCGAGCCGATGCACGATGCCGGCCCGGGGAATCGTCGCAAGCTGCGGCGAATGGTGCAGGAGCGCGTTGAGCAGCGTCCCCTGCCAGTTGCCGCTGCCCGGATGAACCACCAGCCCCGCAGGCTTATTGATCACCAGCACGGACTCGTCTTCGTAGACGATGTCCAGGGCAATGCGCTCGGCGCGAAACGCCGTCTGCGCCGGGCCGGCCTGCGGACGGATGTCGACGCGTTCGCCGCCCCAGATCTTCTGCTTGGGCTTGGCGGCGCGCGAATCGAGGCTGACGTGTCCCTCTCTCAGCCATTTCTGCAGGCGGTTGCGCGAATGCTCGGGAAACATCCGGGCAAGAGCCCGGTCCAGGCGCAGGCCCGCAAGAGTCTCGGGAACGCGCCTCGTCACGCTCCCCACGGTATAATTTCCGGAATCACCTGCACGGTCCATCATGAAACGTAGTGTAGCTTTATTCACATTGCTGCTGGCGGCTTGTTCCTTCCTCGACAAGCAGGAACCGAGCTCCGGCTGGTCGGCCGCGAAGCTCTATCAGGAAGCCAAGGAGGCGCTGGACAGCGGGCAGTACGACCTCGCGATCAAGCATTATGAAACGCTCGAGGCGCGTTTCCCCTACGGGCGCTACTCGCAGCAGGCGCAGATCGAGACCGCCTACGCGTACTACAAGCAGAGCGAGCAGGCATCCTCGGTCGCGGCAGCCGACAGGTTCATCAAGCTGCATCCCAACCATCCCAACGTGGATTACGTGTATTACCTGAAGGGCCTGGTCTATTTCAACGAAGACCTCGGCGTGTTCGGCAAGGTGTCTCGCCAGGACCGGACCGAGCGTGATCCCAAGTCGGCCCGCGAGTCATTCGACGCGTTCAAGGACCTGGTGCAGCGTTTTCCGGAAAGCAAGTACACCCCGGACGCGCTCGCGCGGATGAAATACCTCGTCAACGCGCTCGCTTCCCACGAGGTCCACGTCGCCCGCTATTACATGAAGCGGGGCGCGTACGTCGCGGCGGCGAACCGCGCCCAATACGCGCTGAAAAACTATCCGCAGGCGCCGGCCCGGGAAGAGGCGCTGCTGATCATGATCCGGGCCTACGACGCGCTCGGCATGCCCGAGCTGCGCGACGATTCCGAGCGGGTGTTGAGAAAAAATTTTCCCGAAAGCGCGCACCTCAAGAGCCTGCTCGGCCAGCTCGTCCGCTGACGACGGACCGGCTGCCGTCTTGCGCGCCTGCGGGACTTCCGCCGGGCGGCTTCTGGGCGGCGGCGATGAAGAGCAGAACCTTGTCGAGCTCGCGCGCAAGCTTCATCGGCGGCAGGCTGGCAAGGATGCGCCGGCCATACGGCCTGGAGAACAGCCTCGGATCGCATATGACGAGCACGCCGCGGTCGGTTTCGTCGCGGATCAGTCTGCCCGCGCCCTGCTTCAATGAGATAACCGCCCGGGGCAGCTGGTAATCCAGGAAGGGATTGCGGCCCTCGCGCTCGAGCGACTCGAGCCGCGCCGCGAGCACGGGATGGTCGGGCGGCGCAAACGGGAGCTTGTCGATGACGACGAGCGACAATGCGTCACCGCGCACGTCGACGCCCTCCCAGAAGCTCGCGCTTCCGACCAAGACCGCGTCGCGCAGCCGACGGAAGCGCTCGAGCAATTCGCTGCGGGGGCGTTCGCCTTGAAGCAGCAAGGGAAACCGCAGCGCGTGCCGCCGGAATTCTTCGCTCAGCAGCTGGTGCGCAAGCCGCATCGCCCGCAAGGTCGTGAACAAGACAAAAGTGCGTCCGCCGCTCGCCCGGATCAACGGAAGCGACGCCGCGACGACGGCGCGCGTGTGTTCGTCGCTGTTCGGGTCGGGGAGCTTCTTCGGAACGTAGAGCAGAGCGTGGCCGTTGTAATCGAAAGGGCTGTCCCAGCACGCAGTGCGGGCGTCGTCCAGCCCCATCTCGCTGCGGTAGTGGCTGAAATCGCCGCCGAGGGCGAGCGTCGCCGAGGCAAAGATCCAGGCGCGCGGGCGGCCGTCGAGCTGCCTGCGGAAAACGTCGGCGACGGAAAGCGGCGTGGCGTTCAGCTGGAGCGAGTGGCTGAACACCTCGACCCAGCGAACACAATCGGTACGGCTGTCGTCGCGCCAGCGTTCGAGCACGGCTTGCGCCTCCCTCGCGCGGTCGGCGCAGCGCGCCAGACCCTCGCTGCGCTCGGCGAGCGGCTCGAGCGCGGCG
>Ga0066710_100008429_pt1 | contig 10022 bp, 10 predicted proteins | sample GraSoiAngelo_159_FD_79666 | JGI IMG/M metagenome (GOLD analysis project Ga0066710, IMG submission 79666) | Grasslands soil microbial communities from the Angelo Coastal Reserve, California, USA - 14_1009_16_40cm | ecosystem: Environmental > Terrestrial > Soil > Grasslands | place: USA...
GCGGCCTCCTCGGCGGCCGCTCCCATCCGACTCGACCGCAACGAGAGTCCGGAAGAGATGCCGCGCGAGCTCAAGCAGAGAGCGCTTGCGTCTCTGGCCGCGGCGCCGTGGTCGCGTTACCCCGATCCCTACGCCGCGGATTTGAAGGCGGCGCTCGCCGCTCGAGAGGGCCTGGCCGCGGATGCGGTGATCGTCGGCAACGGGTCGAATGCGCTTTTCCTCTCCTTTTTCCTGGCGGCGGCCCGGCCGGGACGGCGGATCGGTCTGTGCCCGCCGACATTCGGGCTCTACGCCCCCTGGGCGCGGGCCGCCGGATACGCGATCGAAGAGTTTCCGCTCGCCGAAGGGAACCTGGAGCCGCCGGTCGGGCGGATGGCCCTCGCGGCCGGGCGGGACGCGGAGCTCGCCTTCGTCCTCTGCTCGCCCAATAACCCGACCGGCACCCTGTTTCCGCGCGGCGGCCTGGTGGACCTGCTCGAGGCGGGAGCGCTCGTCGCGCTCGACGAGGCGTATGTCGAGTTCGCGGGGGAGGGGGCGCGCGACCTTCTCTCGCGATTCGACAACCTCGTGATCGCGCGCACGCTGTCCAAGGCAGCGGCCCTCGCCGGTGTGCGTGTCGGCTACATGCTGGGAGATCCCGGCCTCCTGTCGCAGATCGAGAAGGTCGTGCCCCCCTTTTCCGTGAATCTCCTGGCCCGCGCGGCGGCAATGGAGGCGCTCGCAAACCCGGACGCGTTCCGCGGGCGGATCGCCGGGATCGTCGCGGAGCGACATCGGATGGCGCGGACCCTCGCCGCGACGCCGGGCGCGCGTCTCTCCGACTCGCGCGCGAATTTCCTCTATCTCCGCCCGGAGCGTCCGGCGGCGGAGGTCTTCGCGGCGCTGCTCGCGCGCGGCATCCTCGTGCGCCGGGTTGCCGGAACAGGCGAGGCGGCGCTGCGCGTGACCGTTGGCCGGCCCGCGGAGAACGACCGTTTCCTGGAAGCCTGGAAAGAGGTGACCGCATGAACCGCGGACTCGTGGAGCGCAAGACCAGAGAGACGTCGATCCGACTGGAGCTCGCGGCGGCCGGCGAGATCCCGACGCGGATCCGCACGCCCGTCGGGTTCCTCGACCACATGCTCGACACGATTGCCCGGCACGCGGGGATTGCCCTCGCCGTCGACGCCACGGGGGACGTCCACATCGACTTTCACCACACCGTCGAGGACACCGGCCTGGCCCTGGGGGAGGCTCTCGAGAAGGCCCTCGGAGACAAGCGCGGAATCCGGCGCTTCGGGCATGCGTACGTGCCGCTCGATGAGGCGCTCGCCCGGGCGGTGGTGGACCTCTCGGGCCGCCCCTTCTTCGCGTGGGACGTCCCGTTCGACCGCGAGATGCTCCTGGTCACTCCCGAATTTCCGTTCGCGCTCGTCGAGGAGTTCTTCAAGTCGGTGTCTTATCGCGGCCGCTTCAATCTCCACTTCGCCTTGCTTTCGGGGCGAAACGGTCACCACGCCGCGGAGGCGATCACCAAGGCCTTTGCCCGGGCGCTGCGGGACGCGATCGCGCCCTCCGGAGACGGCACGATCCCTTCGACGAAGGGAACGCTCGTATGAAGATCGTCCTGCCGGACCTCGGGCTCTCGAATCTCTGGAGCGTCCGGCGGGCCCTCGAGGCCCTCGGCCACGAAGTCGCCGCGACGGCGCAAGCGGCGCCGGTGGCTTCCGCACGGTTCCTCGTCCTCCCCGGGGTCGGGGCCTTCGCCGAGGCTTCGCGCCGCCTGGAACAGACCGGTCTCGATCGAGCGATCCGTGCCGCGGCCGCCGGCGGCGCGCGCGTGCTCGGGATCTGCCTGGGCATGCAACTGCTCTTCGAATCGAGCGAGGAGGGGGGCGAGGCGCGCGGCCTGGCGCTCCTGCCGGGCCGCGTGACCCGGCTCGCCGGCGGGGCCCGCGTCCCGCACGTCGGCTGGAACCGGGTCGAAGCCACGGCGGCGGGGGCATCTCTCTTTGGAAACGGGAGCTCGGGCTCCTACCTCTACTTCGTCCACTCCTTCGCCGCGAGGCCCGCCTCCGAAGGGCTCGTGCTGGCCCGATGCCGCCACGGAGAGACCTTTCCGGCGGCCGTCGGAACGGGGAGGGTCCTCGGCTTCCAGTTCCATCCGGAGAAGAGCGGCGAGACGGGAATGGGCCTGCTCGACCGGGGGATCCGCGCCCTCTCGGAAACCGCCCAATGAAGAGCGCGGAGCCTCCTGCGTTCCTTCTTCTTCCGGCGATCGACCTTCGCGCGGGACGAGCCGTCCGGCTGCGGCAGGGGCAGGCGGAGGACGAGACCCGGTATTCCGAGGATCCCGTCGAGGTCGCTCGCCGCTTCGCGGAAGCCGGAGCGAGGGCCCTTCACGTCGTGGACCTCGACGGCGCCTTCTCCGGCGCCCCGGTCCACCTGCCGCTCGTCGCGCGGATCTGCCGGGTGACCGCTCTTCCGGTCCGCCTGGGCGGAGGGTTGCGGCGCCTCGCGGACCTCGAGGCCGCGTTCTCGGCGGGAGTCCGCGTCGCGATCCTCGGTACCGCCGCGGTCGAGGACCCCGCCGGGCTCGCGCGGCGTCTCGCGCGGTTCGGGAAGCGTCTGGCGGTGTCGCTCGACGTACGCGGGGACGGCCTGCGCACGCGCGGCTGGATCGCGCAGGCGCCCGGGACGCTCGAGGAGACGGCCGCGCGCCTGGCCGAAGCCGGCCTCGAGGACCTCGTCGTGACCGATGTTTCGCGAGACGGCGAGCTCTCGGGTCCCGACCTCCCGCTCTTTCGGCGCGCCGCGAACGCATTCGGACGGCCGGTCATCGCGGCCGGGGGGATCGCCGCCGAAAAGGACATCGATGCGCTCGAAGCGGAGCCTTCCGTCTGCGGCGCGGTGATCGGCAAGGCGTTCTACGAGGGGACGCTCACGCTCTCTGTGTTCGGGAGGGGCGCTTCGTGACGGCGGAGACGGGCCTCGCCGTCCGGATCGTTCCCTGTCTGGACGTGCGCGACGGCCGGGTCGTGAAGGGCACTCGGTTCCTCTGCCTGCGCGATGCCGGCGATCCCGTCGAGTCGGCCGCGCGTTACGCGGAGGACGGCGCCGATGAAATCGTCTATCTCGACATCTCGGCGACTCCGGAAGGCCGGGGCGCGGCCCGAGAGGTCGTGGAGCGGACCGCGCGATCTCTCTTCGTGCCGCTGACTGTCGGAGGGGGAGTGCGCGGCGCGGACGACGCGGAGCGGCTGCTGCGGGCCGGCGCCGACCGCGTGGGCGTCAACTCGGCGGCGGTCGAACACCCGGATCTCTTAGACGAGCTCGGGCGCTCCTTTGGCATCCAGTGCGTCGTCCTGGCCGTGGACGCCGCCCGCGCGGGCGGCGGCTGGAAGGTCCGCACGGAGGCGGGCCGGCGCGCCTGGGACCGAGACGCCGTGGACTGGTGCCGGGAGGGGGCGGGCCGCGGCGCCGGGGAGATTCTCCTGACATCGATCGATCGCGACGGGACCGGGCGCGGATACGATCTGGAGCTTCTCGAGGAGGTCGTCGCCGCCGTGAACGTCCCCGTCATCGCGTCGGGAGGCGCGGGAACCTACGAGCACCTGATCGAGGGTGCCCGGGCCGGCGCGGGGGCGCTTCTCGTCGCCGGCACGTTCCATCGCGGCGAGCTGACGATCCGGGGCGCGAAGCGCGCCCTCGCGCGCGAGGGGATCCCCGTGAGGGAGACGGCATGAATCTCGACGCGGTGAAGTTCGACGAGAAAGGCCTCGTGCCCGTCGTCGTGAGGAATTCCGTCACGGGGACGGTCGCGATGCTGGCCTGGGCGAACCGGGACGCGCTGGCGCGCACGCTCGCGTCCCGGCAGGCGACTTTCTGGAGCCGCTCGCGAAACACGATCTGGGTCAAGGGAGAGACCTCCGGAAACCGGATGGAGGTTCTCTCGGTGTCCGCCGACTGCGACGGCGAAGCGGTCCTCTACGAGGCGCAGCTCTCGTGCCCCCCCTGCCACACCGGGAACACGACCTGCTTCCATCAGGCGCTCGAAGGCTCTCCGGGCGGGCCGTCCGAGAATTTCGACCTCGCGCCCCTCTTCGCGATCTTGAAGAGCCGCCGCCGAGAGCTCCCCGAGGACTCCTACTCGGCCAGGCTGTTCCGCAAGGGCCTCGACCACATCGTCAAGAAGATCGGTGAGGAAGCCTCGGAAGTCATCGTGGCGATGAAAAACCCCGACGATGAGGCCCTCGCGGGCGAAGTCGCGGATCTCCTCTATCACCTGGCCGCGGCCATGACCGAGCGCGGCCTCTCCCCATCGGCGGTCAACGACGCGCTCGCGCGAAGGCGCAAGCCTTGAGCCGGCGCGCGTCGGAGCGGCGGGATTTCCTCGCTCGGACGCGGGTCGGCCGGGTCATTCCCGTGGCGAGAATCTTTCCGTCCGACACCCTGACTCCCGTCACGCTCTTCAACCGGATGCGCGGCTCGGGGAAGGAATGCTTCCTCCTCGAAAGCGTCGAGGGAGGAGAGACGATCGCGCGCTACACGTTCCTGGGGTGCGGTCCGGCAGCCCGCGTGACGATTCACGGAGGCGCGGTGTCCGAGGAGCGCGGCCGTTCGCGGCATCGCCTGCGCGGACAGGCCCTCGAGAGCCTGAGACGCCTCGCGGTGCGCCGGGGCTTCGTCGAGGACCCGGACCTGCCGCCCTTGACAGCGGGCGCCGTCGGCTTCCTCTCCTACGACGCCGTGCGGCTCTTCGAAGACATTCCCGACCGCCATCCGCGGGAGGGGAAAGTCCCGGACGGGCTCTTTCTCCTCTTCGACGCGACGGTGGCGTTCGACCATCCCCGACAGCGGCTGCTTCTCTTGACCAACGTCGGCGTCGAGCGCGAGGGCGACAAGGAAGAAGAAGTGGATGCCGCGATCGCGCGGCTGGACCGGCTCGAGGCGTTCCTGCGAGCGGAGAAATCCCGCCCGCGTGTCCAGACTGCCGCGGCGTCGCGGCGCCGAGGCGGCGGCCCGCCGCGCCCGCTCATGGCGAAAGCGGCGTTCCTCGACGCGGTCACCCGGGCCAAGGAAGCGATCCTCGCGGGCGACATCTACCAGGTCGTGCTGTCTCAGCGCTGGGACTTCGAGCTCGACGAAGACCCCTTTGACGTCTACCGCGCATTGCGGATGCTCAACCCCTCGCCCTATCTCTTCTACCTGCAGACGCGGGAGGCTGCGATCTTCGGCGCCTCCCCCGAGATGCTCGTGCGCTGCCGGGGCGCGGAGGTCGAGACGCGCCCCATCGCCGGGACGGCGCGGCGCGGAGTCACCGCGCGGGAGGATCGGGCTCTGGCGGCCGAGCTCCTGGCCGACCCCAAGGAGCGCGCCGAGCACGTCATGCTCGTCGATCTCTCGCGAAACGACCTGGGGCGTGTCAGCGAGATCGGGTCCGTCGGCGTGCCCCGCTACGCGGCCGTCGAGAAGTACTCCCACGTCCAACACCTGGTCTCCGAGGTGCGCGGAACTCTCGCGCGCGGGAAGACCTCCGGCGACGCCCTGGCGGCCTGCTTCCCCGCGGGAACGCTGACCGGCGCGCCGAAGATCCGCGCGATGAAGATCATCGACGAGCTCGAGAACGCGCGGCGGGGCGTCTACGGAGGGGCGGTGGGCTACCTCGACGCCGCGGGGAATCTGGACGTGGCCATCGCCATCCGCACCGCCGTCGTGGAGGACGGGGTCTGCCGTATCCAGGCCGGCGCAGGGATCGTGGCCGACTCGGTCCCCGAGAAGGAGTACCAGGAAGCCGAGTCGAAGGCCGAGGCGTTGTTCCGCGCCGTGGAGATGGCTCGGGACTGGCGGAAGGCGGAAGGCGCAAGGCGGAAGGAGAAAGGCGGAGCCCGCTCGCGATCCCGCCGCGAGTCCAGGACTTCCCGACTCGCCGTTCGAAATTCGAAATCGAGTCCATGATCTTCATCGTCGACAACTACGACTCCTTCACCTACAACCTGGTGCAGGCCGTGGGGAAGTTCGACCGGGACGTAGTGGTCGCGCGAAACGACCGCTTCGACCCGAGCGAGGTCGTCGCGAGCCGCCCCGACTCCATCCTGATCTCCCCGGGGCCGGGGCGGCCGGAGGCCGCCGGCCGTACTCTCGAGATGATCGCAGAAGCCGAGGCCAGAGCGATCCCGATCCTCGGAGTCTGTCTCGGACATCAGGCGATCGCGATGCATCACGGCGGGATCGTCGAGCGCGCGCCCGCGCCGCGCCACGGCAAGGCCTCGCGCGTCGTTCACCACGGCGCGGGGATCTTCGCCGGACTCCCCAACCCCCTCGAAGCGGGGCGCTACCATTCGCTCATCGTGCGCGAGAAGGGTCTGCCGGCGGAATTGACGGTAACCGCCCGCACGGAAGACGGAGTCGTGATGGCCCTCTCGCATCGCTCGCTGCCGGTCTTCGGCGTCCAGTTCCATCCGGAGTCGGTGCTGACGCCCGAGGGCGAGAAGCTCCTGGCGAACTTCATCCGGACGACGAGTCCTCGATGACGCCCGACGTCGCCGAAGCCCTCCGGATCGTGGCCGCCCGCAAGCCGCTGCCGCGGGATCTCGCGGAGAGGACGTTTCTCGATCTGATGGACGGCAAGGCGACGGAGGCCCAGAAGGGCGCGCTGCTGCTCGGCATCGCCACCCGCGGCGAGACGGCCGACGAGATCGCCGGCGCGGTCTCGGCCCTCCGCGCGCGGATGCGGAGGGTCGCCACCTCGCGTTCGCCGCTTCTGGACACCTGCGGCCCGGGAGGGATCGGCCGGGACCTCTTCAATGTTTCCACGGCGGCGGCGGTCGTGGCGGCGGGGGCCGGAGCCTCGGTCGCGAAGCACGGAAACCGCTCGATCTCCTCCCGCGTGGGATCGGCCGACGTCCTCTCGGAATGCGGGGTCTCGATCGATCTGGACCCTCCGGCGGCCGGACGGGTTCTGGACGAGGTCGGGCTCGTCTTCCTGTTCGCCCCGGCCTTTCATCCCGCGATGAAGGAGCTCGGAACGGTGCGGAGGGAGCTCGGCGTGCGGACGATCTTCAACGCGCTGGGCCCCCTCGCGAACCCCGCGGGCGCGACGCGTCAGTTGATCGGCGTCGGCCGGCCCGAGCTCGTTCGACTCCTGTCCGACGCCCTGGCCAGCCTCGGCGCGGAACGGGCCGTGGTCTTCCACGTCGCCAACGGGCTCGACGAGCTCGTCCCGGGCGTTCCGGCCGCGGGCGTCGAGGTCCGGGATGGATGGACCCGTCCCTGGAAATACGAGCCCGCGGCTCTGCGGCAGCGCGCCGTCGACCTGCTGGAGCTCGCCGGAGGGGACACGCGCGAGAACGCCGGGATGCTCGAGAGGCTGCTCGACGGGGAGCAAGGAGCCCGCCGGGAGACGGTCCTCGTCAACGCCGCCGTCGCGCTGACCGTCGAAGGCTCCGCGCGTGACGTCCCCGAGGGCTATGAGAGGGCCCGCGCCGCGATCGACGGCGGAGCGGCGCGATCGGTCTTCGACCGGATGCGCGAAAGGAGCCGCGCCGAGAGAGGAGAGGCGGAAGCCGGATGAGCGAGCTCCTCGAGAAGATCCTGTCGCAGAAGAGGACGAGGCTCGAACGCGGGGAGTATGCGGTCCCGGCGGGTGCCCCCGCCGCCGCGGGACGCGGCGCCCGCTTCGTCGCCTCGCTGCGAGAGCCCGGGGTGCGCATCATCGCGGAGATCAAGCGCCGTTCCCCTTCCGCGGGCGAAATCCTGCCGGGAGCCGACGGGAAGGTCGAGACCTTCGCGCTCGCCTACCGTCGCGGGCATGCCGCCGCGATCTCCGTCGTCACGGAGGAGGACTCCTTTGGAGGGCAGTCCGGCTGGCTGCCGCGCGCCCGGCAGATTTCGGGACTGCCGGTGCTCATGAAGGACTTCGTGATCGACGAGCGGCAGCTCGAATTCGCGGCGTCCCTCGGCGCGGATGCCGTCCTCCTGATCGTTCGGGCGCTCTCCACCGGGGTACTCGCGCGCCTGGCTTTCCGCGCGCGCGAACTGGGGCTCGCCACCGTCGTCGAAACCCACGATGCCGAGGAGATCACGCGGGCGGCGGATGCCGGTCCCGACGTGCTCGGCGTCAACGCGAGAGACCTCGACACCTTCCAGACGGACTCTGGCCGTCTCGAGAGCCTGGCGAAGCTCATCCCGGCCGGACCGGTCCGCCTGGCCGAGAGCGGTATCTCTTCCCGCTCGGATGTCGCGCGGCTGGCCGCCGCGGGCTACGAGGCGTTCCTCGTTGGCGAGGCGCTCCTGCGTGCGGAGGATCCGGAAGAGGCGTTGCGGGACCTGAAGAAATGACCGACGTGAAGATCTGCGGACTGACGCGGCCGCAGGACGTGGAGCTGGCCTGCGACCTGGGCGCGGCGTACCTGGGGTTCAATTTCGCCGCGGAGTCTCCACGGCGGGTTTCGCCGGCCGCGGCGCGCGAGCTCGCCCGCGCCGGGAAACCCGCAGCCGCGAGAGTCGGGGTCTTCGTCGCAGAGAGCCAGGCGCTGATTCGGGAAGCCATCGAGGCTGCCGGCCTCGACCTCGTCCAGATCCACCGCCCTTTGCGCGAAGCGGACCTCGATCTGCCCTGTCCCGTTCTCGCGGTCGCCCGTCTCGAGAGGGGGTCGGCCGCGGCGCCCGAGGAAAGGCTGCTGGCGCGGTGCCGCCTCCTCCTCTTCGACGCGGAGGTTCCCGGACGCCCGGGAGGAACGGGCGAGACACTCGATTGGAACGCGCTCGCTGGAAGACGGTGGGGCGTCCCCGTGATGCTGGCCGGAGGCCTCGATCCGGAGAACGTCGCGGAGGCAATCGGTCGCGTGCGCCCGGCTGCCGTGGACGTCGCCTCGGGCGTCGAATCCTCGCCGGGAATCAAGGACCCGAAGAAGATGAGGCGCTTCTTCGAGGCGGTCCGCCGAGCCGACGCGCGCCTGTCCCGCTCGGCGGGAGAGGCGAGGAGATGAGGCGGAACCGCTCGCCGATGAAAAGGCTTCGTGCCCCGGCCCGCCCCGGTTACTTCGGTCCCTACGGCGGACGTTTCGCGCCCGAGACCCTCATGGCGCCTCTGGAGGAGCTGGAGAAGGCCTTCGAGAAGTTCCGACGCGACCGCCGCTTCCGCGCGGAGCTCGAAGGGCTCCTCGGAAGCTACGCGGGACGTCCGACGCCTCTGACCTTCGCAGACCGCTTGACCGCACACGCGGGCGGGGCGCGGATCGCATTGAAGCGGGAGGATCTCCTCCACACCGGCGCCCACAAGCTGAACAACTCGCTCGGTCAGGTCCTCCTGGCCTCGCGCATGGGAAAGAGACGCATCGTCGCGGAGACGGGGGCGGGACAGCACGGCGTGGCGACCGCGGCGGCGGCGGCCAAGATCGGTCTCCCGTGCCGCGTGTACATGGGCACGGTGGACATGGAGCGCCAGGCGCCGAACGTCTCGCGCATGCGGCTGCTCGGCGCGGAGGTCGTCGGCGTGGACTCGGGCTCCCGGACCCTGAAGGACGCGATCAACGAGGCGATGCGGGACTGGACGGAGAACGTTGGAACGACGCACTACGTCCTGGGCTCGGCGCTCGGGCCTCATCCCTATCCCTCGATGGTGCGGGAATTCCAATCGATCATCGGCCGGGAGGCCCGCGCCCAGTTCGCGCGCCTCGCGGGCCGGGATCCTCACGTCGTCGTGGCCTGCGTCGGCGGCGGATCCAACGCGATCGGCATCTTCTCGGCCTACCTCGCGACGCGCGTCCGGCTCGTGGGCGTCGAGGCGGGAGGGCGGGGAACCGGTCCGGGGAATCACGCGGCGCGTTTTGCGGGCGGCTCGGTCGGCGTTCTTCATGGGACGCGCACGATGGTCCTTCAGGACGAGGCCGGGCAGGTGCTTCCCACGCATTCGGTGTCGGCGGGCCTCGACTATCCTGCCGTGGGCCCGGAGCACGCCGACCTCAAAGACCAGGCCCGTGTCGAGTACACGCGTGTTTCCGACGAACAGGCTCTGGACGCCTTCGAGGTCCTCTCGCGGA
>Ga0066710_100008431_pt1 | contig 10021 bp, 9 predicted proteins | sample GraSoiAngelo_159_FD_79666 | JGI IMG/M metagenome (GOLD analysis project Ga0066710, IMG submission 79666) | Grasslands soil microbial communities from the Angelo Coastal Reserve, California, USA - 14_1009_16_40cm | ecosystem: Environmental > Terrestrial > Soil > Grasslands | place: USA...
CAGATGCTATTCCGGCCTCAGATGCGGGAATAAAATCACATCGCGGATGGATGTCGAATTCGTCAGCACCATCGTCAGGCGATCGACGCCAATTCCCTCGCCCGCAGTAGGCGGCATGCCGTAACTTAACGCACGGATGTAATCCTCATCCATTCGATGCGCCTCCTCGTTGCCGCGTTCGCGCGCCTCCAATTGCGCGAGAAATCGGTTTCGTTGATCAAATGGATCATTCAATTCCGAATAGCCGTTGGCGATTTCCATTCCGCCGATGTACAACTCGAACCGCTCGACCAGACTCTTGTCGCCTGCCTTCTGTTTAGACAACGGCGAGAGTTCGACGGGGTAATCGTAAATAAACGTCGGCTGGATCAGTTGTGCTTCCGCGACAGTCTCAAACAAAATGCCAATCAGATTTCCCAGCGGCAACTTCGGATCGAACTCCGCATGCAATTTCTTCAACAGGCCTTCGACTGCGCCCCGGTCTCGGAGTATGGATTCATCCATCTTCTCAGAAGAAAACTTCAAAATCGCGTCTTTCATGGAGAGGCGGGTCCATTTTCCGAAGTCTATTTGCTGGTCGTCATAAGCGATTACTCGGGACCCGCAAACCCTCTCCGCGATTCCGGTCAGCATTTCTTGCGTCAGGTCCATAAGATCGATGTAGTTGCTGTACGCCTGGTAGAACTCGAGCATCGTAAACTCCGGATTGTGTCGAGTAGAGATGCCTTCGTTCCGGAAAATGCGATTCAGGTCGTACACACGATTCAGCCCGCCGACGATCAGCCGCTTTAGATACAATTCGGGGGCAATGCGCAAGAACAGCGGCATATCCAGAGCGTGGTGATGCGTCTTGAACGGCTTCGCTAGCGCGCCGCCCGCGATGGGATGCAGAATCGGGGTTTCGACTTCGAGGTATCCCCGCTCGTCCAAAAACTTCCTCAATTCCCGGATGACGAGGCTTCGTTTCACAAAAACGTCACGCACCTCGCGATTCACGATCAGATCGACATATCGCTGACGGTATCGGATTTCGATGTCTTTCAGGCCGTGCCACTTCTCCGGGAGTGGAAGAAAGCACTTCGCCAGAAATGTCACTTCGGTTGCCAGGACGGTCAACTCTCCCGTGCGCGTGCGAAACAGCGTGCCTTCAACGCCAATCAAATCGCCAATATCGAGCAGCTTGTATAACTGGAAATCGCGTTCAGTAACCTGATCCTTCTTTGCGTACGCCTGCAACTGGCCCTCGCCATCCGAGAGCGTCATGAATCCCGCTTTTCCAAAAGGCCGGTTGGTGAGAATGCGGCCTGCCACGCGTATCCCGTATTTGCCGTGCTCGAGGTCCTCTACCGATTTTTCGGAGAACTGCTTCACCACTTCAGCAAGGGTGTGCGTTGTCCGATAAAACGACGGATACGGATCAAATCCAAGGTCCTGAATCTCTTTCAGCTTTTGAATGCGGATCTGTTCGAATGAATCCATTAACGCTCTAATTCCTTTTTGATGCTGTCGAGAACACCGTTGATGAACTGCGGCGACTCTTGTGCGCTAAAGCGCCGCGCGATTTCTATCGCTTCGTTAATGACAACGGTCTTCGGAGTGTCTCGGTCATAAAGAAACTCGTAAATGGCTAAGCGCAGAAGGTTGCGGTCCACGGTGGCCATTCGATCCAGCCGCCAGTGCTCCGCGTGGCGCCGGATCATCTCATCGATTTGCTCAACGTGCTCGACTGTGCCTAGAACCAATTGGCGCGCGAAATCGGCAACCGCTTCGGATTCTTCGGGCTGATTTTGGAAGAATGTCGCGAAAACCTGATCCATCGTGTCATGTGTGATGTCCCACTGAAAGAGCATCTGAAGGGCATATTCTCTGGCTTTGCGTCGGGGTCCCATCTCTTAGCCTCGCGTTCAGCGGCCGGATCGCTTCAGTTACTCAAATTTGGCGCAGAACATCAATCATCGCCAAGGCAGTCAAAGCTGCCTCGGAACCCTTATTGCCCGACTCGCCGGACCGGTCCATCGCTTGCTGCACAGTATCGACGGTCAGCACTCCGAAACCTACGGGAATGCCTGTTTCCAAAGCGACCTGTTGGAGTGCATGACTCACTGAACTGCTGATGTATTCGAAATGCGATGTTTCACCGCGCACGACACAACCAAGGGCAATAATCGCGTCATACTTCTTCGATATTGCGGCACGCTTAACAGTCACGGGGATTTCGAAGGACCCCGGAACACGAATCACGCTGATCTGCTTTTGATTTTTCAATACGCGTTTGGCACCCTGGATCAATCGATCCATAATCACGGAGTTGTATTCGCTGGCGACGATAGCGAATCGATACAAGCCTACTTCCCTTTGAAATTCGGACCGCGTTTTTCGAGGAATGCCTTCGTTCCTTCTTTCATGTCTTCAGTCGCGCAGCATAAACCGAACAGGGTAGCTTCCAAGTCCACGCCGCGAGCCGTCGCGCCATTCCAGGCCAGAGCTTCGAGGCAAAATTTTACCGCCAGCGGTGCATTGGCCATAATCTTCTTTGCAACTGCTTCCGCCGTTGTCAGCAGCTGCTGCTGCGGCACCACTTGGTTAACCAGACCGATGCGAAGAGCCTCCGCGGCGCTGATCATCTCTCCCGTAACCAGCATCTGCGCTGCTTGCCCGCGGCCGACGAGCCGCGCAAGACGTTGAGTGCCGCCGTAGCCTGGAATGATACCGAGCTTCACTTCTGGTTGGCCAAACACGGCATTCTCCGACGCGATACGAAACGTGCATGCCATCGCGAGCTCGCACCCGCCGCCAAGCGCATAACCATTCACGACGGCTATTACCGGCTTTCCCAGTCTCTCGATCGAATCGAACACGGCCTGTCCTGCGAGCGAATATTCGGTACCTCCAACTGCCGTAAGCGTTGCGAGTTCGTTGATATCGGCGCCCGCCACGAATGCTTTATCGCCGGAGCCGATAAGGATTGACACGCGGACTTCGTCATCGTCCTTGATCTGTTCGAACGCGCTGCGGAGTTCTTTCATTGTTGCAGAGTTCAGCGCGTTCCGGACGGCGGGGCGATTGATAGTGACATACGCGATACCGGCCTTCTTTTCGAAGAGTAAATTCTCGAACATAGTAGCGGCGGTCCTAAAACAGCGGCTTTGGATTTGCCGCGTCGCTATAGTCGTAGAACCCGCGTCCAGTTTTTTTCCCGTGGTGTCCGGCCAGCACGAGCCGTTTCAGCAGTGGCGGAGGCGCGAATCGTTTCTCACGGAATTCTTCAAACATGATATTCGCGATGTAGTAGGTCGTTTCGAGGCCGACAAAATCCAGCAGCGTGAACGGTCCCATCGGATAACCACACCCCAACTTCATGCCCTTGTCGATGTCTTCAACATTTCCGACTCCTTCTTCCAGAGCTCGAATCGCATCCAGCAAGTACGGCACCAGTAACCGATTCACGATGAAGCCGGAGCGGTCTGACGTGCGGATCGGCACTTTGCCCAAGCTGGCCGCGAACTGCATCGCCTGCTCCAGCACTTGCGGTGACGTCGTAATCGTGCCGACCACCTCGACGAGCTTCATTAAAGGCACAGGATTGAAGAAATGCATCCCGATGAATCGGTCGACGCGCCGGGTCGTTGTCATCATCTCTGTAATCACCAGTGAGGACGTGTTGCTCGCGAAGATCGCAGCCGGTTTGACGATTCTGTCGATCGTAGTGAATGTCTCACGTTTCGTCTGCAGATTCTCCGTTATCGCTTCAATGACAATGTCGCAGTCCCGCAGTTCCTCGAAATCCGTCGTGCCCTTCAGCCGGCCCAGCGTCTCGCTTCTTTGCTGGCGGGTCAATGTCCCTTTATCCACAAATTTCCCCAACGACTGCTCGATGCCGGCTATGCCCTTCTTTAGGAAGTCTTCGCTGACCTCTTTGACCACAGTCGCATATCCAGCTGTGGCTGCGATTTGTGCGATACCGGATCCCATCAGGCCACAGCCCAACACGCCAACCTTCTGAATTCCTTCCGCCATCAGGCCGCCTCCACAATCATTGCGATTCCTTGCCCGCCGCCTATACACGCGGAAGCGAGGCCGTATTTCTTTTTTCGGCGTTTTAGCTCATATAAAAGGGTCATCACCAGCCGCGTGCCTGTTGCACCTAATGGATGACCCAGCGCGATCGCTCCGCCGTTGACATTTACGTTCTCGCGATCGAGCTCAAGCGCCTTTTCCACAGCGAGGTACTGAGCTGCGAATGCCTCGTTTACTTCCACAAGATCGATGTCGGACAACTTCAGTCCTGCCTTTTCCAATGCTATCTTGCTTGCCGGCACGGGACCAATGCCCATGATCTCCGGGGGTACGCCCGCAATTCCCCAGCTCACAATCCGACCCAACGGCTGCGATTTCGCACGGTCTCTCGTCGTCACAACAACCGCGGCACCGCCGTCGACGATACCGCTCGCGTTACCTGCCGTAACGAGTCCGTCCTTTGCAAAGGCCGGCTTAAGCCTGGTGAGAACTTCCAGAGTCGTATCTGGGCGCATGTGATCATCTTGCACAAATTTGTCGATCGGAGTGATTTCCTCACGGAACCGGCCGGCGCTCCACGCGGCGGCTGCGAGCTTTTGACTACGGAGCGCATACTCGTCCTGTGCCTCGCGGTTGACGCCATATTTGCGCCCGAGCGTCTCGGCCGTGGCCGCCATATAGCACCCGCAATATGTGTCCAGCAGCGCGACCATCAGTGAATCTTCAAGATGCGCTTGGCCCAACTTAAGGCCCCAGCGTGCGCCTCGAATGACATGCGGCGCCTGGCTCATCGATTCCATGCCGCCGGCCAGAACCACCGTCGCTTCGTCAAGCTCAATCAACTGTGCTGCCGAGATGATGGACTGGATTCCGGAACCACACAATCGGTTCACAGTGAGCGCTGGGACTTCTATGGGTAAGCCTGCCTTGAGAGCGACGTGACGCGCGCCGTAGAGAGCGTCACCGCTTGTTTGGAGGGCATTGCCGAAGATCGAATGATCAAATTCACGCGGCTCAAATCCCGATTGCTGAATCGCAGCTTTCGCAGCAATTGAACCGAGTTCCAGCGCGCTGTAGTCCCGAAGAGCGCCGCAATATTCAGCCATCGGCGTGCGTTTACCCGCAACAATCACTATTTCCTTCATTCAAAAATTATATAGCCACAAAGAGTCACAAGATTCACAAGCGTTTTTGCGCCTTTTGTGCCTTTTTGTGGCTATTCTTCTTCGTATGAATGATTTTTTGTCCGCACTCGAGGAGCGCGTGCTCGTCTGCGATGGCGCAATGGGCACGATGCTGTACAGTAAAGGCGTTTTCATCAGCCGGTGCTTCGATGAGCTGAATCTCTCGAATCCTCAACTCGTTCGCGAGGTTCATGCGGACTATATAAAAACAGGCGTCGATATCATCGAAACGAATACATTTGGAGCGAACATAACCAAACTGATGTCGCATGGTCTCGCAGATCAGGCACGAGATATCAATCTACAGGGCGCACGCATCGCGCGCGACGCAGCGAACGCCAGACCAGGCGGGACTTCGGGACATAAGGTGTTCGTTGCGGGCGCAATTGGCCCGCTCGGGATTCGCATCGAGCCATGGGGCAAAATGTCGATTGACGAGGCGAGGACCATTTTTCGCGGGCAAGCACAGGCGCTGATCGATGGCGGCGTGGATTTCTTCATTCTTGAGACTTTTTTTGACTTGAACGAAGTGCACGCGGCTATTCGTGGCATACAGGACGTCAGCGATCTGCCACTCGTCGTTCAAATGTCAGTTGAAGATGACGGAAACAGCCCGGAAGGAACGCCGCCGGAGGTGTTCGCAAAGCGCTTGGACGAATGGGGAGCGGAGGTCGTTGGACTGAATTGCAGTGTCGGTCCTCAAGCGATGCTAGATGCCATCGAGCGTCTCGCGACGGTAACATCGAAGAAATTGTCGGCGCAGCCGAATGCGGGCAAGCCGAGGAGTATTGAGGGACGGAATATTTATTTGTGCTCGCCGGAGTACATGGCCTCATATGCAAAAAAATTTGTGCAGCATGGCGTCAGAATCGTCGGTGGCTGTTGTGGAACGACTCCCGAACACATCAGAGCGATTCGAGCAGCGGTTCAGGGCCACGGATTGCAGGGAATGCGCGGATCACAATCCGTGAGATCCGTGGAGCCTACGGCCATCTCCGACCCACGTCCGTTGGAGACGAAATCCCGGCTCGGTGCGAAACTGGCTCGGAAGGAATTCATCAAGATCGTCGAGATGATCCCGCCCGTAGGACACGATTACACTGCAGCTATTGAAAAAGCCAAATACCTCGAAGCGCACCACGTTGACGCTGTAAATGTCCCCGATGCGCGCCGCTCGAGCGCGCGAATGAGCGCGATTTCACTCGCTATCCTCCTCGAAAGGTCGACAGAAATTGAGAGCCTCGCCCAATATACGTGCCGCGATAAGAATCTTCTCGGTATGCAGGCAGATCTGCTCGGCGCTTACGCTCTCGGGCTTCGCAATCTTCTCCTCACCACGGGCGACCCGCAGCAAATGGGCGATTACATCGACGCGACTGCTGTATTCCACGTCGATTCCATCGGCCTTACGAATATGGTTCAGCGTCTGAATCAGGGGATTGACGTCGGCGGCAAATCCATCGGCATGCCTACGGGCTTCGTCGTGGGCGTGCTAGCCAATCCCGGCACCATTAACAATGATGCAGAGGAACTGAACCGGTTTCAGTACAAGGTACAAGCAGGAGCCGAGTTTGCGCTAACCCCGCCGGTTTTTGACGTGGGCGTGCTCGAGCGGCTCCTGCGCCGTATTGAACACTACAAGATTCCCACCATCATGGGTATCTTGCCCCTGCCGAATTTCAAAACTGCCGAGTTCATGCATTATGAAGTGCCGGGCTGCTCGGTACCCGAGCACATCCTCCGACGAATGCGAAGCGCTGAAGCCGAAAGTCTCGATCGCGCGCGCGCCGAAGGCATCGCGGTCGCGCGCGAAATTCTTCATGCTGTTCGCACCATGGTACAGGGGGTTCAGATCCATGGGCCATTTGAGCAGTACGAAACGGCTCTGGAGGTGTTGTCATGAAAAGAGTGTTTGCGCTGCTTTTTCTGCTGGCGTCCTCGGCTTTCGGGCAAGCGAACAAAGCCGCGCTCATGAAGCCGTCAACTCTGAATGAACGAGCTCCCAAGCTCTACAAAGCAAGCTTCGATACGACTGCTGGCGTGTTCGTCATTGAAGTGCATGCGGACTGGGCGCCGAATGCCGCGGATCGTTTCTACAATCTCGTTAAGAACGGCTACTATGACGGCTGCCGGTTCTTTCGAGTAGTGCCCGGGTTCATGGTACAGTTCGGAATCAATGGTGATCCTGCTGTCCAACGGAATTGGGTGAATGCAACCATTCCCGATGAAAAGGTGACGCAAGGCAACACCCGCGGTTACGTCAGCTTTGCGAAGAGTTCTGCGCCAAACAGCCGCACAACGCAAGTGTTCATCAATTTCGCCGACAATTCGCGATTGAATCGCGATGGTTTCGCGCCGTTTGGAAAAGTCGTCTCCGGAATGGACATCGTGGATAAGATCTACAGCGGTTATGGCCAGCAGCCCGATCAGAGCCGGATCCAGACCGAAGGCAATGCTTACCTAACGAAAAACTTTCCTAAATTGGATTACATCAAGAAAGCGACAATCGAAAAATGAAACCAGGAACATACGCGCGTTTTGAAACCACTATGGGCAACTTCACGGTCCGGTTGTTCGAAGAGCAGGTACCCAATACCGTGGACAATTTCGTAAAGCTCGCGGAGAAGAAATTTTACGACGGCGTGATTTTCCATCGCGTCATCGATGGATTCATGATTCAAGGCGGCGACCCCACTGGCACGGGAAGAGGCGGACCGGGCTACAAATTTGCGGATGAATTTCACCCAGAATTGAAACACAACTCTGAAGGAATTCTTTCGATGGCGAACGCCGGACCCAACACGAACGGCAGTCAGTTTTTCATCACGCTGGCGCCCACTCCACACCTGGATGGTCGGCACGCGGTGTTTGGAAAGGTTATCGAAGGCATGGATGTTGTGAAAAAGATCGGGAAAGCACCGACAAAGGCCGGCGATCGGCCGGTAACAGATGTCGTGATGAACAGTGTCACGATCGACAAAGTAATTTAGCCACAATAAGGCACAATATCCACAAGGGCCGTGTTACTCGTTTGTGCCTTGTTGTGGCTGCGTTTCACTAATTCCCGCACGAAATCCCCGGCATCGTAACCTGATGGAACAACCTCCACTCCTAACTCGCGCTCAACGTCCCTTATCGTAAGGTCGTCGAGGAACAGGTAATCATCGCCGATCATGCATTCCGACGGCAGGACAACGAAATCGCCATACACGTTGCCCTTCAACGCGGCGATAAAGTCGCTGCCGGTAAGCAGACCGGCCACTCCGATGCCCGGTCCCCAAAACTTACTCTCCACCGCAACCGTCTTCAGATCCATTCCAAGCCGATTGATGCATTGCCTCAAATATGGATGGAAAACCTTACCGGTGCATACCGTACCCCGGACACTTCCTTTCGGCTTCGTCTTCAACGCGGCATTGAACTGGCTCAGAAAGGTTCGGACCATTCCGACGCCATTCTCTATCTGCGGGAAATCGGCATAATGGCTCGCGGGCGGAATCGCCACTCCTGCGATGATGTAAATCTCATCTCCCAGGAAGGCGAATGGGGTTCCGATCGTGCGCTTCAGCTTCTTCTGAATTGGAGTGACGTGCGCAATAAGCTCGCGGCCGTGCTCTGTGATGAACGGCCGCAACAGGGGCAAGTTCTTACGGTGCTCAGTCAAGCCCACTGGAACGATGGCGACTGACGCCACCTTTGGATAAAACTTCAACAAATCGTCAATCGTGCGCTCAAGATGAACACCATCATTAAGGCCTGGGCAAAGAACCACCTGACCATGCATTTCAATGCCAGCCTTGGCCAGCCGCTCGACTTTCGCCATGAAGCCGTCGTATTCCTCAATGCCTAAGAGTTTTCGCCTCAGCTCCGGCTCCGTTGCATGGACTGACACGTAAAGCGGAGACAATCTCTGTTGGATGATCCGCTGCATCTCGGCTTCGTGAACATTCGTCAACGTCAGATAATTGCCAAATAAAAAGGACAATCGGTAGTCTTCGTCTTTGATGTGAAGTGACCGCCGCACATTTTTCGGGTTTTGATGCACGAAGCAGAACACGCACTGGTTCTTACACGTCATCGGCTCAATCGGCTCGAACTCGAGGCCGAATGATTCCCATTCGCGGCGCACGAACGTGATCGTTCGATCTTGCGTTTGAATCGTCGTTCGGCGGCCGATATTCGCCGCGTTGAATTGAAAATCAATGACGTCCAACAGGGGCTTACCATTCAGCTGATGGATTTCGTCTCCTGCCCTAAGTCCGATCCTTTCCGCAACCGACCTTGGCTCCACCGACACGACCCTTAGTTTCTGTGCCTCCGCTCCATGATGCGCGGGAGCATTGCGGTACTCATGCACAGCCTTGCGCACGTAAGCGGACGCCGAAAATTGTTTCTTTACGTTACCCATTAAAATGCCACTGACGCAGGCCGCGAACGAGATAGTGAATGCCGGAGAATGCCGTCATCAGGCCGGTCATATAGAAGAGGACGTTCAACTCCGGTACGATCAGATTTTGCCAATTTGTGTACAAGACCACGAGAACGGTCAGTACCTGCATGACGGTACTTGCTTTTCCGTACGGAGATGGCGTAAACACGCGCCAACCGACCATAAGTACTACGATCAGCGAAACGAGCAGGATGAATATATCTCTAAAGATGATAACGATCATCAGCCACCGCGGAATCGTGTTGTGAAATTCCATCTGCGGCAGCGAAAGGATCAAAATTGACGATGTCATCAACAGCTTGTCTGCGAGTGGATCGAGCACCGCGCCAATCGAGGTCTTTTGACCGAATCGCCGGGCGATAATGCCGTC
>Ga0066710_100008434_pt1 | contig 10020 bp, 5 predicted proteins | sample GraSoiAngelo_159_FD_79666 | JGI IMG/M metagenome (GOLD analysis project Ga0066710, IMG submission 79666) | Grasslands soil microbial communities from the Angelo Coastal Reserve, California, USA - 14_1009_16_40cm | ecosystem: Environmental > Terrestrial > Soil > Grasslands | place: USA...
CCTCTTTGCTTCGATTGCCAACGGTGGTCCTCTTCGGGCCCGAGACGCCGCGGCTTTATGGCCCGTTGGGCGATCATCATAAGGATCTCTATGCAGAGTTTGCCTGCAGCCCCTGCGTATCTGTCTATAATGGGAAAAAATCGCCCTGCCAAGACAACCGCTGCTTAAAAGCAATCATACCCGACCAAGTCCTGGAAGACGTCCTGATGCTGCTGGATGAAAACTCAAAAGAAAAGAAGTTGGGTGGAAAAGAAACCTGGTAACCCCTTGAGAAAGAGGCCGCTGAATTTTCTTAAGTTGCAAAGATTCCTACGGAGATTCAGCGCAGAACAGATGTCTCCGGACGTGACTTCAAAATCCGCAGCGCTTCCTCATAATGCTTGGCCGCCTCATCCCTCTTGCCTTGCAGCGCCAGCGCCCGCGCCAAGCTCTCATGGGCCTCGGCAGACTGGGGCTCAATAAGCACGGTCTTGCGGAAGTGGTCGATTGCCCCCTCCAGCTCACCCCGCATAGCGAGAGCAACACCCAAATTATAGTGGGCCTTCGCATTGAAAGGATCGAGTTCCGCGGAGCGCCGGAAGTGATCAATCGCCGGCTCCAACTCACCCCGCAGGGCTAGAGCCAAGCCCAAGTCGTAATAACCGTTCGCATTGCCGGGCTCGAGCTCCAAGGCTCGCCGAAAGCAGCGGATCGCCTCCTCCAGCTGACCCCTCTCGGCCAAGACCTGCCCCAGACCAGAGTGCGCGGCGGCTAAGCCAGGCTCAAGCTCAATAGCATGGTGGAAGTGATTCATCGCCTCGTCTAACTTACCCTGCGTGAAGAGGGCATAGCCGAGCTTGTTATGGACCGAGCTTGATTGCCGCACAACAGCATGAGCGTGCCTCCAAAGCCTTTCTGAGTCGTGCCAGACCTGAGTCTGCTGCCAGGTCAGAATTGCTAGGGAAAGCAGAACCGTTGCTGCCAATCCATTGGCAAATAGAAAGATGGGCCGACTAACACGGCCCCTCCCTTCAAGTTTCCAACAAGAGGCCATACCGGCTCCTGCAAGAACTGCCCAACCCAAGCACGGCAAATAACTGTAGCGATCAGCGACGAGTTGCGGTCCGGCCTGGAAAATCCCAAGGACTGGTGACAAAAGCAGCGCATAGCATATCCAACAAGCCCAGCCCGCTGGCCAGCGGCGCCTTAGGACAAAAAGAACCAAGCTGACCGCAAGAGTCGCGGTCACGCTCAGCGTTAAGATCATTACCTCACTTGGCTGAAACGGCCACTTCACCGGGATCGCATCAGTCACCGTTTCGTATAGTGGGGATAAGCCCAAGGGTATAATTGTCTTCCAGAGGTAAAATGTCAGCCCGAATAGAACCTGAGCTATCCGCCAGACAATGCCATGCTGCTCAAGAGACGTCTGTGCCTCGTGTTTCGCTAACAGTGCGATTATCCCAGCGCCTATGGCGAGGAGGAGAAAGGGCATCTTCTCCCACCACACCTGACGTGCAGCTGAACTGAACCACCTTCCCGGGACACCCCCGAGCCGTCTAAGGGGATAGATATCTAACACCAAAAGCACCAGAGGGAGGGTCATCCCGATGGGTTTGGAAAGTAGAGACATAGCGTAAAGAGTGACGGCTGCCGTCATCCACCGCCGCCCGGGAGCCTCGGTTCTTGCAACCGTCGTGGCTCGCAAGTAGCAGAGGATGGTCGCTAGGGAAAAAAGACTGGCGAGGACATCGTTTCGGTCCGATACCCAGGCAACCGCCTCGACCCGCAGAGGGTGGAGAGCAAAGGTAATGGCAGAAAACCCGGCTGCAACCTGTAACAAGAGCTCTCCTGAGATGCCGCGACTTGCCATGGTGAGATGCAACAAGTGCAGGCTGATCCAGTAGAACAACACGCCGTTAGCGATGTGAAGGAAAAGACTGGTCAAGTGGTACCCGAAGGGGTTCATTCCCCACAGGAGATAGTCCTGGCCTAGGTTTATCCAAGTAAGCGGCTGGTATTGACCCATGTGGAGAGTGGTAAACATCCAATGAAGCTGTGTCCAACCTAGCCCCCGGTAGTTAGGATTTCGGAGGAAATTCTCGTCGTCATCCCAATTGACGAACCCATTCTGCAGCACAGGAAAAAAGGCAGCAAAGGTTACCAGAACAATTAAAGCAGAGACCAGCCAACAGACAGTGCACGGCAGCCTTCCACTACTTGTCGTATTCACCGGGTCGTTTTTGGCCTTTCCTCCAGCGGCGAATCTCTCCTGCCTCGCCTTCATCAGCTCCTCGCAATCTCAGACCTTATACTTTGCTGCCTCTAAGTCTATATTCGCCCTTAGAGAGATCGCGCCAGCCCTTCACTGTATCCAACCAAACCTCGATGTACGATAATCGCCGGACATGGCTTCCAGGTTTGTTGATCCAATAGGCGGGCAGGATGCTTATCCTGTATTTTAGCGCGCGAGCTAAGGCCAAGACTTCGATGTCAAACCCCCAGCCGTCAATGACACTCTGGGAGAAAATCCTCTCCGCCGCATAGTCCCGAAAAGCCTTGAACCCGCACTGAGTGTCCCAAATCCCTTTCACAGCCAAAAGCTGAATCAAGAGATTGCCAAGATCGCCTATGAAGCGCTTGTACCATGTCTGCGGCACAGCCTGCCTTGCACCCGGGGCGTCTCTTGAGTCACGCGAGCAAATGACAAGATCATAGCCTTCATCCAACAGAGGGTGGAACTTGTCAAAATGAGAGATGTCTGTGGAATTATCGGCGTCGCTAAATAGCCGCACGCGGCCCAAAGCCTGAAGCATCCCCTCCTTCACGGTATACCCTTTGCCGCGATTGACCTGACGGTCCAAAATCCTCAGGTGCTTTATCTCGGATGCCATGGTTCGTATGATCTCACGCGTGCGGTCTGTGGCACCATCCAAAACCACGAGGATCTCATAGTTGAAAGGGTTTGCAGAAAAATACTGTTGAAATCGTTTCAGGGTTTCAGGTAGTCTGTCGGCTTCATTGTAAGCCGGAACGACGACGGAGAGATAGAGATCTGAGTCAACCATGAGCGTGCCTAAAGTCTGTGCCCTTCCTCGATATCGGCTGTTCGGCCCACCTTGTCTCAATCGCTTCGAAAGCTCAAGCTTTTAAGCACAGCCAATGGCATCGACAAAGCCTAGGAAGAAGCCAAAACCCCGAAGGTCACAGAGGCGTCTGCAGCCGGAAACTCAGGGCCAAACCCACCGGTTGAGTGCAAAAACTTCTCTCGTTTGGACAGGTGTCATCTTTCTGCTTCACACCCTGGGTTTGGCTCTTCTGTTTGTCCCCATGACTGGGCTCTTTAATAGCCAACCGGTCATTGAGCAGGACTGGGGACTCCATTTTCATCATCTCAAATCTATGGAAGCTTTCTGGTCACAGGACGGTCGTCTCTGGGGTTACAACCCTCTCTTTATGGCAGGTTACCCGTCCAACACGATTCAGGACCTGAGCATCAAACTCTTCGAGGTCTTAGCGCTCCTCTTATCGGTCCTGAAATTAGACGTGACTCAAGCGTTCAAGCTAACTGCTTTCATGGCCACTGCGGCTGTTCCGTGGATGATGTTCTTTGCTGCGCGCAATTTATTTACCCGAGAACCCCCAGTTCCTCTCGTGGCGACTGTCCTAGGCACGGCTTATTGGTGGGATGCCTACCCCCGAGAGATGTTCTTCTCCGGCATGATCGGTTTCCCGCTTAGTGCATACTTTTCTCTAGTAATCATCTCGCTCTTCTACCGCATCGTTCGAGCTGAGCGCGATTTGACGCCCGCGCACTGGGGCTGGCTCGCCGCGGCCATAGTGCTTTTGCCGCTGCATCTTCAAACCGTTCTGATCCTGGCTCCTGCAGCCGCTGCCTTGCTGATCCTCTACTGGGGATCCCCCTCCCGCAGGTTATTGGCATGGATCGGGGCCGGCGCATTGGTGTCTTGCTTGGTCAATCTGATTTGGCTCTGGCCAGCTTTTACGCACCGCGCAGATGATGCCTCGGCCGCCATCGTGGCGCAGCTTCCAGTATTCGCAACCCGGGATATTCTTATGTTTCTGAAGGACTATCTCACAGCGGGGGACTATTGGACATTCAGGCCATCCTTGTGGGCGAACGGGCTGCGCTGGCTTTTGCTTATCTTGGGTTTGATGGGGCTCGTCAAACTCATTCGTGGCGAGCAAAGGGACATCGGAGTCATGTTGGGATGTGGCGTGACAACTTTGTTTTTGCTCGCCTACTTCGGCTCTTTCGTTCCTTCTCTGCGGGCTCTCCAGCCCCTCCGGTTTAAAGTTCCTTACGACCTGTTTCTCGCTTTAACTTCCGCATACCTCGTGAGCAGTCGGCGGCAAGAACCCTCCTCGGCAAGACGGCCCATTTTTGTTCCTGTTTGTCTTGCACTCGGCCTCATAACCGCAGCGATTAATATTTTTCAGACCGAGCTTGGCGGCAAATTGAGGCTACGAACGGAAGTCTCACCGGCACTGCGGGCGATTGCGGCGTGGATCCGTGATCGGACGCCGACCGACGGACGAATCCTCTTCGAGGAGTCGGGAGATGAGACTGACTTTTTTTACGACGATATGTACCTCTCGTCGTTCATTCCGTACTGGACTGGCCGACAACTGATCGGTGGACCGATCAATCTATACAATGACCGGCATCACTTCGCGGAGTTTCACTCTGGCATGCTTTTCAAGCGCGACATCAAGACTTTTACCGACGAGGAGCTCGCTGCCTATTTTCGCACCTACAATATTGCAGCGGTCGTCGCGTTTCACCCGCAATCCGTCCGACGTTTGCTCTCTGTCCCGGGATTAGTTTCTCTGGACCGGCGGCTTGGAGACCTTCACCTCTTCAGGGTAGACCAGCCACTGAACTGGTTCCTCAAAGGAAAAGGAGAGCTCAGGGCAAGCCTCAACAGAATCCAAGGCTCGAACGTCAGCGGCGCCGAAGTTATCTTGAAGTACCACTGGACTCAAGGTCTCGTTTCCAATCCGCCGGCCACGATCCTGCCAGAGAAAATCCTTGAGGATCCGATCCCTTTCATTAAAATCATCAACCCTGCATCCGAGTTCACCTTGCAGATCAGACGTTAAACTACCCCGCTTATCGCTCGCCAACACCATAGACTTCTTCGGAGCAGGAAATACACGGTTTAAGGTCGCGATTTCAAAATCCGCAGCGCTTCCTGGTAATGCTGAATCGCCTCCTCCCTCTTGCCCTGCGAGGCTAGCGCCCGAGCCAAACTCTCGTGCGCCTCGGCAAGTTATGGCTGAAGACGTAGTGCCTCACGGAAGAGCTCAATGGCGCTATCTAGTTGGCCACGGCGGGCGAGGGTAAAACCCATATTATGGTAAATCTGTGGATTGACGGCGCTGACCTTGTAGATAAGAATGGAGTAGCCAATATCAGCCACGGGTTCTCCCAATTCAAATGATTTCAAGATCTCCTTCTCTTGTTCTGTAAGATAGAGGTCTGCTCCATAGAGATGAGTGGCACTGACCGCCAGATAGCCGGGCAGTATATTGTTCGGGGAATCGTGAACGACCCAGCTTCCGGGAAGGTAGAAGGCATCAATCCCATAGTACCGGGGGTCCGCCTTTCCGAAGTAAAGGAAATAGATCTTCTTGACTCCATTCCTTTCCATCCAGCGCCTTAGTCCCTTAAGATCCTGTCCCCAGTCTAGGTTGGAGTCGAGTAACACCTTATGGCCGTTCTTTGGTCCTCCCGTAAGCTCGTTAAAGAATGCAAGATAGTGAGGATATAGGCTGAATGAAGAAAAAAGATAATAAACAGCGAGGAGAATTAATAACCCTTTCTTCAACCATTTTTCTTCCCGCCAAAGCTCCGCCGCAGTCCCACCAATGAAAACAAACAGAAATGGGTATATCGGAAGGATATGGCGTAGGCCAATATTCAACCGAGACCAGACCGCTAGAGAGAAATAAAGAACCACCGGGATGAGAAGAAAAAAACGCGGCAGATAGTCTCTCCGCCTAAAAAGCGATATTCCCATGGCTCCGAATAAAAGAAGAAGCGTTGGGAGCGGCGTCTTTATGGCAAAGGCCACTGGAAAATATAACCAAAACCCTTGCTCTGAGATCCCGCCAAAGAAGTAAGTGACTCGGCTTAAGTTTTTGAGAACGAAAAGCTGCCCGTAAGTCCATGCCTCGGGAAAAAGGTGATGTTCGTTTATCACAGGGACCCACGCTTGGAGGAGCGGATTCTCAGGCATCACCTGGCCCATGGGCAAAGGTCGAGCAACTCCAGGGATGGGATGGAAACGAAAACCATAGGCAGCCCATATAAAAAGATAACCAATCATTAACGTACAGAGAAGTGTCCCAGCCAAAATCGCACTTTTTCCCCATCGACTGGAAATCGAGCGTGCTGCGCCAATATGGCATCTCTGAGGTCCCGAGAAAAAGATCGAAAACACCCCTAGCATGCCCCAAATGAGAAAAATCACTGGAAAGGAATGTTTTGTGACTGCGGCTAAACCAAATAGAAGAGCTGTCAAAAGGAGGTTTTTCCAGGTGAGATGGCTTAGACCCTGCCAGAAAAAGTAGGTACCAATAAAAAAAAAGGTCGTGAAGGGAAGGTCGGTTTGAACCATAGGGCTGTGAGCCAAGATGTTGGGATCCAGGGCATAAAGGAACGTGGAGGCGATGGCCGCTTCGGGGCCAAAGAGCTTTTTGCTCCATAGGTAGACAAAAATTTCCATGAGGACGGCCAAAGCAATCATTGGGAGCTTCGCATAAAAGAAGAGAGTATCCGCGTCGTTCTGCACGAAGAGCATTTTTTGCGCGACATTCACGGCAGGAGGATCTCCGGGATCGCTTTCAGGACTCAGACTTCCGTCGGCGCTCGATGGGCGGGGGTCCTTGATGTCAAAGGCCAAGAGAGGAAGCGCCGCCAGGATTTTGGCCAGAGGGGGATGCTCGGGATTCACCCAAAAGTCACCCCATTTCAGATAGGAGTAGCCCGCGAAGAGATGCAACGGTTCATCGACGGTAGGAGATTTCTGCAGGAAACTCGTAATCGTCAGAATGCCAAACAGGAAGACAAAAACGCAGAGCGCGGAGGCGCTCAACACAAAGTTTCTCAGCCTATGCACGTAGATTTGTGGCGACAAGATTATTCATCCGCCGTCAGAATTCACTCTCGTTATCGCCGACTGAAACCCTTTTATCCCACCCGCTTATTTATTCTTTAGCTCACGTGGACTCATCTCTTTGCCGCGCGCACGCATGATCCGCAGCGCTTCCTGGTAATGTTGGACCGCCTCTTCCTTGTTGCCGCGCTGCGCCAAGGCATGCCCCAGGCTCTCATGCGCCTCGGCAAATCGCGGCTGAATACGCAGGGCCTGCCGGAAGTGCTCCATTGCCCTGTCAAGATCGCCTTGGGTCGCCTCAATCCTGCCCAGATTGTGGTAGGCCTCTGCATAGCTCGGGTTGATCTCGATGGCTTCTTGGAAGTGTTTGGCCGCCTCTGTCAAATCACCCTCCCTAACCAGCGCGATGCCGAGGTTATAGTGAATTTCGCCCACGGCCAGGCCAAGCTCCAGGGCGCGGCGAAAATGTTGGATCGCTTCTTTTAACTCACCTTGCATGGCGAGCACATTGGCCAGATTGTTGTGCGCCTCTGCATAGCCGGGATTGATTCTAATAGCCTCTTCGAAATGGTACTTTGCCTCGTCGAGCTTACCCTGCGATGCCAAAAGATTTCCCAGATTGTAGTGGGCCAAACCATAAGTCGGCCGCACGAGCAGGGCCTGCCGGAGGCTCTCTATGGCCTCACTAATCCGGCCCTGATCAGCAAGGGCATTGCTCACATTGACGTAGCCTGTCGCCGACGGCGCCGCCTTGCCCGCGACCGGCAGATAGACCATCGCTGCAGTCAGCGCCAATGCAGCAACGCACGCAAGGCCACGACGAACCGCCCGGTCTCTATACACGGCAAACCCTTCCACCAAACCGACGCCGGCAAACAACGTAAGCAGAGGGACCATAGAGAAGCGGTAGCGCCCGAAGACATAAAAGAGGGCCACGCTGAAAACTAGAGTCGCCAACAAGCCATACAATAACCAAAGTTTGCGCCATTGCCCCCAAGTCAGCATGACCCCCACTGCGGCCAGCGGGGCCAGAACGCCGAAATGGTTCACGTAACCTAATATCGAAAGCAGCCAGGACCATCCTTGGTAGAGATAAAAATCTTCAGCATCCTCAAGCTCGCGGACATTCCATGCGATCAGCCATTTCTTGCCCAAAAGGCGGAGCCAGTCTATGGGCCGAGAGCCGATGTAGTCCCAGGAGCGTCGCAGCCAGTAGCCAGAAACCTCTCCGGGCGACAGGGAGCGGCCCAGGGCCCGTTCAGCTAGCTCGGTAGCATCGCGGCGCTCAAATTGTGGGTCCCCGTGACCGGCCCGAAGCGGGGCATAGGTCCCGTCGGCCTCCGGGTTATTACCGATGAAAAAATTGGGTCCGAGTTGCGCAGTGGTCAAAGTAAATTCGCCACCCACGATCAGATTACGCAAGCCGACGGGAAAAAGTACGAGGACCAGGCCGAGCAGAAAAAGGACGATCCACCTAAGGCGGTTCCGAGGGCGGTCCGCGGAAAAATGGAGCCAGATCCACAAGGGCACGACGGGACCCCATATGAGGGCGTTCTCGCGGGTAAGGCCTAAGAGACCCAGCACAGCCCCTATCCCTACCCAATAGCTCCAATGGAATCGCGGCTGAGTCCTGCTGAGGAGGAACAAGAGCAAAGTGATCAAGAACAGGTCCAGCACGGTTTTCTGTATAAGTCCATCGAAAAAAATCGCTGGCGCATAAAGCGACAAAATCAAACCAGCTGCAACTCCTGCGGCTCGTGAGAAAAATAATTTTCCGGCCCAATACAACAAGACACATGAAGCAGATCCCAGAGCGATTTGCACAATACGGATCGACCAGAGATTATGGCCAAGGGCGATTTGAAGGAGGCCGAGAAAGTAAGGGTAAAGCGGCGCCTGGTAGAAAACACCCTGACCCAACCAATGGCCCGCAGCGATCTGTCGAGCCCATTCATCATAACTACGGCCATCGCTGGCAAGATGGTAGAATAGTGGGGCTCCTTCAATCTGAAACAAATAGACGAGCCGAATAGCAAACGCGAGCAGAAAAATTGTCAGAGAGACGGCAGTGTCGCCCCGCGGCCAATGCCCAGCACGCGCATCACAGACACTGGGTTTCGCCTTCTCAATCCCCGGCTTTTTCGCAGATCTCGGATTGGAAGTCTTCATTCGACCTGATTCCTGTCCGTCTGGACTGTCTCAAAACCGCTCTATAGCAGTCCTGAAAAGTCCGCTCAAGTTTCGCAGCGATAGGGAGACCGCCAGCGCACCGGCTATCCGTTCAAATGGTAGGACCCTAGCTGGCAGCCTTTGACGTGCCTTATTCTCTGCAGGCCATTGAGGATCTAGGTAACGATTTAACGTGAACCGAATTGAAAAACTCTGACGACCTAGGGACAGTGCAGCTCAGCTCTCAGTGGCCCACGCCCTGCAGCTCATGCTGTAGGTCTCGTGGTTTCTCACTGCGCAAATTCCACTCTTCTTCATCAATCGTGGCAAGAAGGTTCTCTACAGAACGGATCAGATTCTCGTTCCCGTCCGCCTCTTTACTAGCCGCAACCACGGCACGGCGGAGCGCAATTTTTACTTTCCCGCCCCGGTCCCAATACCTATAGCCTCTATAGCCTTCAGTAGAGACCTTGCTGAAAAGCGTCAGACCGCCCTTGGCCGATTGCAACCCGCCGCCATTTTCTCCCAGTCGTAGTTGGACAAGGCTCAGAACTAACCACGCAATCTCATCGTCCTTATCCACAGCCAGGGCCCTCTGCAAAATCAGCTTCGCGTCGCCATACCTCTCTCTCGTGTAGTAGGCCCGCCCCAGAAGCGTGAGGCTGTCGCGGTATGTGGGGTCGTCGCGAACGACGGTCTCGAGATTGACAATGGCCTTGTCGATATTACC
>Ga0066710_100008435_pt1 | contig 10020 bp, 8 predicted proteins | sample GraSoiAngelo_159_FD_79666 | JGI IMG/M metagenome (GOLD analysis project Ga0066710, IMG submission 79666) | Grasslands soil microbial communities from the Angelo Coastal Reserve, California, USA - 14_1009_16_40cm | ecosystem: Environmental > Terrestrial > Soil > Grasslands | place: USA...
CCACTTGAGCCAGTTCTTGTGGCGCCGCATCCGGTCGAGCATGGTCATGGGCGTCGCACCTTCGTGGGCGGATTGTCCTGTGGGAAAAAGCTCATTATGCCAATTCCGTGCGCGATGAACAAATCGCGATGCGCATTCGTATGGAAACCATCCGAGCGCGCGACAACGGCGCCGGCATACGGTCGAGACGTACGAACGCAGAGCCGCGCCGGTCGCCGCTTTCCTCTCAAGTCGCGAGCAGTCCGGCGCTGGTACGGCACGTGCTCACAGACCGCCGACAGGCGCCGCGGCCAACGGGCAGCTGACGCGCACTCTCATCCTCCTCAGCCCGGCGGGCACGCGCGCCCGCCGACGCTGTTGTGCCGCTCAGAATCGCGCAGCTCCACCCGGTGGCTGCGGCGCCCTGTTTTTCTCACGGCTCTTCTGCCGCCTGGCTTCCCGCTCCGGCCTTGTCCCGTCCGTTTCCACCCCGTCCAAACCGATGCCATGTGCTATATTTGCGGAGGATAGAAGGACTTAGAGGGATCCGCCATTTCAATGGGACCGGGACCCGATTGACCGGGACGGGTCGACAATCTGGCCGTCGTCCATTGCGGGGGGCGCGTATGCCGGCCAGCCGCCGGCGTTCGGCCGCGCAAGGCGCGCGCGCCGATCTTGCCGAACGGCTGCGCCCCGTGCAGTCGACGTTGCGTGCGCGGCTCGGCCGCGCGGAGACGCTCGCGGAGCTGATCCGCGCGCTCAATTCCTCGCTGGATCCCGAGCGGGTCGCGGAGGCGCTCGTTGACCATGCGGCGGACTGGGTGCCGGCCCCCGCCTGGCTCGTCGTCGCCATCGACGACGCGGGACATACGCGGGTGCTCGCGTCGCGCGCGCTGACGCCGTCGCTCGAGGCGGGCGCGTACGCCGTCGGCCAGTGGGTGATGCGCAACGGCGATGTCTGCTGCGCGATGAATCTAGCGCTCGATCGACGCTTCACCGACGCGCCCGCCTCCGCGGCGGTCGCCTTTCCGCTCGACTGCCGGGACCGCACGCTCGGCGCGCTCGTCGCGCTCGATCGTGCGCCGTCCGCCAGGGAGCCGCGCTTTCAGGACGCGACGCTGGCGGCCCTGCTCGCGGCGCTCGAGCCGGGCGCCTTCGCGCTCGACAACGCGCTGCGCCTGCAGCGCGTCGAGGCGCTCTCGGTGACCGACGATCTGACGCAGCTCTACAACTCGCGGTATCTCTCGCAGGTGCTGCGCCGGGAAACGAAGCGCGCGTCGCGCAGCGGCCGTCCCCTCTCGCTGTTGTTCGTCGATCTGGACGGGTTCAAGGCCATCAACGATTCACACGGGCATTTGTCCGGCAGCCGCGCGCTGGTGGAGGCGGCGGCCCTCATCCGCGCGAGCGCGCGCGAGACGGACGTCGCCGCGCGGTTCGGCGGCGACGAGTTCGCGCTCGTCCTCCCCGACACGGGCAGCGACGGCGCGGTCGCGGTGGGGGAACGCATCCGCGAGCGCCTCGCCGTGCACCCGTTTCTCCACGACGACGGGCTGGACATCCATCTGACGGCGTCGGTCGGCGTCGCGACGCTGCCCGACGTCGCCGCGTCGGCGGAGGGATTGATCCAGGCGGCCGACGAGGCGATGTACGCCGTCAAGGACCGCGGCAAGAATGGGATCTGCGTGGCAGGTGAGTGAGAGGAGGAGTCCTCGTTGAGTCTTCGTTCACTGTTTTCCCTTTTTTCGAGCGACCTGGCCATCGACCTCGGCACCGCGAACACCTGCGTGTACGCGCGCGGGAAAGGCATCGTGGTCAACGAGCCGTCGATCGTCGCGATCAACAAGGTCAACGGCCGCATCGAGGCGGTCGGCCGCGACGCGAAGGAGATGCTCGGGCGCACGCCCGGCAACATCGTCGCGATCAAGCCGATGAAGGACGGCGTCATCGCCGACTTCGAGGTCACCGAGAAGATGCTCACCTACTTCATCAAGAAAGCGCACAACCGCAACGTGTGGGTGCGCCCGCGCATCGTGATCGGCGTGCCGTCGGAGATCACGCAGGTCGAGAAGCGCGCGGTGAAGGACAGCGCGTACCGCGCGAAGGCGAGCGAGGTGTACCTCGTCGAGGAAGCGATGGCCGCCGCGATCGGCGCGGGCATGCCGATCACGGAGCCGTCGGGCAACATGATCGTGGACATCGGCGGCGGCACGACCGACATCGCCGTCATCTCGCTCGCGGGCATCGTCTACAGCAAGGCCGTCCGCGTCGCGGGCAACGAGATGGACGACGCGATCATCCAGTACATCAAGAAGACGTACAACCTGCTCATCGGCGAGCGCACCGCGGAAGCGATCAAGATGGAGGTCGGCTCCGCGTACCCGCTCGAGGAGCGGATGACGATGGAGATCAAGGGGCGGCACCTGATCGAAGGCGTGCCCAAGACGATTACGATCACCGACGAGGAGATCCGCGAAGCGCTCGCCGAGACGGTGAACGTCATCGTCGACGCCGTCCGCGTCGCGCTCGAGCGGACGCCGCCGGAGCTGTCGGCCGACATCGTCGATCGCGGCATCGTGCTGACGGGGGGCGGATCGCTGCTGAAGAATCTGGACAAGCGGCTGCGGGAGGAGACCGGGCTGCCGCTGGCGATGGCGGAGGATCCGCTCTCGTCGGTCGTGCTGGGCGCGGGCAAGATGCTGTCGGATTTCAATCTGTTACGGAAGATCTCGATTGACTGAAGCGTCGTGGCCGCGCAGATGCTGAAAGCAGCCTTCGGCAATTCGGGCAGCGCCTGCGGCCGCGGCGAGCGAGCGAAGCGAGTCGAGCCGCACTGATGTTGGATATCCGCCAAAGGACCGGCTATCTGTTCCTGGCTGTGATGGTCGCGCAGGTGATTCTCGTGTCCGCGCAGGTGCAGTCGAAATCCGGCGTCCGGATTCTGTCGCTCGTCACGTTCGAGGCCTTCTCGCACCTCGAGCGCGCGGCGTCGGGGGGAATCAGCGGCACGCGCGGCGTGTGGGATCGGTACGTCGCGCTGCGCGGGCTGCGATCGGAGAACGACGAGCTCAAGAAGGAACTCGCGTCGCTGCAGGTGAAGCTGCAGGAGGAGCACGCGCTCGCGGAGCGCACGACGAAGCTGCAGGAATTGCTGGATCTGAAAACGGAGGCGGGCCTGCCGACGATCGCGGCCGAGGTCATCGCCGGCAACCCGAATCCCGGCATGCGGACGATCACGATCGACCGCGGGAGCGCCGACGGCGTCCAGGCGGACATGTCGGTGATCGGCCCGGCCGGCGTGATCGGCAGGGTCGTCGGACCGCCGGCGCGCCACGCCGCGCGCGTGCAGCTGCTCATCGACCGCAACGCGGCGGCCGGCGCGCTGACCGAGCGGGCGCGCGCGGGCGGCATGGTCGTCGGCATGGACGCGGACCCGCCGCTCAGAATGGAGCTGGTGTCGAACCTCGCGGACGTGAAGGTCGGCGACGCGGTGATCGCGTCGGGTGTTGACGGGATTTATCCAAAGGGATTCCGGATCGGCCGGGTCGAGCGCTCCGAGCGGGGCAACGGCCTGTATCGCACGATCACGGTCAGGCCCTCCGTGGATTTCTCGAGCCTCGAAGAAGTGCTCGTCGTGCTGGTGCCGCCGCGGCCGGCCACGCGCGACGAGGGCTCGAAGTGAAGACGCTGGCCGTGCTGCTGGCGCTCGCGGGAGCGCTGGTCTTGCAGACGACGCTCGCCGGGCTGATGACCGGCGGCCGCCTCGCGGTCAACCTCGTGCTCGTCGCGGTCGTGTATCTGGCGCTCGCGTACGGGCCGGTAACCGGGATGCTCGCGGGAGCCGCGGGCGGCCTCGCGCAGGACGCGCTCGCCGGCGCCATCGTCGGGATTGGCGGGCTGTCGAAGACGCTGGTCGGGTTTCTGGTCGGCATCCTCGGCGCGCAGTTCATCGTGTCGACCGCGCTGCCGAGGTTCGTGATGTTCGTCTCGGCGACGCTGCTGCACGAGCTGGTGTTCCAGGCGCTCGACGCGCTGCTCCAGTCGCGCGGGTTCGCGCCGCAGTACATGGCCGTCCTGTTCCAGGCGGTCTGCAACGGCGTCGTCGGCGTGGCCGCATTCCTGATCGTCGAGAACGGCCCGGACGTGCTCGCGCGGCGGCGGATGCGGAGGGCGAGCTTTGCCAAACGTCGGTTTTAGTGCTGAGGGCTGAGGGCTGGGGCAGGCACCCTGACACAGCACTCAGCCCTCAGCAGAAGGTCATTCGTCATGAGCACGACCACCCTGATGCCGGACGATCGTCGCAGCCTGACGCTGCGGCTGTCGTTCGTTCAATACCTGCTGGCGTTTGCGTTCGCGGCGCTGGCGGTCGCGTTCTGGATCTTTCAGGTCGCGCAGCACGAGCGGTTCCGCGAGATGGCGGAGAACAACCATCTGCGGCGGCTGCCGCTGCCGGCGCCGCGCGGCGTGCTGCTCGATCGCAACGGCCGCATCCTGGTCGAGAACCAGAACGTCTACAACATCGCGCTCGTGCGCGAGCAGACGCGCAACCTCGACGAGACGCTGCGCACGCTCGCGATGGCGACGGGCGTCGACGTCGCGCAGCTGCGCGACACGGTGAACCGGCGCCGGCGCGACCCGAGCTACCGGCCGATCGTGCTCATCGAGAACGCGAGCTTCGAGCAGGTCGTCGCGATGTGGGCGCGGCGATGGGAGCTGCCCGGCGTCATCTATCAGGAGGTGCCGTCGCGCAAGTACCCGACGGGCCTGGCGGCGCACCTGTTCGGGTACGTCGGCGAAATTACCGAGGGACAACTGAGCCGCGCCGACTTCGAAGGCGTGGAATCGGGGACCATCGTCGGGCAAGCGGGCGTGGAGCAGGCATACAACCGCCTGCTGATGGGCAAGGAAGGCAACCGCATCGTCGAGGTCAACAGCCTCGGGCGCGAGCTGACGAAGCTCGACGAGCAGCCGCCCGTCGAGGGGCGCCGGCTGCAGTTGACGATCGACTACGACATCCAGAAGGCCGTCGAGGATGCGTTCGACGCGGCGGAATTCAACGGCGCCGCCGTCGTCCTCGATCCGCGCAACGGGGAAGTGCTCGGGTTCACCAGCCGTCCCGCGTACGATCCGAACGCGTTCGCGTCCGGCATCGACCGCGCGACCTGGGCGGCGCTCAACACGGACGAGTTGAAGCCGCTTCAGAACCGCGCGCTGCAGGGACGCTACTCGCCGGGATCGACGTTCAAGATGGCGGTCGCGCTCGGAGCGCTCGAGGAAGGCATCATCAAGCCCGACTTCCACGCCAACTGTTCCGGCGGCGCGACCTTCTACGGCCATTACTTCGCGTGCTGGAAGAAGGGGGGTCACGGTTCCCTCGATCTCCGCCACGCGATCGAGCAGTCCTGCGACGTGTACTTTTACACCGTCGGCAACATGCTCGGCGTCGATCGGATCAACAAGTGGGCGACGCTGCTCGGTCTCGGCGTGAAGTCGAACATCGATCTGCCGAACGAGCTCACCGGGCTCGTGCCGTCGAGCGAGTGGAAACGCGAGACGAAACACGAAAAATGGTACGCGGGCGAGACGATCTCCGTGGCGATCGGCCAGGGACAGGTGTCGGTCACGCCGGTCTCGATGGCGGTCTACATCGCGACGCTGGCCAACGGCGGCACGCGCGTCACGCCGCACCTGCTGAAGGCGGTCGACGACGGGACGGGGTGGAAAGAGGCGCCCGCGCCGCCGCCGCAATCGAAGATCGACGTCACGCCGGAGAAGCTGCAGGCGATCCGCGACGGCCTGTGGATGGTCGTGAACGGCGGCGGCACCGGCGGCCGCGCGCGCGTGGACCGTCACGACGTGAGCGGCAAGACCGGCACGTCGCAGGTGATCTCCAATCTGGGACGGCTCGCCGCCGCGCGCAGCGGAAAGGATCTGCGCGACCACGGCTGGTTCGTCTTTTTCGCGCCGAGGGACAACCCGCAGATCGCGGGCGTCGTGCTGCTCGAGCACGGCATCCACGGACCGAACGCCGCCTCGGTGGCGCACCACATCCTCGAGACGTTCTTCGCGAAGCAGGACGGCAAGCCGCTGCCGCCGCCCCCGACGCACGAGGATCTGCGGCTCGACTACAAGGATCCGTACGCGCGCGGCTCGGTCGTGACCGGAGGCGGCCAGCAGTAGCATGTTCGAACGACGCCTCTTCTTTCACGTGGACTGGCTGCTCGTGGGCGCCGTCCTGCTGCTCTGCGCGATCGGCGTCGCGATGATCTACAGCACGACGTACGTGACGGTGCCCAACGGTCCCGGCCATCCGGGCGCGTACTTCCGCACCCAGACCTACGCGCTGGCGCTCGGCCTCGTGGCGCTCCTCATCTGCCTCGTCGTCGACTACCGGGTGCTGGCGGAGCATTCGCTGCTCGTCTACGGCTCGCTCATCGTCATGCTGCTGTTCGTGCTGCTGAAAGGGCAGACGCAGATGGGCGGGCAGCGGTGGATCCCGGTCGGGCCGTATCACCTCCAGCCGAGCGAGTTCGGACGGATCGCCGTCGCGCTCATCCTCGCGATGTACTTCGGGGAGAACCGGCGCGGCGCGCGGAACACCGGCGATCTGATCATCGCCGGCGTCTTCACGATCGTGCCGCTGGCGCTCATCGCGAAGCAGCCGGATCTGGGGACGGCGGTCACGTTGATCCCGGTCTACCTCGGCGTCGCGTACCTCGCCGGGCTGCGCCTGCGGCTGCTCGCGGTGTTCGCGATCATCGCCGCGCTCATGGCGCCGATCGCGTGGCACTACGCGCTCAAGGACTACCAGAAGCAGCGCATCCAGACGTTTCTCGATCCCGAACAGGATCCGCGCGGCGCCGGCTACCAGACGATCCAGGCGCGGATCACCGTCGGGTCGGGCGGCCTGACGGGCAAGGGCTTCCGGCAGGGCACGCAGGGGCAATACAAGTTCCTGCCGGTCGCGCACAACGATTTCATCTTCTCGGTCCTCGCGGAGGAGGAGGGCTTTCTCGGCGTGCTCACCGCGCTCGGTCTGTATCTGTTCGTGATTCTCCGGTCGCTCGAGGCGGCGCGCCTGGCCAAGGACCGGCTCGGCGCGTACCTGGTGGGAGGGATCATCGGAGGTTTTGCGTTTCAGGTGATTTACAACGTCACGATGTCGGCCGGCCTCGCGCCGGTCAAGGGGATCACGCTGCCGCTCATGAGCTACGGCGGGTCGTCCCTCATCGCGACGCTCGCGGGCTTCGGCCTCATCCTGAATGTCAGGATGAGGCGCTTTACGAACTGACCATTCATCAATGGCTGGACTGGCGGTCATCGTCCTCGTCGAGTGGGTCGCGGCCGCGCTGACTACGCGGTTTCGCGCGCGAAGGACGGATCCGTCCAGCCGATGGAGTTCCATTCATGAACAAGGAGATGATCATCTCCTCGAGCGATCACGAGACGCGGGTCGCGATCCTCGAGGACGATCAGGTCGTCGAGGTCTTCATCGAGCGCGCCGCGCAGCGCGGCGTCGTGGGCAACATCTACAAGGGCCGCGTCTCGAAGGTGCTGCCGGGCATGCAGTCCTCCTTCGTCGACGTCGGGCTCGAGCGCGACGCCTTTCTCTACGTTTCTGAGGTCGTCAACACCCTCGAGGCGTTCGAGAACCTGGAGTCTGGCGACGAGGACGAAGCGGAGGCGCGTCCCGCGAGCGCGCAGAACGGCGCTCCGGAGGCCGCGGGCGACGCCGGTCCGTCCGCCGCGCGGCCGGACAGGCGATCGCGGGATCGAGAACGGGATCGGGATCGAGACAAGCCCCAGCCCAAGATCGAGGACCTGCTCAAGGAAGGCCAGGAGGTCCTCGTCCAGGTCGTCAAGGAGCCGCTCGGCACGAAAGGGGCCCGCGTCACCTCCCACGTGACGATGCCCGGACGGTTCCTGGTGTTCATGCCGACGGTCGACCACGTCGGCGTCTCGCGCAAGATCGAGTCGCGCGAGGAGCGGTCGCGGCTGCGCGGGATCGTCCGGCAGTTCCGCGAGGAGCACGGCTTCACGGGAGGCGTGATCATCCGGACCGCCGCCGCGGGCCGCTCCGAGGCGGACATCGTCAACGACCTGTCGTACTTCCACCAGATCTGGACCGAGATCCGCCAGAAGATGGAAACGCGGCGTCCGCCGGCGCTGCTGTTCCAGGAGCAGAGCCTCGTCACCAAGCTGCTCCGCGATCTGCTCACCGAGGATTACAGCGCCATCCGGCTCGACAGCGAACCGGAGTACCGCCGCGTCGTCGCGCTCGTCGAGCGGATCATGCCGACCCTGCTGCCGCGGGTGAAGCACTACACGAAAGAGTTTCCGATCTTCGAGGAGTACGGCGTCCAGGCGGAGATCGACAAGGCGCTCCGCAGCAAGGTGTGGCTGAAGTCGGGCGGCTACCTCGTGATCAACCAGACGGAAGCGCTCGTCGCGATCGACGTCAACACCGGACGCTACGTCGGGAAGCGCACCGGCCGGCTCGAGGACACGATCGTCAAGACCAACCTGGAAGCGGTGAAGGAGATCGTCCGCCAGCTCCGGCTGCGCGACCTCGGCGGGATCATCGTCCTCGACCTGATCGACATGGAGGAGAAGAAGAACCGCCAGCGCGTGTTCCAGGAAGTCGAGAAGGAGCTGCGAAAGGATCGCTCGCCGTCAAAGGCGCTGCAGGTGTCGGACTTCGGCCTCGTCATCGTGACGCGCAAGCGGGTCAAGCAGAGCCTGGAGCGCCAGCTCACCGAACCGTGCCCGTACTGCTCGGGGTCCGGCTCGATCAAGTCGAGCGCGACGATCTGCTACGAGATTCTGTCGGAGCTGAAGAAGATCGGTCAGGATCTGGACGGGCAGGGGGTCGTGCTCCGGGTCAACCCCGACATCGCGCGGGCGCTGAAAGAGGAGGAGAGCCCGCTGATGCGCGAGCTGCAGGACACGCTGCGCAAGCCGATCACGATCCGCCCCGACGTCCACCTGCACCACGAGCAGTTCGACGTGATGGCGATTTGACGAATGCCGAATGCTGAATGACGAATGCCGAAAGCGTCCACAAAAGCAAAATGCCGAATGAGAATGCTTTCGGCATTCTGCATTCGGCATTGACGCGCGCCGCGCGCGTTACACCGGCAAATGCACCAGGTAGTGATTGCCGCCCTTGTTGATCCACACGCGCAGGTAGTCGCCGCCCTTCAGCATCTCCACTTTTGATCCGTTCGCGCGGGGCGGGGCGTCCTTCTGCACGAGTCCGATCTCGCTCTGGGGCACGATCGTGGCGACCTCGCGGCCGGCGACTTTGCCCCCCTTCACGAACTCCACCCAGCGTTCGAGCTTGCCGGTCGTGCCGACCGCGTCCGGCTTGGCCTGCTCCGACGTCAACCGGACCTGGTAGGTGCCGGGCGCCAGCGGCTTGCCGTCCGCCTTCACGGCCTTCGGGATGTGCACGGTCCCGAGCGCCATCGCCGTATCGGAAACATTCGGGGTGCCGGCGGTGTTCGGCTGCGGCTTCGGCGCCTGGTGCGTGCCCTGGGCGTTCGCGGCGTCCCCCCTGGGGGCGCGCTTTTTCGTCGCCTGTTTCGTGGCCGGCGGGTTGGCCGGCTGCTCCGCGGTCGCCGCCGGCTTCTTGGGCGGCGGTGGCGGCTGCTTTTGCTGCGCGCTCGCCGCGCCCGCCAACGCCAGCGAGCCGGTGAGCATCCCCGCAATGACCCACTGCTTCATCTTCGCCTCCAACGTGAACTCGTGACGGTGAGCCGTGGCCGGGTCCCGGGACCCGTCGGCGCCCATCTCATGCACGCATTATATCGGTCGGCCGCACCCGGAGCGGGACCTATTCATCACGAAGCAAGCTCGGTGCCAATGATGAGCTATCGCTGGTGCTGGGGGCTGGGTGCAGGGACAGGGTGCCGGGGAAGAAGGTGCTGCCGGCGGTGCTAAGAGAGCGTGCCGGGCCGCACGGGTGAACGCCGCACCTCCGACCGCAGCACCCCCTCTCAGCACCCAGCCCCCAGCACGCGTATCACCCAGCCCCCAGCACTA
>Ga0066710_100008437_pt1 | contig 10019 bp, 9 predicted proteins | sample GraSoiAngelo_159_FD_79666 | JGI IMG/M metagenome (GOLD analysis project Ga0066710, IMG submission 79666) | Grasslands soil microbial communities from the Angelo Coastal Reserve, California, USA - 14_1009_16_40cm | ecosystem: Environmental > Terrestrial > Soil > Grasslands | place: USA...
AACGCGCCGTGGAGCGTCGAGCGGATGCACGCATCGGTCTGTGCGCCGACGACGACGAGTCGCCCGACACCGAGGCCCGACAGCACGGTCTCGAGGGTGGTGTCCTCGAAGGAGTCGCCGTAGATCTTCTCGACGAGCGGCTCGGTGTCGCCCGGCGTCAGCTCGGGGACGATCCGCCAGTCGTCGCTCCCCCTCGCAAGCTGCTCGTCGGAGTGCTGGACCCAGACGACGGGGACCCGACTCCGCCGCGCCTTCTCGACAAGGCTGCTGACGTTCGCGACGACTGCGTCGCGCTCGTGAGCCCCCTCGACGACGCCGCTCTGCGCGTCGACGACGAGGAGTGCGGTGTTGGGCCGGTTCTCGAGTGTGGTCATGGTCTCCCCTTGGTCACGCTGGACTCCTGTCACTAGCCTGGCGCCTGGCGAACAAGTGTCGTCGCGAGCTCGTCGATCTCGCTCGGCGCGGCCAGCGGGTCGAAGCCGTCCCAGAACGCCCAGATGTGATCGCTCTTCGGGCAGCGATAGAGGACAACGGTCCGCCGCGGTATCTCGCCACTTGTCGAAATGACCTCGCCACAAACGCACCTGAACTTTCCCATCGCGCAGGACAGTAGCCTTGCTGCCCGTGAAAGTCGCTGCCGACGCCGCACGGCGCTTCCTCGTTGCGCGCCACCTGCTCGCGCCCCCGCGCTCGGTCGTGGGAGGCCCCGACGCCGTGCTCGAGGTCTTCCGCCGGCTCGGCTCGATCCAGTTCGACCCGCTGTCGGTCGCGGGCCGGAACCACGACCTCGTGCTCCACGCTCGCGTCGCCGACTACGAGCCTGCCTGGTGCGAAGAGCTCCTCTACGGACGGCGCGAGCTGTTCGAGGCGTACAACAAGGGCCTGTCGCTGCTGCCGACGAGCGAGCTGCCGTGGTTCCGCGTCTCGTGGAGGCTGAACGCCGCGCACTACGAGGGCGGCATCCTCGCCGAGCAGGCCGACACCGCCGCGCGGATCCTCGAGCGGATCGATGCGGAGGGCCCGCTCTCGACGCTCGACTTCGAGCGCGGGCCGGCGGTCGACTGGTTCTGGGCGCCGACGAACGTCGCGCGCGCCGTGCTCGAGGCGTACGCGATCACCGGCGTGCTCGGCCTCGCGCGGCGCGAGAGCAACCGCCGCTACTACGACCTCGTCGAGCGACTGTTCCCGGCCGAGCTGCTCGCCCGCGAGGTGGACGTCCGCGAGCAGCTCCGGCACAAGCTCCTCTCGCGCCATCGGGCCCACGGACTGCTCGGCGCGCGCGGGTCGCAAGAGCTCTGGATCGGCGCCGGGTTGGGAAGGCCGAACCCGAAGCGACCCAACGTGCCGACGCGCACCGAGTTACGCGAGGAGCTCGTCGAGCAGCGCGCACTCGTCCCGGTCGAGGTCGAAGGGATACGCGGCCCGCGCTTCGTCCTCCGCGAGGAGCTGGAACTGCTCGAGGCGCCGCCGGAGCCGGTGGTCTCGGTCACGCTGCTCGCGCCGCTCGACCCGTTCGTCTGGGACCGCGACTTCCTGCGCGCGCTGTACGACTTCGACTACGTCTGGGAGGTCTATGTCCCGGAGCGCAAGCGCCGGTGGGGCTACTACGTACTCCCGATCCTCTTCCGCGATCGGCTCGTCGGCCGGATCGAGCCGCGGATCGACCGCCCGGGCGAGCGGGTGCAGGTGCTCGGCGTCTGGTGGGAGGAAGGCTTCGAGCCGCGGCGGGCCGACGGCTTCGTCGACGCGATGCGCGAGGCACTGCGGGCCTATCTCCGCTTCGCAGGCGGGCGCCGGTACGAGTGGGCACCGCACCTCGGCAAAGAGAAGCGGCTGTTCCTCACTCGACCGTGAAGTCGTCAGGCCTGTGGCAGCAACGAACGGGCGGTACTGCTCGATGTACTGCACGATCCCGTCGCGGATCGACCCGTACTGCGGCTCCCAGCCGAGCTGCGTGTGCGCATTCTCGATCGACAGCTCACCGCGGAGGGCGGCCACGGGCTTCTCGGCTTCGCTCAGCTCCTCGCCGATCTCGACGTCGGCGCCGGGCACGAGCTCGCGAACGACCTCTGCGACCTCGGTCGTCGTCACGAGCGGTCCGCCGGCGGAGCCGTAGATGCGGTCGGCGGGGGCGTCGAGCATCGCGATCACTTGAGACGGCTGGCTGGACACGGCGTGTTGGATGTTGTATGCATGATGCTTCGTGGCATCGACGCTCGACGAAGAAGTGGCCGCCCAGCCCGCTCAACGGCTCGCAAGAATCCAGCACAGCTCTCTGCGCGATCTCGTCGTCGACACGATCAGAGACGCGATCATCCAGGGGAAGCTCAAGCCGGGAGACAAGATCCCCGAGATCGAGCTCGCGGAGCAACTCGGCGTCAGCCGGACTCCGATCCGTGAGGCGATCCGGATTCTCGAGCAGCAGGGCCTCCTCAACACACGCCCAAAGAATGGGACGTACATCGCGCGGCTGAACCCGGCCGAGGTGCGGGACAGCCTGCTCGTTCGCGCTTCGCTGGAGGAGCTCGCCGTCAAGCAGGCGCTCGAGCAGGCGACCGTCGAGGAGTGGGCTGCATTGTGTGACGCGCTCGAGGGAGTCGTGCATGGCATGCGACACGCGTTGGAGGCCGGCGACACGATCGCCGCGATCGAGCTCGATACGAAGTTTCACACGCTCCTGATCGACGGCGCGAACAACGGCTACCTGTCGCGCACCTGGTCGGTCGTCGGCCTCCCGTTTCTGATCTGGGCTCCCGAACGAGAGCTGTATCCGCTTGCCGAGGCGGACTCGACCATTGCGTTCAACGAACGGCACGCCGAGCTCGTGACGGTCTTCCGCACGCGAGATACCGATGCCTGTACGGCATCGATCCGCTCGCACATCCTGCGCAAGCTCGTCGACGTCGGCGCAAGCGCCGCGGAAGCGGAGACCCGCCCGCGGCAAGGAGAGGAGGCGTAACGATGGAAGACCGGGACGGTCAACTCGACAGGCGTGAGCTGGTGACAGCTGCGGCGGGAGTTGTCGCGGCAGCGGCCGCGGTCCGCGCGCCCGCGGCGATCGCGAGCGATCGCGTTCGCCGGAAGAGCAAGGTCGCCCGCTATGCGATGAGCGGCGCCGTGACAAACGGGGACACCGCCGATCCGGCCCTCAGCAGCACCCAGCACGACGGGCGCCTGATGGTGGCCGTCTACGAGCAGCTGACCGGCTACGACCAGGGGCTTCGCGCGACCCCGTGGCTCGCGGAGTCCTGGCAGCACAACGGATCGGGCAGGTCTGGACATTCAAGCTGCGCAAGGGCGTGCGCTTCCACGACGGCAGCGCGCTGACCGCCAAGGACGTCGTCTACACGTTCCAGCGGCTGATCGATCCGAAGACGAAGTCGCCTGCTGCCTCGCTGCTGTCGTTCCTCGACCCGGCCGGGATCAAGGCCGTGAACGACCATACCGTCCGCTTCCAGCTCAACCGCCCGATCGCCGACCTCGCCGGCGCGCTGATCACGAAGTCGAGCTACATCGTCAAGCGCGGTTCGCGCGGCGCCGACCTCGCGACCCAGACCAACGGCACCGGGCCGTTCAAGCTCGGGCATTTCACGGCCGGCCAGACGCAGACGACGTTCGTCCGCAACAGCCGCTACTGGCAGCGGGGCCTGCCCAAGTCGGACATCGTGCAACTGATCTCGATCCCGGAACCCGCCTCACGGGTCGCGGCGCTGAAGCGTGGGCAGGTCGATGTGATCGAGGATCCCGCGGGCTCCGATGTGCCGGGCCTCAACGGCGGCGGCACCGAGGTCGTCTTCCAGCCCAAGGGCAACATGGAAGTGATCGCGATGCAGATCGATCAGCCGCCGTTCGACGACATGCGCGTCCGCAGGCGCTCAAGTACGCGCTCGACCGGAACAAGATGATCCAGCTCGTCGCGCAGGGTGCCGCCGGCACCGTCAACGACATCCCGATCGCGCCGTTCCTGCAGTACGCGGTGCCGGGGCCGGCGCGAGCCCATGACATCGCGAAGGCAAAGGCGCTTCTCCAGCAGGCCGGCCACGGCGGCGGGCTGACCGTGAAGCTCTCGGTCTCCGACGTGCAAGCCCGCTTCATGGACTTTGCGACCGCCTACCAGGCGATGGCATCGCAGGCCGGCATCAACGTCCAGCTCGACGTGCGACCTGCCGACACCTACTGGGACAACGCCTGGCTGAAGACGCCGATGTTCGTCAGCGCCTGGATTGCGCGACCCGCCGATGCGATGCTCAACCTCCTGTTTCCCTCGGATGCAGCCTGGAACGAGACGCACTGGAAGTCGCCGAAGTGGGATGCCCAGTTCGCCGCCGCTCAGCGGACGCTCGACCCGAAGAAGCGCACGGCGCTGTACCGGGCGCTCGAGCGGCAGATCATCGACCAGGGCGGATACCTGGTGCCCTACATGGTCAAGACAGTGGGGGCGACCCGATCGAACGTGCGGGGCTATGCGCCCTCCGGCACCTTCTTCGAGGGCGAGCGCTTCAAGACAATCGACATCCGCTAGCGCGTGAGGTACATCGTCCGGCTTGCCGTCCCGCGCCTGGCGCTCTCGATGGTGACCCTCGTCGCCGTGTCGCTGATGATCTTCTGGGGAACGGAGCTCCTTCCCGGCGACACGGCGACGAGGATCCTCGGCCGTGACGCGACACCGCAGAGCGTCGCGGCCCTGCGGCGGCAGTTGCATCTCGACGAACCCGCCTGGCATCGATACGAGCTCTGGCTCGAGCATTTCGTCGCCGGGAACTGGGGGCAGTCGCTTGCCGCCCGACGCCCGGTGACCGACTACGTCGTTCCCAGGCTCGAAAACAGCCTGAAACTGGCGGGCTTCGCACTGGCGATCTACATCCCGCTCAGCTTGATCCTGGGAATAACGACGGCGATCCTCCACGGGCGCCGTACGGGCGGGCTCCTGACCGCGGTCGTGGTCGCCGGGACCGCGGTCCCGGAGTTCGTGGTGGGCCTCATGCTCCTGCTCACGTTCGCGGTGAAGCTGCCGTGGTTCCCGCCGCTCGCCCTGGTCGACCAGACGCACGGGTTCTTCGATCTCCTCCGTACGCTGACGCTGCCGGCTGTGACGCTTGCGGCAGCGATCACCGCCTACGCGGTGCGCATGATGCAGGGCAGCCTCGTTCCGGTGTTGGAGTCCGATTACGTGCGGCTCGCGACGCTGAAGGGCCTCTCGCGACGGCGGGTGATCCTCCGCCACGCGCTCCCGAACGCGCTTGGACCGGCGCTCCGGGTAACTGTGCTCAACATCGCGTTCGTGATCGGCGGCATCGTCCCGGTCGAGGTCGTCTTCAACTTCCCCGGAATCGGTCAGCTGCTCGTCGACTCGATCCGGGTGCTCGACGTCCCGGTGATCGAGGCGATCGCGATGATCCTCGCCGGCGTCTACATTCTCGCCAACCTCAGCGCCGATCTCGTCACCGGCGCCTTGAACCCACGGCTGCGGGCTGCCGCCGCGGCCCGTTGAGCACGCTCGCCGCCCAGACCGGTGCGCGAAGCCGCGCACGCCGGCTCGAATCGCTCGTCCCGACCCTGCGCCGCCTGCCGGTCGCGTTTCACATTGCGACCGGGCTGCTCGCGGTTCACGTGCTCGTCGCGCTGACCGGTCCGCTCTGGGCCCCGTATCCAGCCAACGCCGTCCTGGTCGGAAAGCAGTTCGACGGTCCCTCGCTCCACCACCTCTTCGGGACCGACAACTTCGGTCGCGACATTTTCAGCCGCGTCGTCGACGGGGAGAGAGTCGTGCTCGCACTGGCATTCGCGTCGGCAGGGGCCGCCGTCCTTGCCGGTGGAACGCTCGGCCTCCTCATGGCCTATGTCCGCGGCTGGGTCGACGAGGTCGTGATGCGGTTCGTGGACGTCGTCATGACCGTGCCTCCCCTGATTCTGTCCCTGCTGATTCTCGGTGCGGTAGGCGCAAGCCACGTGGTGCTGGTGGCGACCGTGGCGTTCTTCTTCAGTGCACGCGTTGCGGTCGTCGTGCGCGCCGCGGCGCTGGACATCGTCAGTGAGGACTTCGTGACCGCCGCTCAGCTGCGGGGCGAGTCGTCGTTCTCGATCGCCTTCCGCGAGCTGCTCCCCAACGTCGTGTCGACCGTGCTCGTCGAGTTCTCGCTCCGCACCGGCTACGCGGTTCTCACGATCGCGAGCCTCAGCTTCCTCGGTTTCGGCTCCACGCCGCCGACGCCGGACTGGGGTCTGATGATCAGCGAAGGCCGCTCCTACATCGCCAGCGCGCCGGGGCTCGTGCTCGCGCCTTCACTGGTGCTCGCCTCGCTCGTCATCGCCCTCAGCCTCTTCACCGAAGGAATCGACGACCTGCTCAGTGCCCGGGAAACCGACGCATGAACGGGTCGACCTCAGCCGTAATCCGCGTCGACGGCTTGACCGTCGACTTCAAACGAAACGGCGGGTGGGCGAACGTCCTCAACGACGTCTCGTTCGAGATCGGGCGGGGAGAGACGCTCGGCCTCGTCGGAGAGTCCGGCTCGGGCAAGACGACGACCGCCTATGCGTTGTTCGGTTACCGGCGCCCTGGAAGCAGGATCGCAAGCGGTCGGATCGTGGTCGGCGGGCACGACGTGCTCACGCTGAGTGAGCGGAAGCTGCGACAGGTCCGGGGCGGCGAGGTCTCGCTCGTACCGCAAAACCCGGCGGGCTCGTTGACTCCGTCGATGCGTGTCGGCGCCCAGGTCGTCGAGGCGCTGGAAGCGCACGGCGTGGCCGCGGGCGCAAAGGCCGCGCGGCGTGCGCTCGAGGCGTTCGCGGACGTCGGTCTCCCGGATCCGCCGGCCGTCGCACGGCGGTACCCGCACGAGCTCTCCGGAGGGCAGCAGCAGCGGGTCGTCATCGCCATGGCGCTGGTCTGCGCACCGCAGCTCCTCGTCCTCGACGAGCCGACGACCGCACTCGACGTGACGACGCAGGCGCGCATTCTCCGTCTGCTCGCGCGCGTCCGCGCCGAGCACGAGATGAGCATGCTCTACGTCACGCACAACCTCGGTGTCGTCTCCCAGATCTGCAGCCGCGTCGCGGTCATGTACGCCGGAGAGATCGTCGAGATCGCCACGACCGAAGAACTCTTTCGCTCACCGCGGCACCCGTACACGCGCGGCCTGATCGCTGCGGTGCCGCGACTCGCGTCGCCTCTGCAGAAGGAGGAGGCGCTTCAGGGCCTTCTTCGACGTGATGAGCTTCCGCCCGGATGCCGCTTCGCTCCGCGCTGCCGGCACGCACGCGCGGAGTGCTTCGATCGGCATCAGACGCCGGAACCGGCGGGAGCGAACCATGACGTCGCCTGCTGGCTCTGGCGCGAGATCGCAACGGAGAAGCGAGAGCTCGTCGGGAGTGCGCGATCGTGAGTGAAGCCCTGCTCGAGGTGCGCGAGCTCGACTGCGCCTATTCCGGCGCCGCGCGGATGGCGCGCCGCCGTCTGCAGCGCACGATCGTCCATGACATCGACTTCACGATCGGGCGTGGCGAGACGCTGGCGCTGGTCGGTGAGAGCGGAAGCGGCAAGACGACGATCGCCAGGGCGATCGCCGGGCTCCTGACGCCGCGCCGAGGACAGATCGTGTTCGAGGGGCAGGACATCGGCATCCGCGCGGATCGCCGGCCGCGACGGCTGCTGCGCGAGATCCAGTACGTCTTCCAGAATCCGGATTCGTCGCTCAACCCGCGGCGGCGCGTCGGTTCGATCGTTGCGCGGCCGCTCGAGCTCTTCTTCGGGCTCTCCGGGCGCGAGCGGGAGCGCAAGGTGGCCGAGCTGCTCGAGGACGTCCATCTGGACTCCAGCTACATGCGCCGCCTGCCCACACAGCTGTCGGGCGGCGAGCGCCAGCGCGTGGCAATCGCACGGGCCCTCGCCGCCGAGCCGAAGCTCGTGCTCTGCGACGAGGTCGTCTCGGCGCTCGACGTCTCCGTGCAGGCAAACATCCTCGACCTCCTGCGCGAGCTCCAGACACGACACGGAATCACCTACGTCTTCATCGCCCACGATCTGGCCGTCGTCCGCTGGCTGGCCCATCGCGTCGTCGTCCTCTACGGTGGACGCATCCTCGAGTTCGGCGCCGCCCACGAGGTGTTCGCCGCTCCCGTCCATCCCTACACCGAGATGCTGCTCAGCTCCGTCCCGGAGGTCGGCGTCGCGCTCGCGAGCGACCGCGAGGAACGGACCAGTGCGAGCAGCCTGATCGGAGAGACGGGCTGTCCGTTCTCACCGCTCTGCCCGCGCCGCCTCGGCCCCATTTGCGACAGCGAGCTTCCGCCGTGGCAGAAGGTGACCTCGACGAACTCGCTGCGCTGTCAGATCGCGCCGGCTGCTCTCGCCGAGCTGCAGCATCTGCGCCCCGCCGGTGCCGGCGGCGACGAAGAGGAGACGGCGTGCACGTGAACACGCGCCCGGCGCAGCCGGCGTCGGAGATCGAGACGATCGTCGTTCGACGCGCCCCGCACCGATACTCGTCGCACCCATGTGTCGTCGCGTTGGCCGACGGAGACTGGCTCGTAGCGTTCTCCGAGACCGTGCAGGCCGACCCATTCCTGCACCCGCCGAGCGACCCGCGGCATCTCAACATGATCGCGCGCTCGTCCGATCGCGGCCGCAGCTGGGACGAGCCTCGTGTTGCTCCGGGGTACGACTGGTACGGCGTCGAAACACCCGGGATTGCGCAGCTCTCGACGGAGGCGGTGCTGCTCAACCAGTGGCGTTTCCTCTGGTACCCGCTCGAGGAAGGCCGCAAGCTGTGGGCCGAAGGCGCACTCGAAGCATTCGTCTGCGGGCCGGTCCTCGAGCCGAGTGCGCACAGCTGGCATCCGGCTCGCAGCGAGGACGACTGGGAGCGACATCCGTTCTCCTACGTGCGCGCAGACGGGGGCGCGTTCGTGCACAGAAGCGAGGACGGTGGCCGGACCTGGTCGTCGTCGGCGAAGGTCGACATCGGAGACTACCGAGGCGCGTTCAGTCCGAAAGGCGCGGTGGAACTGCCTGACGGCGACCTCTTGCTGCCGCTCGGAAGTCACGACTACGACTCGGCGGCCGCGAGCTTCGTCGTTCGCTCGACCGACGGCGGCGTCAGCTGGGGGCCGCCCGTCGAAGTGGCCCGACAAGCCGACTGCGTGTACTCCGAGCCGGCCGCGGTCGTGCTTCACGACGGGGACGTCCTCGTGTTCTCGCGGGAAGAGAATCGCGGCCACATCCACGCCAGCCGGTCGGCCGACGGCGGCCGCAGCTGGTTGGCGCCGGTGGCGCTTCCGCACTGGGGCTATCCCGCGCATGGCGTCGCGCTGGCCGACGGCCGCGTGCTCGTCGTCTACGGCCGCCGTCGCGCCCCGTTCGGCATCCGAGCCGCGGTGAGCGACGACAGCGGCCGAACCTGGAGCGAGGAGATCGTCATCCGGGACGACCTTCCGAACGACAATCTGGGCTATCCATCCGCGATTGAGTACGAGCCCGGCCGTCTGTTCACTGTTTACTACGGGGAGAACAGCGAGGGCGTCACGTGCATCCAGGGCACGTATTTCGCGGTCTAAAGCAGGCGGCTGCGCGTCACACGAAACGGGAGAGAGGAAATGGACAGGGAGCGAGCGATCAGCAGGCTGCGGGGGTGCTACATCACCCTGCCGACCATGTTCCGGGACACTGACGGGCTGCCTGTCGATCCGGACGCGATCCGCCGTCATGTCCGTTTTCTGATCGACGCCGGCGTTCGCACCGGCAACGGCGTCCTGCTGGCGACCGGCGCGGCCGGCGACTTCTCGACCCTTTCGGCCGACGAACGGCTCACGGTGGCCGAGGCCGTCGTTGCAGAGGCGGCGGGTGCGGTCCCGGTCGCGATCGGCGCGCAGACGACGAGCACGCAGGAGCTCGTGAAGCTCGCGGCGGCCGCGGGTGAGATCGGCGCCGAGTTCATTCAGGTATCGCCGCCCTTCTACTTCTCGCACACCGACGGCGACTTCCACGACTACATCCGCGCCGCGTCGGAGGCCGCCGGAGA
>Ga0066710_100008439_pt1 | contig 10019 bp, 7 predicted proteins | sample GraSoiAngelo_159_FD_79666 | JGI IMG/M metagenome (GOLD analysis project Ga0066710, IMG submission 79666) | Grasslands soil microbial communities from the Angelo Coastal Reserve, California, USA - 14_1009_16_40cm | ecosystem: Environmental > Terrestrial > Soil > Grasslands | place: USA...
TGGGAAACGGCGCGGCTAATTCGCAAGGGCTGGCCGGAGATTAAGATCGTGCTTGTGACCGGTTATGGCCCCGGTACCGTTCCCCCTGCAGGTGAGGACGATCTGGTCGATGGCGTCATCGGAAAACCGTTCGATTTTGCTCAGGTAACTGAGAGCATCACAGAAGTCCTGGGCCGTAAAGCCTTACTGGAGAACGTCGGCGCATAACAGGTGGTGCCTTAGCTCGGCAAGGATTATCTCTCGCCGCGCTCTTTCTCGACCTCACTCTCCAATTCAACCGCGAGCCTGTAAATGCCGGCCTGATCCATCGGCTCAATCAAGCGCAGTGCCTCGTCGAGAACGCGGCGTTGATGCTCCGGCCAGTTGGGCCGCCCGGCAACGCTGCCGAGTTCACCTTTGTAGAGCGCAGCACGAGGGGGTCGCACACTTTCAACGATATCTTTAACAACGGCCAGAATCATTGTCGGAATGCCTGTTTGTTCTATCGCACGGGCAGCGAGCGAAACTGTCTGATGACAAAGTCGCGAAGCAGGGATCAACAAGGCGGCTTGAACTTCGTAGCGCTTCACGCGTTCGACGAGCCGCGGGAGCATTTCGTCGACCAGCCTCGCAGCATCGGGAATGAAGCCGGCGAAACTCCAAAATACTGGATTGATTTGGCCGATGATTCCGTTTGACTCAAACTCAAAAAGGCGGGCGAGTGGCAACTGCGCGTTGATGTCCTCCTGAACGGCTGCGGGCGGATAACCACGAGCCGCAAATCGCAGGTCCTCCGCTGCGATCTCCGTTGGTATCTCGCGAAAAGTGTAATCACCACTAGATGCATTGACGTCGAAGGAATCTGTTCCGCCAATATAAGCGCCAGCCGAAGAGATGAGGGCCAGGTTCAGCATCGGCAGCGCCCGGCGTGCGGGTATGAATGGCGCGCGTTTGTTCCTCACAAACGGATAGGACTCCGGGACATCGTCTTTCCTTACAGCGGAACCCTGGTCCTTTTGCCAGCCGGCGTATCGCTTTCGCCACTCATTGATCTGTTCAATTATCTCCACCTGAAAGGTTCCTTCCGACCTGTTTAGTCCAATCGCGCACGCTGAGCTGCGGCCAGGAATGCGGCCAGAGCCGCAATCATACCAATAGCAAGCGCAGCGACGGAATATCGGTGCAGACTGTTGAAAGCTACTCGGCGCGAATCATCGGCTGCTATTTGATCGGTGGACAATACCATTGCCGCGCGCAGAGCATGCATTTTCGCCGCGACTACCCATTGTCCTATGCCCGTGGTAATCGCCACGCCGGCCAACGAGATTATTTCTACAAAGAGTAACCGTTGGCCAGAGCTTCTTTTGATCGTAAAAACGGTCAGCAGTAGCAACAGACTCACAATGAAGCCGCTGGTGTTTATGACAGATAGGGCGCGGCTGACAATATTACCGGCAATCTCGCCCGAGTTGGACAGGTGAAATGTCCTTAGCGCTGAAAAAGCGCTCGGGGCAACAACGGCGCTGAAGAAGATCGCCGCGCCCAGCCAAAGGGACAGTAGAAACAATCTGATGTCTTTGATCATTGCCGGGGCCGGAAACTCTAATCGTAATCACTGATTTCAGGCAGCAGCCTGATCTTTGGCAGCGCAAAATCAGGCTGAGCTAATGCTCTCGGATCAGGCGCGCTCAACAACCACGAAAGTGCGCCATCGAGTTGAGTCTGATACTCTTCGAGATCGAGAGACATGAACACCTTCGTCCCCAGCCTGGCAAACTTTTCCTTCGCCATCTGATACATTCTGCGAGCTGCGCCTGGGCGACCGATCTCCAGATGGTGAAAAGCTACTGCGGACTGGATCATGGCTTGCAGGAAAAGTTTTTCCTGCGGACCAACCTCTCCCATCCAACGTTCTTCCCAGGCATCGTGCGCAGCGTGGAACTCACCCGCATTGTAGAGGTCGATACCCGCAATGTACTCTACGGGATACGCCAGGATGTGCACGTCAGTGTACGCGAGATTTTCTTCAGCCACTGAGTAGGCGGGATTAGTTTCGGCCATAAGTCTGACCTGGCTATCAGCACCCCACGCGGGCTGCCAGCGTGGGGACCCCGCATCTGTTATCCATCTCCGTTCAACCGTATTCCCCCCGCCTGGAGCGGTGCTTTTCATTCATTTCCCAATTAACCGCGACGCAATCACCTTAGCCGCCGTGGCGCCGGCGCCCGTGGCTCCGCTGATTGTTGGGGCAAGCGGATTAGAGACATCACCGACGGCAAAAACATTAGCTACGCTAGTATCTTGCTGGCCTGTTACAACGATGTAACCTTTCTCGTCCAACTGCAATTCCTCGCAAAATAATTCGCTGTTGGGTTTAAAGCCGGCACGCACAAGCACGCCACGGACAGCCATCTGGAAAGGCTTCAGAGCATCTTTGCGCAGTATCTCCACTGCTTCTAATTCTTCATTGCCGAGCATACATGTCACGACGGACTCGGTGAAGACGGTGATGCAATGATTTGCATCCAACCGCTCAACAAACTCCCTTCTTGCTTTAAGGCTCTTGCCACGATGCACGATTGTTACGGTCGGGCAGACCTCCGCCAACAGCAAAGCGTTTTCGGCAGCCGCGTCTCCACCTCCGATGACGCACACATCTTTGCCGGCAAACAACTCGCGATCGCGCGTCGCGGATTCGATGATGCCGTGTCCAACAAATTCCTCCTCACCCGGAATTCCCAGCTGACGCCGCCTCACGCCCGTTGCGATAATGATGCTGATCGACTGCAGTTCTTCACTACTCTGCAAGGAAATCCGTTTTGCCTTCAGATTGACACTCTCGATCTCAACATTGGTCCAGAGATCAAAGTCTGCCTGACCGATTGGCTCTGAAAAACGGGAGAGCAACTCGCGCCCATTGTGGGCGCGGAGTCCGGGATAATTCTCGATGGGGTTGTACACAGAAAGAAGTTGTCCACCAATTTCCTCTTGCTGCTCGAGGACGAGCGTGTCCAATCCAAGCTCATCACACCAGAGTGCGGCTGAAATTCCGGCCGGTCCAGCTCCGATGATTACAACGTCGTGCATGCTGAAAATCTAGATCTTAAACCTGCTAATTACTTGCGATTTTAGATTTCTAAACCCGAAACCAGGACGTCTACGCAGCCAATGGAGGGTCAAGTCGGCCTGATCTATGATGTTGGCTCGACCGGGTCCCTCTAAACCAATAAGGCACCGCTACCCGGCGACTGCAGCTTGCTTTGACAAAGTTCTACACGAAGAGTTTCGGCAACTTCTTCAGGGGCTAGCATAGAGGCGCTCAACTCTCCGTCGCGACCGAGGAATTTAACGGCTGAGGTCATTTCGCTGCTATCCAGCTTCCATGACGCCTCGTGATCAGGTTCGAGTTGATTGAGTTGCGCGACAAGTTGCCTGAGGTCGTGACGCTTGATGCGCGGACGCACAACTGTCTCTGCCCATGAGTAGTAGGGATAGTCAATTCTATAGACCCAACCGTCCTCTAGCGGTGTCGTTATCAAAAAAAGTTGACCTCGCGCATAACGCGAGATAGCTGTGTAGGGCGGTGCATGTCTGGTCGGGTTGAAGCCGGTTCTTCTAAACACTTCCGGGGATAACCTAATGAGCGACAAACGGACGTCTGCGTACTCCTCAACTTGCGACGAGCCATGTTCGAAGCTATCTATCGCCGCCGCAATTCTCTCCCAGGCGCTGCGCCACAAAGGCTCATACTCATCTGTCCTGGTCAGCACGCGTTCGACTTCGGGGAGCAGCAATTCATAAGCTCTTGCGTCGTCCTCAACGTCTTCGCCAGAGAGATAACGGGCGAGCGGCGAACCGGTTTCGTCAGTCGGACTGGCCTGGTCTGATCCCTGGATAACAATGCTTGCGCGTATCGCATTCTCATTCGTGAACTCTGAAAAGTCTCCCGCCTCCGCCGCAGGAATGAGTTTGTCGCGCAGTTCAAGAGCTCGTTCGCCTGTGAGAACAGTCCAAACAGATAAGACTCCGTCGGTATCGAAATGGTTATTTGTGACTAACGCGATTCCTTGTGTTAACTCTGCCTTGTTGGGCGCCGCTACAAGATTGAGAGCAATCTCCGTCGAAGTATCTGCCTTGACCTCAAGAGGAGTGTGGTTTCCTTCCCAGTGCGAGAAATGGATGCTGTTCGAGACAGTTCCATCAACCGAAAGTTTGGGAAGACTATCCAGCCCTGCATGATAAAACTCAAATCGCATTAACAATCCTTTGATCTAACGACAGCGCTACCATGAAAGACCTGAGCTGAAAGTGTAACGTATGCAGGCTAGGAAGGAAAAAGCCACACAACGTCCCGTTTTCATTAGCACCCCCAAGCAGAAGCCCGCGCGTTAGCAAGGGGCTTCGTTGCGGCGACGTAAGAGAGCCCTTGCTAACGGTCGGGCTTCTGCTTGGTCGGCTCTGGGCTTTGGACAATTGCAATCCACAACAAATTCAGCTTCCTATTCACGCCCGGCTTAACCCGGTATGAGTGAGATACAGCGCTAATGTAGAATGTCGCGCAATAGCCTGCTGAGGAGAACAGTAACGCAGCCACATTTAAGGAGGGAAGAACCCATGAACCCAACCACGCGGCAGCAGATGCCAGAAATTACAGCGACTGAGCTCAAGCAACGCCTCGATAGTGGCGAAGATATTCAGATTATCGACGTGCGAGAGCCGGATGAGGTCGCAATTGCGAAAATCCCTAACTCCGTTCACATCCCGCTAGCTCAGATAATGGGACGGGTAGCGGAGATTGATCCCACTCGAGCCACTGTGGTGCATTGCAAGATGGGTGGTCGCAGCGCCAAAGCAATAGATGCCCTCAAGCGTTCCGGTTTCTCTGGAAATCTTATCAACCTCAAAGGCGGAATCACAGCGTGGTCTAATGAAGTTGACGCGAGTGTACCGAAGTACTAAGGCATGGCAAACTTTGGTTTGTCTGTTTTCCAGCGGGCCACAGGGCAATGGCTAACGACAAATTAAAGTTTGCCGGACATTACATCCCAGTAAGAAATCTCGTCCTCTGAGAGAGTGACCGCGTCTAACACTCGGCAACGGGTTACCGAAGTTAGCTAAAGCGATTCGACTTGCGGACCGCCTCGGCGCTTCACCAGGAAATCTGTCTCTCCTCCACGAATTTCGGGCTTCGATAACTAGGCACGGCTCGTCATATTGCTGGCGGGAAATTGAGCCAAGAAAACTGTACTTATGGAGGAAGACAAGATGAGGAAAACACCTTTTCAAGCATTGGTATTAGCGGCCGCACTGCTAGCGGGGGGTGCCTGGGTCAATGCGCAAACGACAACCCCATAAGGCCATGGCGACATCCGCTCAGACCGGAGAGACATCAAGTCGGACACTAGGGACATTCGTTCGGACCGACGCGACCTGCGAAGCGATGCCAAGGATCGTCGAGCCGACGTTCGCGACTATCGTCAGGACAAGAAAGCGGGCGAATCGACGCAGGAACTCAGGAAAGACCGGCGAGACATAAAAGCCGAGACGCGCGACACTCATCATGACAGGCGTGACCTGCGGACGGATCGACGCGACCGGCGCGCAGATTTTCGAGACCTGCGCCAGGATCGTCACAAGCGCTGAAGCAAGGTTGGGTTTTACATTGCCATTGCCAAGCCGGATGGGTTGATGCGGCAACATGGTGATCAATGCAAAAAGGGGACGAACAGGCGTGCGCTCATTTGTCCCCTCTTTTAAGAGACAGGGATTTTTACCTGTCTCTTTTTCATAAGGCGACAACAAAGAGCACGCCGATTTTTCTTGCCCCGGCTTCTCATCTTTGGCTATACATTGCTAAACTAGCGGCACGGAGGTCATATAGGTTGGCATTAGTCATCTACACAAAGCCGGGCTGTCCTTACTGTGAACAGGCGCGCGAGTTTTACAACCTGAAGGGCATTCCATTCACTGAATATGACGCCCAAAATGACCGCGCGCGCCGCGTCGAGATGTTTTCTTACTCAGGCGGTGACCCTACTGTGCCTTGCATTGTTCAAGACGGTAAGTATAAAGGTTCCGGTTGGGGTGACCCGCCACGTGGTTGAACTGTTCACGACTAGCCGGCCGTGTGCCGTAAACAAAGTGAAAAACGCTCATAAACTCTCGCCAGAAGAGCGCTTTGAAAACTGTTTGAAGACGCTTGCCATCAAGACAAAACAATGGTCGAAACAACCAATCTCTTTCCAAAGAAGGTCCGACATGAAAACATACCGAAAGCCCCTGATGTTGCTTGTCCTATTTGTCTTGTTTCCGATTTCCGCAGCTAACCACGAGGTCCTGGCACAATCCGACGGCGGAACGACTGCATCGCAACCACCAATGGCAGAAAAGAAACCAAAAGTGACAAAGATCCACGGAGACACGCTCGTCGATGATTATTTTTGGCTTCGCGAGAAGTCGAATCCGCGGGTGATAGAACATCTCAAGGCCGAAGACGCGTACGCGGAAGCGACGATGAAGCCGACCGCACCGCTGCGGGAGAAGCTCTACAAAGAGATGCTCAGCCATATCAAGCAGACGGATGTGAACGTGCCCTATCGTTGGGGCGCTTACTTCTATTACACGCGTACCGAAGAGGGTAAACAGTATCCAATCTTTTGTCGCAAGCATGGCAGTCTTGACGCCAAAGAGGAAATAGTTCTGGATGAGAACGAACTGGCAAAGGGACAGAAGTTCATGAATGTTGGCTCGTTCGTTCCCAGCGACGACGGCAATCTCCTCGCCTTTTCGACTGACAACACCGGTTATCGCCAGTACACGCTCCACATTAAAAACCTGCAGACCGGTGAGCTCCTTCCAGAGAACATCGAAAGAGTTGATAACGTGGTCTGGGCCACTGACAACAAGACAATGTTCTACGTAACGGAGGACGCGGTGACCAAGCGCAACAATAAGTTTTTCCGTCACCTGCTGGGCAGCGATAAGAGTGACCTGCTCTACGAAGAGAAAGACGAATTGTTCGATATCGGCGCCGAGAGATCGCGAGACAAGGCAGTAATCTTTCTCGGCGCTTTCAGCAAGACGTCCACTGAGGCCCGTTTTATCCCCGCCGACAATCCAAACGCGGAATGGAAGATTATTCTACCGCGCCAGGCGGATCACGAGTATGACGTGGATCATCGTGACAATCTCTTCTACATTCGCACCAACAAGGGGGCAAAGAACTTCCGTGTTGTCACGGCGCCCGTCTCAGACCCTTCGGAGAAGAACTGGAAAGAGTTTGTGGCGCACCGGCCAGCGGTAAAGGTTGGCGGTCTCGATCTCTTTGTTGACCACGCCGTGCTCTCCGAATGGGAAAACGGGTTACAGCAGATCGAGGTGATCGACTTCAAGACTAACAAGCGACACCGCGTCGAGTTTGCCGAGCCGGTTTACGCCGCAGGATTGGGTGCGAACCGCGAGTTCAATACAAGGGTATTGCGCTACAACTACCAATCGCTCGTGACGCCAGGCTCGGTGTTTGATTACGACATGAACACGCGCAAGGCAACCTTGATGAAGCAGACCGAAGTGCTGGGCGGGTTTGACAAAGCAAACTACAAATCGGAGCGGGTGTTTGCCACTGCTTCTGACGGGATCCGGATTCCGATGTCAATGGTTTACCGTCGGGGCGTGAAGCTCGATGGCAGCGCGCCGCTTCTACTTTACGGCTACGGGTCGTATGGCGCCTCGATTCCGCCAACGTTCTCGTCAAATCGTTTGAGCCTGCTGGACCGTGGGGTCGTTTATGTCATCGCCCATATTCGCGGTGGCGGTGAGCTGGGCGAGGAGTGGCGGCAGGAAGGCCGCATGATGAAGAAGCTAAATACCTTTACTGACTTTATCGCCTGCGCTGATCATCTGGTCAAGAACAAATATACATCGAGTGATCGATTGGTTATTCAGGGTGGCAGCGCCGGCGGTTTGTTAATGGGCGCGGTCACAAACATGCGTCCCGATCTCTTCAAAGGCGTTGTGGCGCAAGTCCCGTTTGTCGATGTCCTTAATACCATGCTTGATGGATCGTTGCCGCTAACCACAAGCGAGTACATCGAGTGGGGCAACCCCAACCAGAAAGCTGCATACGATTACATGAAGCAGTATTCCCCTTACGACAATGTCGCCAAGAAGAACTATCCCGCGATGCTCGTGAAGGTTTCAGTCAACGACAGCCAGGTACCTTACTGGGAAGGAACCAAGCTCGTGGCCAAGCTCCGAACAATGAAGACTGATAACCATCCGCTGCTACTGAAGGTAAACTTCGGCGCCGGTCATGGCGGCTCATCCGGTCGTTACGACGCGCTTAAGGAGATTGCTTTTGACTACTCTTTCATGCTCTGGCAGATGGGTATCATGGACTAGCTCCAGCGAACTAGAATTCCGGCCGGCAAACTTTACTTTGTCGCTGCCTTCGTTTTTCAGAGCCCTTCTACCGCTAACGACAAACTGAAGTTTTGACGGACATTGGGGCGGCCTTCACCCGCCGCCCTTTTGCGTCGTTTTCCCGCTTTCCTGGTCCCCTTAGTTTCAGCTTTCATGGGTGTTGCGGTTAGGCAAAGTTAGGAGTTAAATAGGCCCAAAGCAACTGGAAGAGCAATGATTGGAACAACGCTGGGGAACTACAAGATCCTGGAAAAGCTCGGTGCGGGCGGGCAGGGCACTGTCTACAAAGCCGTTGATTCCAAACTGGGACGCACCGTGGTAGTTAAAGTCCTGCCGGCGGAACTCACAGCCAGGGAAGCAAACTTGAAACGCTTCGAGCGCGAGGCGCGTCTCGCATCGGCCCTGGACCATCCGAACATCTGCACCATCTTCGATCTAAACGAAATCAATGGCGTTAATTTCATCTCCATGCAATACGTCGAAGGTCGCAATGTGCGGCAGTTGGTAAACGGAAGACCGCTCGAGTTGCAAAGTGCGCTCTCAATCGCAATTCAGGTGACCGACGCCCTTGCGGCAGCTCATTCACGCGGAATCATTCATCGCGATGTCAAGGCTGGCAATGTGATGGTTACCAGCCATGGTCAGGTAAAAGTGCTGGACTTTGGTCTCGCTAAACTGCTCGACGAAGATGCCGCACGCACTTCCGGAATTCACCACACAGAGCTGACTGAGGTCGGGGTACCATACGGAACCGCGACCTATGCGGCACCGGAACAAGCACGCGGCGACCGCGTTGACTCGCGGGCAGACACTTTCTCCACTGGCGTCTTGCTCTACGAGATGCTAACGGGCACGTGGCCTTTTCGCGGCAGAACAGCCGTCGATGTGCGTCACGCAGTCTTATACGAGGAGCCAGTTCCCCTCGCAGAGGCGAGACTTGCGCCAGTGCCGAGAAGACTTCAACAGATCCTCGATCGGGCGCTCAAGAAGGACCCCCGCGATCGCTATCAGAAGATTGCAGAGTTTCGCGATGATCTAAAAACGGTTGTGCGTGAGATGACGGCAGCGTCCGGAGCGTCCCCCGATGACAGTGGTGCGCTGGTTGCCCCACGTCATTTGAATACGCAGGGGCCGGTCTCTCGCGCGTTTCGGTGGCTGAAGAATGTCACGAGTAGCGAAACTTCATCGGGATCGTATGCCCGCATTGAGTCCGCTAAGCCGTCGCCCCAGGTTCATGAGACTCCGACGAGCATTGGAGAACGAGAGCGAAAGAGTGTAGCGATATTGCCGTTCAAGAATCTCGGAAACGATACCGAAACGGCGTTCTACGAGTTCTCACTTGCCGATGCAGTAATTACTGAATTGGCCCGGGTTCGTTCGCTCATCGTGCGTCCTTCGTCTGCGATCGTGAAATATCAGGGTAGGCAGGTCGATCCGGACGAAGCAGGGCGCGAAATGGGCGTGGATGCGGTCCTTACAGCGAGCTTTCTCCGGGCAGGCGAGCGTCTACGTGTCACGGCCCAACTGCTCGACGTGCGCACCGGTGAGATTCTCTGGAGCGACCACATTGACTCTGACGCCAGGGACATCATTTCGGTACAGGACGCAATTGTTAACCA
>Ga0066710_100008440_pt1 | contig 10018 bp, 10 predicted proteins | sample GraSoiAngelo_159_FD_79666 | JGI IMG/M metagenome (GOLD analysis project Ga0066710, IMG submission 79666) | Grasslands soil microbial communities from the Angelo Coastal Reserve, California, USA - 14_1009_16_40cm | ecosystem: Environmental > Terrestrial > Soil > Grasslands | place: USA...
GTTGAGCACGATGCCGCCGAACACCTTCACGCCCGGGACGTGCTTGCGGACGAGCCACGCGCGGTCTGCGGTGAGCGCGACGTGATTCTTGAGGACGAGCGCCTCCAGGCTGCCGTCGCGGGCGAGCGTCACCTCCTCGTCGTCGTCGATCGACCGGCCGAACACATCGGGCGCGCAGTGGACGTGGAAGTCGATGAGGCCCTCGACGGGGCTGACCGCGGGCGGAGGCGGCGGGAACACCCGGCCCTGGGCGCGGGCGGACCCGCGGAGCGTCCCGAGCGCGGCCAGCCCGGCCGCGCCGCCCGCCGCCAGCGCGATGAACTCGCGCCGCGTGGCGCCGGCAGCGCCCGCCGAGGCCGCGTCGTGGCCGCAGCAACTCGTGAAGCGCCAGCGGAAGAGGCGAGACCGTATCATCGGAATCTCCCGGTGCGGATCTGATGAGTGTCCGGTCCCTGCCGGACCCGCGGGCCAGCGTCGCTCCAAGCGCAACCGCTGTCAAGGCGTGCCCTCGCCGCCCTGCCTTTCCGACGCCGCGATCTCCTCGCCCGTGGGCCGACCTCCGCGCCGTCCTCGCTCGGGGAGGCGCCCGGGTCTGGCGCCCCGATGGTTGTCGAGGCTTCGCGGAAGTAGACGGGGTCGGAATCGATGAGGCGCGGGGTGAAGCGGCCGGCCCTGGCGCGGCGGCCATTCAGGCGTCGCGACGCGACGCGTCGGGCTCGCGCACAAAGCAGCCGGCGATCAGCGCGGCGGCCTGGACGCCGGCGGCGACGAGAAAGGCGGCGGGGAAGCTGCCGGTCACGTCGACGACATGGCCGAGGATGACCGGGAGGAACATGCCGCCCGCGAAGCAGGAGGCGTTGAGCACGCCCATCGCGGTGCCCGCGAGCTCCCGGGGGAACATGTCCATCACCATCACGTACGGTGTGACCATGCCGCCCACGACGAGCCCCATCGCGGCCGCGATTGCCGCCGCCCCGGCGAAGGCGAGGCCGGGCCCGACCAGGGCGAAGGCGGCGCAGGCCGCGACATTGGCGACCTCGCTCGCGAGGTACACGGCCTTCGGCCGGCCGAGGCGGTCGCTCACGTAGCCGGCGAGCGGCCAGGACACGATGGTGCCGGCGGAGATGAGGCTGGTGACGAGCCCCGCCTCCGCCGCCGAAAGGCGGAGGCGCGCGACGAAGAACGCGGGCAGGAAGGTCACCACGCTGAAGTAGGCGCCGTACGCCAACAGTACGGTCAGGTTGTAGGGCCAGATCGCCGGCGTCGCGAGCACCCGGCCGAGAGTGCCGGCGGTCGGCCGCGGGGCGCCGCCGCCCGACGACCGGCGCGCGCGCACGAAGACCACGATGAGCGGCAGCAGAACCAGCACCGGAACGGCCGTGGCGCCGTAGGCCAGGCGCCAGCCCAACCGATCGGCGAGCCACGGCACCCCCACCAGCGCGAGTGTCCCGCCGACTCCCCCGCCGGCCGAGAACACGCCGGTCGCCCGGCCGCGCTCGTCCGGCGGGAACCACTCGGTGATCAGCCGCGTCCCCGGTACCCAGATCGCGGCGGCGCCGGCACCGATGAGCGCGCGCGCGCCGGCGCTCTCCGGGTATGTCCGGCTCGCCGCGAAGAGCACCGCGCCGAGGCCGAGGAGGCTCAGGAAGACGAGCATTACCCGACGGGCCCCCCACCGGTCGGTGAGGATTCCGACCGGCACCTGGAACAGCGTGTACGTCCAGAAGTACGCGGTCTGGATCGTGCCGGCGGTCGTATAGGTGATGCCGAGATCGGCGACGAACGTGGGAATCAACGGCGAGAACGCGAGCCGGTGCACGTGAACCTCGACGAACGCGAGCGTGCACACGGCGAGGATGACCCACCGATAGGACGGTGGCATGCGCGGGCGTTGTAGCACGCCGGATGCGTCGGTGCAATCGCGGGGGAGCCACGCGGTCGGTCTGAGCGAGGCTCCGTTACCGGACGCGGAGCGAACCTGCCGAGCCAGCTTGACCGCGGGCCGAGCCGTCCCGCCGCGCTCGGCGAGTGACCAGCAGGCCCGCCCGGCCGACGGCACGGCGGGCCGGAGGGCCCGGCGAGGCCGGCCGGTGCAGTGCCGGGCCCGGGTGTCAGCCCCTTGACACACGAACAGACAGACCGTTAGCGGGGCGTCGGCGGCGTCCACGAAGTGGTGAACATCTCAGGTTGTTTGCGGCGAGCACGATTATGGCACGGCGGCTGCACCATGAAACGAAAACCCTGGGGAGGGTAGAAATAATGCTCGAACTCGGTGGGACCGTCCTTGGGCTGATCATTGCCATGGTACTCATCGTCAGACTCTTCAGCAGCGTATTTCAGTTGCTCGATTAGCGACGTCGCCGCACCAGCCTGAGCCGATCCGACCCTGCTAACGCCCGGCTCGGGTTCGCGGAAGGTTCCGTCTTCCGCGCTCGGCGCCCCAATCCGCGAGCAGACCCGGAGTCCCGACATGCGGCTCGCCACTTGCCCGTGGTCTCCCATCGTCCACCGTGTCGAATCGCTCCGTCCGGCCCGCGGCTACGGGGACGGAGACAACGTCCCCGCGGCCGCGAACAGCGGATGGACTTCGCGGCGCCTACCTAACGGTCATCACGGTCGCGCCCGGCGGAGGCGGGAGCGGCGGGGTCGACGGGCACACGGAAATCCGCTCAGGACCCACGCCCGCTGGCTCGGCGCAAAGCGCGGGGCAGCAGGCCGTCGTTGATTTCCAGCGTCACGGCGAACCGGTCGAACGCCGTTGGCGGCAGGAACAGGCGCGTGTTGTCCGGGAACCCATCCGACGGGGTATCGATGCCTCCTTCCACCGCGGAGACGACGCCGTCGCCATCCGAGTCGACGCGGGCGACCTCGGCGGCATAGGCGCCGAACAGCTTCGCGGCTCAAACGAGGCCCGCCGCGCGTCGACGTGTAGATAGACTTCATTGGCGAAGCCGCTGGGAATGCTGCGGTAGCGAAATTCGTGCTGCGCGTCGACGTCCCCGTCAAACTTGTCGGGGTCGCGGGGAAGACTGGGGTTATCGCCGGACACTCTGGGATCGTTTTGGCTACCCGCCGGCCCCGAGCCGGGCACGATCGACTGGAACCCGCCGATCTCGTCGTCCTGGAAGGTGTCGGGAGCCTGGTTGAACCGGTCGGGGAATCCACCCGTGAACGGCAGTTCGTAGAGCGGATGGACCCAGTTTGTCCCCAGATGGTTGAACTCCCAGTAGGAATGGGCGTCGCTCTGTTGCATGGTATTGACATCGACACCTTGGGCTGGAGGAGAACGTCGTTCTCGCGGGCGCCTACCAGACCGGCGACGTCCGCGTCGTCGCGGGAGACTGGGTCATCGGAGCCCCGGATACCGAGCACACGCCCACGACACGCCCAGACGAAGACAGTTGGTGTCTGTCGCGCCTTGAGGCGCCCGGCCTGCGTTGGTCCGGGTGGCGAGGGTGGCGCAGGAATCCTTGGCGGAGAGGCCGAACCAAACCCGGGAACCCAGCGACTTCTTGAGGTGGAGAAGAGCCTGCTCGGGATCCGGTGATCGCGCTCGTGTCCCAAAAAATCAAGAGGGACCGAGCGAAACGCCGGTCTGGATCCGCTCGGCGTCGGGCACGCCATCCGAGAGGCCGGACGAGGAATCCCAGGACCCGCGGCCTCACGCGAGGGTCGTCGTCGTACGGAGCGACCGACACAGGAAGGCCGGGGCCCGCTTCACCGGTCCAGTCGGTCGCCCACGTCCACGTCGGACGATCGAGGAGGGTCGGCAGACGGGGCGTCCGCTCGCGGCGCGCCGTCCCGCCGGGTTCGCACCCCTCCCCGCCTTGACCCCCCGAAAGCCACGAGGAGGTGTGCTACCGCGGGATGACCTGCAGCCAGGCTTCCGGGCAGGCCCCGACGTACGGGTAGTAGGCTCGAGCGCTCGGGCAGTAGTACCAATACGACGGCGCCGGCTGGATGTACACCGGGGGCGGCTCGACGTAGACAGGCGGCGGGACGTAGGCATACGGGCCATACGCCCAGAACGGCGCTCCGAAGAATACCCGGGGGCCGACGAAGAACCGTTCGTGTCCTCGGAAGTGCTCGTGTCCTCGGAGGTGCTCGGAGTGCCCCCCGCCTCGCCCGCGCCCCCCGCCGTGATCTCCGCGCGCGGCGACGAGTTCCGCGCTCCCGCCGAGCATCGTCACAACGACGGCAATTGCGATGCCGAGCTTCGTCAGCATGACCCTTCGCCTCCCGCGCAGTCCATTCTCCTCCCGCTGGACGCGAGCCGCCAGTCCTCTTGGGCGAGCCCTTCCTGGCGCACCGCGCAGTGCGTCAGGGGGCGGTGCCCGACCTGCCGACGGTCGGTCCCGTGTTCGGACCCCGGGATGACCTAGCCATCTTCCCGGTTCGGTCCCTAGCCAATCGGCCGATTCCCTCGGGCGCGGACATGCGGCACCCTGAACCCAACAGTTCGACAGCGTTGGGGGGAACCGAATGAATGACATGGTGCGCTCGCTCTCGAATGCGCTCGCCGATGCGGTCGCGCGGGCCGGACGCGCGGTCGTGGCGGTCAACGCTCGGCGACGAGGCTCTTCGACGGGGGTCCACTGGGGTCCCGGCGTCGTCGTGACCGCCGAGCACACGGTGAAGATGGACGAAGAGATCACCATCACTCGTCCGGGCGGGCACCCCGTGCCGGCGACGCTGGCTGGTCGCGATCCCGGGACCGACCTCGCCGTGCTCAGAGTGCCGGACGCCGAGACGCCCGTTGCCGAGCTGGGGGACGCCGACTCGCTCAAGGTCGGCCATCCCGTACTGGCGCTCGGCGCGGGGCCCACCGCGAGCTGGGGTGTGGTGAGCGCGGTCAGCGGCCGGTGGCACACCTGGCGCGGCGGCGAGATTGATCGGCTCCTGCGATTGGATCTCGTCTTGTATCCGGGCTTCTCGGGCGGCCCGCTCGTGGACCTCGAAGGCCGGATCGTCGGGATCAACACCTCCGGACTGTCACGACACACGCCGGTCGCCATCCCCGTCGCCACCGTCAGTCGCGTCAGCGACGAACTCCTCACGCGTGGCCGCGTCACACGGGGCTATCTCGGTCTGGCGCTCCATCCGGTGCGTCTGCCAGAGGCGCTCGCGCACACGCTCGGCCTCGCGAGCCGAACGGGACTGATCGTCGTCAACGTCGAGGCCGGTGGCCCTTCCAGCACGGCCGGCCTCCTCATTGGGGACGTGGTGGTGACGCTTGACGGCGCTCCGGTGGGGGAGTCGGATGACGTTCAGGCCGTCCTCGGCTCGCAGCGCGTTGGATCGACGGTGCGCGCCCAAATCATCCGCGCCGGGGCGTCGGCCCAGGTCGAGATCACGGTGGGCGACCGGCCGCGGGGGCGGAGGTGACGTGTTGGAACTGGCCGCCGCCGTCGCAGGCTTCCTCCTCCCCGATACCCTCGCGGAGCTGGCGGAGCGGATTCGTCAGATCACGGTGCGGGTCCGCGGCCGGCGCTCGGGGCACGGCTCTGGCGTCATCTGGCGCCCCGACGGCCACATCGTCACCAATGCCCACGTCGCCCATCGTGTCGCCACCGTCGTGCTGCCCGACGGGCGCGCGTTCGAGACGGAGGTCAGGGGGTGGGACCCGGAGCGCGACCTCGCCATGATCAAGGTCGACGCGGGACTCCTCCCCGCCGCGGCGATCGGCGATTCCGCAAGCTTGCGGCCCGGCGACCTGGTCTTTGCCAGCGGCCATCCCTTCGGGGGCGCGAGGGCATTGACCGCGGGCATCGTTCATGCGGTCGGCGGACTCGGCGGGTCGAGAGGCTCGCGCTGGGTCGAGGCCGACGTGCGCGTCGAGCCGGGCAATTCCGGCGGGCCGCTCGTTGACGCCTCCGGCCGCGTCGTCGGGGTCACCGCCATGGTCGCGGGCGGCCTGGCCCTCGCGGTCCCCAGCGACGTTGTCGAGCGGTTTCTTGGTGGCGCGCATACTGGCGCTCGGCTTGGCGTCACCGTCTGTCCCGTCGTCGGGCCGCGCGGAGACCCACCGAACATCGGATTCGTGATCCTCGAGGTCGCGCCCCGGAGCCCCGCGGCCGAGGCGGGGCTGGCGATCGGAGACGTGTTGATCGCGGTCGACGACGAGGTGTTCCGTCGGCCCGACGACCTGCTGCGGGCGGTCGAAACCGCGAGCCGCGCGAACGGCGTGCGTCTCGAATTCACCCGCGGAGGAGCACGCCGGATCCTCACCGTCCTCCTCGGTGGAGGTCGTCCCCGAGCCGCCCTCCCGTGATCAACGTCCTCGTGGCCGCTGAATCTGCGATGGCGCGTACGGGTCTCGAAGCGCTCATTGCGGCCCACGACTCGTTGCGCGTGATCCAGACGGACGCGAGCCTCCCCCTGTGGCGCCGCGTGGAGGATGGTCGGGCGGAGGTGCTGGTGGTCGCCGTCGACCGTCAGGCGGTTTCCCGAACCCTCCGCGAGCTGGCCCGCCTGCCGCGTCCGCCCGCGACCATTTTCCTCACTGATGACCTGCGCGCCGTGCGGACATCCGAGGCCCGGCGCGCCGGGGTTCTTGCCGTGTTGCCGCGCGGCGCAACGGCATCGGAACTCGGTGCGGCGATTGAGGCTGTGGCAGCTGGCTTGATCGTATTGCACCCCGAGGGGGTGGACGCGCTACTATCGCCGTCGTCCCTCCCCTCGGCGGCTGGCGCTACCGGGGAGACCTTGACCGTGCGGGAGGCCGAGGTGCTGAACATTATCGCCGAAGGACTCGGGAACAAGGAGATTGCCGCCCGCCTCGGCATCTCAGACCACACGGTGAAGTTTCACGTCGCGTCGATCTTCACGAAGCTGAACGCGGGCAGCCGTACCGAAGCGGTCGCCATCGGAGTCCGCCGCGGCTTGATCATGATCTAATTGAAAATCGTGCCGGGCGACATCCATGAGGTGCAGGACGGCAGGATCGCGGGAACCTGGCCCACCGAGGATTGGATGACAGGCCTTCGTCACCTCGATGTGATTCGCCCCATTAGAGATTCATAGGAGGGCTTCATGTATCGCACGCTTCGCTTGCGCGCCTCGCCATTGCTGGCGGTCGGCGCCCTCGCGGTGCTGATCGTTGCCGCGCCCGGGCACGCCGCGGACTTTGGTCCCGGATTCAAGACGCTATCTGTGGCCGTCGACGGGGCAGCGTGAGCGTGACAGTGGGCGGGAGCGGGCCGGCCGTGGTTCTGCTCCACGGCTATGCCGAAACGTCGCGGATGTGGAAACCGCTGGCGATGGTGTTGGCGCCGCGCTGTACGGTGCTCGCCCCCGATTTGCCGGGCATCGGCGACTCGTCGATACCGAAGTCGGGTATTGACATGAAGACCTCCGCCGAGCGCGTCCACGCCGCCGTAAGCTCATTTGGGTACAAGAACGTGCGCGTCGTGGGACACGACATCGGGCTGATGGTCGCGTATGCGTACGCCGCGATGTATCCGCAGGAGGTCGAGAAACTTGCGCTTATGGATGCATTCCTGCCGGGCGTCAACGGCTGGGAAGCGGTCTACAACAATCCCGGGATCTGGCATTTCCGCTTTTACGGCGATACCCCGGAAGCGCTCGTGAAGGGGCGCGAGCGCACCTACTTCGAGCACTTCTGGAACAATTTCGCGGCCGACAAGACCCGCTCGATCCCCGAGGCGGACCGGCGAGCGTACACGGAGGCCTATTCGCGCCCGGGTCGGATGGCCGCCGGCTTCGCATATTTCGCATCGTTCCCGAAGACGGCGGTAGACTTTGCGGAACTGGCCAAGACCAGGCTCGGCATTCCTGTTCTCTCGATCGGCGGAGACAAGTCGTTGGGAGAGGCGCTGGGCGCCCAAACGAAACTCGTCGCCTCGGACGTGACGGTGATCGTCCTCAAGGACACGGGCCACTGGATTCTGGAGGAACGACCGACAGAGACCATTTCGGCGTTGGACCGCTTCTTGTAGGCCCGTCTCCGGGGAGCGGCGGCGAGAGCCAGCTGCCGGCGGGAGCCGCCAACGCCTGGGTGAGTGGGGCGTTCCGAGCGGGTGATGAGGAGGAGCGACGGGTCTTCGTCCCGTCGTGGTCCGGAGAGCCAGCGGAGTTCTCAATATGTCGTCGTGCGCTCGCACGCGGCTGGGCTGCCTCGCGGCGACCGCGTGGGTCCTGGCCACCGCGCCCGCGTTCGGCCAGCGCGCGCCCAGCAGCCCCCTTGATCGCCTGCCGAAGAACGTCGAGGTGCTCACGCGCTTTGGTGAGCGGGCCGACATCTCGCCCGACAATCGGCGCATCGCGTTCATGGCGAAGAGCTTCGGCGACGCCTTGGTGATCGACCTGAAGACACGCGCCACCCGGTGCTTGACCTGCCATGTTCCGGGGGCGGTGTTTCTCCGGGTGATGCACCTCGTGACGGGCGACTACCTCCTGATCGGCCCGGAGCGCCTCAAGGACCCCCGCACCAGCCGCTGGCGGGAGAGCGAGGTCTGGTTCCTCGGTAGAGAGCCCGGCGCCCGACCGGTACGATTGGGACAGCGGCTCTTCGAGGGCGCGGCCGTCTCGAAGAAGAGCCTGAAGATCGCGTGGTCCGAAACGAGCATGCAGAACCCGGATCTGCCGCGCGAGACTTCGCGCCTGATGGTGGGGGAGGTCGACGTCGCGGCCGGGTCCGTCACCCTGGCGAACAGGCGGGCCGTCTATGAGAGCACGGACGCGTCCTGCGTGATCGAGGCCCAGGACTTCTACGCCGACGACACCAAGATGACCTTCACCTGCTATGAGCCCAACGGGAAGGCCTCGGTGATGGGAATCGACTTCAGGACCGGCGACGTCGTCAACTTCTCGCGCGCACCAAACACCTATAACGAAGCCGAAGGCATCTTCCCCGACGGCCTCCACACCTGCGTCGAGTCAGACCGCCAGGTGCAGACCCTCGGAGGGGAGGGCGGCTTTCGGCAGATCGACATCTGGAAGCTGCGGCTCGACGGTACCGGCAGAGACTTCGTGCGACTGACCCACTTCAACGACTACGAGGGGTGGAAGGCGTCCAACCCTGTCGTCTCGACGGACGGAAGGTTCATGGCCTTCCAGGCGGCAAAGACGGTCGACGAGGCCGGGGTCGGCCGCGGCATCCTGCTCTACTGGTTCCGGGAATAGCCGCGGGCGCCGTCGAGCTTCGGTTTCCACACTCCCCGGACCGCGTCCCGCACTAGATCGAGGACGTGTCACTGTCTCCCCGGCGGGCGTACAGGCGGCGATTGGGCGTGGGGCCGAACCGTCGACGCAGCCGCGATGGCGCCGCGACCGCATCGCCACGGCCCTGCGGTATCCTGTCCGTTGGTGAAGCGCGTCGGCCTTGTGGTGGCGGCTCTCGGACTCCTGCTTGCGGGGTGTGGGTCGGCGGCGAGACGCTGCGATGGCGGCCGTTCCCGCGGATGGTTCTCGGGCTGGCAGAGCGGTGGCGGCAGTGTGTTCACCCTCGGGCTGCGACGAACGTGGGACGATTGCGCCGCCCCCGCGACGGCCCACGGCCGGCCAGCCGCCGAGCCTCTCCCGTCCCCGATCGCCGACCCCGCGGCTGAGCCGGTGGCGCCCCGGTGATCGACGGGGCCGTCGCGGCCCGGCCGTTTCCGGACCACCGGGGTGGGTGTCGAGCTCTCGGGCCCGCGCGCCGCCGGACGTCCCGCGCTCACGCCGAGCACCCGGTGGGGCGTGCTATACTCGCGCGGATTTTGCGGCGCAACGCCTCATCGCGGTCGAGAGGAAGGGGCGGCATGCGGCTCAGGAACAAGGTCGCGCTGGTGACCGGAGCCGGCCGCGGCGTCGGCCAGGCGATCGCGCTCGCGTTCGCGCGCGAGGGGGCGCGGGTGGCGGTGGCGGACATTGACCCGCGGACGGCCGCGGCGAACGCGCGACGGCTGGGCCGCCGGGCGGTGGCCCTCACGCTCGACGTCGCGGACTCGGCGTCGGTGCGCGCGGCGTTCGCCGCCATCGACCGCGCGTGGGGTCGGATCGACATCGCGGTCAACAA
>Ga0066710_100008441_pt1 | contig 10018 bp, 8 predicted proteins | sample GraSoiAngelo_159_FD_79666 | JGI IMG/M metagenome (GOLD analysis project Ga0066710, IMG submission 79666) | Grasslands soil microbial communities from the Angelo Coastal Reserve, California, USA - 14_1009_16_40cm | ecosystem: Environmental > Terrestrial > Soil > Grasslands | place: USA...
ATCGTGTCGATCAACGCCTCGTCGAATCCGCGCGTGAAGTTGGAGAGCCAGTAGTTGAGCAATCCGGGCGGGTAGCCGGCGTCGAGCAGCGTGTTCATGACCGGGTACGGCATCAGGCCGACCTCGACCATCAGCGGCAAGCCGAAGGCCTTGATCGGCGCGAGCTCCTCTTCCGCCTGCGCCGGGTCGCCCGTGTGGCAGATGAGCAGCGCGGACAGCTTCATGCCCGAGCCGTCCGGAGCGTGAACGAGCCCCGCGAACAGGTTGAGGTCGTCGGACGCGGACTCGGACGACTCTCGGTAGAAGCTCAGGAGATCCTTGGCCGCGTCGAACGGGTGTGCGATCAGGCCGCCGACGACCATGGGCAGGTGGTGGAGCCGGAACTCGAACGAGGTCGCGACCCCGAAGTTGCCGCCGCCGCCGCGTACAGCCCAGAAGAGATCGGGATGCGAGTCGTCGCTGACGTTGAGGATCTCGCCGTCCGCGGTGACGATCTCGACGGAGTTGAGGTTGTCCGCCGCCAGTCCGTACTTCGCCATCAACCAGCCGAGCCCGCCGCCGAGTGTGTAGCCGGCGACGCCGGTCGTCGAGATCGCACCGCCCGTGACCGCCAGGCCGTGCGCGCCGGCTTCCCGGTTGAGCTCGCGCCAGAGGACGCCGCCCTGCACCCTGGCCGTGCGTGCGGCCGGGTCGATGTGGATGCCCTTCATCAGCGACAGGTCGATCATCAAGGCGTCGTCCACGACGGCCCGTCCGGCGACGTTGTGACCGCCGCCGCGGATGGAGATGTCGAGCCCTGCTGCACGCGCGAACTTCACGGCGTCGGCGACATCCGCAGCGCCGCGGCAGCGCGCGACCAGCGCGGGGCGACGGTCGACGAGGGCGTTGTGGATGCGGCGAACTTCGTCGTACTCGTCGTCTGCTGCGTGGACGAACACGCCCGAAAACGAACCGCTCAGCGTCTGGAATTGCTCGGTCTCGAAGTCGACCGCAACCGTCATCTCGAACCCCCTTGTCGTCGTCGGCGGCCCGAGTCTAGCCTTGTGATATACTTGATCTCTCAACTAATTGCATGTGATGGAGTTCAGCCGGATGGCGAGCACGAGTGAGAGCAACGAGGTGGGTGTGGCGCCGGCGGAGCGCGGCGCGCGACCGATCCCGCCCGGGGTCGACATCGGCCACGTCCACCTGAAGGCCGCGGATCTCAGCCGCATCAAGGACTTCTACGTCGGCGTTCTCGGGTTCGACGTCGTCGTCGAGTTGCCCGATGCGCTCTTCATGTCGGCCGGCGGCTACCACCACCACCTGGCCTTCAACACCTGGGAGTCGCGCGGAGGCTCCCCGCCGCCGCACGGTTCGACGGGGCTCTACCACGTCGCCATCCGGTACCCCACGCGCGCGGCGCTCGGTGACGCGTTGCGGCGTCTCGTCGAGGCGAAGTGGCCGCTCGACGGCGCCTCCGATCACGGCACCCACGAGGCGCTGTACCTCCGCGATCCGGAGGGAAACGGCCTCGAGCTCCAGTGGGACCGCCCGGTCGAGGAGTGGCCGCGTGAGGCTGACGGCCGGCTCGCGTTCGTGCGAAGCCGCGTCGATCTCGACAGCCTGCTCGCTGAGACTTAGAAGCTCTGATCGGAAATGACCCGCGGGTCATTTCCGATCAGAGCCTCTTAGACGGCCGCTGCCGTAAGGGCGGCGCCGTGCAGGAGATCTCGCTCGCTTGCCTCGATCCCCTCGAGGCGGTACGCCGTCATCACCTCGAGCAGGATCAGCGCGCCCGCCACGATCACCGGCGCGCGACCCGGCTCCATTGTCGGGATCCGCGTTCGCTCGGCCGTGGTTAGTGCCGCGAGGCGGTCGAGCTGGTGCGCCACCGCCGTGAGCGCGATGCGATGTCCGTGCACCCGTGCGGCGTCGTACTCGGCGAGTTGGAGATCGAGCGCCGCGATGGTCGTGATCGTCCCGGACACGCCGACTGCGTCCACCGGCTCGAGCGCCGGCAGCTCCTCGCGGACGTACGCCGCTGATCGCTCGAGCTCGCCGGGTGTTGGCGGGTCGGACGCGAGGAAGCGTTCCGTCAGGCGGACGCAGCCGAGCTGGAAGCTCCGTGAGAAGACCGGGCCGGCGTTGCCGCCGAGCGTCAACTCGGTCGAGCCGCCGCCGATGTCGACGACGAGCGTGGCGTCACTTAGCCGGCGGTCGGAGAGGACACCGCGGAACGTGAGCTCAGCTTCCTCCTCGCCGCTGACCAGCCGCGTCACGAGGCCGTATTCCTGCCCGATCTCATGGAGGAACTGCACGCCGTTCTCGGCGTCGCGTAGCGCACTGGTGCCGATCGCGATGGTTCTGTCGGGGGCGAACGCCTCGAGGTCGTGTCGGTAGGCGTCGAGACACCGGCGGACTCGCCTCTCGGCGTCCGGTAGCAGCCGGCCGCCGGCGTCCACTGCTTCGCCGAGCCGGGTGATCTCGACGCGACGGGTGAGCTCGTCCACCTTGCCGTCGTCGACGTCGGCTATGAGCAGTCGTGTCGAGTTCGTGCCGAGGTCGACGACCCCAACTCTCACCGGCCGCCGAAGAACGGCACGGCGCGCTCCATCGCCTCGCGGGCCTCTCTGTACGCACCGAGCAGGACGTCGAGGAGCGCGCGTGACCTGCGCAGACGTTCGAGCGCGGCGCTGACCCGCTCAGAGCCTTCACCGGCCCGGGTCAGGTGCGTCTCGATCTCCCCCGACCTGGTGGCGACATCGTCGAGACCCTTGCCGACCGCCGAGGTCAGCGCCTTGAACCGCCGCCACGCTCGCCGGCCGCGAAGGAACGCGACGATGACGCCGCCGACCACACCGGCGACGGCGACGGCGAGCGCAGGCCACACCGCAAGCACGGGCCGATGGTAAACGACGACCGGCGTGTCCCTCAGCGGCACCCCCCGTGACCCAACGAGATCTTGACATCTGTCTGCGAGTGACTGGACTATGTGCGGATCAGATCGAGAGGGAGGGCTGGATATGCGGCGACTCTGCTTGGCAGTTGCCATTGCAGGCGCGCTCTTGCTGGCAGGCAGCAGCGCATTTGCGGGTGCTCCGCTCGTAAACGCGACGGATCATCCTATCGACGCAACCCTTGATCCGGACGTCGGTATCAACTGCGGAACGGGGATGCCGACCCTGATCACGGGACAGTTCAGTGGTGTGGTCCACACGTTGGTGAAGGCTGACGGGACCGTGCACATCAACGGAGCCGTTCATGGCAGCGCCACGAACGATGATTTTCCGCTGGTGGACGGGATTCCGGACGCCACGGCGACGTTCGTCTCGACCTTCGGCGACGTCTTCCGGTCGTCGGGTGGCGAGGCGCACCACTTCACGCTCGATGGATCAGGCACGACGACGTCGGGTACGCCGTTCCGATTTCACGTCTTGATACAGACGTTGATCGACGCGAACGGCACTCCCAAGGTCGACTTTCTGCGGCTTACCTGCTTCTAGCTCAGGAAGAGCGTTGGCGTCGGGGGTACGGCTGCGGCTTCCGCACCTCCGACGCCGACCGCTGTCTATGTCGTCGGCCGGTGCAGTACGGAGAATTAGATGAATCGCGTCACGCGCGCGAGGTGATCGTGCGGGGGAGGAGCAGGTGTGGGCGAACGCGTGATGCGGGGAGCCCGGCCCGCGCGAGACGGTGGGTCTCAGCAGATCACCTTGGAGACCCGGTTCCGTGCCCCCTCCGCCACCCAGACCCCGCCGGGGAATGGGAAGAGATCAGTGGCGACCACGTCGATTCCCGTCGGCGTGATGACGGGCGACGCCGTCGTGTCGTCGATGCGCGCGAGGCCCTCGCTCCCGCCCATCCACACGGTGTTTCCCCACGCAGCGACGCCGCCAGGCTGTCCAGGAAGGTCGATGACGGTGACGCGACGGGTTCGAGTACCTCGGTCGATCCTCAGGAGTTGCCGCGCGGTGTGCGCAGCATCCTGGCGGCGCTGGTACGGCGTGCCCGACCACGGCAGCGTCACCCAAACGGCGCGAGATGTCCTGGCCATCGACCATCCGGCGCCTGCGAAGGGCTGGTGGAACAGCGTCCGGCCGGCGTGCGAGATCCTCGCGACTCCCCACCAGCCACTGACCCACAGCGTCGATCCGTCCGGCTCGAGATCGAGGACGGTCGTGCCCTGCGGCAGCCGGACTTGCCGCACGACAGCGTTCAGTCGGGGATCGATCTTGTAGACGTACCGGACGCCCGCCTGGTCGGAATGGCCCTTCGCGTAGACGTCGGCTCCGCCGACCCAGACAGCCTTCGCCGTCGCGGCGATACGGGAGCCGTAGGCCTTAGGTGCGCGGATGACCGCGATGACCCGGCCGTCGCGCGGATCGATGCGCAGGACGCCGGTGAAACGGCGGCTCGTCGGTGCTCCGATGACCCAGAGCGACCCGAACGCCGCGACGAATTGCGTTGGGTCAACCGGAAGCCGAAGCCTGCGGACGATGCGACCGGTGGCTCCGTTCACCGCGACGATGGAGCCGCCGGCGAGCGTTGCGCCGGTTCGCGGATCGTGCCGGCCTGCCAGGGCGACCCAGAGCGTGCGAACGGCCTCGAAGATGTGCATCGGCCGTCGCGTGAGTGCGACGCGAAAGGCGATCGTGGCGTCGGCGGGGCTTCGGCAGGACGCAGTCGACGTCGATGCGTCGGCACGGACCGCGCCCGCCCACGCCGCGGCGAGCGCGAGCGCCAGGACGAAGAGAAGAGAGCCGAATTGCTTCACGCGCGTTCCCTGTCTTTGCCGGAGTTTCATACACCCGACGGCTTTGGCTGGTTCCCTGAGGAGTAGGGAGGGAGGGGGAGGGGGATCATGTTGCGCGACGCCAAGGTTTTCATGGGCGACAACTGGCACCTACTGATGGAACGCCACAACGACCGCAGCCCGACCGAAGCGCGCGAACACCCATGCGCTCGGGCGGCCGCCGCGGCATGATCGGCCTGTCCACCAGGGTGTCCTGACGGGGTGGGCCAGCCGTTCCGCTCTAGCTCGGTGGCCACGGTCCGAGTGGCGCGCCGATCTCCCACTCGTGGCCGAATGGGTCGATGATCCGGCCGAGCCGCCACCCGTGCTCGTCGCCCACGTGCGAGGATTCCGTCGCGCCTGCGGCCACCGCCCGTCGGACGACCGTATCGGGGTCTTCGACCACGAGCAGCGTCCGGCTGGTCGTGCCGTCGATCGCCCGAGGGCTGAGACGCTTCATGATCGGCGAGGCCGGAGCCACCCAGAATGCCGCCTCGCCAACACCGAGTTGCGCGACGATGTCGTCACCGTCGCCGACACAGTGAAGGACGGTTGCGCCAAACGCGGCCTCGTAGAAGGCCAGCGCCTCGCGCGGGCTCTCGACCCACAGTTCGGGCTGGATGCTCGTCATCGCGGCACCTCACTCGAGTATGAGCACTCGGCGATATCGAATCGGCGACTTCTCGCCCAGAAAGCAACGAAAGGCCCGCGCTTGAGGCTGTTGCACAAAGGCTCGGAGCGGGGGTTTTCTACTGTCTGCGCCTCGGTGGCGCTGGGGTCTCGGGTGGGTGGCGTGCCTGATGCCGGCCTTGGTCAGCCGGTCGGTGGTTCCGGGATCGCGGTTCCGGCTTGAGCAAGGCTGTCGCGCCAGAGTTTGAGCAGGTTGTGGGTGGCGGCGATCAGCTGCCACTCGGCCTGACAGGCGGTGAGGCCGCGGCGGAGGAAGCGGTCGAGACGCCGGATGGATTTGATCTGCGCGAAGACCGGCTCGACCATCTGCTGGCGTCGGCGGTAGAGCGCCTGCCCGTCCGGGGTCGAGAGCACCGCCTCGATCCGCCGTGCTTCGGCGCCTTGCCGGGGTGCGAGCTTGCGCGGCGCTTTCCGCCGCCGGTCCTGGGTGGGGACGAGCACCTCGATGCCCTGCTCGCGCACATCGCTGATCGCGGGCGAGTTCCAGTAGCCACCGTCGGCCAGCACCATGCCGATCGGCTCTGCGACCCCGGCCTGGCGCAGCGCGCCCACGGCTCGCGCGACCATCGGGGCGAGCTGGTCGCCGTCGTTGTGTGACTGCGTCACCGGCGCCGCAAGGATGACCTGCTCGGGGCTGGCGACGACCTGCGCGTTGTAACCCTGCACCGAGCGACCGCGGGCCCGCTTCAACAAGCGCGTATCCGGATCGGTGGTGTTGATCCTTTCGGCGGCGAGCGCGTCCGCGGCGGGCGGGGTTGGCTTGCGCCCGCCGAGCTTGCGTCCGTGCTCGGCCTCCCAGGCTGCGCGCCAGGCGAGATTCTCCTGGTATGCCGCCTCCTCCTCGGCCTGCGCCTGCTCCAGCTCCTCTCTGCAGCGGCGCAGCCGCTCGCGGCGCGAGCGCGGATCGGCGAGCTCGGGCGGCAGTTCGTCACCATGCGCCTCGCCCAAACGCTCACCCTCGACGGCATCCGCACGGGCGGCCTGCGCCAGCATCCGCTCGACTTCTTCGCGGATCGCGGCGTAGCTGCGTGTCGCCGCCGGTGAGGCGTTGCCCGCCAGCAGGCTGCCATCGAGCGCCACCAGCCCGACCGATACGAGCCCCGCCCTGGCGCAGAGCGCGAGCACCTGCACGAAGATCTCGGCCAGCGCCTGCTCATGCCGGGCGCGGAAGCGCGCGACCGTCGCGTGGTCGGGGATCTGGTTGGCCGTGAGCACCCGTTTGTGCGACAGCCTCTTGCGGGCCTTTCTCAGTAGCGGGGGCGGGATTTGAGCCCGCGACCTCCGGGTTATGAGCCCGCTTCATGGGGGTCGCGCGGGGTGAGATTTGGCTTATTTAAGCCATTTCGGGTGCTCTGAGACCGGCTGAAATCAGGTGGGCGGGGTATAAAATGGGTATAAAGTTCGTTGTCGGAGGCGGCAACTGAATCGGCCGAAACGGGCCGAGTTGGCAGATCAGCCTCACGCGGCTCAAAGCGCCCCCTACGGCCGCTCAGCCGTTCAGCCGCCGGTGCGCGATCTGGTAGTCGCATCGAGTCGTCGCGTCCGGGCCGATGGTTAGGTTCCCGCCGTGGCGAGCGCGAGCGCCGAGCTGCGCGACTTCGAGTTGTACGAGGTGGAGATCGCGGTGGGACAGCGGTCCTATGACCGGGGTCGCGCCTACGCGCGCGGCGGTCGCGTGCTGAAGCTCGCCTGGCACGCCGACGCGGAGGCGCTCACCGGCGCGGTGCTCGGCCAGGGGGCGCTGTACGACACGACCGCTTTTTTCGCGCCCGAGAGCGACGGCGGGCTCCGGTTCGAGGAGGGTGAGTGCAGCTGCCCGGTTGGCTACAACTGCAAGCACGTGGCGGCACTCGCGATCGCCGCCGCGGACGGCCGCGTCGCTTCTCGACCCCTGCGCCTCGTGCCCGCGCCTGAGGCGCGGCCGGCGTGGGAGCAGCCGCTGCGGGCGTTGCTGGACGAGGCGCCGGCGACGGGGACGCCGCTTGCGATCGAGGTGTCGCTCCAGGACAGCGGCCGCGGCGCCCCGCGCCTGCTGGCGCGCCTCCAGCGCCCCGGGGCCCGCGGCGGCTGGATCAACGGCTCCCTGACTTGGGGCGGCCTGGACTACGTGCGGGCCGACTACCGCACCGATCATCTCGCTGTCGCCCGCGAGCTCTACGCGCTCCACCGCTCGAGCCAGGCGCGTCCCTCCTGGTGGTATGGCTCCGGAGCCGATAAGACGCTCGACCTCGCCGACTGCGGCCCGCAGCTATGGACGCTGCTGGACGAGGCCGCGCGAACCGGGCTTACGCTCGTGCACGCGCGATGGGAGCTGGGCGAGCTGCACCCGTACGCACGGGGCGAAGTGGTGCTGGATGTGACGCGAGCGAGCAAGGTGCAGGCGGTGCTGCGCGTCGACGAGGGCGACGCCTGGCAGCCGGCCCTCTTCCTCGGCGCGAGCGGGCACGGCGTCGTTTGCTCCAACGGCGCGCGCCTGCGCCTGGTGCGGCTGCGTAGGCCGGCGCCGCCGCCGCTGCGGCAGCTCGTGCTCGCGGGCGAGCCGCTGCCGGTGCCCTCGGGCGAGCTTCAGCGTTTCGCCGAGGAGCTCTGCCCGGCCCTGACCAGGGTGGCGCCGGTGGTGTCGTCCGACGGCTCGTTCACGCCGCCGGAGATCTCTCCGCCGGCGCTCGTGCTACGTGCCCGCTACGGCGGCGGCCACGATCTCGAGCTCGGCTGGGAGTGGGCATACCGGGCCGGGGAGCGCATCCACCGCGAGCCGCTCGCGCCGCCCGCTGGCGGCCCGGGCGTGCGCGACCTCGACGCCGAGCGCGCGCTGCTCGCCGGCACCGTCCTCGCCGGCACCGGGCTGGAGCGCTACGGCCTCCTCGACGAGAGCGGCCGTCCGGCGGCGGAGACGGTCGCGCTGAGCGGGCTCGACAGCATGCGCTTCACCACCGAGGCCCTGCCGCTCCTCCGCGAGCTCGGCGGCGCGACTCTCGAGGTCGAGGGGCAGCCGCCCGACTATCGAGACGTTGGCGACTCGCTCGAGATCGCCCTCTCAACGGCCGAAATCGCCGGCGAGCGCGACTGGTTCGGCCTCGGCGTCACGATCAGCGTCGAGGGTCGCGAGCTGCCGTTCGCCGAGGTGTTCGTCGCGCTCGCCTCAGGCCAGTCGCACATCCTGCTCGACGACGGCGCCCACTTCTCGCTCGACGATCCCCGGCTGCAGTCGCTGCGCGCGCTGATCGAGGAGGCCCGCGAACTCGCGGACGCACCGACAGCGCCGCTGCGGATCAGCCGCTATCAGGCGGCACTCTGGTCCGAGCTCGCCGCGCTCGGTGTCGTCACCGAACAGGCACAGGCCTGGCGGCGCCAGGTGGACACGCTGCTCGAGCTGGACGCCCTCCCCCGGCACGATCTGCCCGCGACGCTCGCCGCCGAGCTGCGCCCCTACCAACACGAGGGCTTCGCCTGGCTCGCGGCGCTCTGGGAGCTCGAGCTGGGCGGGATCCTCGCCGACGACATGGGCCTGGGCAAGACGCTGCAGACGCTCGCGCTCGTCTGCCACGCGCGCGGCCGCAACCCCGAGGTCGGCCCGTTCCTCGTCGTCTGCCCGACGAGCGTCGTTTCGACCTGGGCCGCCGAGGCGGCGCGCTTCGCACCCAGCCTCGATGTCGAGGCGGTGACCGACACGCTGGCGAAGTCCGGCCGCTCGATCGACGAGCTCGCACGGGCTGACGTCGTCGTCACGACGTACACGTTGCTCCGCCTCGATGCCAACGCCTACCGCGCGGTCGAGTGGGCCGGCGTCGTGCTCGACGAGGCCCAGTACGTCAAGAACCACCAGGCGAAGACGTACCGCTGCGTCCGCGAGCTCGCCGCGCCGTTCAAGCTCGCGCTCACCGGCACCCCGATGGAGAACAACCTGACCGAGCTCTGGTCGCTGCTCTCGATCACCGCGCCCGGCCTCTTCCCCGAACCGAAACGGTTCGCCGCCGAGTACGCGCGACCCATCGAGCGCCGCGGCGACCCGGAGCGGCTCACCCGCCTCCGCCGACGGATCAAGCCGCTCGTCAAACGCCGCAGCAAGGAGCTCGTCGCCACCGACCTGCCGGCCAAGCAGGAACAGACGCTCCTCGTCGACCTGCACCCGCGCCACCGCAAGCTCTACGACACCCACCTCCAGCGCGAACGCCAGAAGATCCTCGGCCTGCTGGACGACTTCGACCGCAACCGCTTCACCATCCTGCGCTCGATCACCCTGCTGCGGCAGCTCAGCCTCCACCCCGGCCTCGTCCACCAAGGCGGCAATGGCGTGCCCTGCGCCAAGCTCGACGCGCTGGTCGAGCAGCTCGGCGACGTCGCCGGCGGCGGCCACCGCGCGCTCGTCTTCAGCCAGTTCACCCGCTTCCTCGGCGAGGTGCGTGAGCGTCTCGGGCAAGAGAACATCGGCTCCTGCTACCTCGACGGCCGAACCCGGCAGCGCGAGCGCGTGCTCGAGCGCTTCCGCGCCGGAGACGACCCGGTCTTCCTGATCAGCCTCAAGGCCGGCGGCTTCGGACTCAACCTCACCGA
>Ga0066710_100008443_pt1 | contig 10016 bp, 6 predicted proteins | sample GraSoiAngelo_159_FD_79666 | JGI IMG/M metagenome (GOLD analysis project Ga0066710, IMG submission 79666) | Grasslands soil microbial communities from the Angelo Coastal Reserve, California, USA - 14_1009_16_40cm | ecosystem: Environmental > Terrestrial > Soil > Grasslands | place: USA...
CATCCAGTCCAACCCTCCACATGTCAGCACGTGCAACATTCATGCGATCAGGATATCCGAGGGATTCACCAAAAGAGCCCTAGTGGACCAGGCGCCGCCGACAGCGAAATGCGGCAGAACGACAGGTTGTGTCGAAGCGACGGCTTGCAATGCAATCGGCAGGGTCGTCATCAAAAACTCGGAGCGCTCGTTGACCAAACCGCGCAGCACGATGGCGCCGACCGGCACGGACGACGTGAAGGTGAATGTACGGGCACCGGCTGCTCCGTTGAATGGGGCTTGATCCATGAACGCACTTACCTGGGCGTTCGGCGCGATCGTCGCGGCGCCGCCTCTCAAATTCTCACCGTTCGCACCTGTGAAATAAAACGTGATCTCCGCCGGTTGATCGTTCGGATTCGCGATCGCAATTCCTGTATTCGCGGGTCCGTTGATCTCGACATACATACGGCCGGACTGTATCAAGGCTGAAGCCGGAACTGCCGTCTCACTGATCAGGACTCCATTTTGCCTAAGCCTGAAAACGGCCACCCCGTCAGGCGAATTGCCGGAGGCAGTTTGCACGCGGCCATAGCTAATGGTTAGTGCGCCGTCACGATTGGTCGTCCACGAAGTACCGCCTCGATTCGAAATGTCGAACCTCGTTGCCGCTGCTCCTGGCTCGATCTTGCGAATGGAATCATCGGCGACATAAAGGATTCGTCCATCACCCCACAGGCCGTGCGCGGAAGCGAAACGCGCATTAAGAGCGACGCCGTCCTCGGTACCGTACACTCGTGCATCGCCTGCAATAACCTTCATCTCTCCCGTGGCCAGATCGACCGATCGAACTGTGCGGGCCGTCGCCAAAAACAACGATCCATTCTGCCCCCAAACGGCGCCAGGTCCGACGCCACCATTGGGAAAAACGGCCACCTGCGTCACAGCGCCAGTATTGAGAGCGATTTTGTAGATCAGGCTATTGGGCGCATCGTCGTCCATGACAAAAAGGAACGTCCTGTCGCCCCATAATGAACCGGGAGCGCCTATAACTTGAAAGAACGTGGAAACTGCACGGGTGGCAAGGTTGATTCGATCGATCCCGAAGTCCCTGGACACATACAGAAACTGCGAATCGCCCCAGAGTCCGCGCGAGCTGATGTTCGCAAGATGAATGACGTTTCTTGTCAAAAGATCGATACGGCGTACAGCATCGCGTTCACCGACATATAGATAACGTCCGTCGCTCCAAAGCGCAGAAGGATTGTTGAAGCGGGCATTGGCGCCGATGCCGTCTGAGCTGCCTATTTCAGCCACCAGGCCCGCAATGTGTGTGACGATGCGGTCTCGAATCGAAACCCGATAGATAGCGTTTCTGACGATGCCGTAAATGAAAAGACCGTCTCCAAAGATTGGACTGGGCGCGAACTCTTCCGATGGGTACGCGTCATTGATGAATGAGTCCGTCGCAATTCGCGGCCAAGTCCTGCCGAGGGCCGTTGAGGGCAGCCCTGCGACAATCGTTGCGCTCATTGTGCCGAGATCGAGTTTCGAGACGACCGTGTTCAGGCCGTCTGCGATATACAGCGCGTTCCCCTCTCCCCATACTCCTGCCGGAGCTGATTCAACTACCGCGCGAGGAGTTTGAAACACTAACGTGCTGACATCGCCGGTTGCGATCGACATTCGCCGCACGGCTGATCGGCCATTGTTTTCATCCGTAATGAAATAAAGCGAGCCGCGGCCATCCAGCCATAACGAGCGCGGCAGCACTGCAAAGTATTGCGGTGTAAGGGGAAACCCAGCAAGGCGTTCAAATGCACCCGTCGCAAGGGTGTAACGACCGATGGCGAATGTGAGGTTGGCGGCGCCATAGCCGAGATACAGAACACCTTGATCGCCTGCGAGCATGGTTGGCGGCGGTTGTACGGAGACATCTGCAACTGTCGGAATGGGAATCGTGCGAACTTCACGTGTCTCGAGCGATATCTGCCGGATGGTCGACGGCGTCAATGGCTGTGAAGGAGAGAATGCGCCCCCCCGTGTAAAGGTTCCCACATCCAGGACGTAGAGAAACTGCCCATTTCCCCAAAGACCGTATGGACCGCGGAACCGGGCTTGTTCGCCAACGCCATCGACGAGATCTGCAGCAGCAAACGATCCTGCGAACGAAATCACCTCGCCTGTCGCGATCGTCAGCCTTAAGATCGCGGAACGTTTTGCGATGTAGACATGGTTTTCATCTGCCCACAGCGCACGGACCGATCCAGCTCCGTCTTGAATGAGTGGCTGGCCGTTTGCCGTCGTGACCTCGCCCGTAGCGCGATCGATTCTCCGGATCGTGAACGCGACAGAGTCATACAGGAAGAGATACTTCGAATTGCCTGTGATCGACTCAGGCCGAATGAATCGGGCTTCCGATCCGCGCGCGTCTCGCGTTCCCACACCGCCTCGCGAGCCGACGAAGTGATCTACCGTTAATTCGGTTGCGAGTGTTTGCGCGTACGCGGGATCCGAAAGAAACGTGTCGAATTGACACGCTATTGAGATGAAAATGAACACTAGCGCGAAAGCAAGCGTGTTAAGTCTGCCAGAATTCTTTAACATAACCTTCCTATATTTCTGGTCTAGCAATTCCGGGCGCATCGCTTGCCTGTCGGCGCACGTCAGTGGCGAGGCTATCTCTGAGAAACCAGGATAGAGAAGTTGTTGCCTCGAATTTGCCACTCCACGATATGTGATCAACGAGCGATTCACTTCAGACGGATATGCCTTGCGTTATTGGACAGGCAAGCTTACTGGATTTCCATTCTGATCGAACAAGTACACGGTTCCGGAGGCGCCAATGTCGCTGAATAACACAAGTTGCGTCTGGTACCCTCCACCGATTGCAAAGTGCGGGAAAAGCAGCTCCGAACTGGTCGTCGCAAAAACTTCGGCAATCGCTGATGTGGTCGTAATTAAGAACTCGCCTCGCTCGTTGTAGCGTCCGCGCAATGCCGCGACGGAAATCGCTGGTGGAAAGAATCGATTGCGGTCTGACCAGACACGCAACACACCTTGGAACGGTGACGGTATCGGCGGTAGCCCCGGTATTTGGTTCAGAAACATGGATACTTGCCAGCGTGCCGGAATCAGAATGTTGTTGCTTGTTCCTTTAACACGTACCAGTTCGATTTGGATGGGGGCGGTGCCGGAAGCTATCACCGACACGGCTGCCGCGAGTTGATAATGGATAGTCGAAGGATAAAACGTCGTCGCGTAGAGTGGCGTCTCCGTCGATTCATATGCAGTCCGCGAAGTGAACGGCTCGGCGGCAACCAGGTACTCGCCCAACTCAAGACCGGAGATTTGAAACCGTCCTTCGGTGTCCGTCGACGTCAATCCGCTGGCGCGGGCGGAGAACGGCACGGTCTTGTGTTCCTGCTCCTGCGGGGTGGCTGTGCGTAGTGAAAATGCGTGGACCCTCGCAAGAGTAACAGGCTCCCGCCGGTCGTTAACGACGCCGCCGACAATGATGCCATTGCCTGTATTCGTGCGCTCGGGGTTCTGGGTTCCGGCAACAGCGTTTGCGACCGCTCTCCCCTGCGAGTGCGCCGATAAAACAACCATTTCAGACAAGAGTCCGAACACGATCAGCACGACCGATGCAGCCAGACGTTCAGACATCATGGGTTTCGGACGAGCGGCATTTTGAGATTTCATGTAACCCACCGCCTTCTGTTTGACACCGGTACTGCCAAAGCTGTTCCGTCCACGCGACGGCAACGATTCGGCGATCCAGGAGTCTTTTCGGACCTGTTTGTCTGTTCTCGGCTATTTGTGGCCTACCCAATCTTTGCAACAGGCGGTCACACGCTCACAACGCTCGATGCAGCCCGGCACCGCGTGGTTTCCGCACCCTGGACTTGTTCCGCCAAGGTACAGCGGATCAGGGAAAAACAGTAAAGGCAAAAACGTAAACACTACGGCTTCATCCGGCTTGCCGTGGGAATTGAAGCCATGGAGGATCTCATCCAGGATTTCAGCCGGGCATTAGGGAGTTAGTCCACGCGGGAGGCTCAGTCACATTTGCCGGTCATTAGCTTTATGGAGTAAGTTCTCTAGCACGAGATGCTAACCGGTGTTCGTCGACTATTGAGACTCGACCGTGGGTTGCGGCCGCCTTCGATCAACTCCTGCGACGCGGCGGATTTCTTTTCCGCGCTCGACAAGTTTCAACGCGGGGCTTTCCGCTGTCTGCGGCATCGCTATCCGGAGCGAGGCAGCGATTCGTTCTGCAAGCTGGTGGCGGTTAAGGCTGCCAATGCCTTTGCCGCGGCCTACCATTTCCGGAATCGCCACTCGGCGCTGGTTTCGCGTCCGGTGCAATTGCAGGTGGATCCTACGAATGCTTGCCACTTGCACTGCCCGAGTTGCCTTCACAGCGCCAATATTGCCTGGGCGTCGAGATTCGATTGGCCTCTGGCCACGCTTCGTCTCGGGGAATTCGATGAGTTCTGCCGCGAGTTCGGTCCATTCGCAACCCGCATCGCTCTATTCCGGGACGGCGAACCGCTGCTGCACCGGCAATTTCCTGAATTCGTGACATCGGCCAAGGGCCACCTTCTCTTCACGTTGGCTTCGACGAGCCTTTCGATGCGGCTCGACGCCGAGTCCCTGGTTGCGTCCGGGCTGGACCGGCTTGTGGCAGCCATCGACGGCGCAAGCACGGCTACCTACAGTCGCTATCGCCGTGGTGGCGACTTCGGCCTGGTGATCGATAACCTCAGATCCATCGTGCGCGCTCGCCGGGCTCAGTCAAGCCTCAAACCGTGGTTGGTTTGGCAATTTCTTGCTTTCGAACACAACGTGCACGAGGTCGAAGCGGCCGCTGCGCTCGCGCGTGAGATTGGGGTCGATCAATTGGTCGTAGCCAAACCCTACTCGGTGGAGCACGACGACCCGAGTATAAAGGTGGCGGAACGGGCTCCATTCGGGGAACGGCTTTTTGCAGAGCCTCGCAACTGGTGTGCGGCCACCGAGCGCGCCTCTGTAACTCGGAACGCCGAGGCGATCGACGCGATCTTCCACGAATCGTGGATGGATCGATACGAAGGGGTCGGCGGCATCGAACGAGAGTCCCGGTCACCGGGTTCCGCGTGTGCCTGGCTCTACTACAGCTTGACCATGGACGCGGCACGGCGGATCACGCCGTGCTGTCTGCCGCCCATGGGAGCGCCTGAACCGCGCCACCTCGTGTACGCGAATTTCAACGGTAAGAACACCGGCGAAGTCGTCAACTCATTCGACGCCACTCGAGCGCGCCGCGACTGCCGCAGCGGGCGCACGCGTGATGTGGATGTTCAGAGAGCATCACCCTACTGCGTCACCTGCACTGAGATGCCGCCACCACCTATGATGCCCGACGTTGCGGGGTACCTTCTGTCGGTCGATGAGCGGCGGGGTCTGCCTGCGGCTATCCCCACCGTTCTTGCCGCATCTCGCCTGTTCGCATGGCCGCATAACGAGGAGGAAAATAGTGAGTTTTCTGTTTGACCGGTCCCGCAGTCAAACGGCAGTCAGTTACGTGAAACTCGGCTCTGCCGGTCTCAAGGTTTCGAAAATCTGCCTCGGCACCATGTCCTTCGGCACTCAGGAGTGGCAGCGATGGACAATCAACGAGCGCGCCAGCCGCAACATCGTCAAGAGAGCTCTCGAATCAGGCATCAATTTTTTCGACACGGCGGATGTGTATTCGGATGGTGCGAGCGAAGAGATTCTGGGCCGCGCTCTGCGCGACTTCAGCCGGCGTGACCAGGTCGTTATCGCCACCAAAGTGAACGGGCCGATGGGACCGGGCCCGAACGATCGCGGTCTTTCGCGAAAACACATTTTCGATGCGGCCGATGCATCCCTTAAACGGCTCGCTACGGATTACATCGATCTATATCAAATTCACCGCTGGGATTACGAAGTCCCGATCGAAGAAACGATGTGCGCACTGGATGATTTGGTAAGAGCAGGGAAGGTCCGCTACATCGGGGCATCCAGCATGTTTGCATGGGAATTTGCGAAATCGCTCTACACAGCGGACGCGTTGCGCTGCACGAGGTTTGTCTCGATGCAGAACCACTACAACCTGATTTATCGCGAAGAGGAACGCGAAATGATTCCGCTTTGCAAAGCGGAAGGTGTCGCGCTTTTGCCCTGGAGTCCTCTGGCCCGCGGCTTTCTGGCAGGAAACCGATCTCGCGCAGGCTGGGGCGAGACGCTCCGGGCAAAGACTGACGACTATGCCCATCGGCTTTAATACCGCGACACCGACTTCTGCGTTGCCGATCGCACCGTGGAACTTGCGCGACGGCGCGGCGTCAAACCGGTGCAAATTGCACTTGCATGGATGATGTCGAAGCCGTGGATCACCGCACCAGTGGTGGGAGCTACGAGTGCAGAGCACCTTGAGGAAGCGGTGGCAGCCGTTGGTCTCTCACTGGGAGGCGAGGAGGTTTCATTCCTCGAAGAACCCTATGTTCCACATCCCGTCCTCGGACATCCTTAGGCGAAGCAAATGACGCGGCGGCGCAAGATCATCACGGTATTCGGCACTCGGCCTGAGGCAATCAAACTTGCTCCCGTGATTCACGAGTTGGAGCGGAGAACGCATACGTTTCAGACCGTCAACATCAGCTCAGGACAGCACCGGGACTTGCTGCCGCCTTTTATCACACTCTTCCGGCTGCGGGTCGACTATGACCTGGGCGTGCATCAGCACGACCAGCAGCCTGGTGAAGTTTCACGGTCGGTCAATAGCCGGATTTTCCCCATCCTCGATTGTGAAACGCCGGACCTCATTCTGGTTCAAGGTGACACATCGACGGCTGTGGGCGCAGCCGAAGCCGGATCACTGATGCAAATACCTGTCGGCCATATCGAGGCGGGACTGAGGTCTGGCGATGAGATGAGGCCATTTCCGGAGGAGATTTATCGAAAGCGAATCACCGAACTGGCTTCGTATCACTTTGCGCCTACGTTGAACAACCGCCGGAACCTTCTTTCTGAGGGCATTCCGGGTTCAAGGATCTTTGTTACCGGCAACACGGTTATCGACTCGCTTCAGAACGTTCTTGCAAACAACAACTCGTTCCGCTTCGTCGATCGGATCATCGCCGAAACATCCGGCTTGAAGCGAATCCTTCTGACTATGCATCGACGCGAGAATATTCCGCAGCTGGAAGGAGTCTTTCTCACGCTGAGGCGTTTCCTGGAAACAAACGCCGATCTATGCATTTTGTTTCCCATGCATCCAAACCCCGCGGTACGTCATGCAGCGCGCGTGCTTCGAGGTGAGCCTCGAATCCGCCTGCTCGAACCGCTCGACTATTCTGAGTTCATTCACTTGCTCCGGCACGCATGGATTGTGCTCACGGATTCCGGTGGGATTCAGGAAGAAGCGCCCACGCTCGGCAAGACGGTTCTGTTGTTGCGGGCGAAAACCGAACGTCCGGAAGCGCTGGCCACGGGTGCAGTCCGAGTTGCAGGAGACTCACCTGACTCTTTGCTGCGCGCACTGGAAAATCTGAAAACCTCCAACCTCTCGCGCCCGATGGGCTTTTCGGTGAGTTCAAATCCGTTCGGGAATGGCGGCAGCGCCAAAGCCATCGTGGATATTGTGGAAAGCTTAAAGGAAGGGATATATGAACCTGCTGACACGGCTGTTTTCCAACCGGCGCACCTCTCCGTCACAGAGTTCTGAAGCAAATCTTTTCGAGCCCGACACAGAGGAGATGGTCACCGCGCTTCCGAAGATCCTGTGGATCGAGCTCACATCGAAGTGCCCGTTCAAGTGTGTCTTCTGCACACGTGAAGTGCGCTGGGGCGCGGGGCGCAATCTCGATTTCGACGTATATTGTTCACTCATCAAACAACTCGAGGGCCCGGAGTTTATCGGTCTGAACTATTCGGGCGAATCGATTCACTACCCTCGTTTGATGGAAGCCATCAAGCTCGCATGGTCCACGGGAGCTTACACCGAACTGGTCACGGCGCTCTCATCTGCGCCGGAGGCGTTAGTTCGACAAATTGTCGAAAGCGATTTGGACAGGCTGGCGGTTTCGATTCATACCCTCGATGAGAAGCAGTATCAGGATATCTACGGCTTTGGGACACTCAGAGCCTTCAAGAAGCGAATCGACGACGTGATGGAGTTGAAGGTCCGCCTAAAAAAGAACACGCCCAAACTCGACTTCTGTTTCGTCGTCATGAATCAAAATCTGGATCAACTGTTGCCGGTGAGCCGTTACGCGATGGAGGCCGGCGCCTCCGAGATTTTCATCCATCCCATCATCGGCAGGCATCCGGTCCCCTTTGATTTCTCACGGGAACTGGATTCGAATAAGCTCACGACAGACTTCAAGGACTCGCTGCGACGAGCCGTGGCGGAAACGCGCGCTGTCTGTCCGGCGCTTCCGATCACGGGGCTCAATCCTGATCTTGACGTGAACCCGATACTCCAGCCGATTCCACACTATTACGCGCCTTCGTTGCCTGCTGGTGGCCGCATTCACACATGCGATCAGAGTCCGTTTGAGAGCGTTCATGTGTTGGCGAATGGCGATGTGGTCGTCTGCGAAGTTCATGACGAGGTAGCGCTCGGGAATCTTCACTCACTCGCTCTCCGTGAAATCTGGCACAGCGATCGTTACAAACGGTTTCGGCGCGAATACGTCACCGGGATGAATGCTGCATGCCGCGGCTGCGTGTGGAAAACGGCATATAAGCCCGATCCGTGGAAATCGCGGATCAACACATCCGAAGGGATGAGTCCGCAGTTGACCCGTGGATGGTACGTCGAGCCGGGCGCCGCTGCGATCTGGAGCAAGAAAAGAAGTGTCGCCGAGTTGCGGGTGGATTCGCCGGCGCGGCAGCTCCGGATTGAGGGCATTCTGCCGCACGATCCGGTGACGCATTCCAACATGCTGGTTATTTCGGCCGGCGGCAACGTGGTCGCATCCATCCCAAATCCCACCTGGCGATTCATGAACTTCGATCGCACCTTTCCGCTGCGGGGCGCGGTTGGAAATCGCGTGCTCTTTGAGTTCGCAACCAGCCACGTCTTTCCTCCCTCCGCGCACTCCGATAGTGGGGACTGCCGTGATCTTGGCTTCGCTCTGCAACGGTTGGAATTGCAATGAAGTTGCTGTTTCGCAAATTGCTTTTGGCGCCTTTCTATCTGCTCATCGTGGCGCTCGACGCCGCCGGCGGGGTAATCCGGCTTCTCCTCCCACCGAGGCACACGCCGAAGCGAAAGTTCGCCTTCGGCCCTGGAATCTCCGTCGTCATACCGGAGCGCGCAAACAAAGAAATGCTGCGCCGCTGTCTGGAATCGCTTCGATCAGCCTGCGCGTCCCTTGGAGAGCCCGCCGAAGTCATTGTCGTTGTCAGTGGAGCGGAGCGCGGCATGTACGAGGATCTGACGCAGGAGTTTCAAGCCCACTGGATTTTCCAATCCAAACCGCTGTGGTTCATTGAAGCTGTTGCTCTCGGCGTGGGTGCCGCGAAATACGATTGGGTGTACTTGCTGAACACCGACATGGTTCTCGATCCGGCAGCGCTGCGCGAGGTTGCGAAGTGGCGGAGCCCGTCTGTTTTTGCGATCGCATCACAGATCTACTTTCAGGATTCGACCCGCCGGCGTGAAGAAACCGGCTTGACCGCAATTCGCGATGTGGGAGGCCTTCTCGAAATTCTGGATGTGGCGCCTGACGATGATTACCGCATTCGCACTCACGTCTATGCCGGTGGCGGCAGTTCTTTGTTCCGGCGCCGGCTGCTTGCGAGCTTCATCGACAGGACAAAAGGGTATGCGCCATTCTATTGGGAAGATGTGGAATGGGGTGTCCTCGCGTGGCGCAATGGCTTTGAAGTGCTCTTCTGTCCGCAGTCCAAAGCGTGGCACGCCCACCGAAGCACAAACTTGAAGTTCTTCTCACGCGAAGAGATTGAGCGAGTTTTCAGGCGGAACCGTTTGCGATTTCAGCTGCGCACGGGACTGCCGC
>Ga0066710_100008444_pt1 | contig 10016 bp, 7 predicted proteins | sample GraSoiAngelo_159_FD_79666 | JGI IMG/M metagenome (GOLD analysis project Ga0066710, IMG submission 79666) | Grasslands soil microbial communities from the Angelo Coastal Reserve, California, USA - 14_1009_16_40cm | ecosystem: Environmental > Terrestrial > Soil > Grasslands | place: USA...
AATAGTCGTGCTGTCGGTCTTTCCCTGATAGGACGCGGAAACCCGCATCTGCAACTTGCCTTGGACGCCGTTCGGGTGGAAGCCGTGGGCCACCGCGCGGCCCTGGTTATCGGTCATGACAGTCAAAGTCCGGGAGCCATTGGCGAAAACACCGCTGGCGCCTTGGTTGGGGAGCAGAAAAACCACGGCAGCGCCGGCGACTGGCTTATGGTTTTCGTCCTCCACTTGCACGATGGGTTCGCGCGCGGTCCGCTGCCGGATATTGTTGATGGCGCCGTCCCCCTCGACAATCACGAGGTTGAGACCCCCTTGGTCCTGGGCCAAGGCTGGCACGGGGAGTAGCTGAAGAATCAGCAAACAGGACAAACCGATGGCCAACACGCGCATACCCAGCGCCTCCCTTTCCTCTTCCTCCAACCGAGCCAGGCTGCTATCTTATAGAAGATGTAGGCCGTATGCAACCGTTGGAGGTGATAGACCACCCTCCAGCCGACGGGGAGGTTTCGCGATGAAAGCGATTTGGTTGAACCTGCTGGCCGGCTGCTCCGGTTTGGCCGCATGCGCCTGGGCCCAGCAGGGTAATGGCAAGCTAACGGCGAGAGAGCTGTTTTACTCCGCCGTCGACACGCCCGCGCCCGCCGCTCATAAAGCCGAGAAACCTGCGCCCAAGCCGAAACCTGCCCACCGCAAGAGTGCTCCGGCTGTCGAAGAAACTGCCAGCGGCCGCGGACCGGCATCTTCAGTCGCCACGCAACCCCTTCCCGTCATGAACACGGCTTACCGCCCGCAGGGGCCCCATCCGGCGCTCGGGCTGCGCTACACGATCCTGAAGAAGTCCGGGGACCAGCCGGTCGAAGTGGGCTCGGGCACCGTGTTCCATGCCGGGGATCGCATCCGGCTTGCGGTTGAGGCCAACGACGGCGGCTATCTTTACGTCGTGAATCAGGGGTCGAGCGGGACTTGGAAACTGCTGTTCCCTTCGCTTGAAATCAAAGACGGCGATAACCACATACAGAAGCGCGTACGATACGAAATCCCGTCGGGTTACACCTTCACTTTCGACGAGCAATCGGGGGAAGAGAAACTATTCATCGTGCTTTCCCGCCAGCCAGAGCCGGACCTGGAGGGTCTCATCTACTCCTTAGGCAATCCGACCAAGGATAAGCCGGCAGTCGAGAAGCCGAAGATGCTGCTAGCCAGCGCTGCATTCGACAACGACGTGATCGGCAAGCTGCGGAATGCCTACGCGCGCGACTTGATCGTGGAAAAGGTGGACGACGAACAGGCAGGGCCGAAGCAGGAGAAAGCGGTCTACGCCGTCAACCCATCGGGTAGCGCGGATTCGCGCGTGGTGGCGGATGTCACGCTGAAGCACCAATGAGTATGGGATCACCGCTGACAGGCGCGCAGGCAGGAATGTGTATGCCGCTGGCGGTCGTGTGCGTGGCGGCAAGCTTCCTGCCGCTCATGGCCCAGTCCAGTTCGCCGCAGGGCCCCTACCGCATGGAGATCGTCCTCGAGCGCCGCGATGCCGGTACGTGGAAGACGGTGGATCCGGGCCTCGTGCTCGAACAGAATGACCGCGTGCGCTTCCGGTTTCGTACGAACTTTGACGGCTATCTCTACGTGATGAACCAGAGCACTTCCGGCACGTATGCGCTGCTATTCCCGAGCGAAGAGACGGGCCGCGAAAACCGCATCCATGCCGGGAAGGACTATCTGGTGCCGGCCACGCAGACGTTGTTCCGGATTGCCGGGCCGCCGGGCCACGAGATTGTCTATTGGATGGTGACGCCGGCGGAGCTGAGCACCGGCGAGCCCAAGTACGTCCCGCCGCCGCCTCCCCCGCCCGCCGAAAAGCGCGCGCCGGCGAACATGACGCCGCGTTGCGACGATGCCATGTTTCGGGCGCGCGGGGAGTGCATCGACACCTCCGCTGGGCCGAAGAATGTGACCAGCCGCGAGCTGCTGCCCGACAACCTGGCGCAGGTGCCGAGCGAGGGTTCGGGCGACTTGATGTTCATGCGGAAACAACATACGGCCGTGGTTTCGTCGCCCGTTCCATGGAAGGGGCCTGTCATTTATGAGTTTCGTCTGGCGCACAAGTAAAGCGCGCGGCGCGCGGACGCGGCGGCGCAGGCATGCCGCGACGCTCGTGGCGGCATGTTTCGCTCTCGTGGCGCCAGTCGTGGCCGCGCAACAGCCCGCCCCGCAACAGCCTCCGGCCACCAAGCAGAGGGACCTACGCGTCGAAAAGGATGCCGGACTGGTTTCGATTCCAGGCCAGCCACAAGTCGTGCGCATTCCGCGCAGTTACGCGCTGGTGGTGGGGATCGCGAATTACCAGAACCTTTCCGCGGCGCAGCAGCTTCAATTTCCGGAGCGCGATGCGGAATCGGTCTACTCGATCCTGATCAGCACCGAGGGCGGAAATTTTCGCGCGGAAAACGTGCACAAACTGGTGGGTGCCAGAGCCACGCTCGCGCGCCTCCGTTATGAACTCGAAGAATGGCTGCCCTCGGTCGCCAAAGACGACGATCGGGTACTGATTTATTTCGCCGGCCATGGCTTCGTTTATAGCGGCAAGGCATATCTGGCGCCCTACGACATCGATCTCAAAAATATCGCGGCTACCGGTTACGGGATGGATGCGCTGGGCCGCGACATGGGCGCGAAGATCAAGGGCAAGTGGAAAGTGCTGTTGACCGACTCCTGCCACTCGGGCGCCATCAATCCCGATGCGGACGTGCAGCTGATCAACGGGACGCTCGGCAACTTGAACAAGTCGCTGTTTTCGCTAACTGCGAGCCGCGACCGCGAGCGCTCGTTTGAAAGCAAAGACTGGGGCGGCGGCCACGGTATCTTTACCTATTACGTGGTGAAGGGGATGGAAGGCGCGGCGGATGAATCGCGCGATGGAATCGTCACCGCCGATGAACTCGCCGAATATGTGCACCGCAACGTGCGCGAAGCCACCGGTGGACAGCAGAATCCAACATCGGACCGCGGCAGTTTCGACACCAACATGCTGCTTTCGTTCGTGCCCTCGAACGTGAAGCCCGGTGCGCCGCCGCCACCGAAGTTCGGCACGCTGGTGCTCGAGGCGAATACGGCTGGCGTCGAAGTGTTTGTGGATGGCAAGTCGGTCGGGGTAATCAGCAAGGGCGCGCCGCTGAGCTTGCCGGGGCTCGTGCCCGGGGTCCATACCATCAAAGGCGTAAAGATGGGCTACGAGCCCGACGGACCGCGCGAGGAGATGGTTTATCCGGGCCAGGAGACCACAGTCAGCATCAAGATTTTGATCGCCAAGCGACGCAGCAAAGCCGCGGTGGACGCGCTCGATAAAGGAATGGAGTATTACACCAAGGGCTTTGCCGATAACTATCGCAAAGCCGCGACGTATTTCGAGAAAGCAATCGAGATCGATCCCAGTTATAGCCAGGCCGCGCTCTACTTAGGCCGCACTTACAACGCGTTGTTTGAAGAAGACAAAGCCGAAACGTATTTCCGCAAAGCCATCGAGATCGATCCGGATTACACGGAAGCGCATGCGAGCTTCGCGGGAATGCTGTTGGATACCGGCAACGTGGATGAGTCGATTCGCCAGCTGAACGCGGCCGTGCAGCGGGATCCCAATCATGCCATGGCGTGGTATCTGCTGGCGGAGGCGTACCGGTTGAAGGAAGCCTATCCGCAGTCGATTGAATCCGCTCGCAAGGCCATCCAGTTGGCACCCAACAAGGCCGAGGCGCACTTCTGGCTGGCGGAGAGCCTGCGCCTGAGCGGCACCTACGATGACGCCAAGACCGAGTACCAGCAGTATCTGAAGCTCAGCGATTTCGACAGCAAGCTGGCGGGCCAGCTGAATTACTACGTGCTCGGCTACTTGATGGGTTTCGGCAAGAAGAAGCGCGCCGCGCAGCAAGACATTTGGAAGGATCTGCGCAGCCTGGCTTACTTTGGCCTGTGCGACGCCGAACGCAAGCAGGCGCATTTCGATCAGGCGATCGGCTATTGCGAAAAGTCGCTCAATTACTCGGCTGACGACCCGTACGTCCATCTAGCACTGGGCCTGTCGCTGGCGAAAAAAGCGCAGCAGAACGGGATCGTCGAGATGCTCCCGGCCGCCCGCCAGCATTTTGCGACCATGCTGGCGCTCAATGCGGATCTCGCCGAAGCGGATCTGGCGCGAAAGAATATCGCGAGCATCGACGCGTATCTGAAGAGCAAGTAAGGCGCGTCGAAATCCGCCTGCCGCATTCTCAATTCGCGAGTTTTCCAAACGTACACGGTGAGAAATCGCGCGAAAATAACAGTGTTCCTCATAACATTGCGCTGTCGCTTCGAGCCGTAACTGTCGTGGTCTCAATCAGAATGCTTTTTCATTAACGGAGGATGAACACCGCAACTAGGGAAGCACGCCAGACGTTTGTATAGGCAGGAGGTAGTTATGAAGCGAGCACTCCTGTTAGTACCAATGTTGGCGATGTTGTTCTCGATGGGTTGTGCGGTGCGCGCTGACTATTACGGGCGGCGCCATTATTACAACAACCGGGACCATCGTTACTACTACCACGATCGCGACGACTACAGACGGGACCGATGGCGCTAGCGCGGATCGAGCGCTCTCTAGTTGGCCTCGAGACTCGCGCGGATGATCTCGGCGTCGTTTCGGGCCACGATATGCCGGTTGGCGTACGCCGGATGCGACCAGTTGACGGCTTGCATCTCGCGGCGGTTGCCGGGATTGGACGTAGGCTGAATGAGTTTCGTCCTGCTGATCTCCCGGTAACCGTCGGGCGAGAGCGCCGCGATAATTAAGTCGCCGCGGTCACTGTTGATGAAGAAGTGATCACCGTGCCGGACAAGGAAACCTGACGCCCATCGCGCCTTCTCCTGAGTTAGCGCAAGGCTCTCCCAGACGCGCTCACCCGTTCGGGCGTTGAGACATCGCAGTTGGCCATAGCTGCAAATGCCATAGATGTAATCACCCACAATCACCGGAGTCGAAACCAGCGCGTGCAGGCCGTCGGTGTCGATCTCACTATGGCTCTTGCCTCGCCACAGCATCTCGGCGCGAAGCTTCTGGGCGCCGGACGTCATCGCCATCGACATCGACATCATCATTGAGCCGTTATAAAACGAAGACACCAGCAACCGCGGCCCGCTCCAAACCGGCGTGGCGACAGCGAGTCCGGCTTCGATCTTGAACGGCTGCTCCCAGTACACACTGCCGGTTTCAGGGTCAAGCGAAGTGACGGCCAACGGATGCCAGATGATGAGTTGCCGCGCCCCGGCGTTTTCGGCTTTTTCCACAATGACCGGCTGGCAGTAGCCAGGCTCGGAATTGGAATCGAGCGCCCGCCAGATTTCTTTTCCGGTCATTTTGTCAAAGGCCACGACCTTGGCGTTTCGCGCGCCGCCCACCAGGCAGATCAACCGGTTGCCGTCCACCAGCGGAGCGGAGGTACTGCCCCAGGTCGGAATCTCGGCGCCGTATTCTTTGACGTAGTCTTTCTTCCAGAGGATTTCGCCCGAGCTCGCGCTGAGGCAGAGCAGCATGCCCTTCGTGCCCACCACGTAAAGGCGCTCGCCGTCGACGGTCGGCGTGGCGCGCGGGCCGGAGGCGAAGGTTTCCATCAGGCCGATATACGCGGCGTCCCACTCGCGGGTCCAAAGGATCTTGCCCGTCTTCTCATTCAGACAGAGGACGCGCTCACGCCCCTTCAGGTGTGAAGATTCGGTAAAGTCCGTGACATAGATCCGGCCGCCGCTGACGGCGGGCCCGCTGAAACCGCTCTTGATTGGAACCCGCCACTCAACCCGCAGGCCGGTATCCGCAAATTTCTCGAGGACGCCGGTTTCATTCCAGACGCCCCGGCGCCCTTTGCCGCGCCACTCGGGCCAGTCCTCTGCGGAAGCGGTGAATATCATAGCCAGCATCAGAAGAGGTAGGCCCCTCATCACGCGCTCAATTTACCACGACTCGCCACCTGGCCGCCCCGGAGCCGCTGGCCTTCGCCGCACGAGGACCCCTGCGCACTTTTGCGTCTGTTCTGCTATGGCTGTCGCAGTTGTCCGTTGACCCGCGCCGCAATGGATTATAATTGCAGGTCATTGATATGCAAGCCGCAAAACTTGTTCTCGCTCTCTGCCTGCCGCTGGCTGTGGCCCAACTGAAGGCCGCCAACTGGCTCACGTTTGGCAACGATCCCCAACGCACCAGTTGGAGCCCGCAGGAAACGGATATCAATCGTGACAACGCGAAGTCGATGACCCTCCTGTGGAAGACCCACCTGGAAAATGAGTCGCGCGAGTTGAACGGGCTCACGGCCGCGGTGGTGGTGGAGTGGGTGGTCACCGACCAGGGCATGAAGGAAATTGCCATCGTGGGCGGCGCGTCCGATCATCTTTTCGCAATGGACGCCGGAACGGGCAAGGTGCTTTGGAAAAAAACGTTCGCGGTGGACGTGAAGCCAAAACAGCAGCCGTTCTGGCTGTGTCCGAACGCTTTGAACGCGACGCCGCTGATCCGCAAGCAGGGGCTCGCCGCGAGCGTCTACACGATCGCCAGCGACGGGAAACTGCACGTATTGAACGTGATTGATGGCGAAGACCGCATGCCGCCGATGCAGTTCGCGCCCCCGTATTCCAAGAACTGGAGCCTGAATCTGGCCGAGGGCATTCTGTACACCAACACCTCCCAAGGCTGCGGCGGCGCGAAGTCGGGGGTCTACGCCATGGACCTCACTTCAGCGGATCACAAGATCAACTTCTTTCAGGCGGCCGGGGGCGCAGCGGGCATCTGGGGACGCGCGGGCGTTGCCGTCAGCCATGGCGCCATGGTGTTCGCGGGAACCGGTGACGGCATGTACGATCCGAGCAAGGGGAACCTGCCGGACACGATCGTGCAGCTTTCGGCCAAAGATGTGAAGCTGGTGGATTATTTTACGCCTACCAATCACAATTACCTGACCCGGAAAGATCTCGATATGGGCAGTCTCTCGCCTACCGTGTTTCCGGTGAACGGGCGTGAAATCGTGGCCGCGGGGGGCAAAGAAGGGGTTATCTATCTTCTGGATGCCAAGCAAGTGGGCGGGGGCGATCACAAGACGCCGCTCTACCGCAGCCCGGTTCTTGTCAACGAGGAAGCCGATTTCGCCGGCAAAGGATTCTGGGGCGCGATGGCCACCGCGGAAGACGAGAAGAAGGCGCGCTGGCTGTACGTGCCGGCTTCGGGCGCAGCCGCCAGCGGCGTGAAATTCCCGATTACCAATGGGGAGGCGCCGAACGGCAGCATCATGGCGCTCCGGATCGAAGAGAAAGACGGCAAGCCGAGCGCGGTGCCGGCGTGGATCTCGCGCGACATGAATCTGCCAGAGCCTCCGATCGTTGCGGCCGGCCTGGTGTTCGCAATTTCGAACGGCGAGTTCGCGCGCCAGTCGAAGGGCGATGGCGCATTGTTCACTTCAGCCGAACGCGCCGCCAAGCATGTGGGCAATACGGTGCTCTACGCCTTCGACGCCGCCACCGGCAAGCAGCTCTATTCGAGCGGCGACACCATGCCCTCCTGGACACACTTCAGCGGCATCTCGATTTCGGGCGGCCGTGTCTTCGTGACAACGTTCGATTCGAATGTTTACGCATTCGGGGTGAAGGATTAGCGGGAAGTCCTGTTTCACGCGCCGCGGCCCGTTGAACCGGTGCAGTGCCGAATGCGTGGCGCGCTGTTGCCCAGCCGACGTTCGGTAGCCGCTACTTACGATCGATGTATGTCCAAGGGCAACATTGTGCATTCTAAATGCGCAAATTATTCTGGGCAGAAGGCTGTTTGCAGTACTGCGGCACTATCGGCGCATGCCCTTTTTTGGCCTGAGTAAGAGATCTATTGGCGGCCGGCGGCTACTTGCGCGACGGGACATCCAAGTATTGATCCCGGCAACATGAGCCTCTCCATGAAGCTCGCCCAATTGATAACCAGACCAAAGTGGATCATCACGCTCGGTCTTGTCCTCGTCCTCCTCGTTGTCCTCGCCTGGACGGCTGTATGGCAACCGAGAGTAGAGGATCGAACCTACAGGATTGGCTTCGAGAATTCGCCCCCCATACACTTCATCGGGAGAGACGGCCAGGCCACCGGTCTCGCCGTGAATCTGGTCGCGGAAGCAGCGAGACGCCGCGGTATCCGTCTCCAGTGGCTAGTGGAACGGGAAAGTTCGGAAGTTGCCCTGAAGTCGAAGAAGGTGGACTTGTGGCCGATGATGACCATCAGGCCCGAGCGAAAAGGAGTCGTGTACATCACGGAACCCTATAGCGAAGGTGAATTCTGCCTGATCGTCCGCCGTAGCAGTGCCTACAATCGCTTGGAAGATCTTCACAATTCCACGATCTCGTACGATGGAACGCCACTTTTCGTTAAATTGCTGAGTGCCCGTGTCCCGAGCGCGCAACTTGCCGTGATCGATTCTCCGAAGGCGAATCTGGAGGCTGTCTGCGGACAGCGCAGCGATGCTGCCTTCGTCACTGAGTACACCGCGGTTGAAACCCTTCTGGCTGGCGTATCCTGTGGCGGCGAGGGCCTTCGCGTCATCCCGGTTCCGGAACTACGTGGGCTCCTGGGAGTGGGCTCCACCTTCGAAGCGCGACCGGCCGCCGACGCAATCCGCGAGGAAATCGGGACCATGGCGGCAGACGGCACCTTAGCCAGGATCGTCTCGCGGTGGCGTTCTTTCTCTGGCCGAAAACTCGAAATAGCCAATGCGCTGCTCCTCGCCAAACGCAAAGAGCACTGGTTGATTGCAGGAATCTGCGCCACCTTCCTACTAGTCCTCCTGTTGTTATGGCAGGCGGTCGGAATCCGGCGGGCGCATGCGGCGATGCGTGAGAAGAACAGAGAGCTGGCCGCCGCCCTGGCCAGCGCCCGGGAAGCCACAGAACTGAAGAGTCAGTTTCTGGCCAACATGAGTCATGAGATCCGCACACCGATGAACGCCATCCTGGGGATGACTGCCTTGGCGATGGACACGCCAGACCGTCAAGAGGAGCAGGAATATCTGAAGGACGTGACGAGCTCGGCCGAATCGCTGCTCTCCCTTTTGAACGACATTCTGGATCTTTCCAAAATCGAGGCCGGAAAGATGACTTTCGAAAAGGTCGACTTTGATCCCGTAGACGCGGCTCGCGGAGTCTGTAGTTTGCTTGTCGAGGAAGCCAGGCGGAAGGGATTGGAGCTGTCGTGCCGGCTCCCCAACCCGCTCCCCAACTGGGTTCGGGGCGACCCCGCGCGGTTGCGTCAGGCTCTGGTGAACCTGGTTAGCAATGCCATCAAGTTCACGGAAAAGGGCCGCGTTGAATTGCATGTGGCGGTCGAGGCGGAATCAGATCGCTCTGTCACCCTACGATTCGCGGTGACGGACACCGGAATCGGCATCTCCGAAGAGGCGCAGCGGCGTATCTTCGAGTCGTTCGCGCAGGCGGATGGCTCGGTAGCGAGCAAATATGGCGGCACGGGTTTGGGTTTGTCGATCTCCAAGGAATTGATTGCGAGAATGGGCGGCGAACTCCGGGTCGAAAGCGCGCGCGGGCGCGGATCGACGTTCTGGTTTGAATTGCCGTTTGAGAACGCACACACAACGATTGGAGCCGCACGCCCAACAACTGTCATCGAGACCGTCGACACGGCATGAGTATCTCCCTGCATGGCCACGCGGTGCAACATGACTAACTAACTAAGATGGAGCGGAAGCCACGATTGTGGAACGATGAGAGTTGCCTTCGCTCGTCTAGATCGAGTTAAGTAAGTATGGGCAAAATTCTCGTGCTGGATGAAATCTGATTCCGTTGCAACCCCCACGCGCACGCTATCGCGCTTGACGCGCAGTCGCTCGGTAGTCATGCGGCGGAAAGTTTTTAAGGATTGATGGAGAATGACGCCCGTTCTTCCGCGGCCGTGCCGGCTTGCCGCACGATGGCGGTCAGCTCGTAGTTCCCCGGCTTGAAGCTGCTTAGCGGCATCG
>Ga0066710_100008445_pt1 | contig 10016 bp, 8 predicted proteins | sample GraSoiAngelo_159_FD_79666 | JGI IMG/M metagenome (GOLD analysis project Ga0066710, IMG submission 79666) | Grasslands soil microbial communities from the Angelo Coastal Reserve, California, USA - 14_1009_16_40cm | ecosystem: Environmental > Terrestrial > Soil > Grasslands | place: USA...
CCCATATTGACCCAGCCTTCGTCCGGATCCTGCGTGATCACGATATGCGCTGTTCCTATATATCTGCCGCCGTCCTGATCGTGCCACTTGGGGACTGGAAACTTGAGCAGGTCGATCTGCTTGCCGGTAAAAACGTTCTCCAAAACGGGTCCACCATCGACATACTGCGGCGGGATCAGCTTCGGGTTGTTCAGACGCTCCTTCCACATCGCAATGAATTCGTTGCGCCCCACCTCGACGGGAAGATTGGTCGTCAACGCTGCTCGCTTGAGCGACTCGATCATTCCAACCAGCACGCGATAGCCGGCAGGATAATCTTTGATGTGATCGAATAAGATCGCCGGGGCTGTAGGACCGCGAGCCGCTACTTCTGTCAGTGCGCCGATCTCCAACTCCCAGTCCGCGCCGGGGACGCGCGCAAGCTCGCCCATTTCATCTACCTGCCCAAGCCAATCTCTTAAGTCTTTGTAGCTCATAGTCTCTCCGATCTGCCGTCAGTCTGTGGTCTAAAGTCCTCTGTAATTTACGCTGGCCATCTGCAGCGAGATACCCTGCTGGTTCAGCTCCGCCTCATAATCGCGCCGGATCCGGGGAGCTTCGTCTTCATATTCGATCAAGGTCCCGCCCTCTTTCGTGCTCGCATCGACTCCCTCTCGAATCAACGCCTTAACCACGCCCAGCAGATATTTTCCAGACTGTCCGCTGTATCGAAACGCCAATTGCCGCGCCGGCTCCTCACCCGTATTAAAGTGCTGATGATACCATCCCGTAGGAGGGCTGAAAACGCTTCCCTCCTGCCAGTCCACCTTCACGACCTGGTCGCCACGCTCCTCCATGTAAGCTCTCGTCCCTGCCTCTTTGGGCCACATCAAGGTGTAACCTTTCGAACGTAGGATCAGCAACACCGCACCTCCTTGATGATGGTGAGCCTTGTGATAGCGGCCGACTGGCCATTCCGCGATGTGCCCCACCAATGTGCTGCCTCCCATCTCGAGGGAGGTCAGCATAAGTCCCGAGCCCTTCCTCTCAGCCGGATCCAAATAAGCGCGCCTCACATCGGCAATGAAATTTGATTCCCAGACTGTAAATCGAACTCGCTCCTCCCGCAAGGATCCCATGACGAAATAGTCGGGACGGCCGTCGAATCTTTGGTGAAACATGTAATCGCAGCCGAAGATGAAATCGGGGTCATGAAGAAGGTCCATGATCAGCGGCGCGCTAGTCACCGCTAAATAAACCACCGGCTCCCGGCTGCCATTAACCAGCCGGTGCCAAGCGTTGAGCGGGATCGCGAACAAGCTGCCCGCCTGCCATTCAAAGTGAATCTTTTGCGCTTTCGCTCGTGACCAAACTTCCGTTGAACCCATACCTTGCAGGATATAAATCAGCTCCTCATAGAGGTGCCTTTCCGGATTTAAGGCGCCCTCAGGATGAATTTCACCTACGTACATTCCAGTGAATCCCTCCAGCCCCTTGAGTTGGATAAACGCGCCTTTACCGCCTGTACGCGGCCAGGGCCTGCGAGGGATCTCTCTAACATCCTGAATTCCGTAGCCGTCAGCAATGGGGATTCCCTGCTGCTGAATCCACCCTTCATAGTTAGTCTCTCGCTCCATGAGTTTTTCCTGACACCCTTCTCTAATCGAGCAGCTTACTCGCCAGCGCCGCGGCTGGTTTACGCACCTTCTCGATTTTGTCTTCGGACTGGTTTTCCAACTCGTAGAAACGCTCAGGCGTGATCAGATTTTTTACCGAACTATGGCCGAACTCCGCGGTCCAGCTGGTATCCACATCGAGCCGCCGCGTCGCCTGACCCATAGTCTTGGTGAAGATCTCCTGCCCCTCCTTCGAGAGGAGCCAATTGACAAAAACCTTGGTGGCTGCGGGATGAGGGGCGTTCTTTAAGATCACTAGGTTGCCGCTTCCCGAGCTGGCATAGGACCCCTCTTTCGGCGTCTGAACAGCTTTCAGCGGCAGCCCCGCTTTGATGAACGGCTGGAAAACATAGTAGGAAAGACCAATGGAGAGAGCCGCCTTCCCCTTGGCAACAGATTCTGCAAGCTGGCGCTGATTTCTGCCAACGATGAGATCCTGCCCGACCAGCTTCCTCAGATAGTCCTCCCCTTTGATCGCCCAGAGAAAGGCCCATGTGGAGTCCCCCGAACCGGGCGTGCGTGGATCCAGGATGGCGATCTTGCCCTTCCACTTGGGGCGCAAGAGGTCGTCATAAGAAGCAATTTCTCCTGGCTTTACGAGATCTGTGTTCTGCCATACCGTCTCGGTGATGTAAGCCTGAAACATGTAGATATATTGGCGCGCCCTGTCGGCCCAGATATGGCCACCCCACCAGCTTTTTGGATCTTTCACTTCTTGAAGAATCATAAACGGAAGGATTGGCTCCAGAACGCCCTCCGCTAGCAGTCCGCTCACGATGGAGTTTGTGCCGCCGATGTGCAGGTCGAAATAATTGACACCGGCTCTCTTCTCTTCCACCATCCGGCTGGTATGGTTGGAGGCCCGCGCGGCAACGAGCTCCAGTTCGATTCCAGGAAAGCGCTTTTTGAAGGCCTCCTCCATTCCCTTTCTGAGCTCCGCGCTGGCTGGGATCGAGACTACAACCTTCCCTTCCTTTTTGGCCGCACCCACCACCCTGGCCCACTCCTTCTCTCCGCCTTTTTGCGCGAGGCAAAGAAGCGGCAGAAGGAATAAAGCCGAAATGAGAAACAATATGGCAGGAAAAAACATTCTTCTCATGCGCTTGCTGCTCCGATCCCTCTGTTATTTTTCTTTTTTGAAGCCCGCGAAATAATCGCCTCTGGTCACCTTGTCTCCGGTTTCATCGTCTTCGGGGCCCCACATGCCGAGGGCATAGCCGTACCAGGGGGTTCGAAGGCGGAGCGGCGGCATGCCCTGCTGACGCCAGATTTCCAGCGCGCGCTCCATGAAAGGACGCTTGGGCAGCCCGACCGGCGGATAAGGCCCTTTGCGCGTGGCATCGATCAGCATTCCAGAACAACCGACGGGCGGCGGAAAGCTTCGCTCTTCCGGTTTAGTCATCAAAGATTGGGCCGAGGGATCCAAAAGCGGAACCCGGCCGGTAGTGATCTGGACATCCCGATGGGGTTGCATGGCGAAGCTCATCGCCCATATGACCATCTCGGGGTCTTTGGGGTCGATGTCCTCGTCGACTGCGATGATGACCTTGTTGGTTGTGCCCATGCTCGCCGCGGCATGGAGCACCTGCTGTGGTTTGCTGGGATGACTCTTGCGCATGCGAATCACCCACCAGTTCCAGCCGCCGCCCATTTCCGGGCAGCTCACCTCCAAGACTTCCGGGATGCCACAACCGTACTTGAGGTAATTGTCCAGCATCATCTCGCGGCAAGTGCGGGAGATGCCATTCGATTCGCTGGGCGGCAGTCCGACCAAAATCGCCGGGAAAATAGCCCCGCGCCTGCAGGTGATGGCTTTAACCTTGACCACCTGTTTGCTCGCGTGCTCCGCCATCAAATAACCGGGATAGTCACTGAAAGCCATCTCCCGCGCCGTCATCTCCGTCGAGAGCTCGGCTTCGATAACGATCTCGGCTTCAGCGGGCACCTCCAAGGGAATGGTTTTGCAGCGCACCAGCTCGACCGCTCGTCCTCGGATTCCGCCGGCAACCGATAGCTCGTCCAAGCCGTAGGGTAGATTCGCCGCCGCAACATAAGCGATGTCGGGAAGCGTGCCCAGGACCACTGCGACCGGCAGACCCTCGTTGCGCCGTTGCGCGACTGGAAAGTGATAGAGCATCGCGTCGTGGATACGGGCGATTCCGGCCAAGAAGCGATCGGAGCCATAAAAATGGCCGCTGTACATTCCGACATTGCGCATGCCGGTCTCGGCATCTTTGGTGACGAAGGGCGCGGTCACTCGGATGGCACCGCTGAAGCCCGGCTCCTCTACCGGAGCGGGCAGCATGGTCAAACCGATCTTTTCTATCTCTTCCCCGGCGTGAACCTCCTCCTGCACCGCGCCGCGCTCCATGATGGCCGGCGCGATCGGATGCGTCACCGCATGGTGCCACTTCTCATAAATCTGTTGCGGATCTTCGCAGCCCATGCCGAGGCCGAGAATTTTCCGCGACGAACCATAGACGCCGGTAATCACCGGCATCCCATAGCGCTCTCCCTTGCTGCCGGTGACGTTTTCATAAAGGAAGGCCCGGCGCTCGTCATCCGAAAGGCCGCGATATTGGAGCCGCATCAGCGGCATCAGCTCGGTATCTTTGTTGATCGGCTGCTTCCAGCGATAAAGCTTGCCTCGCTTTTCTAAAGCCTGGATGAAATCCCGCAAATCCGAATAGTAGCTCACGTCACATTCTCCCATCCGCCGAAGCGCTCTGAAGCCGCTGGTAAACTTCTTTCGGCATCTGCATCATACCGCCACGTCTAGTTACGGTTGCCTCGTAATCGCGCCGGATCTGCGGATCTTCGTCTTCGTATTCGATAAGCGTGCCGCCGTCTCTGGTGCTGGTGCGGACGCCTTCTTTATTCAGGGCCTTCACGATTCCTAGAAGATATTTTCCTGAGTGACCGCTATAGCGGAACGCCAGTTGCCGCGCCTTTTCCGCGCCTGTGTTGAAATGCTGGTGGAACCACCCCGTCGGTGGACTGAACACGCTGCCGACTTTCCAATCGACCTTGATCACCTGATCTCCCCTTCCGCTTTCGTAAGGTCGAATTCCCGCTTCCTGCGGCCACATAAGCGTGTAACCCTCGGAGCGTAGGATGAGCAGCACCGCCCCTCCCTGGTGGTGGTGCGCCTTGTGGTATCGCCCGATCGGCCATTCCGCGATGTGACCGACCAAGCTGCTGCCGCTCATCTCGACGGCTGTGATGCGCACTCCAGCCCCTTTGCGCTCGGCGGAATCGAGCGGGGCGCTCACGATGTCGGACATGAAGTTAGACTCCCACACCCAGAATCCTTTCAGCGATTCGCCCCGCTTGGTCGTGGGCGTAAAGTAATCGGGCCTGCCATCGAATCTTTGGTCGAAGGTATAATCGCAGCCAAAGATAAACTCCGGATCGTGCAGCAGATCCATGATCAAGGGGGCGCTCGTAACCGCTAAATAAATGACCGGCTCCTTGCTGCCATTGACCAACCGATGCCAACTGTTGAGCGGCAGCGCGAACAAGCTTCCGGGCTGAAACTCAAACTGCACCTTTTGAGCCGAATTCGACCAGACCTCGGTCGCGCCCATGCCTTGAAGAATGTAGATCATCTCCTCGTAGAGATGCTTCTCGGGATTCAACGCTCCTCCAGAAAAGATCTCGCCTACGTACACTCCCGTGAAGCCCTCTAAGCCTTTGAGTTGAAGGAAGGCCCCTTTGCCGCCGGTTCGTGACCAGGGTTCCTTTGCTACGGCATTGATATCCTCAATTCCGAAACCCCCCAAAATGGGAATTCCTTCCGCCTGGATCCATGACTCGTATGTGCTTTCACGTTTCATCGTTGCCCTACCTCCTGTTTTAGCCCCTCGGTGGCGCCTAGCCCTTCTTTTGGGCAGCGGCTTGCAGCCATATTAGTTTCTATCAACATTTTCATCTTTCCCCCGAGCAGCCTGGAAAATTCCTGACGTTCGGTTTTTTTGCCTTACGAAGCTTGAAGAGCACCGGTATGATTATGCCCTTGAGGCCAAATCCGCACTGACTGCGGTGACAGCTTGAGACAGATCTTCTCTCCGGCAGAAAAAGCCTCCGTGCGCGAAGTGAGAAGAGTAAAGGTCGAGTCTCCATGGCGCAAAAGGCACTCATAGCGGTCCCCGAGAAAAACTGCCCGTTCCATGAAGCAGGGGACTTGATTGAGTCCGTTGCCTGCCCTTTTTTTGTTGGTGGCTAGGAGCGAGGACAATTATCTTTGAATAGTCGATTATTTATATGCATATAATTGATATGTCAATAAGTTGTGCTATCCTTGATATATCCGGAATTCAAAAAGGGCTGGGATGAATGAAGCTGAAGAGCATCTATCTCTGGGTTTTCTACCGCTTCTTGGAAGGGACCTTCCTCGCCCTTCTAGGACTGTCACGATCTCTGCCTCCCTCCCTTTTCCAGAGCCTGTCGGCGCCGGTCCTCAAATTGCTGATCTACGTTCTTGTCCCGAGACGACGCATCAGGCGAAATTTACAGGCCGCTTTCGGCGCTGCCTACTCCGACGCAACCATAAAGGGCTTGGCTAAAGGAGTACAGGAGCATTTCGTCAATAACCTTTCGGATTGCTTCCGTCACATGGCCGATCCCGAGCATACCCGGCAAACCATCACAATCGAGGGCGCTGAAAATCTCCAGTCCGCGATGGCGAAGGGACGAGGAGTCATCGCTCTAGGGGCGCACATCGGCAATTTCGTGCTGGTCGGAACGCGGTTAGGCCTGGCAGGGTACCAGTTCCACACCCTATTTCGCGTTCCCTCGGAAAAAGGCATCAGAAGCTTTATTGACCGCCATCTACCGCGCTTTCATCTACGGGTTATCCCGTCGCGTCCTAGAAGATCGGCTGTAAAGAAGATCCTCGAGGCGCTCAAACGAAACGAGATCGTCTTTATATTGGGGGATAATCTTAAGAGAGGGCAAATAGAAACGAGACTATTCGGTCAGAAAGTCCCGTCGTCCCGGGGTCCTGTGAGCCTGGCTTTACGCTCAGGGGCCGCGGTAGTGCCCATGTATTTAATTCGAAACTACGACGGCGGATTGCATCTGGTCATTGAGCCTGAAATGGTGATGAGTAGGAATGGAAGCCTTTTCCAGGATATCACGGACAATACAAAGCAAATCGTGCGCTACTTGGAGGATTTAATCCGCCGCTATCCCGATCAGTGGAACTGGCTCACGGTGCGCATGAGAAAACGGCGAGCACAGCTGGTTGCTCAGAGATCGTCGCGCTAGCTGTTCGCACATCTTCCGTAGACGCGTGCCACCTTCACCCTTCTCGGATTGGCCGGCGCTTCAGCGCTACGGATACATGTACTCTATCGGCGAGGATTCAAAAGTGGGGGTTACTTTTTTCACGCCTGGAACGGATTCGACGATCCGCACGATCTCCGTCTCTAAATCGGGCTGCGCCAGGATACCCGAGACGTAAACCTCACCCCCTTCTGCCCTTACATTGAGGATCAGATTCCTGGTCTTAGCGGAAACCACTAAGGAAGCTTGAACCCTGGCTGTGATGGTCAAATCCTGAAAGGCGCGTTCAGAAGCCGCTGTCGGCTGATAGTCCTCACGTCGCGCGGCCTCGACGAGTAGATGAGCCGCTGTGTCCATGCTCATCTGGGCGACATTGATGACAAGGTCATAACGGTTGGGGTCGCGCCAGTCCGCGCCGAAAACGGCTTGGAGCCGCCGAGTGCGGGCCTTGTCTACCTGGTCGATGTATTGTCTTGCCGCCTCCTCGTCCAACCCCTGACGGTTCCGGACTTGCTGGATTCGAAAAGCCAGGGGGGCGGTAAGGTGCGCCTTTAAGACGTGACGGATTCCGGGAAAAAGCTCCTGTCCTGCGTGGCCATGATAAACCAGATTTCCTCCCTGGGCGACCTCGCACATAGCAGCTTGAAGAACAATGCGATAGAGTCGCGTACTCTCGCGCCACCGCTCCCACCAGTGAGGTGCGCTGTCGAGTATTTCGGTGAATTTTGCCTCAGGGATCCCATAACGTTGGCTGGCCTCGAGCAGCACCTCTCGACTCACACAGCGATAGCCCAAAGCAGCCGACACTCGCTCTGCTAAAGCCTGCCCACCGCTAAAAGCGCCTCTGGAAATCGTGATTATAGGCATATCGTTTACCTCCCTTCATCAGCGACCCTGGAAGAAGCAACTTTAGAGACAGACTCTTATGCTCGTACCTTTAGCACAGCGCATCTGTCCAGTCTATCAACGGTTTCCCAAGAGATTCCCCCTAAGCGGACGTGGCCTGAATGCTATGGGTCACTCAAGGGGCTCTTCTCTATAGAGGGCCAACACCTCCAAGGCCGGGCGATCGGTGATCGAAAAGAGAATGGAATCGTCCTTTGACAGATTCTCATGACGGTGTGAATGCCAAGGTGGCACGACAAAAAGATCGCCTTGATCCCATTGAAAGGTCTGCCCCCCTATCTCTGTGGCGCCTTTACCGCGAAAGGCATGGTAGACGGTGGTACTCGTGTGCCGATGAGCCTTTGTTTTCTCGCCCCCTCGGAGAAGTTGGATTTCGCAGGAAAATGTCGTCAGCGTCGGTCCACCATGGTACGGGTTCGTGTACTCCAAGCGCACTCCGTCGAACGGATCTCCTTCGCTCTGCTTTAAGGCCAAAAGGGTAGAATAGGTTTCCTCCCACCTGTAGCGGAACGGGGGAACGCGGCGGCTGGGCTTAATCCAGCTAGGCCGCGCATGACCCAAGACCTTGGCAGAGTAGCTGTCGGGTTTTTCTATCGGCTGCTGCTCCTGACGAAAATCCTCCTGAAACTGCGCCCCCAAATAGCTGGCCAAACGGACATCGAGACCGTCGAGCCAGATGATCGGCTCGCCAGAACCGTTGTAGTGGTCGTGCCAGGTCCAGTTCGGCGTGGTGATGAGATCTCCCTCTTGCATAGGGAATCGCTCACCTTCAACAACGGTGAACGCTTTGTCCGAACCTTTAAGGACATAGCGGATCGCTGCGGCAACGTGGCGGTGAGCGCGCGCGATCTCCCCCGGCTTAACTAACTGGACGGAGATATGAATCGTGTGAGTCATCCCTCGCTCCAGGCTCGGATTCTTAAGCTGGATCGTCCTCCTTCCGCTCTTGTCGATCGGCACCGCTTCTCCTGCCCGACAGAGCGCCTCATAGACCTCGCTCCACTTCCAAAGGTAGGGCTTCCATTTCTCGGGCCCGTGCTCCTGCAGCCAGTGACCTCCTAGATTTCTCTCAGCCAGCCATCGATTGAGTTCCGCTATCTCCATAAACACCTCCTACGGAGCCCTTCTTTACCCGTATAGCCGATCGATGAAGCCCGAGTCGTCGAGTTGTCTCAGGTAGTGAATATCCCAGAGAGCCAGAGGACTAACCTGTTTCGCTTCCGGAGACTTTATGCAGCCGAGCTCATAGGCATTGAGAACGGCCTGCAAATTTGGATAGGGCTTGACGGGCATTCGAGCCAGTCGGTCATAGCTAAAGTCCTTCTCTTCTCTCCTGTTGAGATTTTCTAGAATCCGCTCGGTTTCCTGCTTCTGGGTGCGCGCAAAGTGAATTCCCAAGACCAAAGCCTTCACGAGCCGCTCGCCCAGCCCATCTTTTTTTTGCAGCAATCGAAACGAAGTCGTAATCGTTGGGCCATTAATCATGGGGAGCGGATCCAAAGTAAGGGTACGAAAGCCTTCTTTCTCATATCGCTCCATAGCTCCCGAAGCGAACACCGCGTCCGCCCGACCTGACTTTAATGCCTCTAACCGGTCGGATGATTCGTCGACATCCACCCAGCGAACCGATTCAAGGCCGAGGCCGGACCTTATGATATACATCATGTGGTTGCCGCGGCCGTGGTGGAAACCGCCATCTCTGCCCTCGAGCGGCGTATCGGCGATCCGCTTGCCCCGCAGCTCTTGTAGCGACCGAATCGGCTCACGCGAGACGATCTTCGCAGTAGTTGAGTTAACGGGAGACGCAAGAGAGACGATGGGCTTCCCCTGTGCCACCAGCCCGTAGGGTGTGAGATGGTCGCCGGAAATCAAATCGATCTTTCCTTCGAACAGGGCTGCCTCGGCCTCGGGCGGAAGCGCGCAGTAGTCAAAGCTTAAGAGCTTGACGCCCACCGTCTCCCAGATTCCTGCCTCCTTAATCACTTCCCAAATGGGCAGATGGGATGAAGATCGATAAACAGCTCGAATCTCAATCGGTCGATGTTTGCTCAAAGTTCGATTCCTTCCCTAAGTATTGTCACATTATATTGTGCCGCCTTAGAACCCTGTCAAGTCCAAAAAAACCAGCCGTCGTATGAAGAGTATGTTAAAATAGTTCTGTCTGGGAGC
>Ga0066710_100008446_pt1 | contig 10016 bp, 8 predicted proteins | sample GraSoiAngelo_159_FD_79666 | JGI IMG/M metagenome (GOLD analysis project Ga0066710, IMG submission 79666) | Grasslands soil microbial communities from the Angelo Coastal Reserve, California, USA - 14_1009_16_40cm | ecosystem: Environmental > Terrestrial > Soil > Grasslands | place: USA...
CAGGCGATGCGGCCGCAGGTCGGCGGCCTTCCACACCTGCGCCACGTGCCATTGGCTCACCCGCGCGTGCTTGGCCATCAACCGCAGGCTCCAGTGCGTGGCCTCATGCGGAACCCGTTCGACGTCCAGCGCAGGATGTCGCGCGCCTGCTCGGCCGAGAGGCGCCGCGGCTGACCCGGACGCGGCCGATCGTGCAGGCCGCCCAGGCCGTGCCGCACATAACGCTGGCGCCATTTGTAGACCGTCAGCCGCACAACCCCGAGCCGCTCGGCAATCGTCGCGGCGCTCAAGCCCTCGGCGCTGAGCAGAATGATCCGGGGCCGCTCGGCGAGACTCCGCCGCGTCGTCGCGGCACGCACCCACGCCGTGAGCTGCCCCCGGTCGGGCGCCGCCACCGTCAACCTCGTCGCCACCGCCATGCCGTGTCTTCCTCACGCTATCACGCGTTTGGCAAGCGAATTAACTCAGCGAGGCACTAGTAACTGCACCTCGACAGGCAGCGACCCAATCGGGCGAAATAGAGGCCGAATAGCGGGGTTGTCCACCCAATCCTCGTAGGTCAGTAGGATGTAACCAGCGCGGGCCCTACGCAACGCCGCAAAAATCCCCCGTAACCATCGATCACGCATCTCGCGGGTCGCTGCGGCCACCTCTTTTTCCGACAAACTGGGTCCATCTGCTCCCGCCGGCGAACCGTCGGATCACCGAGGCGCTCGCGGCAGAGGTCGCGGCGCGGCTTCCCGCGCCGCTGCGCGACGGGCGGGAGGCGCGGCTGCCCCCGAGTGAGGCGACGGCTCACCGCGTTGACCCTTCGCGTCGGCCGGTGTTAGCCTCGGACGCATGGTTCATCGGCTTGCCCGGGGTCCGGGTGCTCGAGGCGACGCGCCGAGCGGCGCGCACCGGGTCCCGGCGGGAGATCGCCTTCGGGTATGAACGCCTGCCCGGTCTGCCAGGCTGCCCTGCGCGACTGGTTCGAGAAGGGCAGTCGGCATCTCGCGCGTTGCGTGAGCTGCGGGCTGATCATCGTCCGCGAGGGCGTGGCACGCACGAGCACGGGCGCCTCGATCTACGAAGCCGAGGAGACCGTCTTCCTGGCGGACGGCAACGAGGCGTACTACCTCGACCACGAGACGGCGTTCACCAACGCGCGCCTGAAGCTCGACTGGGTCGCTCGCGACCTCGCGTCGGGACGGCGGCTGCTCGACGCCGGCTCCAACTTCGGCCACTTCCTCAAGCTGGCGGCGGAACGGTTCGACGCGCGGGGCCTCGATCTGAGCCCGCAAGCCGTCGCCTGGAGCCGCGAGCACCTCGGCGTGGAGAGCACGGTCATGTCGATCTACGCCCTCCCCGACGGCCTCGGGGAGTTCGACGCGGTGACGTGCTGGGACGTGATCGAGCACCTGCCCGACCCGCTGGGCGCGCTCCGCGCGCTCCGCAGCTCCCTCAAACCGGGCGGCCTGCTCTTCCTCTCCACCCCGGATGCGGGCAGCGTCGCGGCGCGGCTTCTCGGACGACGCTGGCACTACCTCGACCCGCTCCAGCACATCACGGTCTTCTCGCGCGAGAACCTGCGCCAGGCCCTCGCAGCCGCCGGCCTCGCCGTGCTCCGGACGGGCACGCTCGGGCACTCCTACCGGCTCCGCTACGTGTTCGACCGCCTCGCCTATCTCCATCGCGACGGGGTGCTCGGCGCCGCGGCCGTCGCGGGCCGGTGGGCGGCGCGCCCGCTCCTCGGCCGCAGCGTCCGTCTCGACCTACGCGACGTGCTCGTCCTCACCGCGTCGCGAAAGGATGGCGGATGAAGCTCGTCAGCGTCATCGCCCCAGTCTACGACGAAGCGCCGACGATCGAGCAGTTCCTGACGCGGCTGGTGCGCGCCCTGGTGCCCCTCGAGGACCGCTACGCGTTCGAGATCGTCCTCGTGAACGACGGCAGCAGCGACGACTCCCTCGAGCGCATGAAGCGCTTCGTCGAGCGGGAGCCGCGGCTGCGCATCATCGAGCTGAGCCGCAACTACGGGCAGACCGCCGCCCTGCAAGCGGGGCTCGATGCGGCTCACGGCGAGATCCTCGTGACGATGGACGCCGACCTCCAGCACTTCCCCGAGGAGATCCCCCGCTTCCTCGAGGCGATCGAGTCGGGCTACGACATGGTGTGCGGCTGGCGCCACGAGCGCGCCGAGGGCGTTCTCCGCCGCTGGCCCTCACGCGCCGCAAACGTGCTCATTCGGCTGATCAGCGGCCTCGGCATCCACGACTTCGGCACCACCTTCCGCGCCTATCGCGCGGAGCTGGTGAAGGACATGCGTCTCCTCGGCGATTTTCACCGCTACATCCCCATGCTCGGGTACGCCGCCGGCGGGCGCATCACGGAGATCCCCATCCGGAACGTCGTCCGCCCAGCGGGGAGGAGCCACTACGGCCTCGGGCGCTCGCTCGGCGTCTCACTCGACCTCCTCCTTCTCCTCTTTCTGAGCCGCTACCTCGACCGTCCGATGCGCATCTTCGGCAAGCTCGGCCTCGCGGCGTTCGCGATCGGCGCCTCGATCCTCACGGTCCTGATCGGCTATGCGTACCTGACCAACATCCCCACCGTGCGCGCGTACAGCGGGTGGTTCCTGACGTCGATCATGCTGCTGCTCGCCTCGGTGCAGATCATGCTCACCGGCCTCCTGGCCGAGATCCTGGTCCGCGTGCACTACGCGCAGGGCGATCGCCGCGTGTACCGCGTGCGGCGCGAGTGGCACCGGGAGCGGTCGCCGGAGCCGGTCGAGACGGGTCGCGGGCGGGCGACCGTCTCCTGAGCCCGCGCGCATGTGTGGAATCCTAGGCCGCTTCTCGTGGGCGGGGCCGGTCGATCCCGACGGCCTCCTCCCGGGGCTGATCGACCACCTGCGGCACCGGGGGCCGGACGAGGGGGCCTACTGGCACGACGACCGTTTCTTCCTGGGACACCGGCGCCTGTCGATCATCGACCTCGCGCAGGGTGGGCAGCCGATGGCGAGCGCCGACGGGACGCTCGTCGTCGCCTTCAACGGCGAGATATACAACTACGTCGAGCTGCGCGACGAGCTGCGCGGGCGCGGGTATGCGTTCCGTACCAGCTCGGACACCGAGGTTCTCCTCCACGGATACCGCGAGTGGGGGACCGCGCTCCCGGAGTGCCTGGTCGGCATGTTCGCCTTCGCGATCGTCGACCGGCGACGGGGCGAGCTGTTCATGGCACGCGACCGCTTCGGCGAGAAGCCGCTCCTCTACGCCGAGGGCCCGGGGTCCGTCACCTTCGCCTCCGAACTTCGCCCGCTCGCAGCGCTCCCCGACGTCGAGCAGCGTCTCGACCGGGCCGCGCTCGGGCCCTATCTCTGCCTCAACTACGTCCCGGGCGACGCGACGCTGCTCGCCGGCGTGCGCCGCCTCCAACCCGCGACGTGGCGGCTCTACGGCCGCGGGACGCCGCAGACCGGGCGCTACTGGGCGGTCCCGGTCGGTAAGCGGGCGGGCGGCGGCTCCCTCGAGGCCGCGCTCGACGAGCTGCGCGAGCAGATCGACCGCGCCGTCCGCTGGGCGCTCAGGAGCGACGTCCCGGTTGGGATCTTCCTCTCCGGTGGCGTGGACTCGTCGGTCGTCGCGGAGAGTGCCGCGCGGCAGGGCCGCCTCGCGCGCGCGTTCTGCCTCGACTTCGCGGAGCAGGGCTACAGCGAGTGGGACAAGGCCAAGTTCGTCGCCGACCGGCTGGGCATCCCGCTCACGCGGGCCGTGCTCGATGCGCGCAGCGTCGCCCACTTCCCGGAGCTGGTCGAGCACGCGGACGACCCGCTCGCCGACTCCTCGGCGCTGGCGGTGTGGACGATCGCGCGCGAGGCGGCGCGCTGCAACAAGGTCGTGGTGGGCGGGGACGGCGGCGACGAGCTCTTCGGCGGCTACCTCACCTACCAGGCGACCCTGCTCCACGCCGCAGTGGTGCGCCGGCTGCCGCACGCCCTTCGCCGGGCGTTCGCCCGGGCGGCCTTCTTCCTGCCGGCGGGCGAGGGGAAGGTGTCGGGCAGTTATCGCCTCATGCGCTTCCTGCGGGCGAGTGAACTCCGCTCCTGCGAAGCCCATTTCACGTGGAACGGCACCTGGCTGCCGGGCGAGGCCGCCGGCCTGGTACGGGACGGCGAGGCGAAGGCGAGCGCTCTCCACGCGCTCGAGTCGCTGGCGGAGCGGCACGGCCTGCTCGACCCCCCGGGGCTCGCGTCGTTGCAGCGCGCCGACCTGGTCGAGTACCTGCCGAACGACATCCTCACCAAGGTCGACCGCATGAGCATGGCGCACGGGCTCGAGGTGCGAGCCCCGTTGCTGCAGCCGGCGGTGGCCGAGTTCGCGCTCGCGCTCCCCGCCCGGCTCCGGACCGGGCGGCTCGGGCGCCCGAAGCGCATCCTCCGCGAGCTAGCCCGGCGACTCTACGGTCCGAGGATCGCGGACGCGAAGAAGCAGGGCTTCAGCATCCCGATCCACGCCTGGCTCCGGGGACCGGCCCGCGAGATGGCGTTCGACCTGCTCTCGCCGCGTGCGCTCGAGCCGATCGGGGCGCTCGAGCCCGCCTCGGTCCAGCGCGTCGTCGAGGAGCACATGGCCGGCCGGCGCGCGTACGGCTGGGAGCTGTGGGGGCTGATGGTGCTGTCGGCGTGGCACCGTGCGCGGATCGCCGCCCCGCCGGAGCGGTCGGCGGCGCGCCCGGATCTCGTACGGCGCACCTTTCCGCTCGCTGCGGCGTAGCGCCGATGGTCAGCACGCGACTCCGTGAGCGGACGGTCGTCGATTTCGGCGAGCAGTGGACCCACTACACCGACAACGTGGGCTGGTACGGGTCGGTCGCGCTGCTCGAGGACGTCTTCGGCCCGCTCCTCGACCTGAGTCAGATATCGGGCCGTCGCGTGGCCGAGATCGGGAGCGGCACGGGACGCATCGTGCACATGCTGCTCGAGGCCGGCGCCGCCCACGTGACCGCCATCGAGCCCTCGGAGGCGTTCGCTGTGCTGGTCGCGAACACGGGCGGCCACGCCGACCGCGTCCGCTGCCTGCGCCTCCCCGGCGAGCGGCTACCCGCAGACGGGTTCGACTACGTGTTCGCCGTCGGTGTCCTGCACCACATCCCCGAGCCGCGCCCGGTCGTCGCAGCGGCCTTCCGCGCGCTTCGCCCGGACGGCGTCCTGGCGGTCTGGCTGTACGGCCGGGAGGGCAACGAGCTATACCTCCACCTCGTGCGACGACTGCGGGCGGTGACGACCCGGCTTCCGCACGCGCTGCTGGCGGCCCTGGCGTGGGCGTTGACGATCGGGCTCAGCGCGTACTCGGCCGCCGCTCGCTTCCTCCCGCTGCCGCTCCGCGGCTACATGCGGCAGGTGGTTGTGCGGCTCGGGCTTCGCAAGCGCCAGCTCGTGGTCTACGACCAGCTCAACCCCGCGTACGCGAAGTACTACGGGCGCGAGGAGGCGCGTCAGCTCCTCGCCGCGGCCGGCTTCGTCGACGTGAGGCTCCACCACCGTCACGGCTACAGCTGGGCGGTCGTCGGCCGCAAGCCGCTAGCGGACGGGCGCGATGCCGCAGGCCGCTGAGCTCGCGCGGCGCATCGCCGCTCGCGACTACACCGTCGGGATCGTCGGGCTCGGCTACGTCGGCCTGCCGCTCCTCGTCCGCTTCGGCGAGGCGGGCTTCCCTGTGCGGGGCTTCGACGTCGATCCCGAGAAGGTCGCGATGCTGAACGGCGGCCGCAGCTACATCCAGCACGTGCCCGGCGACGCGATCGCGGCGCTCCGGTCCACCGGCCGCCTGGAGGCGCTCGCCGACCTCGACCGCCTCGCGGAGCCCGACGCCATCCTCATCTGCGTCCCAACCCCGCTCGGCCCCCACCGCGAGCCGGACTTGCGCTACGTCGAGGCGACCGCCGACGCGATCGCGCGCGCGGCGCGCGCGGGCCAGCTCGTCTGCCTGGAGAGCACGACCTATCCCGGGACGACCGAGGAGGTGGTAATACCCCGGCTCGCGCGGCGGGGGCTACGGATCGGCGAGGAGGTCTTCGTCGTCTACTCCCCCGAGCGCGAGGATCCGGGCAACCGCGAGGTGGCGGCGCGGCGCATCCCGAAGGTGGTGGGCGGGATGACGGCCGCATGTCGCGAGCTCGGCTGCGCGCTCTACGCCGCGATCGTGGAGCGCGTCGTGCCGGTCTCCTCCCTGCGAGCGGCCGAGGCGACCAAGGTGCTCGAGAACATCTACCGTGCGGTGAACGTCGCGCTCGTCAACGAGCTGAAGACCGTCTTCGACCGCATGGGCATCGACGTGTGGGAGGTCCTCGAGGCGGCTGGCACCAAGCCCTTTGGCTTCCAGGCGTTCTACCCCGGGCCGGGCCTGGGCGGACACTGCATCCCGATCGATCCCTTCTACCTCACCTGGAAGGCGCGCGAGTACGGCGTCGCCACGCGCTTCATCGAGCTCGCCGGGGAGGTGAACAGCGCCATGCCCGCGTGGGTGGTCGCCAAGCTCTCCGATGCGCTCAACGCGCAGGGCAGGGCGCTCCGGGGCGCGAAGGTCCTCGTGCTCGGCGTCAGCTACAAGCGCGACGTCGACGACCTGCGCGAGTCTCCGACCCTCGAGCTGCTGACGCTGCTCGTCGCCAAGGGCGCCGAGGCCGCCTACAGCGATCCCTACTTCCCGCGCCTTCCGGTCACGCGGCGGTACGACCTCGGTCTCGAGTCGACGGCGTTGTCCCCGGCGTCGCTCGGCCGCTTCGACGCCGTGCTGCTCGCCACCGACCATTCGAGCTTCCCATACGAGATGATCCACGGGGCCGCCCGCCTCATCGTGGACACGCGCGGGGCGTTTCGGCGGCGGAGCCTCACCGGCGCACACGTCGTCGCGGCCTAGCGACCGAGACGCGGCTCCGGGGAACGCCTGCAGAGCCTCGGGGCGCACCTCGCGGATGCGGAGCAGGGGGACATCCTCGCGACGTACCTCGTGCACGAGCGGGAGCGCCTCGGCGTCGAGACCGGCGGGCAGGAGCTCCTTCTTCGTCAGGCGAAAGCTCTGGACCGCGTAGACCCGTCCACCGTCCCGGCGCACGCGCGCGGCCATAGCGAGGGCCGTGCCGCCGCGGACGCGGAGCCAGGACAGGTCGAGGTACGCGGCCTCGACATCCACCAGACGCCGTTGGTACTCCGAGCGCGTGATCCAGAGGACGTCGCCCTGGTCGAGATGTGCCGCCGCCCAGGCGAGCGCCTCACGATAGGAGGCCCCCGAGTACTCGGTCTCGAATTTCCCCGCGGCCCCGCCGAGCCCGCCGACGAGCGCGTTGTAGTAGGCGACCGGATAGGGGTGGAGCCGCCAGATCGCCGTGCCACCCGGGAGGAGAAGGACGAGGGCGAGGAGCACGCCGAGCGCCCTGCCGGCGAAGCGCGGCCGCGTCACCCCGCGCGCGAGCGCCGCGAGCGCTGCGTCGGCGCCGAAGGCCTCCAGGACGGCGAGCGCCGGGAAGCCGTGGAGCACGTGCCGCACACCGTCGTAGTTGCCGCGGCCGAAAACGACGTAAAAGCCGATCGCGACCGCGAGCCAGGAGACGAGCAGCCAGCCCGCCGTCGGCGCGCGCCGCCACACGACGACCGCTCCGACACCCGCCGCCACGAGTACCGGCAGCGGCGTCGTGATGGCGAGCATGACCGGCTGGTAGCTGCGCGGCCCGCCCGACCAGATGCCGCCCCAGAAGAGCACGCCGCTGACGCCCTTCCAGATCCACGGCGGCGGCATGAGGAGGCGCTGGACGATCGTCCAGAACACGACGCGCGGCGCGGTCCACGCGAGCGGTCGGAACAGCCACATGCATCCGACCGCCAGCGCCACGAGGCCGGGGAGCGACCACCATCGTCCGCGGGCGAGGAGACGCCGCGCCGCTCGCCGCGCGTCGGCGTCGACCGCGAGCCAGAGGAGCGGCACCAGGGGGAGGACGGCGAGGTTGGGAACGCGGATTGCCCCGAGCGCGCCGAGCGCGATCGCGGCTCCGACGAGCGGGCGCGCCCGTTCGCCTAGGAGCGCCCGCGCGAGGCCCGCGAGGACGGCCGTCCAGGCCAGCGCGGCGGGAAGATCGCTCGCGTTGTTCTCGGCCTCGGCGAAGAAGCGCGGCGAGGTCGCGAGGAGCGCCGCTGCGAGCCAGCCGACGCGCCCGCCGCCCAGCTCCGTGCCGAGACGCGCGGTGAGCCCGACGAGCGCCGCCCCGCAGACGACGAGGAAGACGTGATGACCGACGAGCGCGTCGGTGAGGCCGAGCCGGTCGTGGAGCACGGAGCTGGTCAGCGCGGCCCCGAGCGCGCCGAGCGGGCCATAGGCCTCGAGGTCCTCGGTGTAGGGGTTCAAGGGCCACGGCCTCCGACCCGCGAGATAGCCGAGGAGGGCGTCGCCGTAGGGGAAGACGAGCTGCGAGTCGAAGGCGAGGCCGTAGTCGCGTGCGGCGTAGAGCGCCGGGAGGGCAAACGCCACGGCGGCGAGCCACGCAATGAGCCGCGCACGCCCGAACCAGGGCTCCTTCGGCGACCGCAACGGGCGCAGGAGACCCAGGTCGCGGCGCGAAGTCAAGTGCGCCGCGTCTGCATTGACCCTCGAAAACCGCGGGTGCTAGCCTCGCTGCACATGGGCCGTGTGAACATGAACGTCGCCCGCCGACTCGATACCTGGGGCGGGCTCGTCCTCTCCGCGATCCTCTTCGGCCTCGGCCGGCTGGCTTCCGCACGACCTGGAACCTGGGCAGCTAACGAAGCTCGACGCCGTGCTCCGGGCGCCGCGTAACGCCGGCCGATACTGGCTCGAGGTGCGAGTGCGACAATTTCTTCCGGAGGGGTCGGCCAGCGACCCCCATCGCGTGGCAGAGACCGTCGTCCGACCCGGAGATGACCGCTCTGGTCGTCTCGAGTACACGCCATGAAGCTGAGCCTCGTGTCGTTCCTGCGCTGCCCCGTGACCGGTGAGGCCCTGCGCCTCGTGGACCCCCCGCCGGGTGGGGCAGAGGACGAGATCCTCTCCGGACGGTTGGCGAGCGATTCCGGGCGCGAGTACGAGATCGTCGAGGGCGTGCCGGTGCTCCTCGACCCGTCACAGTGGGTGCCGGAGCAGAGCGAGACGCGCGCGAGCTTCTCGGAGAAGTGGAAGCGCGCGCCCAACTACCGCGAGGACACCAAGCCGCATTACGTGCGCTGGTACCTCGAGCGCTACGGCCACGGCGACCTCGGCGGCCTCCAGCGCTTCCTCGAGGACAAGCGTTTCATCCTCGACGCCGGCACCGGCCAGGGGCGCGATGCCGAGCTCTACGCCACGAACTCCAGGGCCACCGTCTTCGGCGTCGACATCAGCGAGGGCATCCACGTGGCCTACGAGGGGCTTCGCCACATTTCGAACCTGCACCTCGTGCAGGCCGACCTCACGCGCCTGCCGTTCCCGCCAGTCTTCTTCGACTTCATCGCCTGCGATCAGGTCATCCACCACACCCCGGACACGCGCGCCGCCTTCCGCGCGCTCCTGCGTCACCTCAGCCGCGGCCACATCGCGATCTACGTCTACAAGGTCAAGGGACCCATCCGCGAGTTCTGCGACGACTTCATCCGCAGCCAGACGGTGAAGATGTCGCCCGAGGAGTGCCTGGAGTTCTGCGAGGCGATGACCCGGCTGGGCAAGGCGCTGAGCGAGCTACACGTCGACATCGAGATCCCGGCGGACATCCCACTGCTCGGCATCCGCGCCGGCAAGTACGACCTGCAGCGCTGGATTTACTGGAACGTCTTCAAGTGCTACTGGAACGATTCCATGGATTGGACCTCGAACCTCATCACGAACTTCGACTGGTACCATCCACTGCATGCACATCGACACGCCCCCGAAGAGGTGCGGTCGTGGTTCGAGGAGGAGGGCCTGGTGGTCGAGCGCCTCTCGGTGGTCGAGTCAGGGACGAGCGTGATCGGGCGGCGGGCGTGAGCTCGGCACGGCGATGTGCGGCCTAGC
>Ga0066710_100008447_pt1 | contig 10016 bp, 8 predicted proteins | sample GraSoiAngelo_159_FD_79666 | JGI IMG/M metagenome (GOLD analysis project Ga0066710, IMG submission 79666) | Grasslands soil microbial communities from the Angelo Coastal Reserve, California, USA - 14_1009_16_40cm | ecosystem: Environmental > Terrestrial > Soil > Grasslands | place: USA...
CAACTTCCGACGGTGGCAACCCGAAGATTACGTATCCACCGCCAGCATCGACGTTCGTTAATTTCATTACATCGCGGAGAAAAGCACGATCCGCATCCGGATTTGTGCTGTAGATAACGGAATAAGCGCCTAGAGAATCTCCGGGAGCTTCAAGACAAAAAAGATGGAGGCAACTTGGTTGAGATCACGCGGCGAACCGGCAGTACACACGATAAATAGCCCTTTCACACTTCGAAAAATGGCAAGATGCTGAATCATTTATGACCCGGCAAAAGAAAGGATTGATAACCATCTACTGCAAGCGTCCAATTAGAAGCTATTTAACCGCGCCAAACGAATTCGAGACGAATGTCTAGAAGCAGTCCTCCAAGCAGACACACTACTGCGTGAAGATCAGCGCTCAATCTGAGAACGCTGATCCTTGGAACGTCATGGTCCGTGCTGCCCGCTGTAGCTGGGATGACTTTTTGGCGGCCGTCCGCAAAAAATGATGCGTTTCGAATATTCAATCGTCATGAAACTACGCGAGGGGCATCATGGTAGAATTGCACACTGCGGATGTCACGCCCACGATCCGACCTCTTTTCTATGAAGTCGCATTGAAGCCAAGGTTTTCCTTGCGGACTCACCGGGGATTCGGTTCAATAGCGAAAAACCAATGCGGAGGGAACGGGGAAACTTATGGGGGCACCGGTATTTTTTGGGTACAATATTTTATTGTTAAATCGCATGGTTACAAGAATGATTCGATTCCCCCCGCCTCCAGTATCTCTAAGCTATTGATTTTACTTATGATTTTCGCGTAGTTGCGCGTCCTCTTCCGTTCTTCACCAGAAAAAACTTTCGCCTTTTTTTAATCCCGCAGTCTGGGCCTGCACCCACCGGTCCCGCCAACGAGACGATAAACGCAACCAGCGTAAGGGAACCCATTAAAAATATCTTTTGCACATTTCCTGCTGTTCAAGTTAATGGGTCGATCCCAGTCGGCGCCGGATATATCGGCCAATTGGCTTGCCCACGATTTTGGGCCTGCGCTCTCCCTCAGGCCACTCCATCATCACCTGGCCTCTCAAGATGGTCATCACAGGCCACCCTTTGATCTCCCAACCGTCATAAATAGACCAGCCGGCTCCGCAAAAAACCATATCGTTGGAAAATCGGCACTGCTTTTCCAAATCGACAACCACCAGATCGGCATCCGAACCGAGCGCCAAAGCACCCTTTTGTGGATGAAGACCGAAGATTTTCGCCGGGTTGGCGCAACACACCTCCACCAGCCTTTGAAGTGTAATGCGTCCTTTATTTACACCCTCGCTCAACATGATCGGAAGCAACGCCTCCACTCGAGACGGAAACCCGCTCTGGGTCTGCCAAACGTCCCCCTTGACCTCCATTTCTTCTCTGGACTTGCCGTAGTTAACGTGATCGCTGCCGACAGCATCGACGAGCCCGTCGCGCAAAGCCTCCCACATTTTTTCAATCGTTTCGGCGCTCCGCAACGGCACGTTGATCTTCCAGGTGTCTTTGGGAAGGGACAGATAATGCGCGCCGGTCTGACTGAACATCCTGACGCCTTCCTCTTTAGCCTTCATGATTTCTCTGACTGTCTCTGGAGTCGTCACGTGCTGGATGTAGAGCGGGCAGCGCACGATCTTCGCGTAATAGCTGTAAGCTCTCACGTGACCCGCTTCGCAAAAAGCAGGAGACCGATCATCCCACGCCCCGTTATCCTTGCGCCCCTCTTTGATGAGATCCTGCTCAATCATTCTGGCGATTTCCCAGTTTTCGCAATGAAGTGAATAGATGGCGGGCGGGCCGAGCCGCGCTACGTTTCTCATCGCCGCGTATACCGTCCCGTCGTCATAACCGAAGATTCCTTGCTGCCGGCCCCCGACCCAGGTATTCCAGATGGCCGTACCCGACTTTAAGTGGAGCTGCGTTTTGAACGAGATAACGCCATGGCGCTCAGCCAAAGCCGGTATCTCAAACGCGTGCGTGTCGTTCATGACTTTGGCGGTCAGATAATAGTCGACCATAGAATACTGATCACCCACTTCCGTCAGGATCGGAAAAACCTGTAACCAGGGAGGGACATCTTCAGGTCTTTGAAATTCGGTTATCGACTTCCGAACTACTGTGGAGGCTAGCTGCATCCCCCAGGTCGTCACTCCGGTGGCGACGGCTGCCCGCGTTTCAGTCTTGATATCCTCCTCTAACAATTGCGCGTGGCCCAGGTGGCATTCAGGGTCGACCACGCCGGGAATGATGTGCTTACCGGTCACATTGATAGTTTTTTTCCCGGGAGGGCAGTTTTTGTCTTCCGCGATCGCAGTGATCTTGCCGTTCTCTATCGCAATCGAGCCGGCAAAGACCGCATCCGGTGTGATGATCTTTCCGCCCTTCAACACGAGGTCGACTTCGTTAGCCATTCCCTTTTTCCTTCCTACTGTTGTTTTTCGAAGGCCGTTTTTTCGGGCTGCTCTATGACGATGGCAGGTCTGTGACGCGGAATCTGATTTTGGAAAGCGTTGTAAAATGAAATTTCTTATTCGTGTCGCGCGGCAGTATCGTAAACTGATGAATCGCGTATTCGTGTTCGTACTTAGTATGAGCATTAACCCCATCCAAAGGCAGGATAACATTGTAACCGTAAACACGGCCTGCGCTGGAGCTGGTGTAAAGAACCGCGACGTTTGTCAGGGAGCCGACAGCCACAAGACTCTTTACCCCTCTCTCGCTGAGGAATGTCTGCAGCTCGCCGCCAAAGAATTTGTCAAATGAATCGGGATATATGACAGGCTCCGTATCCCGACGCTTCAGAGGTGGCGCTACCTCCTGCATGGAGGTGCCCCTCAGGTGGGCAGAAACCGTGTAGATGATTGGCACGTGAGACGCCCTTGCTCTCTCGAGAAAGTCGCCCACAGGTTTCATTAGCTTCGAGCACACTTCCTTCGGATCCTGGCACCGGGCGCTCAAATCGAGCACAACAATAGCCGAAGTGCTAATATTTAAACTAACGGGCTTAGGCTTTGGCTTATTTGGCCTGCCCTTCTTCTCCATTTTTCTTTTCCTCCACTATTTCAGTGTTGAGCAAGGCACCGCACCCCGGGCAATAGAGCTGCTCAAGCAGAAAATGGCCTACCAGATCTTTCATTAAAGGGCCGGCCTTCGTGGGCGGTAAAAGCGTTCTTCTGCAGATGTTCCGCCAATTCTCCTCTAAGCGACAAAGGACCTGAGAGCATTTGGTGCACCGAATCCATGCACCTAGGCCGTCGGTATATACTTCCAGATTCTCCCGAAGCGGATGATTCATTCTGTCTATGCTGAGCTTTTTTCTCTAAGCCTTTTTCGAAGACCTTGAGTCGCGGCTAAATCTGGCACAAGGCTGCGGTCATCCAGCACGACCCCGTATACGTCCTCGGCAGTTTCCCTGGAAATCAGTCTATTTCTCAAGTCTTCGGCTACTAGTTCGGGATCTCTTTCAAGCGGATCACCGTACCCGCCGCCACTTGCAGATCTAATATAAAGAACATCGTCTATCCTGAGATCGAATTCGCAGTAGGGCAACAGCCGCCGCTGCCCCCCAACATCTGCCAAGTCCTCCGGATATTTGCGAGTCTCTACAAAATCCCGCACCTTGGTATCTTCCAGAAGTACCAGCAGACTGGGCGCAGCCGGGTAGCCACCAAAAATCCCTTGGCCCGAGTTTCGCAACCCTGCAACACCGAAGGCGATGATTTTGACTTTACCTTCGGGCGCATCATGCACCGTAAGGGCTGCCTCCGCTCCAGCTCCGCCAATAAATTTTCCGGCCCCGCCGCCGTCCTTGAGCTGACGCCGAAATAAATACAGGAAAGGAAAGTTTGATTCGATCCACTCGACATTGTGGGCGGTCAGATATCCTCCCGTGTTCATCCCATCTTGGTAGGAGGTCGCGCCAGCCCCGCAGAGGTCCAACAACGTAGAGACGTAGTATCGACCATACTGATTAACCCCCGCATGTCTAGCAACCCGAAAGCCAAGACTGAGGGCCATGACTTCCTTTTTCCACTTTTCACTAGTCGCCAGCATCTGCATCAAGACTGAGCTCGACAGATACTGGACGGTCTTCATCCCGGACGTTGTATTCAGGGAAACTGGCGCCGGATACTGAACATTGACCACGGTGCCTTCTGGAGCAACAATCTCTATCGGGCCGAAGGCGCCCTGATTCCGAGGCAGATCGTAGCCCAGCGTGGTGACCACGGCTTCAAAGCAGGCGCCGAAAGTCGCATGATAAGGAAGGTTAATACCTCTCTTGGCCTGTAAATCACTACCGGTAAAATCAAAAATCAAACGATCGCCTTTTTTTCGGAGCGTCAAAACCACATTCCACCTTTCATCCGTCTCGATGGCACCCCGGTCCTTCCACAGGCCGTCTGGGATTTCCTGGATCCTTTTGTTCAAGATGGACTCCGAGTAGCGGATCATCTCTGAAGAGACCGATTTAATTAACTCCGGCCCATATTGTTCGAACATCTCCTGCATTCTTGCCTTCGCTACATTATTCGCCGCGATCTCACATTTCAGATCTAGTCCGACCATCACCGGCTGACGCGTCATATTGATGAGCGTGTCAAATACGTCCTGTCTGAGCCTGCCGCGTTCCACCAATTTAAGTCCCGGTATTCTTAACCCCTCCTGGCAAATCTCCGTGGCCCCTGGGGAGTTTCCACCGGGAGACATGGCCCCGATGTCCATGACATGGACAAAGGTCGCACTCCAGCCCATGAGCTGGTCTCGGTAGTGGATGGGCGACACCATGTAAATATCCGACTGGTGTATGGCCGCCAGATAGGGATCGTTGAGCAAGAAGATATCGTGTGGATAAATTCCTCCATCCTTCTCGAACCTCTCGATAATCCTTTTCACCGCGAACCCTGCACAGGCGGCGTGCCGAGCCATACATTCTCCTGCCGACAAGACATCGCCATTAGGCAGGTAAAGGGCAGCCATGTAGTCGTGCAATTGCGTCGTATTGACCGTGCCTCCCACTCTCTCCAGCGTTGTTCCCATCTCTAGGGTAATCTGATGAAGCCTGTGCGATAGAATTTCAAATGTGATTGGATCAACGCTAATCGTCATTGACATTCCAATGATCTCCTACGCACCAAGAAAAATTCTCACGTTGCGAAATTCGTCGATCACCGCACAGTCCTTGGGATTCACGACAATAGTAGTTACAGGAGTTTCTACAATCCCCGGACCACCGAACTCCGTTCCCGGCACGAGTCTTTCAAAATCATATACATTCGTCGAGACGAAACCCCTTTGCTCCTCGAAATAAACTTCTCTTTTTCCTTTTAGCGCGACATCTGGGTTAGCACGCTTGCTAATCGACGCTGATTTAATTTTGGGTTTTTTCAATACTCCGACGGCCGTCACTCTAAAGGTTAGAATCTCTTTTCCTGCTTCACGATATCCGGATCCCTTCCCGTAGGCTGTCTCATAAAGCTCATCGAAATGACTGTACACTTCCTGCACGTCGTTTTCTGTGATCTCGGATATCCCGGTAGGGAAAGGTACCGTGAGTTCGTGAACTTGATACCGATATCGCATATCCAGGCTTCTTGTGATTCGAATATCTCCATCCCTAAAACCTGCAGATTGAAGATCCGTAAACGCCTTCCCGACGAGCATCGAAAAATCGTCGTTTAGGCGCCTTAAATCCGCCGGGAGCAACAAATGATCAGACTTCCCGTACTCGTAAACCACATCAGAACTAATCAGACCCGTAGCGCCATGAACGGAGGCTGTGACCGGGACAATCACTTCCTTTATCCCCAGCTCCGCTGCATATCGGCTAGAATGTACCGGCCCAGCGCCCCCGAAGGCGAAAAGAACAAAGTTCCTCGGATCGTGCCCCTTCTCTACGGTTGCTTTCCTGATCAGGTCGCTCATGTGAGAATTCGCTATTCGAAAGATGCCGCTAGCCGCTTCGACCTCGTCCATGCCGAGCGGCTTGGCGATCTTCTGACGAATCGCTTGAACCGCAGACTCTTTATTCAGCCGCATTCTTCCGCCTAGGAAGTAATTTTCATTCAGATATCCCAAAACGAGATCGGAATCCGAAACCGTCGGCTCAGAACCGCCGAAGCCGTAGCAAACCGGACCGGGTTTAGCCCCCGCCCCTCGCGGTCCCACCTTGAGAAGCCCTGTCTCAGAATCGATCCAGGCGATACTCCCTCCTCCTGCACCGATCGACTCAACCCAGATCTTACTCGAAAGGATGCTATGACGGAGAATGACAGGCTTGTACTCCCGCTCGATAACGCCATCGCGAATGGCGCTGACTTTGAATGTCGTTCCCCCCATGTCCGTGGCTAATATATTTTTCTTCCCTATGAGGCTCCCCAAAAATTGGCTACCCAGCACCCCGGATGCAGGCCCGGACTCGATCGTCCCGACAGCGTTTTTGCAGGTAGCTTCTATACCCAGAACCCCACCGTAAGCCTGCATGATCAAAGGTTCTCCACTGAGCCCATTTTCTTTCAAAACTCTCCGAAGATTCTGAAGATACACAGAAATCTTAGGCCCGATATACGCGTTAAAAACAGTGGTTGCTGTCCGTTCGTATTCCCCGATGAACGGCGCTGCTTCACTGGACAAAGTCAAAAAAATCCCCGGGCACTTTCGGCGAAAAATCTCCGCCAGCGCCTTCTCATTGCAATCATTTGCGACCGACCAGAGAAGACAGAGACCGACAGACTCTATTTTCTTGGCCATCAGTCTCTCGACAATTTCTTCAGCTTCCTTCACATCAAGGGGAAAAAGAACCGACCCTTTATAATCAACACGCTCAGTCAGCTCTTCTATCAGAGGTCGTGGAACAAATGGCTCGGGCTTACTCAAAGCCGATATATGAGCCGCTTCTGTGGGGGCTAATCCTTGGGTGACCAGACCGCGCATCATTAGGATTGCATCCGCAAATCCCTTTGTCGCCACAAGGGCCGTCTTCGCGCCGGCCCGTGTGATGAGTGTGTTGTCGCCAACCGTGCAGGCGTGAAAGAAAACCCTCGCCGACTGAATGAATTCATCTTCGTTATTCAATCCGAGGTTTCTAGCAGCGTCGCGCACAGCATCAATGGCCCCGATCGCGAAGTCGTCGGGAGTGGATAACGACTTGCCGACTGTAATTCTGCCTTCCTCGTCGACGACGACGCAGTCGGTAAAGGTTCCGCCTATGTCGACACCTACAATGTAGTGCATAATCAAATTTGGTGCCGCTGGTACCGATTCTCCATGTTATATGCTTAAGCGCGACAATCTTAAGCTTTCCCTGCCGAGACTGCCTCCTTTGTCTTCCGAATCCTCGTCGTCAATGACGAAAGTTGCGCCCGAATTTCCTCTTCACTAACCATCTGAATACGCCCTTTTAGCATTAAAGCCTTTCCGTCCACAAAAACTGAATCAACAGAATTGCCGTTTTCGGCCAGGACCAACTGATTCACTAAATCATTCATCGGTAAAAGGACCGACGAAGGGTTCAGAGTTACGAGATCGGCATTCTTTCCTTCCTCGATCGATCCTATCTGTTGGCCTAGTAGTAGCGCTCTCGCACCCCCAAGATTCCCCATCTCGAAGGCATCTTCGGGTAGAACCCACTTTTCAGGTCCCCAAACACACCGAGGCATTAGCACGGCTAGCTTCATTTGTTCAAAGATGGAATAAACCGTTCCTGCATTCACGCTGTCGGCACCCAACCCCACACTTATACCCTCACCGATCATTTCCTTCACCCGGGCGGTCCCGCTCCCTAACTTCATGTTGCTTCCCGGATTATGAACAACTTTTACGTCGTGCTTCTTCAGGAGACTCATCTCATCTTTTGCCAACCAAATCGCATGAGCGACGGACAGACTCGGACTTAGAAAACCTATTTTTTCGAGATGCACAACAATGGGCTCTCCATACATTGCTCTTCCTATTTCTGCATGGGTTTTCGTTTCTGCCAGATGGGTGTGAATTGCAACCCCAAGCTCTTCTCCGAGCTTGCGACATAGAGTCAATAACCTGTCGCTGCATCTTTGTGGCGCCGACGGCGCGAGCATGAAGCCAAGTCTTGAATTCAGACCACTGACTCTCTCAGCTACGGCTCGAGCGACTTCGATCAAATCTTCCGCTGTGGCAGGAGTCACAATGACTCCTTTATTATCCGGTGACTGATCTCGCAGGGTATACGCCAGGACGCCCCTGATACCGGTGTCTAAAAGGGCCCTACACGCCGATTCGACCTTTTCCAAAGCAGAATGCGGGGAAGGGGTAAACATATCGAGCACGGTTGTAACGCCATGGCGAATAAATTCGATGCACGATGCACAGTGAAGAAGATAGATTTCTTCGGCCGAGAAGTTAATCAGGCTTTCCATCGCAAAAGATTTTGACGACCATGATTCAAACGAGGTCTCATCCCAGAGACCTCTTTGAAATATACCGGAAAGATGTGAATGCGCACTTACAAAACCAGGAATTATGATTTTATCTTCGCATGATAGTTCCTGAACTCCGTCTCTTTTTTCTATTAATCCTGATGGAGCTATCCTCTCAATCCGATCGCCCTCTAGAAGTATATCGTGATCGCGAAGTACTTCCCTCCGCGCATTCATTGTCACAATTGTGCCGCGTTTCAGTAAGATTGCCACAAACCGTTCCTGCAAGAATGGGTTGAGCGCACACCTCGCTATCGGGCAGATCCAACTTCTTTAGTTATCTTTTCTACGATTCCGCCGGCGACTAGCTCCTGTATCATCGAGTTATCGTAAAATTCTTCGACCCTCCGATTGCTCGCTTTTTCTGTTAAGACGGCGTTCTTTACGGCATTTTCTATAGCCGCGCTATCCGTTAAAGGTACCAAAGCAGTATTTTTGAGAAAATAATCATGGGACTTTGACAGAATGTTCCTGTCATTGAGCTTTGTATATTTCTCGGTCACTTTTATGGAAAAATCCTTATCCTTAGCGTACATGTGTAACCCTTCGATGAACGCCAGCAGAAATTTTTTTACGACATCACGATTCCGATTTATATAACTCTTCGCAGAAACGATGCAATTGACCGGATACTTGATGTCTAAATCAGCGAGGTCAGCTAATATCTTCACGTCTTGCGAGGCTACACTAAAGAGCCCTGGGGGAGCCACAAGTGTCGCGGAAACCGAGCTCGAGAGGAGCGCCGTAATTCTTTGTGCATCTGGACCTGCCTGGATAAATATCATGTCTTTTGAACCCACCCCCAAACGCTCAAATGCAAGCCGGGCAGCCAATTCGTCTATCCCACCGATGCGGCTGACCGCAACTTTTGCTCCCTTAAGATCCGCGAAGGACTTGATATTGCTCCGTACGAGCAAGCTATAGGGTATACGACTGTATGAAGTCGCAATAATGACAACGTTGACCCCCTGAAGAGCGGCTTGTATCGGAGCAGTGGCTGCAACATTAGCAAATTGAAGGTCGTCAGCTAGCAATGCCTGTATATTGGGGGCGCCACTACTGATCAGTGTAAAGTCTACGATATTGAGGCCATGCTTTTTGAACAGGCCCGCCTCATAAGCGACCCATAGAGGGACGTTATAGCCGGAGTTCCCCCCATAACTGACCTTAGCCATTTGTGCATGACTGTGCTGCGACCCTCCCAGAAGAGCAAGAATAAGAATGATGACTTTACACCACCCTAGCCGGTACATAAGCAACCTCCTTTCCGAACACTTTGTGACATCAAAAACCGCCTCCGTACAAGAAGTTCCTTCCAGGATCAAGCTTGTAAGCGAGGTCATGTAGGTGAATGGTTACGATAGGACTTGCCGCTAGATCAAGCTGCGGAAAAAAAACCAAACCTGAAATCGGAGTTGGCGCTCCATTCGACGATCCTTGTCCATCGTTCCACTTGCCCATTGAGATCACGGCAATCTCCGGTGTGATCGCCTGGACTAGCTCGGTAGTTGTGCCATTGTGCGATCCGTGGTGTCCAACCTCATAAAC
>Ga0066710_100008448_pt1 | contig 10015 bp, 7 predicted proteins | sample GraSoiAngelo_159_FD_79666 | JGI IMG/M metagenome (GOLD analysis project Ga0066710, IMG submission 79666) | Grasslands soil microbial communities from the Angelo Coastal Reserve, California, USA - 14_1009_16_40cm | ecosystem: Environmental > Terrestrial > Soil > Grasslands | place: USA...
ACTACGGTTGGCGTCTCGTGGGCGATTCCGCTCGATATTGGCGGCGATTACGCGGGCTCGGTTTCTGCCGTGATGAACACCTGCGGTAATATAGGAGGCGCGATTTCACCCGCGCTATTGGCTTATTTGGTGCGGTCTTACGGTTGGAACGTGCCGTTTGTGGTAGCGTCCGCGCTGTGCGTCGCAGCCGCGATGTTGTTTGGCCGGATCGATGCCACAAGGAGGATTTTCGCGGACCATGCGGCGGCGGAGAGTTGAGCCATGAGAATCGATCCTGACAAATGCGTTGCCTGTGGAAACTGCACCTACGTGTGCCCCATGGGCGCGATCTACATCGATCCGGTAATCAAGCGCGCCACGGTCGACCGCAATGAGTGCGTCGAGTGTTACGCCTGCTTCAACGGGCTGAGCCAGGAGCACCTGAATCCCACCGTGGTGCGCACGCTGCGCAAGCTTTTCCAACTAGTGCGGCTGCGCTTCGATCCGGAACCCGACGTTTGTCCCACCGCAGCTTTTGCGCCCGAAGATTTAGAGTGGCCGCGCGTGGTGCGCCGCGCATTTTCTGATCCGCGCGTGCCGCATGAATCGACCGGCGTGCAAGGCCGGGGTACCGAAGAAGTAAAAACCAACGACGTCAGCGGGCGCGTGCAGAAGGGCGAGGTCGGGTTCACCATTGAATTCGGCCGGCCGGGCGTCGGCGTCTGGTTCCATGAAATTCAGAAGATGGCCTGGGCACTGGCTAAAGCCGGCGTGGCGTTCGAGAAGAAAAATCCCGTCACGTCGCTGATGTCCGATGTGTCGACCGGTACGTTGCGCGAAGACATTCTAGGCGAGAAAATTCTCTCGGCGATTCTCGAAATCAAAGTGCCGGTAGAGCGCACCGAGGAGGTCATCCGGTTGGTGCAGGAAGTCGAGAAGCAGGTCGATACCGTGATCGCGCTGGGCGTGGGCACGCGCTGCGATCAAGACGGCGAGGAGAACGTAGTCGCACCCATCCTCGAGCGCATGGGATACAAGCTGGAGCGGGCCAAGACCAACGTTGGACTGGGCAGAATCACGAATCCTGCGGAAGAAACGAAGAAGGAGGAGCCGGTGGGTTCCACCCGATAGCCCGCCGCGCGATCCATGACCAACACATTGCACCGTTTCGGCGACGCCGAGAGTTTTTACGACGACTACGTGGTGTTTGCGATTCCGAGCCGCGGCAAGAACGACAAGGGCAGCGTCCCCAAGCTGAAGCAGTTTCTGGAGATGGCGCTGCCGTTCAAGCCGGTCAACCTCGGCGACGCGATTCACGGCGGCGCCCTGCGGCCTTCGCAAAACATGCATCCCACGGCGCACTGGAAACGCGACATGACCCCGGATTTTCGCGCTGTGATCGACGGCGTCGATACGCCCACCACGGTTGCCGCGGTGTTTGATGATCGCGTGGCCGCGGAAGATTTTGTCAAGACCGTGCGCGCTGCCGACCTCGGCCTGTGCGTGAATATCTCGACTTCGATTGATGGCGCCGAGCAGTGCTGTCACGCCGCGGGCATTCCGCGACACAGCGTGGGCTACTCGCTAGGGTTCCAAGGCAAAACCGAGAGACTGCCCAACAGCCAGGTCTTGATGTTGACGACCATGTGCGGCCACGGCATGATTTCGACCAGCCTGGCCAAGAAGATGATCGACTGGGTGAAAGAGGGCCGGCGCACGCCGGAGCAGGCCGTCACCTACATGGCGCGATTCTGTTCATGTGGCGTGTACAATCCGTCGCGTGCCAAGCGCATCTTAGAAGACGCGCGTCACAAGATCAAGTAAATACGTAGACAGTAGTAGATAGTAGACAGTAAGTAAGATAGTAAGTAAAGACCGGCATTCCTGCCTGCCACTTTCCGGTTTACGCACGATGGGCAGCCTCTCTTAGTTCCCACTTACGCATTCCATTCACCCGCTGCGCGCTCAAGGGTCAGGCCCTCCCTGTCGCTGTTTTGGAGATTTTCCTATGTCAGCATAGGCATATTCCGATTTTTAGTGGTTCACTACCCAGTTGTATATTTAGGATATAAAGGTCTTTTTATATTAGTTCAACCGCACTCAGGCTCGCTGCGGCAAGTTAATACGTCTTTATTTGGTTAGGCCGTCTGCCACTTCAACGACCGACGGCACAACTCTCTGTAATAGGCAGGATTTTTCTTTACGAGGCTGCGATGGCACGCGCTGGCTTGGGGTCGTGTGCCCGCGCGAATTTGTGCTGCGTATCCCTGCCAGCAGTTCTTCCAATTCTTGAGCTGGAGATCTCTTATGATCAATCGAAGACAGTTTTTTCAGGCGACCGCCGGTGCAGCCATCGCGTTGGCATGGCCTCGCCGGGCCTACTCATACGCCCAGAGTCCGCTTGGAATAACCAAGTTTACCGTGGCGTTACCTGGACTGGGGCCAAACGACATCCCGGTGTTGACGCCGAATAAGACGAAATACCCGGGTACCGACTACTACGAGATAGTGGCAAGGCAGTTTACTCAACAGTTGCACGACAAGTTGCCGCCGACGACCTTCTTTGGCTATGCCGATGCCGCGACGCTCAACAACAGGTACCTTGGCGGGGTGATCGTCGCCAACCGGCGCACGCCGGTGAGGCTCAAGGTCACCAACCTTCTGCCTGAGAAGCACATTTTGCCGATCGACCAAACCCTCATGTCCGACGAGGTCGGGGGAGGACGCCAGGATCGGATAACGACTCACCTACACGGCGGCCTCGTCTTCTGGGGCGACGATGGTGGTCCATTCACTTGGTTTTCGAATGCAAACAATGCGCCAGGCTTCGTGTCCGGCTCCAGCTTCATTAATAAGGGCGGACCGGGAGCCGCAATATACAACTATCCCAATGATCAGAGCGCGCGCATGATCTGGTATCACGACCATGCCTACGGGCTGACACGCACCAATGCTTACGCCGGCATTGCCAGCGCTTACCTGATTACCGATGATGCCGAGACGTCCTTGGTCACGTCCGGGGTACTCCCCAATTTTGATGGCTATCCGCTGGGGATTCCGCTCATCATCCAGGACAAGACGTTTTGGGACGGCAGCTCGGACCCGGACTACAACGCGGTCGTACCGGCAGGAGCATCACGTGGCAGCCTGTGGTATCCGCACGTCTATGAACAAGCGAGATGGGACATAAGCGGCGGGACGCCACCGGATATCTCAACGGTTCCGGAGTTCTTCGCGGACACCATCCTGGTAAACGGCGCACCGTATCCCACCTTGGGGCCGTTGCCTCCCAGGAGACTCCGGTTCCGGTTCTTGAACGGCTCGCAGGCCAGATTCTATAATCTGCAACTCTACGTAGCAGACGGCAGCCTGGACGGAATTACGTTGGTGAATACCGGGGAAACCGACGGCGACGGCAATCCGATCTTCGCGCCACAGAATCCGGCTGGCCCGGCGTTCATCCAGATCGGGACCGAAGGCGGGTTCCTGCCGGCCCCGGTGGTGTTCACCAGGGATGGCACCAACAAGAACAGCAACAGGATCATCGGATACAACTTGACGGGGTCGTCTGGCGACCCGACGGTCGGCAACGCCAATCGCTACAACCTCGTTTTGGCTCCAGCGGAGCGCGCCGACGTAATCATCGACCTCCGCGGTTTTGAAGGCCGGAAGCTGACCCTCTACAATGATGCGCCGGCACCGTTCCCGGGCGGTGACGTTCGCGACGATTAATACGTTGGGGATGCTGATCTGACGGCCATCGGTGGCGCTCCCGCAACGACGCCGGGACAAGGACCGGATACCCGCATCCTGATGCAGTTCGTGGTTGGCAGCTCCGGTGCTATTAAGGAGTTGAGCTTCGCTGAAACGGTGAATGCCCTCAAAGCCGCGTTGCCCATCACGTTCCGGACAACTCAGCCCACCACGAATATACAACCCGACGGCGCAAAAAAGGTCAAAACGCTGAACGAAGACTTTGACACTTATGGCCGGCTCCGACAGATGCTGGGCACGGCTCCCGGTGGGATAGACTACCTTGCCGCTCCGACGGACGTGGCGCAGAAGGGTGAGGTCCAGCGGTGGAAGATCTACAATCTCACCGGCGACACGCATCCCATGCACTTCCACCTGGTCAACGTCACGATCAGAAAGCGGGAGGTGTGGGCTTTTGATTCATCGGGTGACCCGATCTTGCCACTCCAGCCGATCCCCGGCACTGAACGTCCACCCGACCCGAACGAGCAAGGGTGGAAGGAGACAGTGAGAATGAACCCAGGAGAGGTGGTTACGGTCGATATGAAGTTCGATTTGCCGCATGGTAATCCGCCCCCACCCAGTCCGCGGCTCAAGGACAGTTACGGCATTAAGGGAGCCGAGTACGTGTGGCATTGTCACATCCTGGAGCACGAGGAACACGACATGATGCATGCCCTGGTGGTGATCTAGTAAGTGTCTCGCTAGAGCCCGGCTAGCGCGGCGGGGAGCCTCTCGATGCCCGCCGCCGCGCGCCATAAGACCAAGTAAGTAAAGAGGACCGTATTCCTGCTTGCCGAATCCTGGTGTAGCGCGATGGACGGGCAAGAACAAATAGCCTGCCTACGTCCACTCGCGCATCACATTCACCCGCATACACCAACTGAAGACCGCAGTGTTTGTTGCGGGGCGAGCCGTTGTCTGGCAGAACTGCGGCTAGCGCAAGTTTGACTGCTGCAACGCTTTGGCCAGGGCCGTCGCTGCCTGGACGGCTTCAATGCGGGCGGCGAGGGCGCGGCCGGCGCTGGAGAATATTTTTGGCACTCGGACGAGCTCCTTTAGGCCGCGCGGCTTCGAAGCGGAATTCATGTAGACGCATGTGAATGCGCCGGCCGCGAAAGGTGATGCCTTCGTTCTCGAGCCGCAACCGTTGCTCCATCGCGGGCGCGCCGCGCAATTTGATGTGGCCCCCTACGCCCACCACGCGGTGCCAGGGTATCGCCCCATGCGCCGCTCGCAGGGCCCACGCAACCTGTCGCGCGTGACGCGGATAGCCGGCGGCGCGGGCCACACCCCCGTAGGTCGCGACTTTACCTTTCGGAATTTTCCAGACGGGAACCAGCAGATCGCGGAGCATGCGCTTTACGAGCCAGGCCCTGCTGCCTTAACCTCGGGCCCGACCATTGTGAACTTCTCGAAATTGCGCCGGAAGCGCGCGGCCAGGTCGGCGGCGGAGCGGTCGTACGCGGATTTGTCCCGCCACATGCCGCGCGCATCCAGCACTTCGGGCGGCACATCCGGGCAGCTTTTGGGAACCAGCACGTGGAACACGGGGTCGGGCGTCATGGGCACACTATCCAGTGCGCCAGAGAGTGCGGCATTCAGCATGGCTCGAGTGTAGGCGAGCTTCATACGCTGGCCCAAGCCATATGGTCCGCCAATCCAGCCGGTGTTGACCAGCCAGCACGCGGCCTGGTGCCGCCGCAGCCGTTCGCCCAGCATGTTGGCGTAGACTCCGGGCTTTCTCGGCAGGAACGGCGCACCGAAGCCGGCGCTAAACGTGGCTTCCGGTTCCTTGCCTAGCCCGCGTTCGGTACCTGCGACTTTGGCGGTGTAGCCGCTCAGAAAGTGGTACATGGCCTGCTCGGGGTTGAGCCGCGAAATCGGCGGCAGCACGCCGAATGCGTCCGCGGTCAGAAAAAGTATATCGCTGGGGTGCTCGCCTACGCTGGGCAGTACGGCGTTCTCGATGAACTCCAGCGGATAGGCCGCGCGCGTATTCTCCGTGATCTCGTCCGAGTTGAAATTCAGAGTGCGTATCTCCTCATCCATGACCACGTTCTCGAGCACGGCGCCAAACCGGATGGCGTTCCAGATCTGTGGCTCCTGTTCGCGCGAGAGACGGATGCACTTGGCGTAACAGCCGCCTTCGAAATTGAACACGCCCCGGTCGCTCCATCCGTGCTCGTCGTCACCGATCAGGAAGCGGTTCGGGTCGGCGGAAAGAGTTGTTTTTCCCGTGCCCGACAAGCCGAAGAACAGCGCCACTCTGCCATCGTGGCCCTTGTTTGCCGAGCAGTGCATGGGCATCACGTCATCAGCCGGCAACAGATGATTGAGGATGGTGAAGACGGATTTCTTCAGCTCGCCGGCGTAACTGGTCCCGGCAATGAGCACTATCCTGCGCGTGAAATTCACGATGATGCAGGTCTGGGAATTGGTTCCATCGGTGGCGGGATTGGCCTGAAAGCGCGGCACAAAAAGTAGCGTGAAGTCCGGGTCCCGGGGCGGTACCGGGCGCGCGGGCGGGATCAGCAGCTGCCGCGCGAACAGCGCATGCCAGGCGAGCTCCGTGATGACGCGCACGGAGAGCGAATATTCCGGATCCGCCCCTGCCAGGCAGTTTTCGACGAACATGTCTTTGCCTGAAATGGACGCCAGTGCTCGCGAGTAAAGCGTGTCGAAATGCCGGGGCGAAATCGGCTGATTCACCGCTCCCCAGTCCACCTCGGACTCAGTGAGCTCATCGCGAACGATGAATTTGTCCTTGGGCGAGCGGCCCGTGAACTGGCCGGTGCGCACCACCAGCGCCCCGTTGTGCGCCAGCAGCCCCTCGCGGCGGGCTATGGCGTGCTCGATGAGCTGCTCCGTGCCGCGATCGTGAAACGCTCTACCAGCGGTCCGGAGAGCGGCCTCGGATTCGTCGAGTGTAGCCGGACCACGTTTTTGCCCGAAAAAGTCGGCCGGCATTTGCTTCTATCGTAATATGGAAGCATGGTGGCGCGAGTGCGCCTGTGTGCGCTTGGGGCATTATTCGGCTTACTGGCTGCGGCGCAGGTGATCGAGTTCGAATCCGGCGGCCTTCATTATCAGACTCTTGCACGCTGTGGGGTCACGGTGATGTTTGCGCATTTGCCCGCGCACGTGCACGACTTCTTCATCGTACAGGTGGCGGTTTCAAACGGCTCGCAGGGTCCGTACACCATACGTCCCGAAGACTTCCGGTTCGTGCGGGCGGATGGCACCGTCGTACGAGCGACGCCAGCGCGCGAAGTGGTGAACATGCTGCTCGAGAAGGGCTCCCGCAACGACGTGATCCGCCTCGTATCGGCGTATGAGTCCGGCCTTTACGGCATTCAGCGGATGCTGTCGACCAATGGCTATGAGCAGCGGCGCCAGGCGGCGCTGGCCGAGGTCCAATCCACCAAAGTTAAGGCGGCTGCGGCGGCTTCGGCGATCGCACTGGTGCAGATCAAGTTACTGGCGGGCCAATCCACTGATGGCGCCGTTTTCTTCCCTCATGAGGGCAAGCCACTGAGCGGCGTGCGCTTGGTCGTCAACACCAATACCGATACTTTCGAATTCAAAACGGAGTAGTCACGTAATTTTTGCACGCTGGGAGGGCGATTTACAGCCTTTGGTTTGTCCTATTTAGGACACTATCGAGCTCTTGCGGTGTTAAAATGCGTGATGTAATTCCTATTCGGGGGAGGAAGCGCCATGAAGCGGTTTGCAGGTCTGATTTTCGTTCTCTTTGCTTTGGTTTCCGTTTCGCACGCGCAGCAGAAGAAGCGCTTTGCAGTAATGAACTTCGACTACTCCACGGTCCATAGCACGGTCATGTCGATCTGGGGCGCCGACCAGGATATCGGCAAGGGCATCGCGGACCTGCTGGTCGACAAGCTGGTCAACGATGGCCAGTTTTCGGTAATCGAGCGCAAGGCCTTGGACAAGATCTTGGCCGAGCAGAATTTTTCAAATAGCGACCGCGCCGATCCATCCTCGGCGGCCAAGCTCGGCAAGATTCTGGGCGTCGATGCGATCATTATTGGCAGCATCACGCAATTTGGGCGCGACGATAAGAAAACCGGTGTGGGCGCGGGCGCGTTCGGCGGATTCGGCCGGAAGGTCGGCGTCGGAGGTTTTGAGAAGCGCGAATCCAAGGCCGAGGTTGCGGTCACGGCGCGCATGATCAACACCGAAACTGCGGAAATCCTGGCATCGTGCACCGGTAAGGGCCAGTCCATGCGCGGGGGGACTTCGCTCCTCGGGGCAGGGGCGGGCGGCGGCTCCGGCGGCGGCGCGGGGTTCGATATGCGCAGTAGCAATTTTGGCGCGACGATCCTGGGCGAAGCGGTGCACGCGGCCGTCGATGACGTGGGCAAACAGCTCGATGCAAAGGCGGCGAGCCTGCCGGCGCGCGTGGTCACCATCGACGGTCTGGTGGCGGACGCTTCCGGGGATACCATCATCATCAACGTGGGCAAGCGGGGAGGCGTCAACGTAGGCGACCGCCTCGAGGTTCGCAGAAAGATTCGCGAGATCAAGGACCCAAGCAGCGGCAAGGTGATCAAGCGCGTCGAAGACAAGATCGGCGAGATGGTGGTGACCGAAGTGGATGATGGTTCCGCCACCGGCAAGTTCACCGGGTCGGGCGCGGCTAAAGTCGGCGATGCCGTGCGCAACACGCATTGAGGCGGATATGAGCCTGGAGATCGGGAACAGAATCGGCGATTACGAAATTGTTGCGGCCCTGGGCGCCGGCGGCATGGGCAAGGTATTCAAAGTCCGCAATGTGATTTCCGACCGCATCGAAGCCATGAAGGTTCTGCTGCCGGATCTGGAGCAGCAGCCCGAGCTGGCAGACCGCTTCATGCGCGAGATCAAGGTCCAGGCTAGTTTGCAGCACCCCAACATCGCGGCGTTGCACACGGCGCTGCGCGTGGATAATCAGCTCCTCATGCTGATGGAGCTGGTGGAAGGCATTACGCTCGATCAACGCTTGCAGCAGGGGCCCGTTCCGTTACGCGACGCCGTGGATTACATCGGCCAGGTGCTGGGAGCGCTAGGCTATGCGCACCAGCACGGCGTGATCCATCGCGACATCAAGCCCGCCAACATGATGCTCACGCCTAAGGGAACCGTGAAGCTCATGGATTTCGGCATCGCGAAGGGAGCCGCCGACCGCAAGCTTACCATGACCGGCACCACTATGGGATCGCTGTATTACATGTCGCCGGAGCAGATCAAGGGCATGGCGAACCTGGACGCGCGCAGCGATCTCTACTCCGTGGGCGTCTCGCTGTATGAACTGGTGACCGGGAAGAAGCCGTTCGATGGCGACAGCCAGTTCGCCATCATGGCGGCGCACTTGGAGAAGGTTCCGGTGCCGCCGATTACGCTGGATACGAATCTGCCGACGTTGCTTAACGACGTGATCCTGATGTCCATCGCCAAGGATCCCGAGCAGCGGTTTCAATCCGCCCAGGCGTTTGGGGCTGCGCTGGGCAGCGTGCGCGAGAGCCTGGGGATGGCGCCAATGGGCGCCGCGATGCCTTCGGTTGGCCCCACTGCGGGATTAGCCGCCACAGCTCCACTGACGATGCCTCCGTCGGCCGCCGCACCCGCGAGACCCGCCGCGCCCCAGGCCGTTCAGGCAAAATCCAGCAAGCGATGGCTGTGGGTGAGCGCGGGGGCGCTGGCCACAGTGCTGGTTCTGGTGGCCGCTATTCAGTTTGGTCCGTGGAAGAAAACCAGCGCGAACACCGCGCAACAGCCGGTGCCGGAGTCGAGTGGGAGTAACCCTTCGCCAGCCAATAGCGCGACGGTACCTCCACCGGTCACTGCGCCGCCCCCCGAGCAGCAAACCGCGACACCGCCTCCGGTAGAAACAGCGCCAGCGCAGACCGCCACCCAGCCCGGCGCTCAGACTGCAACCCCATCGAGCTCTGGTGGGCGGAAACGGCCTGGGCGACAGACCGCGCGACAGGTAGCAACGCCTGCTGAGACTTCTGCTTCCTCCGCCGCATCACAGCAAGCCACGCCGGTTATGCAGGCGCGCTCGTCGGCAGCCGAGGCAGCTCCGGAGCAGGCTGTGCCCGCGAAGCCCGTGCGCGCGGGCCCCGATCCTGCGGTGGTCCTGCAGGAACTGCGTGAGCAGCTCGTGGATCTCGCAGCCCGCGCCGGCGCTGTGCGCAATAGCTTAGGCAACCTGAAGCGCTCGCAGGAAGCGAACGGCATGTCGCTGCGCGGCGATATGGCGGCTGCCGAGAGCCGCATGAAC
>Ga0066710_100008449_pt1 | contig 10015 bp, 8 predicted proteins | sample GraSoiAngelo_159_FD_79666 | JGI IMG/M metagenome (GOLD analysis project Ga0066710, IMG submission 79666) | Grasslands soil microbial communities from the Angelo Coastal Reserve, California, USA - 14_1009_16_40cm | ecosystem: Environmental > Terrestrial > Soil > Grasslands | place: USA...
GGCCGCTGAGTTTCGTCGTAAAGGCTAAATACGGGAAGGCTGGTTCTTGGATCGACAAAGGAAGCCACCTTATGCTCAACGTCGCTAAACAGTCCATGCTCCGGGCTGAAGAGGGCCACCACTTTGAGGTTGGGAGCGCCTAGCAATAAATCGACGGTGCTCTTTCCGGTTCGATTGGTCCCGGTGCGATTGGTGATGAGTCCGACATGCTTGCCGTCCAATCTGGCAAAATTTTCTGCCTCCAATACATCAATCCCAGTGAGAACAAGAGCTGGATGAGGACTGGGTAATGCGCTGTGCAAATAGAGAGTATGGGATAGAACCAGCAGCGCCAATATATGATATGGTGGAACAGGTCGCCAGGTTTTTTTCATGCTACGTCAACCCAAATGAAGCTGAGTACCTGTCTTTTAAGTTTAGTGTTGCTTGAGTCCTTTTACCAACCAGCCACCACCTTCGTTGGTTTTTGTCAGCAGGCCGAGATACAAAACAACGGCGAACCAACGCTTCAATCAGATCCCGTTCTGCAGGCCGTCCTGGAAAAGGCTGGAGCTTACGCCAAGGAATACCGCAAGCTCTGCCGGGAATTGGTGGCAGAAGAGAAGTTGATCCAGAAAGAATATGACAAGAAAGGAAGACTGAAAAACCAGCGTCTTTTCATTTCCGATTACCTCGTCGTCACGCTACCCAGCGACCCAGAATCAACCGTTGAATTCAGGGATATTATCTCCATCGATGGCAAAACCATGGTCAGAAAAAATCAAGGGCTTCTGGAGCTTTTCCGAAAAAAATCTTCCAACGCTTTCGAAGAGGCGGAGAAAATCGCCAGAGAAAGTACGAAGCACAATCTCGGGCGAAAGAGATACTCCAACATGGTGAATTTCGGGCTGAATTTCATTCATCCCGAATTTCACGACCGCATTGTCTACCAGCTCATAGAACCGGGAACTGCACTCCAGGATGGAATGCTGGTCTTGGAATTCCGTGAATTCACTGACGAAACGGCACTTCGAGCTGTGACTCCCTTTGGCAAGAAACCTATTCCTTCCAGAGGACGGATCTGGCTATCCCAACCAGACGCCAAGGTACTAAAGATTGACTTTACCTTCAAGCAGGATGCAGCATTCTATCCCATTGCTGGACGATACATCAGCGAATACCAACCGGGACCCGATAATCTGTTGCTGCCTAGCCGTTTCGAAGAGTATTTTTATGATCCCGAAGTACCGGACCGGCTCCTTTTTGAATCTCTGGCCACCTATTCCAACTTCCGGCGCTTTTCAACCGAAGTGAAGATTGTATCGGAAGACTCATCCCTGGACTTAGCTAAATAGGCTTTAATATCGGTGAAGCCTTGAAACAATGCTGAATGCCAATCCCATGGAAGAAAAGGTAAGCGAGTTTATTCCAGGAATCGTGAAGGCGCAGAAGCAAGGCGTTCCACTCGGAATGTATTCAATCTGCTCTGCCAATCGATTTGTGCTTGAAGCAGGCATGCTCCAGGCAAAGGCTGGCGGCACGGCTGTTTGCATTGAATCAACCTCAAACCAGGTAAATCAATTTGGCGGATACATCGGAATGACCCCAGCCGGGTTTGTCCGCTTTGTTGAGAGTGTCGCCTTCGATGTGGGCTTTCCTCTCGACAAGATCATACTGGGTGGAGACCATTCGGGACCGCATGTCTGGAAAAACGAAACCTCTAAGACAGCTATGGCAAAGGCTCGAGAATTAGTGGGCGATTGCGTTTTGTCTGGCTACACCAAGATTCACCTGGATGCCAGCATGCGCTGTGCCGACGACGCTGGGGATCCGCACACTCCTTTAAAGGAAGAGATCGTGACAGACCGTACTGCCGACCTTTGCCAGGCGGCAGAGGCCGCTCACGCTGAGAGACTTGACGGTTCCTGCCCGCCCCTTTATGTGATTGGAACTGAAGTTCCCGTTCCGGGCGGCGAACAGGAGGCAGAAGTGGGTCTGTCAGTAACCAAGCCGGAAGATGTAGAACGGACGATTGCCCTGGCTCGGGAAGCATTCCTGAAACGCGGGTTGGAGTCCGCCTGGGACCGTGTTATTGCGGTTGTGGTGCAATCCGGGGTTGAATTTGGGGATGCGTCCATTTTTGAGTATGATCGAAGAAAAGCCCGCCAGCTTTCGCTCGAGATTGAGAGACACAAAGGCCTGGTATTTGAAGCGCATTCCACCGACTACCAGAGTCGGAAAGCCTTGAAGCAGATGGTGGAAGACCACTTTGCCATTCTCAAAGTGGGACCCTGGCTGACGTACGCCTTTCGGGAAGCGGTTTTCGCCCTGGTGGCGATAGAGCAGGAATGGTTGTCGGCGAGGAAAGGGATCACTTTATCCCGAGTGCCTGAGACGTTGGAGAGGGCCATGCTCGACAATCCGGTCCATTGGAGAAAGTACTATCACGGCGAAGAGGCTTACCTTCACTACGCGCGAAAGTACAGTTACAGTGACCGCTCTCGCTATTATTGGTCGCAACCTCAAGTTCAGGATGCGCTCTCGAGGCTATTAACCAATCTGTCGCAATATCCGGCGCCATTACCGCTTTTAAGCCAGTACCTTCCGATTCAGTACGAGGCTGCCAGAACAGGCGTATTATCCAATAGGCCGAAGCATCTGATACACCACAAGATCATGGAAGTGATAAAATGTTACACTGATGCCTGCGGGATGGGTTGTTAGCTTCATGGGAGTCCGTCACGGTCCTGTGGATCGCCGCAAGCGGTGAAATTAGCCCCTCTCCCGGAGGGAGTTGTGAAAAAATTGGGAGGCCGAGCCATCGCCCCAGCAAATCCTTGCCCCATGAGGCTCGGCGGGAGCCTCGCCCTCCCAATCTCGGCCCGTTTTGAATTTTTTCACAGCTCCAGGGGTGCACCCTGCTCCTTTTAAGGAAATCCTATTCGTTTGACTTTGATTTTCCCTTGGGTTAATCATACACGGTCTGTGTGTGATTCATCTTTTTTGTAGGGGGTATCTTATGGCCGGCTTCGTTTCTGTGGTTAAAGTGAGTGACATTCCACCGGGTCAAAGCAAAACTGTCTACATTGGCGGGAAAGGTATCGCTGTTTTCAATGTGGACGGAACTTTTTATGCCATCGATGATACGTGTCTTCATCGCGGAGGCCCCCTCGGCGAAGGTGAACTGGAAGGGAATGTGGTCACCTGTCCCTGGCATGGCTGGCAATACGATGTCAAGACGGGGGCTTCGATCACGAATCCGGCTGCCAAAGTGAGCTGTTACCAGACTGAAGTAGATGGCGAAGACCTCCGTATTTCCTGTTAAAGCCAGTTGGCCGGGAAGCAGAGAGTAGACAAAAGTTAAGCGTGTTTGCTTTCCGCTTCCAATTCTCCTGATTCATGCCAGGCTTGTCTCTTCCATTACCTCGGCTCTTGCTCTCCCATCTGCGTTACCTGTTCATTAGCGGCACCGTGAGGCAGCCGATTGTCGCCATTCCACATTTCAAGCCCCCCAAAATTGAAGTTGCTTTTTGAAAAGGGAATCATTGATAATTCAACGAAATTAAGTGGCCCTTGAACCCTAGAAGCACTCCATCTAAACCGTTATGTGCGACATTACGAGAATTTTGTTCTCGTTTCTGGAATTGTCGTCGTGTTCGGCTTTTGATTTCGAGGACGAGTCTGAGGACCCGACGAGCACGATGTGAGAGTATGGGAAAAGCTCGACACCACCAGCGCAGGAATCCGGTTCGCCACGGAACCATGCCTGGATGAGACTGATTGTTCAAAAATGGATGTCCGCTCATGAACCTCAAAGAGAGAATTTTGCGTTCGCAAAGCCGGGTCAGCTCTGACAAGGCACCGGCTGGACTTGCGGTCGCGCCCATTGCAAGTCGTCTGGCTGCTTCGCAATCTCGAGCGAAGCCGCTTTATGCGATCGTGGCCTGTTTTGCGCGCGGGATGAACCCTGCTTTGCAAGAGGCATTGGGACTTGAAGAAGGCGAAGCCGTCTTTGTTAATGTGGCCGGGGCGGGAAGCCCTCATCAAATTGGTGAGCTGGAGCGGAGTCTGGGGGTTGCAATTTTCTTGTTAGGAGCCCAGGAGGTCATCGTCTTTGGACACCAGGCTTGCAAAATGAGTCAAATGGAAATGAATTCAATCATTGATGAGTTTCGAAAACAGGGCGTCCATCGACAAGCTTTTGGAGATACCGATTTACGCCGCTGGTTTGGCGCCTTTCAAAGCCCCGCCAAAAACATACAAGAGGTCGTCGAAAAGCTCAGCCAGAGTGCGGTCATTCCCTCTTCGGTCAGTATTCACGGACTGCTGTTCGACGACGTGTCTGGAAAAGTCGAGATTTTAGTGGAAGGTAAACCTCGAGCCAGCTCTGGGAAGAGGTTGGATGCCATAATGCACTCGGTTCCTCCGCTGCCAAAAGGCTTGGTGTCACAGGTTGCCGAGCCACCCCTTGATCCTGCCAGAAATGCCGCTCCTGAGGCTGTGGCATTGAGGGGTCCGAAGTCCGTAGAGACCAATGTCAAGGCCACCGAGCAGCCTCCGATGGATTTCAACAGGGCATTCCTCTACCTGAGGCAGTTTCTCACTCGATTGCACTCCGATGACAACTTAAGAGGCCGGGTAGCTGATTTGAAGCAGCGTCTGACACAAGAACGAGACCCGGTCAAGTTCCTCAAGACTCTGGAGACTTTTGCAGGACAATTTGAAAAGGAACGTCAGAGCCTTCTTCAGGCTGTCAATGTTGTTCGTTCCACTCTCAGCCAGGACCTAACTTCGAACGAACTAAGATTGTTAATTAAAAACTTGTTTCAATGAGCCACCCGAGGCAGACGGGTTGAGCAGAAAGGGTTCAAAGTTCCACAACTTTCAACTCTAAACTTTGAATCTTGAACTTGCAAAAGAGTTCAAAGTTCCACGTTCAGAGTTCCACAATTTTCAACTTTGAACCTTGAACTTGATTTGCGATATGGGAATTGGCTTTATTTACTTCATCTGTTTTTTGGTAGGTTTCATCTATGCGCTCATCAGTGGAGCCTTGGGCCATATTTTTGGCGGGGATAGTCACATCCACATGGATGCCACGGGCCATGTGGGTTTTGAGGGGGGCGATGCGGGTCTTTCTGTGGCCAGCCCCACTCTCATTGCCGCTTTCCTGAGCGGATTTGGCGGAACCGGTCTCATTGTCCATAATCTTTATCGGCCTGGTCCAGGCGTGAGCCTTCTAGTCGCTATTCTAGGAGGCCTGGCAGTTAGCGGGGGTGCCTATGTCATCCTGGGCTTCCTGTATCAGAAAACCCAGGCGGGTAGCGAATTCCGGGACGAACAGGTGGTGGGCAAGTCTGCAGAGGTGACCCTGGCGATTCCGGGAGACGGTGTGGGAGAAATTGCCTTTTCAGTGAAGGGCTCGCGCAATATTGCCCCTGCGCGCTCCGAAGAGGGCCAGCTTATCCCGCGGCACACCACAGTCAAGATTACTCGCTCGGTCGCCGGAACATTTTACGTGAAGAAGTTGGAGGAATAAAACGTGATGCGTGAATCGTGAATCGTGACACATGAGAAAAGGGGGGCAATCGGCGAAAATGTTCAGTCCTCCCAAGAGTCCTTAGGTTTATGTATCAGGCTTCACGTATCAGGCTTCACGTATCAGGCTTCACGTATCAGGCTTCACGTTTCACGTATCACGTTTCACGTATCACGTATCACGCATCACGTTTCACGCATCACCCTTCACGTTTCACGCAGCTCCTTTCTTAACCGGAGGTCCTCATGTTTTCTCAATTCTTGAGTCAAGTCCAAAATGTAACGGTTGTCGCTGGAGTCATCATCACTTTTTTCCTTTTGATTTTTGCTGTGGCCCGCCGCTACAAGAAAGTGGGGCCGAATCATGTGATGGTCATTTCCGGTCTGAAACATAAGGTTCGTAATCAGGATGGAACGGTGGAGACCACCGGCTTTCGCATTCGCAAAGGCGGCGGGGCGTTTATTTTTCCGTTGGTCGAAAAGGTCGATATCCTTAGCCTGGAAGTCATGACTTTAGATTTCACCACGCCGGAAGTCTATACCAAGCCCGGGGTCCCTGTCATTATAGACAGCGTGGCGCAAGTGAAAATTAGAGGCGACGAGCAATCCATTCGAACCGCTGCGGAGCAAGTCCTGGGGAAGAGTGTTCAAGAGATCAAGCAGATTGCCTTGCAAACAGTGGAAGGGCATTTGCGGGCCATCATTGGAACTTTGTCGGTTGAAGAGATCTATCGCAACCGTGACCAGTTCTCCAGCAGTGTTCAAGACGTTGCCGTGGGAGACCTGGCCAACATGGGTTTGCAAATTGTTTCCTTTACGTTAAGGGATATTCGCGACAACCATGGATACCTGGAAGCCCTGGGCAAACCCAGGATGGCCGAAGTGAAGCGCGATGCCATCATTGCTCAAGCTCAAGCCGACAGAGATGCCTCCATTAAGGCTTCTCAGGCCAAGCAGGAAGGGGAGACGGCCCGCTTCCTGGCCGAAACCAAAATTGCCGAAGCCAATCGCGATTATCTCCTCAAGAAAGCCGAATACGATGGGGCCACCAATCAGAAGCAGGCCGAAGCCGACCTGGCCTACGATTTGCAAAAATATAAGACTGGCCAGGCGCTGAAGAAAGAAGAGATCCAGGTCTCGGTCATTGAAAAAGAGCAGCAGATCACAGTCCAGGAAAAAGAAATCTTGCGGCGTGAAAAAGAGTTGGAAGCTACTGTGAAACGGCAGGCCGATGCCGACCGTTACCGTATTCAGACTGAAGCCGATGCCCAGCGGTACAAGTCTGAGCAAGAGGCCAAAGGTCAAGCCGAAGCCGAAAAATCAAAAGGCATTGCTCGGGCCGATGTGATTCAAGCGACTGGCGTGGCTGAGGCCAACGTGATTGTCTCGAAAGGAACAGCCGAAGCGGAGGCCATGAAGAAGAAGGCCGAGAGCTGGAAAGATTATAATCAGGCGGCGATTTTCCAGTTACTCATCAGCACGCTTCCAGAGCTGGCCAAGGCAGTGACGGAACCGCTTTCCAAAACCGATCGAATTACCCTGGTTAGCACTGGAGGAGACGGCATCGGAGCTTCCAAGATAACCGGAGATGTGGCTAAGATTATCGCTCAACTTCCCACCGTCATTGAATCTCTGAGCGGAATCGACCTGAAAAAGCTGATTGAAAAAGTCCCAGGGCTATCCAGTGTGGACGCATCTTCCTCTCCTTCGGAACGCAAGACCTGACACGCCTCCGGTCTCCACTCATCCGTCCCGTTGAACGCTCTCAAGCGTTCCATGATTTCTCTTCCAAGCTCCTGCTCTTGCGACGGAAAGCGTGCCCTTGCTGGAAAAGCGGATTACTCTTGTAATTCATTTCTCCTTTTTATATCGTGTGTCAAACTCCGGGCCAAACCATCAAGGAGAAAATACGATGAAGAAAGCATTGCTTAGGGGCTTGACGCTCATGGCCTGCCTGGCTTGCTTAACCTGTTCTCAGCAATCGAAACAGGAAAGCAATCAACCTTCCTCTCCACCTCCGCAGCCTGCCAGCTCGGGGTCAGTGGTTGAAAAGGACCCTGCTCTAAAGGACGTCATCTCCGCCGAGGCTAGAATAGAAAAGTTGGCTGGGGGCTTTACTTTTACCGAAGGTCCTGTATGGATCAAAGAGGGAGAAGGACACCTCTTGTTTAGCGACATCCCCAATAATGCCATCCTGAAATGGACTCCAGACGGCAACGTCTCCACGTTTCGCAACCCCAGCGGCTATACTGGTCCTCCCGCTCCGGCCGGATCATTCATCGGATCTAACGGCCTCACGCTCGACAAGGAGGGCCGGCTCATTATTTGCGAACATGGAGATCATCGTGTCACTCGATTAGAAAAGGATGGGAAGTTGACCGTGCTGGCTGACAGGTTTCAAGGCAAACGACTCAATAGTCCCAACTACGCGGTTTATAATTCAGACGGGAGTCTCTATTTTACCGATCCTCCCTACGGCGTATTCGATGAGAAGGCCAAGGAATTGGACTTCCAGGGGATCTATCGCATTTCTCCTAAAGGAAAACTACAACTGCTTAACAAGGAACTGACGCGCCCCAACGGCTTGGCGTTTTCTCCCGATGAAAAAATGCTCTACGTTTCTAATTCCGATCCCGACAAGAAAATCTGGATGGCCTATGATGTTTCGGCGGACGGGAGCCTGACCCACGGACGCCTTTTCTTTGACGTGTCGCAGGAAAGAGAAGACGGACTGCCCGACGGAATGAAGGTAGACACCAAAGGAAACCTCTACTGCACAGGTCCCGGCGGTATTTGGATTTTTTCCCCCCAGGGAAAGCACCTGGGAACCATCAAGCCTCCCGAAGTGCCCGCCAATTGCCATTGGGGAGATGGCGACGCCAAAACCCTCTATATGACGGCTCGCACCGGACTTTACCGAATCCGGCTGAACATTCCTGGTATCCGTCCATAAACAGTGACAAGTGACAAGTGACAAGTAATAATGACAGGTGACACGGGGTCGTTTAGCCCATCTCTTGTCACTCATCACTGAGCCCTTCTTCCATGATCCCCCTTAAAGACATCAATCGTTCGAACACCATCCCCTTCGTTACCATTCTTCTCATTATTCTGAACGGGGTGGTATTTCTTTACGAACTTTCACTGGGGCGAGCGCTGACGAAATTTTTTTATATTTACGGCGTGGTGCCTTCTTTTTACTTTAATTCGGATTACTGGGAGACGACTGGATTATTGATTGGGGCACTGCCTTTATTCACCTCGATGTTTCTCCATGGGGGGTGGCTGCATTTCCTCGGGAATATGCTTTATCTTTGGGTTTTCGGCGATAACGTTGAAGACCGACTGGGGCATTTGCGTTTTATCTTTTTTTACTTTGCCTGCGGATTAGCCGCGGCTCTTCTCCATATCTTTACTAATGCCTATTCCAATTTGCCAACGGTTGGCGCCAGTGGCGCCATTGCAGGAGTCTTGGGAGCTTACTTAGTGCTCTTCCCGGGAGCCAGGGTTCTCACGCTGGTTCCTATTTTCTTTTTTTTCCAACTGATTGAGTTACCTGCTTTGATCTTCCTGGGATTTTGGTTTTTGATGCAGTTTTTCAGTGGCGCCATCTCGCTTACGGCCGGAAACGTCGGTGGAACGGCTTGGTGGGCCCACATCGGCGGGTTCGCGACGGGAATGGTGCTGATCTTAAGAAACCGAAATCGCTTGAGGCGGAGAGTCTATCACTATGAGTGAGAGAAAATGTCCAATTTCCAGAAACCCTATAACCCAAATGATGCACCACTGAGGCGATGCCCCTCACCCATGAAGGCTTATCAAGCCTTCATCCTCTCCCCCGATTGGGGGCGAGGGGAGAGTAAACTGTAATTTATTACTCCCTCTCCCATGGGCAGAGGGGTGAACGCTTGATAAGCGTTCACGAGGCCGGGTGAGGGGTTGCAGCCGACGGAGCGAGGGCCTTCAGCGTCGATGGTATTCTTCGGATGCGTAACATAAGGCCCGCAGAATGTAGCCTGGGCGAAGAAGCGTTAACGACCACCGCCTCGGAATTTGAGATTTAGGGCTGGTAATCTGAAATGGGAGAAAACCCCAAGGCCCGCGTCTTTCGCTCAACCCAGAAGGCAATGGGCTTTTTCAAATGGTTGAGTTCAACGTAGACAATGACCCCCGATCCTCGGGTCCGGGAGTCCAGGATCTTAAAATTCTTTGGCCTGCCGTAATACCCTAGTTCTCCCCAATCGGCCATGAAGTCTTTATAGGAATAAGCGGCCGACGGCCCCCACAGTTGGTAGGCCTTGGGGTAATTCCCGCCTTGAAGCTCTTCCAGAAACAGCCTTACCGTTCGCTCCTCGCGGAAATTGGCAAATCGATACAACAGCAGACAAGCCGCCACCACGACCAGGGCCAGGATTGACGGAACACGCAGAGGACGGTCTTTTTGAAATAGCATCCAGCTTACAAAATCGACGAAGGTCTCTCTATCAGAGGGACCCGA
>Ga0066710_100008450_pt1 | contig 10014 bp, 6 predicted proteins | sample GraSoiAngelo_159_FD_79666 | JGI IMG/M metagenome (GOLD analysis project Ga0066710, IMG submission 79666) | Grasslands soil microbial communities from the Angelo Coastal Reserve, California, USA - 14_1009_16_40cm | ecosystem: Environmental > Terrestrial > Soil > Grasslands | place: USA...
AGTTGACGGCATTGGCGATCACGCCGTTGTCCAGAAACTCGCGCACCTGATCGACGACCATGATCGCGCAGTTTTCTTCGGCTTCTTCTGTGGACGCGCCCAAATGAGGCAACGCCGCGACGCCGGGCTCGTGAAGGAGCGCGGCACTGGGAAAATCACACAGATAATATTTGAGCCGATGGTTGCGGAGCGCCGCAATCACTGCTTGCTCATCGACGATCGCGTCGCGCGCAAAATTCAACAGTGAAGCGCCGGCCTTCATCGCGGAGAGCCGCTCTTGGTCGATCAGATGACGCGTCACGGCCAGCAGCGGAACGTGCAGCGTCACGAAATCCGAATGCTTCAACAGCTCCTCGATGCTGTGTGCGCGCCGCACGCTCGACGGCAGCCGCCACGCGGCGTCGACGGTGATTTCCGGATCGAAGCCCGTTACCTTCATCCCGAGCTTTATCGCCGTATCGGCAACGAGGCTCCCGATGGCGCCAAGTCCGATGATGCCCAAGGTTTTCCCGGGCAGCTCGACGCCGGCGAAGCTCTTCTTCCCTTCCTCGACGCGCTGCGCGAGATCCGCCCCACCGCTGTCGAGACTCGTCACATAACGGAGCGCCGGAACGACATTGCGGGCGGCTATCAGCAAGGCGGCGAAGACCAGCTCCTTTACGGCGTTTGCATTCGCGCCGGGAGCGTTGAAAACCGGCACACCGCGCTTCGACATGTCGGCGACCGGAATGTTGTTCGTGCCCGAGCCCGCGCGACCGATCGCCTTGACGCTTGCCGGAATGGGTGTCGTGCGCAAGTCGTGCGAACGCAAGACGATCGCGTCCGGATGTTCGACCGCCTTCCCGATGGCGTAGCGCGCGCTCGGGAAACGGTGCAGCCCCTGCGCGGAAATCTGGTTGTACGTGAGGATCTGATATTTCATCGCTTGTTTTTTCTTATCCGTGTCGCCGCTCGAAGTCCTTCATGTAGTCGACCAATCTGCGAACGCCTTCGATGGGCATCGCGTTGTAGATCGACGCGCGCATGCCGCCGACGGACCGATGGCCCTTGAGCTGCACCATGCCCTGCTCGTTCGCGCCTTTGAGGAACGCCTCGTCGAGCGACTCGTCGCGCAGCTTGAATGGGACGTTCATCCGCGAACGATCCTCTTTGCGCACGACGCTTCGATAGAACGGCGTCTGATCGAGATAGTCGTAGAGAAGCGCGGCCTTGGCGATGTTCACGCGCTCAATCGCGGCAACGCCGCCTTGCGCGAGAAGCCACTGGAAGACCAATCCCGCAATATAGATCGCGTAGGTCGCCGGCGTGTTGACCATCGATTCGGCTTCGGCCTGCGCCTTCCAATGAAAAGCCGATGGCGTGATGGGCAACGCGCGGTCGAGCAGGTCGTCGCGAACGATGACGAGCGTCAAACCCGCCGAACCGGCGTTCTTTTGGGCGCCGCCGTAGATGATGCCGAATTTCGACACGTCGACAGCGCGCGACAGCAAATGCGACGACATGTCGGCGACCAGCGGCAAGTCGCCCGTATCCGGCGTCCATTGATATTCGACGCCGCCGATCGTCTCATTCGTGCAGACGTGAACATACGCCGCCCCCGGCGTGAGCTTCCAGCGCTCCTGCGTGGGTACGTACGTAAAGCCCTTGTCCTCCGCTGACGCGGCGACGCTGACAGTGCAGTACTTCTTCGCTTCCTTGATCGACTTCTTCGACCATTCGCCGGTGTTGACGTAGTCGGCCACCGTGCGCCCGGCGAGCAGATTCATCGGGACGATTGCGTTTTCCCCGATAGCGCCGCCTTGCAGGAACAACAGCTTGTAATTGGCCGGAATTGCGAGGAGCGCCCGCAAGTCGGCTTCGGCTTTCGCCGCAATGCTGATGAATTCCTTGCCGCGATGGCTCATCTCCATCACCGACATGCCGCTGCCATGCCAGTCGAGCATCTCGGCCGCAGCCTGCTGCAGGACGACCTCCGGAATCACTGCGGGTCCGGCGCTGAAATTGACGACGCGCATGAAGATTTCCGATGCTTAAGGGGAGAGAGATACGCCGGCCGCAAGCGACGCCTGCGCGCCGCGCGACCGAGCATCAATTCGCGGCGACCGGCTCTTCGATCAGCGGCGCGAGCGTAGCAAACTGCTCATCCTGCGGCATTGCAGGAAGGTGATCGTGTTCCTTTGCGTAACGGACGACTCTGCGGATCAAATTGAGTCCCATCGGCGCGAGCGCGCGCTCCCACAGCTCCCGCGCCGATTCGCCTTTCTTGACGAAACACCACTCCTGCGCGGCGATTGCGCCGGAATCCATCCGTTCCGCCAAGTGGTAGATCGATCCGCCTGCAACGGGATCGCGCTCCTTGATCGTCCACTCGATCGCGGCGATGCCGCGATGGCGCGGCAACAGCGACGGGTGATAGCCGATTCCGCCGCGCCGCGAGCGTGTGAGCGCTTCGCTGCTGACGCGCGCATGACTGTGCGCGGTTATGATGAGATCGGTCCCCGTCGGAATCGCCGCGGCGGAAATGATCTTGGGATTGGGCGGCACATACACGTCGATGCCTGCCGCTCTTGCTGCATTGGCAAGCCGATCGTCGTCCGCCGGTACGATAACGCGCAGTATCGTGGCGCCCTCTTCGACTACAACTGCGAAGGCGGCCGAGCCAAACCATTTGGAACCAACGAGCGTTATTTTCACGCGGACATTATAACGTGGACGACGCGGCCGCAGCCCGCTCCGGGACGACAACGGCAGGTGTCGCGACGCTTTTCGATCAACGACCGATTAGGCCGGGCATTCGACGGCGCTGCCGACGCGCGTGCCGTCTTTCCACGTCTCCAATCGAACAGGGAATCCCCATAGCCGATAGAGATGCTTGACGACTTCGCCTGCCGCATCGGCGAGGGGCCGATCACGATAGCCCATATGCCGCAACTCGAGCGAGCGGTCACCGTCGCGATCGTAGCGAACGATTTGCACATCAGGCACGCGCGTTTCTTGTGCATGCTGCTCGGCGAGCAGCTTGCGCAAGCGACGATAGCCGGCTTCGTTGTGAATGCTATCGACGACCAGCTCGTCTTCGTCGGCGTGGTCCGCCAACGCAAACAGGCGCAACTCGCGGATCAGCCGAGGCGAGAGGTACTGCCCAATAAAAGACTCGTCCTTGTAGTTGCGCATCGCGAAGTCGAGCGTTTTCCGCCAATCGGTCCCGGCGACGTCAGGAAACCATTCGCGATCCTCGTCGTCGGGCCGCTCGCAAATCCGTTTCAGGTCGGCGAATATCGAGAAGCCGAGCGTATACGGATTCATGCCGCCGAAGGCCTGCGTGTCGAAGCCCGGCTGATGCATGACGTTGGTGTGACTCTTCAGGAACTCCAGCATGAAACCGTCGTCGACCAATCCCTTCTCGTGCAGGCGATTCAGGATCGTGTAGTGCCAGAAGACCGCCCAGCCTTCATTCATCACTTTCGTCTGGCCCTGCGGATAGAAATACTGCGCCAGCTTCCGCACGATGCGCACGAGCTCGCGTTGCCAAGGCTCGAGCTTCGGCGAGAACTTTTCGACGAAATAGAGAATGTTCTCTTGTGGGTCGGGCGGGAATGTACCCTTGCGCTTCGCCGGCGTTGTTGCCTTGTCCGGCAGCGTGCGCCACAGGTCATTGAACTGCCGTTCCTGATACGCCTGGCGGTCCTTGAGCCGCGCTTCCTCGGCCTTGAGCGTCAGCGGCGGGGGACGACGGTAGCGGTCGACGCCATGCGGCATCAATGCGTGACAGGCATCTAGAATCTCCTCGACCGCCGCTTCGCCGTGCCGATCTTCGCACTCCATCACGAAATGGCGCGCGAAAACGAGATAGTCGAGGATGGCTTCAGGCGTCGTCCACTGGCGGAACAGATGATTGCCCTTGAAAAAGGAATTGTGGCCGTAGCACGCGTGCGCGATGACGAGCGCCTGCGTGGTGATCGTGTTTTCCTCCATCAAGTACGCAATGCATGGATTGGAATTGATGACGATCTCGTACGCAAGCCCCTGCGCGCCGCGCCGGTAGGCCTGCTCGTTGCGAATGAATTCCTTGCCGAAGGACCAATGCGGATAGCCGATCGGCAGTCCGGTCGTTGCGTACGCATCGAGCATCTGTTCCGATGTGATGATCTCGATCTGATTTGGATACGTGTCGAGCGTGTATTCGGCGGCGATTTCGCCGATCGCAGCGTCGTAGCGCTCGAGCAGCGATGTATCCCAATCGGCGCCATGCGAAAGTGCAGTCATAGTTCCCCCACGCTTGCGGCCGTGACGCGAGCAGCCGGCGAGGGGCCCCGCACCGCGGGGATCGACGGCCAATGGGAGTCGTCACACGAGGCCGACTGTTGTTGCAGCGATTCGCCTCGTCGATACAAGGAGGTCGAGGCCGCTGTAATGGCGCTCATTGCGCATCCTTCTTGAAGAGATCGTGGAATACCGGATAGATCTGATCGCGCTGCGATGCGCGGCGCATCGCAAAGTTGGCTGCGCCGGCGGCGATCACCTGGTATTCCACCCACAGTGCCGAGGGCCGCTCCGGGGAATGCGGCGAATTCAGCTCGAGATACGTGTAATAGCGCGTGGCCGGGAGCACCTTCTCACGCAGAAAGCGGGCGCTTCGCGCAGAATCGGCGCCGAACGCATCGCCGTCGGAGGCCTGCGCGGCATAAACGTTCCAGCCGTCCAGGTAGCGCTCGCGATGGATCGCAGCGGCCAGCTCCAGCGCGGAGAGCACGATCGTGCCGCCGGTGCGCGGATCGTGGAAGAACGTGTCTTCGTCGACTTCCTCGGCATCGTCCGTGTGGCGGATAAATACCAAGTCCACTTCGCGATACTTGCGCGTCAGGAATAGGTAGAGCAGCGTGAAGAAGCGTTTCGCCAGATCCTTTTTCTCCTCGTCCATCGACGCCGAAACGTCCATCAGGCAGAACATGGCCGCACGCGCGACGGGCTCCGGGCGCACGACTCGGTTGCGGTAGCGAAGGTCGAGCTCCTCAATGAAGGGCAATGCGTTCTCTCGCCGCAACAGCCGCTGCAACTCGAGATAGAGGTCGTACGCTTCTTTCTGCTGGCCCGCCGCAACGGCGAGACCAAATTCGGCTTCGATCGCCAGCGCCTCCTCGGCGATCCCGCTGCGTAGCGCGATGCGCCGCGCGAGCGATTGCGACAGCGTCCGAATCACGGCGAGATTGGCCGGCGAGCCGCTCGTCGTATAACCAGCGCGTACCGACGTTGGACGTTCGGCGCGGCCGAGCGCTGTCCGCGCGAGATTGGGCAGCTCGAGATCGTCAAAGAACACTTGCATGAACTCTTCGCGCGATAGCGAAAACACGAACGCGTCTTCGCCATCGCCGTGTCCCGCCTGCGATCCACCGCCTCCGCCGCCCGCATCGGGACGAGGAATGCGGTCGCCGGCGACGAACGTACGATTGCCGGGCAGCACGATCTCGCGATCGCCGCCGGGGCCGAATCCGAATGCCGGTTCCGAGATGTCTTTCCGCGGCACGTACACGTCGCCGCCCTTCTCCATGTCGGCGAGCCGTCGTTCGCTGACCATTTTCTTTACCGCTGCACCGATCTGTGCCTTATAGCGACGCATGAACCGCGCGCGGTTGACCGCGCTCTTGCCACGAGCGTTTTCCCGGCGATCGATGAGATGGCTCATGTGATTACCCTCGCCCCCATGGCTACGATGCCTTGCGAACGCGCAGATACCACTCGGCCAAAAGTCGCACTTGCTTTTCCGTGTAGCCCTTGGCCACCATCCGCGCGACGAAATTCTCGTGCTTCTTCAACTCGTCGGCGGACGCTTTTGCGTTAAACGAGATCACCGGGAGCAGATCTTCGGTGTTGGAGAACATCTTCTTCTCGATGACCTCGCGGAGCTTCTCGTAGCTGTTCCACGTCGGGTTACGGCCGCCGTTGTGGGCGCGGGCGCGAAGCACGAAGTTGACGATCTCGTTGCGGAAATCCTTCGGGTTGACGATACCTGCGGGCGTTTCAATCTTTTCCAGTTCGGCGTTGAGCGCCGCGCGATCGAAGCTCTCGCCGGTCTCCGGATCGCGGAAGTCTTCTTCCTGGATCCAGCAATCCGCAAAGGTCACATACCGGTCGAAGATGTTCTGACCGTATTCCGCGTACGACTCGAGATACGCGGTCTGGATCTCCTTGCCGATGAACTCGGCGTACCGTGGCGCGAGATGGCCCTTGACGTACTCCATGTCCCGGCGGCGTGTTTCCTCGGGCAGGTCCTCGCGCCCGAGACGCTGCTCGAGCACGTACATCAGATGAACCGGGTTGGCCGCGATTTCCGTCTGATCGTAATTGAACACCGCCGACAGGACCTTGTAGGAGAAGCGCGTCGACATGCCCGACATCCCTTCGTCGGGCCCGGCATAGTCGCGGTATTCCTGCAACGACTTCGCCTTCGGGTCGATGTCCTTGAGCGTCTCGCCATCGTAGACGCGCATCTTCGAGTAGATGCTCGAGTTCTCGGGCTCCTTGAGTCGGCTAAGCACGGTGAACTGCGCCATCATCTCGAGCGTTCCAGGTGCGCACGGCGCGCCAGCGAGCGATGAATTGGCGAGGAGCTTCCGATAGATGCGTACTTCCTCGGACACGCGGAGGCAATACGGCACCTTGACGATGTAGATCCGGTCGAGAAAAGCCTCGTTGTTCTTGTTGTTGCGGAAGCTATGCCACTCGGACTCGTTCGAGTGGGCGACGATGATGCCGCTGAACGGTATCGCGGAGAAGCCTTCGGTCCCCTTGAAGTTTCCTTCCTGCGTGGCGGTCAAGAGCGGATGCAGCATCTTGATCGGCGCCTTGAACATCTCGACGAATTCCAGGATGCCCTGGTTCGCCAAACACAATCCGCCCGAATAGCTGTACGCGTCCGGATCGTTCTGCGAGTGGTGCTCGAGCTTGCGGATATCGACCTTGCCGACCAGCGATGAAATATCTTGATTGTTCTCGTCGCCCGGCTCGGTCTTCGTGATCGCGATCTGGCGCAGCGCGGACGGCTTCACGCGCGCCACGCGGAATTTGGTCAAGTCGCCGCCGAATTCCTCTAGGCGCTTGACGGCCCATGGCGACATGATGCCGGTCAGGTAGCGCCGCGGGATGCCATATTCGTCCTCCATCGTCGCGCCGAACTGTTCCGGCGGGAAGAGTCCAAGGGGCGATTCGTTGACAGGAGAGCCTTTGAGCACATAGATGGGCCGCAACTCCATCAGCGCCTTCAGCCGCTCGGCGATCGACGACTTGCCGCCGCCGACGGGCCCCAACAGATAGAGAATCTGCTTCCGCTCCTCCAGGCCTTGCGCGGCGTGACGGAAGAACGACACGATCTGGTCGATCGCGTCCTCCATGCCGAAGAACTCACGGAACGCGGGATAGCGGCGTATCAGGCGGTTGCTGAAGATGCGCGACAGCCGCGGGTCGTTGCGGGTGTCGAAGAGTTCGGGTTCGCCGATGGAAGCGAGCATCCGCTCGCTGGCGGAGGAGTATGCAGTAGGGTCTTTTTTGCAGAGCCCGAGATAGTCTTCGAGACTTATCTCTTCATCTGCGGTAGCCGAATACGTGGACCGATACTGCTCCAGAAGCTTCGTCATCGTCGTTCTCCCGATAGGGTACGTGAGATGCCGAGCATTCGGCCGTTTCCTTCAAGCTCCCCCCGGCATCCGGGGTAGGAAGGATTTGTTGTTTCGGCGATGTATCAAAGTGAGTGCGTCTCCTGCCGTCGCCCTGCAGCGACACTCTTGCAGTTTGCGGCCGGTCCGGGGCAATCCCCCATCGATTGAAAAGCATTCGTCATGCCAACGGTTCGCCTAGTGTATAGGTTGACTAAGTATCGTCGCTTGTGCAGTGCTCATTGCGTAATCGTGCGCTGATTTATACCTAATGTTTGTTGACGCTGCACACAACAAGTTGACGCAGCGCGTCGCGTCGCGCGTCTACAACAGGGACGCGATGATGATGTCGGATTTTTTCGGACATTTTCTCCGAATCGACTACGGCTGCACCGCGGGGCGGGCTATTTACCGCATTGGCAGCCGACAACGTCGACTGCTAAGGGAGTCTGTTGCAGGTCTGGATTGCAACTCTGCTTGCGGGGGCGGACGGCAACCTACGGCGGGAATGGACGCTTACCTACAGTCGCGTATCTCACGGCGCGGTTGCTCGATTGCGGTGCGAATGACCCTAGTCGCGCAACCGTCTGGTGCTGCCCCGCCAATACCTGAGCGTCAAATAACCGCCCAGCATGCCGCCGAGATGCGCAAAGTGCGCAACGCCCTCCTGCGTCCCGGTGACGCCGAGATACAGCTCGATCACAGCATAGATGACAACGAACAGCCGCGCTGGCATCGGGATTGGCGGAAACAGCAGCATGACGCGGCTTTTCGGGAAGTAAATTCCGTACGCAAGCAGCAGGCCAAAAAACCCGCCGGATGCGCCAACGGTCGGGTACACGCCGCCGGTCAACGCCGCAACCAGCAATTGCGTCACCGCGGCCGCGATAACGCTCATGAAGTAATAGATCAGGTAGCGCCGGCCGCCGAAGACGCGCTCGATCGCGCCGCCGAACATGTACAGCGCGAACATGTTGAACGCAAGGTGCAACAGGCTGCCATGTAGGAATGCGTAGGACACGAGCTGCCACGGCGCGAATCCGACTTGCGGATCGACCTGCGAAGCCCCCCACGGCCACAGCGCGAAGGGAATCACCAACTCGGGCAAGAGACCCTGCAGCAGGAAGATCGCGACGTTGGCGGCGATCAGCGCGGAAGTGACGGGCAGCATTCGGGGTAGATGGGGCCGGCCGCGTGGCGGGCAAGTACCGCCGCGACCGGGGTCAATGCTTCGCGAGCTCGAGCTTGCCGATCTGGTTGCGATGCACCTCATCGGGACCGTCAGCGAGCCGCAGCGTTCGCGCATGGGCGTAAGCGCGCGCGAGGCCGTGGTCGTCGCAGACACCCGCACCGCCGTGCGCTTGAATGGACCAGTCGATGACTTGGCAGGCCATCGTCGGCGCAGCCACCTTGATCATTGCGATCTCGGCGCGCGCTGCCTTGTTGCCCACCGTGTCCATCATGTACGCCGCCCTGAGCGTCAACAGCCGCGCCTGGTCGATCATGATGCGCGCTTCCGCGATCCGCTCGAGCGTGACCGTGCGCTCAGCGACGGACTTACCGAACGTGATTCGGTTCTTCACTCGCTCGCACATTTTCTCGAGTGCGCGTTCCGCGAGGCCGATAAGGCGCATGCAGTGGTGGATCCGCCCGGGTCCGAGCCGCCCTTGCGCGATGTCAAAGCCGCGTCCTTCGCCCAGAAGCATGTTGTCAACGGGAACGCGCACATTGTCGAAAGCGATCTCCATGTGCCCGTGCGGCGCGTCGTCGTATCCGAAAACGGGCAAGTGGCGGATAACGTTGACGCCCAGCGTGTCGCGCGGCACGAGCACCATCGATTGCCGCCGGTGCGGGGGTCCCTCCTCCGTTGTCTTGCCCATGAAGATCAGGATGGCGCAGCGCGGATCGCCGGCGCCAGACGTCCACCACTTGCGTCCGTTGATCACGTACGAGCCGCCATCGCGAACGATCGAGCTCTTGATGTTGGTCGCATCGGACGATGCAACATCTGGCTCAGTCATCGCAAACGCGGAACGAATGTGACCGTCCAGCAACGGCTCGAGCCAGCGTTTTTTCTGCGCTTCCGTGCCATAGCGCTCGAGCACTTCCATGTTGCCGGTATCGGGCGCTGAGCAGTTGAATATTTCGGGCGCGAACAAGACGCGTCCCATGATCTCGCACAGCGGCGCGTATTCGGCGTTGGATAGTCCGGCACCCCGCTCCGATGCCGGCAAGAAGAGGTTCCACAAGCCCGCCGCCTTGGCCCTAGGCTTGAGCGCTTCGACGATGGCGGAAGGCTGCCAGCGATCATCGCCTGCCGTTTCACCGTAATAACGCGCTTCGTTCGGGTAGACGTATTCGTCCA
>Ga0066710_100008451_pt1 | contig 10014 bp, 4 predicted proteins | sample GraSoiAngelo_159_FD_79666 | JGI IMG/M metagenome (GOLD analysis project Ga0066710, IMG submission 79666) | Grasslands soil microbial communities from the Angelo Coastal Reserve, California, USA - 14_1009_16_40cm | ecosystem: Environmental > Terrestrial > Soil > Grasslands | place: USA...
GTCGGCTGAAGCGCAGCAGGGGATTCCCGGACAGCCGAGCGTGGGCTTCCCGGACGATATGCCGAACAGTGGGTACTTCCTCTATGTGTTACGCTAAGGCGGCGGCGGCTAGCCGCTCGGAGTAGTTGGCGGACGGGGTGATGGGGCGCGGCCGCAGGCCGCTGGGGGTGGGGACGCATGCAGACGGCCTACAGGTCTGAACCGTACGGGGCTCAACAAGAAAGATTGAGCGCCTACCTGCCTGCCCCGCTGATTGCGGAGTGGGCGCGGCAGCCCGAGCGGCCGCCTCTCTGGGGAAGTTGGCTTACCGGTTCCCTGATGTTCTGCGACATCTCCGGATTTACGGCGATGTCCGAAGACCTTGCCCGCCTGGGCAACGAGGGCGCCGAGCTAATGGCTGGCATCCTCAACCGCTTCTTCGAGCGCATGATCGCCATCGCCGATGACTGGGGCGGCATGCAGATAAAGTTTGGCGGCGACGCCATGCTGCTGCTTTTCACTGATGACGGACACGCCGACCGCGCCGCCGCCGCTGGGCTGGAGATGCAGGCGGCAATGGCGGCCTTTCGAAGGGTGCGCGCCGGTCGCGACAACTATCGGCTGCGCATGCGGATCGCCATCCACAGCGGCCGCTTTTTCGGCGCCTCCGTTGGTCAGCCTGAAGGGATACTGCACTACCTGCTCGTCGGACGGGACGTCAACCGGACGGCGGCGATTGAAAGCGCGGGCGAGCCCGGGCAGGTGGTGATGAGTGTTGATGCTGCCCGGCAGGTGGGCCCCGGTTGCCACCTGACGCCCGCCAAGAACGGTGTCTGGCGCTTGAGGCGGATGGAGCAAATGCCGCTCCCCCGACGGCGTCCAAGGCCGTTAGCTGCGCCCGGCGGCGTCCTCCAGCGCTATTTGCTGCCGCCGTTTCAGGACGGCCACGCGTTCAGTCCGTCCGGGGAACAACGGCGGGTCACGGCCGTCTTCATAAACATCCTCGGCGTTTCAGAGATCCTGGCGCGCGACGGCGAGGCCCAGGCGCTTGCGCAGATGGACGCTTACGTGCGGCTGCTGGTCGGCTGCCTGGAAGGAAACGGTGGCTTCCTGGCCGGAAGTGACCTGGCGAGCGAAGGCGATAAACTGATCTGCCTCTTCGGCGCACCGTTGTCAGTCGAGCAAGGGGAGGCAGCCGCCCTTCGAGCGATGCTGGAGTTGGACTCTCAGTTGCCTGCCGCCGGTATTCGGCTTCGTCACCGAATTGGCATTAGCTCCGGCCACGTTTTCGCCGGCGAGATAGGATCGTCCAGCCGGCGCGAATATACGGTGATCGGCGATAGCGTGAACCTGGCGGCGCGACTGATGGCGGCGGCCCGGCCCGGCGACATCTACATCTCTCAGCCGACGATGGATCGCGCCGGAAGCGGCTTCGACGTCCAACGCCTGCGGCCGCTGCGAGTAAAGGGGAAGGCGGAGCCGGTGCCGGTACTGCGGTTGCGCGGCCGGCAGGCGGATGCCGGTGTGGCCCCGGGCGTAGCCAGCCCGCTGGTAGGCCGCCGGGTAGAGTTGGAGACTCTGAAGCGGTTGGCAGAGAGCGCCTCGTCCGATGGGCAAGGCGGCTGGGCGTATGTCTGGGGAGAGCCGGGAATTGGCAAGTCCAGGCTGACCGCTGAGCTTCGCGCGGGACTGCGGGCGAAGGGCTGGCAAGAGTTTATCGCTTCCTGCCAACTGCAGACATCGAAAACGCCGTTTGCCGCCTGGCGGGAACCACTTCGCGCCTTAACCGGAATCACCAGTGCCGATAGCGGTGAGGCAGCGGCCCACAAGGTCCGAGTCTCCGTAGCTGACGCCGTTCCGCAGATGGCCGGATTCGGTTCTCTGCTGGGCGAACTCCTCGCTGTGCCGATGGAGGAAGACTCCTCGCTCGGGTCGCTGGAGCCGCGTGAGCGCCGGAATTACCTGACGTCGATCGTCCGCGGGCTGCTCGCGGCCGCTGGCGGGGCGCGGCCGTTGCTGCTGCTATTCGAGGACACGCACTGGGCTGATTCCTCTTCGCTGGAGCTGCTGGCCGCGGTGCTAGCTTCCGGTGAAACTCGCATCCTGTCCGTCATCACTTCCCGTGAGCCGGAGCCCCCGCCCGAGCTGAGAGCCCGCTCGTCGCCGGCAGTTGTCCGCCTCCGGGAGCTGCCCCGAGAGGACGCGGCGCAACTGCTCGCATCCTCTGCTGCGGCGCTGTCTCAAGGACAGCTCGCGCGGATACTGGCGCGCGCGCAGGGCAACCCGCTCTTCCTCCAGGAAATCGCACGGATCGGACTGCAGCGCGGAGAGTCGCTCCCGGAGACGGTAAACGACGTGATTCTAGCCCGGCTGGACCGCCTGCCCACGGAAGAGAAGAACGTGATGCGCTGGGCCTCCGTCATCGGCCCATCGTTTAGCCTGGAAGCTTTGAACGCGCTGACCGCTGGCGTCCTGGACGAGTCTCGAGTTGAGCGGGCGTTGATGAGCCTCAGGGATCTCGGATTTACGCGCGACGAGGGTCAGGAAACGCGTTCGTGGGCCTTCTCGCATATATTGACGCGGGAGGTGGCTTACGAGACGCTGCCGTATGCCGAAAGACGGCGGCTCCATCGGCGTGTGGCACAGGGTATCGAGCAACGGGATTGTGAGCACCTCGAAGGCGTCTGCGAGCTTCTCCTCCACCACTACGAGCGGGCCGCCGACGAACGAAAGGCCGTCCGCTATGCGGCGATGTCCGGGGATAGGGCAGCGGCCGTATTCGCCACTGCGGAGGCGATGGAGTATTACAACCGCTCGCTGGCCGGACTGGCCGCACTGCAGAAGGGATACGAGGCCGACCACAGCATGGTGCTGGAACGCCTGGGGGATTGCTTGGATACAGCTGGCCGCCACCAGGAAGCGGCAGAGATGTTCACCGGTGCCCTGGCACAATGGCGCGCCGGGCGCCGGCGCGGCCGCCTGCTGGCCGCCGCCGCCGTGCCGCGTGCGCGAGAAGCGGACCTCTGCCGCAAGGTGGCGGTCTCCTGTGAGCGCCGTTCGGACTACGACGACTCGCTCAACTGGGTAAACGAGGCTCTCCGCTTCCTGCCGTCGCGGCCGGGACTGGTGGGCGCCCGCGTCTACGCCACGAAAAGCCTGGCGCTCTTCCGCAAGGGCCTGTACGAACACGCCGTCCTCTGGGGACGGCGGGGCCTGGGGATTGCCGCCCGCAGCCGCGACATGCGGCTGCTCGCGTATGCACACCACATCCTGGCCGGCTCCTACATGGAGTTGGGGAAACTGAGGCAGGCGCTGGATCACGACCGCCTTTCGGCCCGCCTTTACCATGAGCTGGGCGATCTGCCCGGCCAGGCGAGGGCGAACAGCAACCTGGGGCTTTCCTACCAGATGCTGGGCGTGCTGGATGCCGCCGCCTACCACTATGAGATCGCGCTCAAAGCAGACGAGCGGATCGGCAACATGAGCCACGCCTCCATCGTGCGAAACAACATCGGTGAGGTGCTTCTCCTTCAGGGGCGGCTAAATGAAGCGGAAGCTCATCTGAACGAGGTGACAGGCGCTCACCGCCGGGGAATCGCCCGAACGGCCCTCGCGGGGCTGGCTGAGGTGAACCTAGCGCGCAGCCGCCTCCGTGCCGACGACTTGGCGGGGGCGGGTCGGCATGTCCGGCGCGGATTGCGCCTGCTGCGCAGCGTCGGCGCCGAGGGCCTCATCGCCGACGCACAGTTGCAGCAGATTGAACTGCAGCTAGCAGCGGGGCGCGCAAGGCCGGCCAGGCGCGAGAGCAGCCGCATGCTGGAGGAACTTCGGCAGATTGCCTCGAAGGTGCTGGAGTCCCGGGCCGAACGCCTGCTGGGCCGCGCGGAGGCCGCGCTGGGCAAGACTGAAGCGGGCATCCGGCATCTGCGTGAGAGTATCGTCATCGCTCGCCGGTCCGGCGCCGGTTATGAGGAAGCGCTGTCGCTAATCGAGCTCGGTCGCGCGCTGAAAGCGTTCGGGCGCACCAGCGGCCGCGCCACCCGCGCTCTGCGCCGGGCAGCGGCAATCCTTTCGGCGATGGGCGCTGCGCCTGACCTGCGTGAGGCGGAGACGTTGCTTGCAGGCGCTCCTTGCTATGGCGGAGCGCCGGTGGAGCCCTGAGGGGACTCCGCTACAGCCACATTGGCCCGCGCACCAGCTAGAGTTCTAACATCGCGGCGATTGTGGAGCCCTGAAGGTTCGCCGCCATATCTGCACTGATCGGCGTGCCGGCCCCAGTTTCGCTCACTGTGGCGGTTTTGTGACCCAAACGTACTCGGCCACATCGAATTTGTGCAGCCAGCGTTCTGCCACGTGAGGCTTTGCAGCCCTGAAAGGGCTCCGCTGAGAGCGTGTGCGAGGACGGTCAGGACTGCACACGGCGGACGAACCCGCGGATGCCGAAGTAAAGGCAGGCGGTGCAGCCCGCCAGGAGCCCTCCGTAAACCCCGAAGTAATTCATGTGCCCGTACTGCGGGGTGAGGGCGGCCCGCAGCCCCTCGCTCATGTAGACGAGCGGGTTGATGAGCGTCACGAACTGGAGCCAGCGGATGGCCTCCAGCTTGTCCCACGGGTAGTACACGGCGCCCAGAAACGTAAGCGGGATGACGATGAGGGCGAAGACGAGTGCGATCTGGCGGGGATTGACGGTGGTCCCGATCAGCAGCCCGAGCGATGCGGAAAGGACCGCGCCCAGCGGCACGACGGTCAGGAGCACCAGGGGCCGGATATGGAGGTCCGGCTTGTCCAGCGGAATGGTGTAGACCAGGGGAAAAACAACGACGGCGGCCAGCAGCGACTGGGCCATCGCGAAGACGATCTTCTGGACGGCAACGCCCCAGACCGGCATGGGCGCCATCACCCGGTCCTCTATCTCCTTGGTCTGGCTGAACTCCTGCACGAGCGGTATGGCCACCGCCTGGATGCCCTGCAAGACGATGGCAGAGGCGAGCAGCCCCGGCACCAGGATATCGCCGAAGCCGCGGTTGCCCTGGCCGATCTTCGGCTGGACATAGGCGAAGACGAAGACGAAGAGGAACGGCTGCATGGCCGTACGGGCGACGAAGGGGATCAGCTCCCGGCGGAGCACCCTTAGATCGCGCTCCATCAGGGCGAAGAACGCCTGGGCAGAGGTGGATATCCAGCCGCCGGAGCGGGGCCGGGCTTCGACGCCGAGCACGTGGCCGGTCATTCCCGCAGCTTCCTTCCGGTCAGGCTGATGAACACCGTTTCCAGCGTTGGTGTGCGCACCGATACGTCATGCACCTCGACGCCCCGGGCGAGCGCCGCTTCGACAACCAACGGCAACAGCCCGCCGGCGTTCTCGGCGTAAATCTGGACGCCGCCGTCGTCCTGCTGAACGGACCGTACGGTGGGCAGCTTGCCCAGGGCGGCGAGCAACTCCCCGCTGATCGGCTCGGCGAGCAGGCTGACGACGGTTGCTGCACCCAGGCTCGCCTTCAGCTCCTCCGGCGATCCGATCGCCAGGATCTGGCCGTAGTCCATGACGGCCACCCTCTGGCAGAGCTTCTCGGCTTCTTCCATATAGTGCGTGGTCAGGAGAATCGTCAGGCCCTCGCCGTGCAGCTTCGTCAAAAGGTCCCAGAGGGCGATGCGGCCCTGAGGATCGATGCCTGAGGTGGGCTCGTCCAAGAAAAGCACCTCCGGCCGATGAACCAGCGCTCTTCCGATCAGAAGGCGCTGCTGCATGCCGCCGGACAACGCATCGACGAAGGTGCGGCTCTTTTCGGTTAGCTGGACCAGTTCCAGAACGCGGCTTGCTTGCTCACGGGCATCCGGCCGCGTCAGCCCGAAGTAACGGCCGTGGTAGTACAGGTTCTCCCAGGTGGTGAGGCGGCGGTCCAGGGTGTTGAACTGCGTGACCACGCCGATGATGCGCTTGACCGCGACTTCCTGCTTACGCACGTCCAGGCCGCTGATCCGCATCTCGCCGCTCGTCGGCACCACGCGCGTCGTTAGCATGCCGACGGTGGTGGTCTTGCCGGCGCCGTTCGGTCCCAGCAGGCCGAAGAACTGGCCTCGCGGCACGTCCAGTTCCAGTTGCCGGACAGCCAGGGTACCGCCGGGGTAGATTTTGGTGAGACCGCGCGTGGAGATCGCGGGCGGCGTCTCCGATTGGCGGTCTGGGGCCTGCTCCGCTACTTTGGCACGCATCTTCTCGACGATACGCCATCGCCGGATGAGCGGTCAAAACGCGCCCGGCGCGAGGAGCCGCCTTGCCGGCGGCGGGTCTACCCGCCCGGCCCGGGCGAGGGCGTGGCAACCGGAGGGGGCGCTGGGGTCTCCGTCTCGACAGGTGTGGCAGGTTCGGTTGGGGTGGGAGTGAGCCTAGGCTGCTGGGTAGGGCCGGGTGATTCCGCCGGCCTTGTGGCGGCAGCCGTAGGCGTGGCGCTTGCAGCAGCAGGGGTGGGCGAGACGGACGGCTCGTTCGTGGGCGATTCGGGCGGCGGCTCCGTGGTGCGGTCGGGCGCAGGGGCGGAGGCGGGCACAGGCGCGGCGCAGAGCCCGGCTTTGGGCGGCTTCTTGCCGGCCTCAAACGGTTCGTCCCGGCCGCCGCACCTGACGGTCACGATGTTGCCGGGCTTCTCGAAGTTCTTGGGCGGCAGGTTCAGGTAGTGATGCGCCTCCAGCATGAACTCTTTCCAGATCGGTCCTGTGCCGGCCGAGCTGAACGTTCCCTGCGCCATCGTCGTGTTGTCCGTGTTGCCCATCCAGACGCCGGTGGCCAGATCCGGCGTGTAGCCCATGACCACGTTGTCCCGGAAGTCCTCGCTGGTGCCTGTCTTCACGGCTGCCGGCCGGTCGATGCCGAGGGCGCTCCACTTGATGGCGTCCTTGGAGAGGATATCGGTGAGCATATATGAGTACGCCGAGTTGAGGATGGGGCGCTCCTGCGGCGTCTTGTACTCGTACAGGGTTTTGCCCTCGGCGTCCTGTATCTTTAGAACGGAGACCGGGTCCAGTTCCCGAAAACCACTGGGCAGGTCTTCAGACGAGGGCCGGCCGCGCATCATACCGTTGTTGGCGAGCACACTAAAGGCATACGTCATATCGACGAGCTTCACGTCGCAGGCGCCGAGAGTGATTGTCGGGCCGCAATCTTTCTCCCGCAGATCAGTGACACCAAGGCGGTGTGCCATGTCCTGCATCTTATCGATGCCCACGTCCATCACAGTTCTGACCGCGGCCGTATTCACTGATTCGGCGACGGCCTTGCGAACGGTGATCTGGCCCAGGTAGGCGCCGTCCCAATTGTTCACCGGCCGCTCCTGCCCGCCGCCGACATCCAGGATCAGCGGTTGGTCCTGCACGTACGTCGACGGCACCCAGCCCTGTTCAAAGGCGGCCAGGTAGTTGAACGCCTTCATCGTGGAGCCGTGCGAGCGCAATGAGGTGGCGATATCCACCTGGCCGGAGATGTCTTGCCGCCAAAAGTCGCGGCTGCCGACGTATGCCAGGATCTCGCCGCTGGCGGGGCTTATCGCCACCAGCGCGCCGTTGTGGCCATTGTAGGTTGCCTCGTTGGCCGCCAGCTTGTCCTCGATGACCTTCTCGCCGATCTTGTTGAGACCAAGGTCCAGCGTCGTCGTGATGCGCAGTCCCCCCTGGGCGACTACCTTATCGCAGGCAAGGTCGTTCGGGGCATCGAAGAGACCGGCGGCGCACATCTTCTTCACCTGGTCCTCGACATAGAAGACGAAGTGAGGCGCCGCGATGCCGAACTTGGAGGGCACGTAGTTCAACGGTTCGTCCTTCGCGGCCTCCAACTGCTCCGGCGATATTTGGGCGATCCCGGCGATGTCGTCGGCGTGTTTCGCCATCAGGTCCAAGACCTCGATCTGGCGGGCCTTGGCCGCCTGTTGGTTCTGCTGATTGACGGGAGAGTAGGCGTTTGGCGCCTGGGGAAGGCCGGCGAGCAGTGTCGCTTCCGCGAGCGTCAGGTCCTTGGCGCTTTTGCTGAAATAGCCCTGGGAGGCCGTTTCGGCGCCGTAGAGGTGGTTTCCGTAGTAGATCTGGTTCAGGTACCACTCCAATATCTGCTTGTCGTCATACCGGCGTTTCAGCTCCAGGGCGATGACGGTCTCCTTTAGCTTGCGCTGCACCCGGCGATCGAGCCGCTCGTCCTGGCTCAGGTAGATGTTCCGGGCGAGCTGCTGAGTAATCGAACTGCCGCCGCTCCCTTTCAAGAACCCGGGGCCAAACGGGGATAGGTTCTCGATAGTGGCGCGCGCCAGGCCGCGGAAGTTCACGCCCGGGTTGTGGAAGAAGCTGGGGTCCTCAGTGGCGACGGTGGCGGCCACGAGATACGGCGACATCTGGTCGAGCGGAACCGGGTGTCGCAGGCCGCCGAACGGGTCAGTGTACTGGTACAGCTCGTTCTGGCCCGTGCGGTCGAAGGCGGCGCTGGTCCCCATCGTCTCGGCGATAGCTTGGTCCGGTGGCTTCAGTTTCCATGCGTAAAGGAGATACATGATGCCAAGGAGGGCGATGCAGGCAAAGACGGCGCTGGCTGAGACGATCAGGGTTGACTTCAGCAGCACGCGAGGCCGGAAAGGCGCGATGCCCAACCGCTCGCCGAGGCGCTTCACTCTTTCAGAGACAGATTGTCGGAACATAAGCGTTCGAAAGGTTGCTCCGCCGTTCGCGGAGGCTGCTCAGGAAGGTTGCTCAAAATTGCTCCCGTCCAACTAAGACAACGATATAGTCCGGGGCCGGGTTTCGGCCCGCCTATGCTCAGCGTAAGGCGGCGAAGCTTGCGATTGCGGTGACGATGACCGGGCGGCGCGCGTCAAACCGATTGCAGGCGGTGCTGCAATTTGCGGGCCAGCCGAAGGCTTGCCGATTCTCATTTATCTAATATTTGACCCAGCCAGCGGGACAGACCGCCCGTCAATGCCTATCGCCCGCCGTTCGGGCCTGCGGCCGATCTTGACGAGGCGGGCTGATGCAGTCAGGCCGGCCGTCAGAAGCAAGACCCACCAGTCACTCAGATTACTGGAGGAACGACCGCTCGCCGGCGAATCGGTCTCAAGAGAATCGCGCGGTGCGAAATCCTAGCTGATCGAAGCATGGAGGCGCTAAGCTAGAACTGTGCTGGTTCTTGCACTGAATCGGAGACCGAGACGGATGCCGGCATGAGGTTGAGAGTATGACGCAGGTAGAAGACCGTGAGCGCGCTTCCGACTGGATAGAGACACAGGAATGGCTGGACGCACTGCGAGATGTCGCCCGAAGCAGCGGACCACAGCGCGCAACCGGGCTGCTGGAATCGTTGCAGATTGCTGCGCAACGGATGGGCATGCGGCTGCCGGTGACCTCGCGGACGCCCTACGTGAACACGATTCCGCCGGAGTTGCAGCCGCCCTACCCGGGCAACATCCAGATAGAGGACCGGGTCAAGAGCATTATCCGCTGGAACGCCCTGGCGATGGTGAGCGAGGCCAACGACAAGAGCCCCGGTATCGGCGGCCACATCTCTACCTACGCTTCGGCGGCGACGCTGTACGAAGTCGGCTTCAACCACTTCTTTCGCGGGCCGGACCACTCAAGCGGCGGCGATATGGTCTACTTCCAGGGCCATGCTTCTCCGGGCATCTACGCCCGGGCTTACCTGGAGGGGCGGGTTACCCCCAAGCAGCTACACAACTTCCGCCGGGAGTTCGCCGAAGGCGGCGGCCTTTCCTCCTACCCACACCCCTGGCTGATGCCGGACTTCTGGCCGGTTCCCACCGTTTCCATGGGTCTGCCGCCGATCATGGCGATCTACCAGGCCCGCTTCCTGAAATACCTGGAGGCCCGCGGCCTCACGAAGCCGGGCGACAGGCGGGTCTGGTGCTTCCTCGGCGACGGCGAGACCGACGAGCCGGAGTCTTTGGGCGCCATCTCGCTGGCTGCGCGGGAACGGCTGGACAACCTGATCTTCGTGGTGAACTGCAACCTCCAGCGGCTGGACGGCCCCGTGCGCGGCAACGGCCA